>Ga0302202_10002323_pt1 | contig 22126 bp, 24 predicted proteins | sample II_Bog_N3_3_FD_194579 | JGI IMG/M metagenome (GOLD analysis project Ga0302202, IMG submission 194579) | Peat permafrost microbial communities from Stordalen Mire near Abisko, Sweden - II_Bog_N3_3 | ecosystem: Environmental > Terrestrial > Soil > Wetlands > Peat | place: Sweden: Abisko...
GCATCTGGCGTTCATCGACTCGCTCCCATCGGCGTCCGTACAACCTGCACGATAGCCCAGTGGAGGGCTGAAATCAGATCGCCAGCGGTTTATGCACAGCCGGTGTAGGGGGGAAGGGATCTGAACCGAATTCTCTTCGGGACACTCTGAGGACACAGCGTCATGGAAAATGATTTAACAGGCTGATAATACTAGAGAAATGATGAAAACCCATCCCAAAGATTGAGCCCTCTGTGAGGCGGGACGGGGGACGCTATAGACTGATTTTTGTTTCGGAAAAACAGAAATATTTTTGCAAAGGGGACTGGACCGAGCCCCAGCGTGATTTGCCCGGCGGGGGGCACTAGGGGTTGTTGTGGTGAAGGGGAGGTCGATCTGACATAGCCTCCGCCTCGTCGTCACGGCGCGAACAAAAGCGCGACCGCGCAAATCCATGGCCGCGATGCTCGCAGCGAAGCCGAGTATCATGACGCCAGCGTCGATGAACCGCCGCTACCTCTTCTTCCATCCTCCCCGATGCCCCGGGGCGCCGCCGCTGGAGCGGGGGGTGGGGCCGAATTCGGGGCCGGACTGGCGGGAGTCGGTGGGCTGGAAGATCTTGCTGCCGCTGGCTGGGCCTGCGTCGTCGGGCGAGGGTTTGCGTGGAGGGGTGCGGCCGGGGCGGAAGGGCAGGGACTCCGGCCCGTGCATTTCGTCGAGATGGGGTTTGTGGATTTTCGAGGGGCCGCGACTCGTTGACCCCCCACCCCGGCCTCGAGAGCGAGCTTCGCTCGCCTCGGGCCCCGCAAGGGGGGAGGGGGAAGAGGCACCGCCGCGCGTTGATGCAGAAGAGGCACCGGCGCGCGTGGATGATCCGGCGCGGGGGGTATTGTTGCCGCCGCGCTTGGAGGAGCCGGCCGGCAGGTTGGCGGCTTCGCCGTATTTCTTCATCCCGGCATAGGCGCCGGCCTTGTTCTGCACGGTGCGCTGCTGGGCGGTGGGGTCGTCGACCACAGCCAGCTCTGTCGCGCGCAGGCGTTTGACTTCGTCGCGCAGGCGGGCGGCTTCCTCGAAATTCAGGTCGGCGGCGGCCTCGCGCATCCTAGTTTCAAGGTCGGCGAGCACGGTCTCGAAATTGTGTCCGATGCTGATAACGTCGTCGGCCATGCCGCCGTCGCCGATCTCCACCAGCACATGGTCGCGCTCGTAGACCGAGTTCATGATGTCGCCGATCGACTTCTTGATGCTCTCCGGCGTGATGCCGTGCTCGGTGTTGTATTCGACCTGTTTCTCCCGGCGGCGGTCGGTCTCGGCGATGGCGCGCGTCATCGAGCCGGTGATGTGGTCGGCGTAGAGGATCACCCGTCCGTCGACGTTGCGCGCGGCGCGGCCGATGGTCTGGATGAGAGACGTTTCGCTGCGCAAAAAACCTTCCTTGTCGGCGTCGAGGATCGCCACCAGCGCGCATTCGGGGATGTCGAGACCCTCGCGCAACAGGTTGATGCCGACCAGGGCGTCGAAGGCGCCGAGCCGCAAATCCCTTATGATCTCGATGCGCTCGATGGTGTCGATGTCCGAGTGCATGTAACGGACGCGAATGCCCTGCTCGTGCATGTATTCGGTGAGGTCTTCCGCCATCCGCTTTGTCAGCACGGTGACCAGCGAGCGGTAGCCGGCTTGCGCGGTGGCGCGGACCTCGCCGACGAGATCGTCGACCTGCGTGCGCGCCGGGCGGATGTCGACCGGCGGATCGATCAGGCCGGTGGGACGGATCACCTGCTCGACGAACACGCCGCCGCTTTCGTTCAGCTCCCACGCGCTCGGCGTCGCCGACACCGCGACCGATTGCGGGCGCATCATGTCCCATTCCTCGAAGCGCAGCGGCCGGTTGTCCATGCAGGAGGGCAGCCGGAAACCGTATTCGGCCAGGGTTGCCTTGCGCCGGAAGTCGCCTTTGAACATGCCGCCGATCTGCGGCACGGTGACGTGGCTCTCGTCGGCGAACACCAGCGCATTATCAGGGACATATTCGAACAGGGTCGGCGGCGGCTCGCCGGGTCGGCGTCCCGTGAGATAGCGCGAATAGTTTTCGATGCCGGCGCAGGAGCCGGTGGCCTCCATCATCTCGAGGTCGAAGGTGGTGCGCTGCTCCAGCCGCTGCGCCTCCAGGAGACGGCCCTGGTTGTTGAGCTGATCCAGCCGCATCTTCAACTCTGACTTGATCGACTTGATCGCCTGCACCAGGGTCGGCCGCGGCGTCACGTAATGCGAGTTGGCGTAGATCTTGATGAATTCGAGTTCGTCCTGCTTGTGGCCGGTGAGCGGATCGAACTCCTCGATATTCTCCACGGTGTCGCCGAACAAGTTCACCCGCCAGGCGCGGTCTTCATAATGCGCCGGGAAGATGTCGATGACGTCGCCGCGGACGCGAAACGTGCCGCGGGTAAAATCGGCCTGGGTGCGCTTGTATTGCAGCGCGACGAGATCGGCGATCAGTTGCCGCTGGTCGATGCGCTCGCCCTTCTTCAGCGCGAAGGTCATGGCGGTATAGGTCTCGACCGAGCCGATACCGTAGATGCAGGAAACGGAAGCCACGATGATGACGTCGTCGCGCTCCAGCAGCGCCCGCGTCGCCGAATGGCGCATGCGGTCGATCTGCTCGTTGATGGAAGAATCCTTTTCGATGTAGGTGTCGGTGCGGGGAACGTAGGCCTCGGGCTGGTAGTAATCGTAGTAGCTGACGAAATATTCCACGGCGTTGTCGGGGAAGAAGCTCTTGAACTCGCCGTAGAGCTGCGCCGCCAGCGTCTTGTTCGGCGCCAGGATGATGGCGGGACGCTGCGTGGCCTCGATCACCTTGGCCATGGTGTAGGTCTTGCCGCTGCCGGTGACGCCGAGCAGCACCTGCGTGCGGTCGTCGCGCGCGATGCCCTCGACCAGTTCCTTGATCGCGGTCGGCTGGTCGCCCTTCGGTTCGTATTCGGACTTGATCACGAAGCGCACGCCGCCTTCGGATTTTTCCGGGCGCGGCGGGCGATGCGGAGTCCAGATCCGGACCTGGCCGTCCTCGCCCTTGAACTCGGGCCGGCCGTCGCGGATCAGGTTTTCCAGCGCATCCGCGGTCGCGGCAACGCCGAGCGCCTCCATCTTGTTGCGCGGCGGCCGCGCCATCGCGGCGGCGTCTTCCTCCTCGGTGGTGAAGCCGAGTTGTTTTGCCAGTTCCGGATCGAGCGTGGGGATGGTGGCGGCGGTGTTGTAATTCGCCGGCGCGAATTCGCGCTGCGGAGATTCGGAGAGGCCGGGATTCGTGGAAGCACCCGGCCCTTCTTCTCCCCTCCCTCCGCGAAGCGGCGGGGTCCGAGGCGAGCGAAGCTCGCTCTCGAGGTCGGGGGTGGGGGGTGTCTCAGCAGACTCGCTGGCAGACGGACTCGCTCCCCCCCCCCCCCCCCCCGACCCCTCCCCGCCACGCGCTTCGCGCGCGGGAGGAGGGGAGAAGGAAGCATCCTTCTTCGCCACATCATCATCGCCGGCCCTGGTCGAGGCCCGCGCGCGGTGCGCTGCGGCTTCGCCGCCGGAGCGGCGGTCCCGGGAATTGTCCGGCGGCGGCTGCAGGCCGGTACCTGAACCCATGCCGGCATCGCCGCGATTGATCGCGGGATTGAGCAGTTCGGCCAGCGCCGGCCCGATCGGCTGCACGTCAGGGCGATGTGCTTTCGATTTCGGGGTTTTGGAGGGCTTTTTGGGATTGTCTGGATTGTTCGCCATGCAGCGAATATGGGATGAGTCCGGCGCCCGGAAAAGGGCAAAAGTCCGATAAGGCACGACAGAGGAAACACCGATGAATTCTCTCCTCAGAACGCTGACATGGCTGGCCGCATTCGGCGCCAGCGCGCTCATTTGTCAGCAGGTGTCAGCACAGCCGAAGGACGCGGAACCGGCGACCCGCGCCGCCAACGAGGGTTTTGCAAAATCGCTGCCGTTTTCGGACCGCGCCGATTTCGAGGACGTCAAGCGCGGCTTCATCGCCACGCTGCCGGACGGCGTGATCGCGGGTCCCGGCAGCAAGCCGGCCTGGGACAGCAGACCCTATGCCTTCCTGCAGAACGACGCGGTGCCGGCTACCGTCAATCCGAGCCTGTGGCGGCAGGCCCAGCTCAATGCCGTCAACGGCCTGTTCCAGGTGACGGAGCGGGTCTACCAGGTGCGCGGCCTCGACCTCGCCAATCTCACCATCATCGAGGGCGACAGCGGCCTGATCCTGATCGATCCGCTGCTGTCGAACGAAACCGCGCGGGCCGCGCTCGATCTCTACCTGCAGCACCGTCCGGCCAGGCCGGTCGTCGCCGTGATCTACAGCCACAGCCATATCGATCATTTCGGCGGCGCCAAGGGCGTGATCTCGGCGGAGGACGCCGCGTCCGGCAAGGTCAGGGTGATCGGGCCGGACGGATTCATGGAGCACGCGGTGGCCGAAAACGTCATCGCCGGCAACGCCATGAGCCGCCGCGCGCAATACATGTACGGGCTGACCTTGCCGGTCGGCGAACGCGCGCAGATCGACGAGGGGCTGGGCAAGGGGCTGTCGCGGGGCACGATCTCGCTTGTTCCGCCCAACGACCTGATCAAGCAGAGCTACGAGACCCGCAGCATCGACGGGGTGGAGATCGAATTCCATCTGGTGCCGGGCTCGGAGGCGCCGGCGGAAATGCTGATGTATTTCCCGCAGTTCAAATTGCTGGACATGGCGGAGGACGCCACCCACAACATGCACAATCTCTACACGCTGCGCGGCGCCGAGATCCGCGACGGCCGGCTGTGGTCGCACTACCTCGACGAGGCGATCCTGCGCTACGGCGACCGCACCGACGCCGTGATCGCGCAGCATCACTGGCCGATGTGGGGCAATGCGCGCATTGTCGCCTTCCTGAAGAAGCAGCGCGACCTCTACAAGTTCATCCACGACCAGACCGTGCGGCTGCTCAACCACGGCCTGACCCCGACCGAGATCGCCGAGCAGCTCAAGCTGCCGTCGAGCCTCGCCAACGAGTGGTCGGCGCGCGGCTATTACGGCACGCTGAGCCACAACGCCAAGGCGGTCTATCAGTTCTATCTCGGCTGGTACGACGCCAATCCCGCCGACCTCAATCCGCTGCCCCGCGCGGAGGAAGCGCGAAAGCAGGTCGAATACATGGGCGGCAGCGAGGCGGTGCTGAAGCGCGCGCGCGAGGATTTCGCCAAAGGGCAGTACCGCTGGGTCGCCAGCGTCACCAGCCAGCTGGTGTTCGCCGATCCCGCCAACAAGGAAGCGCGCGACCTCGGCGCCGACGCGCTGGAGCAACTGGGCTACCAGAGCGAGGCCGCGACCTGGCGCAACGCCTATCTGACCGGCGCCGCCGAACTGCGCAATGGCGCGCCGGCGCCGCAGATTTCGACCGCGAATGCCGATCTGCTCAAGGGCGTCTCGATCGACCTCGCCTTCGATTTCCTCGGCGTCCGGCTCAACGCCGCCAAGGCCGAGGGCAAGCACATCGTGATCAACTGGACGTTCACGGATTCCAACGAGACCTTCGTGATGAACCTGGAGAACTCGGCGCTGACCCATCGCGCGGGCCCGCTTGCCGACAGCGCCGATGCCGGGGTGAAACTGACCCGCGCCGCGCTCGACGCCATCACGCTGAAGCAGCGCACCTTCCTCGGCAGCCTCGTCACCGGCGACGTCTCGATCTCGGGCAATCCGCTGAAGCTGCGCGCGCTGTTCGGCCTGCTCGACGATTTTGTCCCGGATTTCGATATTATCGAGCCGAAGAAGGTCAGCGTGGAATAGGGGGCGGCACTAGCCCGTCATTCCGGGATGGTGCGTTAGCACCAGACCCGGAATCTCGAGATTCCGGGTTCGATGCTTCGCATCGCCCCGGAATGACGGTGTCAAATCGTCATTGTCGAGCCAGCGGGTCGCGCGAACGCTCGCCCCACCGTCATTGCGAGGAGCGTAGCGACGAAGCAATCCATACATCAGTCGAAAAAGATGGATTGCTTCGCTTCGCCCGCAATGACGATGAGAGAGTTGCGCGTCCCTTGTTCGCTACCGCAAAACCCCTCTACAATGCCGCGCCTGTAACTGACGAAGGAACCCCCGTGTCCGCCAAAGTGAATCCGCTCGCCGGCAAGACCGCCGAGCCCTCGATGCTGGTGAATGTGCCGCGGCTGGTGACAGCCTATTTCACCACGCTTTCAACGAGGCACACATCCTCGCGGTCAGCCAGGCGGTGTGCGATCACCGCAAGGCCGCCGGCATCACCGGGCCGCTGTTCATCGGCATCGACACCCACGCGTTGGCCGAGCCGGCGCTGGCGAGCGCCATCGAAGTGTTCGCGGCCAACGGCGTCGAGCTGATGATCGACGCCCATGACGGCTACACGCCGACGCCGGTGATCTCGCACGCCATCCTCACCACCAACAGGGGCCGCAGCGAAGGCCTCGCCGACGGCGTCGTGATCACGCCGTCGCACAATCCGCCTGATGATGGCGGGTTCAAGTACAATCCGCCCAATGGCGGACCGGCGGATACCGACATCACCGCAGGCATCGAGCGCGCCGCCAACGGCTTTCTCAAGGACGGGCTGCGCGGCGTCAAGCGCATCCCCTACGACCGCGCGCGCAAGGCGGCCTGCGTTCACCGTTACGATTACGTCACGCCCTATGTCGCCGACCTCGCCAACGTCGTCGACATGGAGGCGATCCGCTCATCGGGTGTGAAAATCGGGATCGATCCACTGGGCGGGGCTGCCGTGCACTACTGGCAGCCGATCATCGAGCGCTACCGGCTCGATGCCACCGTTGTCAGCGACGCGGTCGATCCGACCTTCCGCTTCATGACGGTGGACTGGGACGGCAAGATCCGGATGGACTGTTCCTCGCCTTACGCGATGGCGCGGCTGATCGGCCTGCGCGACAAGTTCGACGTCGCCTTCGCCAACGACACCGACGCCGATCGCCACGGCATCGTCACCCGCTCCAACGGCCTGATGAATCCGAACCATTATCTCGCCGCCGCGATCGCCTATCTGTTTGAACACCGTCCGCAATGGCGCAAGGACAGCGCGGTGGGCAAGACCATCGTCTCGAGCGCGATCATCGACCGCGTCGCCGGGAAGCTCGGGCGAAAGCTGGTGGAAACTCCGGTCGGGTTCAAATGGTTCGTCGACGGGCTGATCGACGGCGCGTTCGGCTTTGCCGGCGAGGAAAGCGCCGGCGCCTCGTTCCTCAGGCGCGACGGCACGGTGTGGACCACCGACAAGGACGGCGTCATCCTGGGCCTGCTGGCCGCCGAGATGACCGCGGTGACCAAAAGCGACCCGAGCCAGTTGTTCGACCGGCTGACCGCCGAGCTCGGCGTGCCCTACTATGAGCGGATCGACGCGCCGGCCACGCCTGCCCAGAAGAGCCTGTTGAAGGCGCTCACCGCCGACAAGCTCGCGATCCGGGAACTGGCCGGCGAGCCGGTGCGCGACGTGCTGACGGCCGCGCCCGGCAACGGCCAGCCGTTCGGCGGCATCAAGGTGACGTCCGACAGCGGCTGGTTCGCCGCGCGGCCCTCCGGCACCGAGGATGTCTACAAGATCTATGCGGAGAGTTTCCGCAGCGAAAGCCACCTGCGGCAGATCCAGGACGAAGCGCAGAGCGCGATCGCGCAGGCGTTCAAGGGCTAAAGCGTTTTCCAGCGAAGTGGAATCCGGTTCGCGTTGAGAAAACGCGTCAAATCGAGAATCTAGCCCCGGTTTCGATTTAATCGAAACGGGGGCTAGGCGGCCGGTCGGCTAAGCGACCGGTTCGGCGACGTGCGATGCGGCCGCAGGCTTGACGATATCCAGATGGATGCCGCCGCAGCTTGTGCATTGCAGGGCCCAGTATTCCGAGCCGGCCTTGCCGCCGATGACGCGCAGCACCGCCAGGCGGGCGTCGCATTGCGGACAGTCGGAGCGCACCGAGCAGGGCCGCGGCTGGATCGTTATGTTGTCAAAAGCACGCATCGCACTCACGCCACTTTCAAATCAGGTCAGGCAACGGACTGTTCCAGCGGCTGCATCCCGGCGGCTGCGCCGTATCGCTGGAGCTCGAGGGTGTCGATCTGGATCATCGCATCGGCAATCGCGGCATCGGGATCGGACCAGGCAAAGCCGACTTCGAGCGTCGCGAACGAAATGCCGTCGATCAGCACGGGTTTATTGTCCGCGCGCCGGATCCGGGCATGCCACAAGCCATTCCCGGCCTCGAAGGGTTCAATGTCAAAGCCGTCATAGTTCATCCGCCCATCCCCCGGCATCTGCGAAAGATCAGGGAAACATGTGGTTGTATAAACAGATGTGAACCCGTTCACATTGTCGGGGTTTTTCTTACGCTGCGGTAGCGAAGGCCGGCTCCGGAGTGACTTGCACCGGCGCTATGAGCCGGACCACAATGGCGCCGGGAGATTGTAGGCAAGTCGCCGGCGCGCAGGCTCAGTCATTCCTTTATGCTGCCTTTTTTGACGGAAGGAGAAACCCCGATGGCCGACACGACCGACCCGCTGGTGCTCGATCTCGTCGAATGGATCGCGCGGGAGCCGCGGCTCTATGCCGAGGTGATCGAGACCTGGCGCACCTCGTGCCCGCGATTGACGATCTGGGAGGATGCGGTCGATCGCGGCTACGTCGCGCGGCAGCCGGCCGCCGGCGCCGGCGTCCGGGTGGTGCTCACGGAGGGCGGCGCGGAATTCTTGCGCGCACATGGCCGGCCCGGCTGATCCGGCGCCGGGCCGGCCGGCTTGCCCCGATCACATCGGCGCGATGCGAAGGGCCTGCCATTGACTTCGGCCGGCGGGTGCGGTGAAGTTCATGCAACCGCATCCAAATTGCGCGCACCCCGCGACACCACAGGAACGCCCCATGATCGATCTGTATTACTGGACCACGCCGAACGGCCACAAGATCACGATGTTCCTCGAGGAGGCCGGGCTTCCCTACCAGATTTTCCCGATCAACATCGGCAAGGGCGACCAGTTCAAGCCGGAGTTTCTGGCGATCGCGCCGAACAACCGGATTCCCGCGATTGTCGATCACGCGCCGAAGGGCGGCGGCAAGCCGATCTCGATCTTCGAATCCGGCGCGATGCTGCTCTATCTCGCAGAGAAGACCGGCACATTCCTGCCCGCCGACATCTACGGCCGCTACGACGCGATCCAGTGGACGTTCTGGCAGATGGGCGGGCTCGGCCCGATGGCCGGACAGAACCATCATTTCAGGAACTACGCCCAGGAAAAGATCGACTACGCCATCACCCGCTACGTCAACGAGACCAACCGGCTCTACGGCGTGCTCAACAAGCGCCTCTCCGACCGCGAATTCATCGCCGGCGACTATTCGATCGCCGACATGGCGAGCTATCCCTGGGTGGTGCCGTACAAGAACCAGGGCCAGAACATCGACGACTTCCCGCATTTGAAGCGCTGGCTGGAGACCATCGGCGCGCGCCCCGCCACGGTGCGCGCCTATGCCAGGGCCAAGGAGGTCAATCCGAATTTCGGCCAGCCGGCGATCCGCACCGAGGAAGAGCGCAAGCTGCTGTTCGGCCAGACCGCCGCGGTGGTGAAGTAGGGCATTCTTCTCGTCATACGCGGGCTCGACCCGCGTATCCATTTTCTTGGAGAAAGATGGATTGCCGGATCAAGTCCGGCAACGACATTGTAGTATGACGCCTTGGTAGCCTCACCCGCCGCTTTGCTGCGACCGTCGCTGCCCGATCCATGCGGCGAGGCCTTCGGCGAGATCGGGGCTCGGCACCAATGCCGCGAATTGCTCGCTCTCGATCGCAAGTCCTTCGCCGATGCTGGCGTTCAATCCGCGGGTGACCGCGGTGATGATGCTTGCGACCGCGCGCGGCGAATGCCGCAGGATGCGCCGCGCCAGTTCGCGAGCCGCCGGCAGTAATTCGTCATGCGGCACGATCATGTTGACCAGCCCGATTTGCTGCGCCCGCGCCGGCGAAAACGGGTCGCCGGTGAGCAAGAGTTCCAGCGCGCGCTTGCGCCCGGCCAGCCGCGGCAGCCGCTGCGTGCCGCCGAAGGTCGGCGGCATGCCGAGCTTGATCTCCGGCTTGGCGAAGCTCGTTCTTTCGCTGGCGACGGCGAGATGGACCGCCTCGGTGATCTCGCAGCCGCCGCCGAACGCCATGCCGTTGACCGCGGCGATCACCGGCTTCTTGAAAGCCTCGAGCCGCGCGGTCATGGTCTGTCAGCGGCGCACGAAGTCGCGCACCGCCACATCGGCGCCACGGCGCACGGTTTCGGAGAATTCATGGATGTCGGCGCCCGCCGAGAACGCGCGCTCGCCCGCGCCGGTGAGGATCACCGCGCCGATGCCGGCTTCGATCTCGATGGTATCCAGCGCCGCCATCAGCCGGTCGATCAAATCGTAATTGAGGGCGTTGAGCTGACGCGGCCGGTTCAGCGTGATCAGGGCGATCCCGTCTTTGACGTCGAGCAGCACGGCATCGGACATGGCTGGATCTCCCAGGGGTGAGGCGATGCGGCGCACCGTAGGGCGGCGGGCACATTGTGTATATTCACTGGTTGGTATACATCGCGGGTCATGGCCCGGTCAGACCTTCCCACCCGCGAACGCATTATCTCGGCGGTAAGCGCGCTGTTCTACAATGACGGCATCCGGGGCGTCAGCGTCGATGCCGTGGCGGCCAAGGCCGGGCTGACCAAGCGCACGCTGTATTATCATTTCAGGAGCAAGGACGATCTGGTGGCGGCCTATCTCGCCGCCCGCGATCAACCCAATCTGGCGCTGTTTCAGCGCTGGTTCGCGGAAGCCGGCGGCGGCCTGCCGGCCAGGGTCGAGGCGATCTTTCAAAACCTCGCCCGCTCCGCCCGGCATCCCAAATGGAAAGGCTGCGGCTTTCTGCGCACCTCGGCCGAGCTCGCCAACCTGCCCGGGCATCCCGCGATCAAGATCGGCGCCGCGCACAAGAAGAAGTTCGAGGAGTGGCTGCGCGTCACCTTCGAGGCGCAAGGGATCGCGCGGGCATCGCTGCTCGCCCGGCAAGTCCTGCTGTTGCTGGATGGATGCTTCGCCGTCGTACTGCTGCATCGCGATCCCTCCTATATGGAGAGCGCTGGCCATGCCGCGCATGCGTTGATCGCGGCCGCGCTGCCGGCGCGCGCGGCGTCGCGGGCGCGACCCCGGCGGTCATGACTTGACGGTCAACCCTTCGGAAAACCCACCGTCTGCGACAGCAGCACCTGCTGGTCGTGTTCCAGTCCCAACGCATTGGCGATGGCGTCGCGATCGATCCAGGCGCGGATCACGGTGGCGAGTCCGTTGGATGCTGCGAACAGATAGACGTTCTGCGTCACCGCGCCGGCCGCCGCGGAAGCAAAACTCTCGCGGCTGGCGACCGGCACCAGCTCCATGCGGCTGTGATCGGCGATGTAGACGAGGTCGAGTGCCGCCTCGTCGACAAAATCCTGGTAGCCGGTCACGCGCCTGAGGTCGCTGCCGGCGACGAGTTGCAGCGCGTGCGCGGCGGCGTCGTAGCGATAGGCGCCGGAGGGCAGCGCGACATAGACCTCGATTTCCTGCGCATTCATCGCCGAGGGCGCGGTGCGCCCACCGTCGGCGCGGTTGACGCCATAGGCCGCCCACAACAGGCTGGACAACAGCGGCTGCGGCAATTCCCGGGTCGAGAATTCGCGGGCCGAATGGCGTTTCGCCATCGCCTCCATCAGCGGCATGCCGCCGGTCTCGTCGGGAGCCGGCAGCGTGATGGTCGGGGCGGCATCGCCTCGCGCCGGCCTGGGGCGCAATCGGCCCATCGCGCCGAGCGCCAGTTTTGCCAACGTATTCATCGCGTGGATCTCCCGCTGTTCGGTTTGCGCTTCGCGGCGCTCCGTTTCCTGGCCGGTCCGGCCCTTGCTGCCGAGACCTGCGGCGGCCCGTCGGACAGATTGGATGCCAGCAGCTGGGCTTTGCCCCGGCTGACCAGAGCGATCGCGGCGTCGGCCTCGGGCGGGTCGGCCTCGAACAGCGCGCATTCCTGGACATCGCCGTCGATGATTTCCTGCTGCGCGGTTCTGAACCGGGCCAGCGCGCTTTTCTTCGACTTGAACGCCTTGAAATCGAAATCTTCATCGGGCCGTTTGAGGCGGACCACGAACATGACAGGCTCCCCGGCTGGTACGGAGTATATCAAGCGCCAGAATCGGCGCGCCGGTCTTGCTCTGGATCAAGATTGGCCGGATTTGCTGCGAAGCGCAGAGAGCGCGGTGGGCGCCTCAGTTCGCGCAGGCGTTCCCGGTCACGCGCTCGTCCTTGACCAGCGCCGCGATCAACTTGCCGGCGACGCCGTCGAAATCCGCCGGTTTCAGGTAACCCCTGGCATAGGCGTCCTGCGTCAGCCGGTCGATCCGCTGGTCATCGGTGCCAGCCCATTGGCCGGCGATGTAATCGGCGCCGAGCTTGCCGAAATTCTCGGGATAGCGCTCGATCTGATTCTGGCGTTGATAGTAATATTCGTTGAGGCCGCTGATGAACCGCTTGCGGCCTTCGCCGTCGCAGCGGCTGCCCCATGGCAGCTCCAGCACCTTCAAAACGGCTTTTCGCTGCCGGCCTCTGCTGTCGACGAAAATGCCCTCGTTGGAGCCGAATGCCTTGCCGCGGTTCTCCTCGGCTATCTGCGGCGGTGCCGCTTGCGGCGTGGCTTCGGGCCACCAGGTCCAGGCCGCGACCTGCAGGATCACGGCAGCCCACAGCAGCAACAGGAACCGTTCCCGGTTCATCGTGAGGCTGCCGCGGCGGCGGGCTTCCGCGGCAGGCATATCGGCGACTCGTCGAACCAGAGCCCGGGGCCGGCGAACTGCAGCACGTCGGAACGCAAGTCGGCCGGAAAGTCGGCCTTGACGATGCCGCGCTGGTCGAAGGCTTCGCTGAGCGCTGCCTTGACGCGGATGTCGAGCGGCGTGGAAAATGTCTCAGCCACGTCCTTCAGCTTCTTGTCGCCGCAGAACATCAGCATGTTCAGCGGCCGGGGGCAGTCCATCGTTTTCTGCCAGGCGCGGGCATAGGCCGAAACCGCGGCGATCAGATTCGCTTTCATGGTCGCGTCGCATGGCGACATCGCATAGGCGTTGGCCGCTTGCAGGGCATCGAGTCGTATGGCGTCGAGCCTGGGATCCTTGTCGCTCCGCGAAGTGTGTTCGGCTTCCCACATCTTGCGCTCGTAATCCCTGGCACTCTGGTCGCCGAATGTCGCAGTGACCGTCGGCTGCAGCGGAGCGACGATTTCCGGACCGGAAATCCGCATCGGAAAGCCGCGGGAAGCCCATGTCACGCCGGCAAAGGCGGTGAGGAAGGTCATCGACGCATAGAGGATGAGGCGTATCATGGAGGCGCTCGCGAATGTCGCGTCGCAAATTATCCGCGGCCGGTTAAGGAGCCGATTGCAGCCGAACCTTTTGCGGTCGCAGGGTAATGGAAGTGTAAAAGCGCGGGAGTGTCTTGTCGGAGAATTTGATCGGCTTGCCTGCCGAGGACAATCGACGGATCCCGGCCGTCGCTTATCCTCTCTTGCGCAAATGCTTCGCGTTTGCCGCAGGCAGTGATGGCGAGCGCCTTTAGGATGCGGCTGTGCTCGGAGCTGCCGCCGCTGCTTTCCGCAGACAGTCGCGGCACAGGCAGTCCTCGCCATCGAGCGGCATCGGCAGCCGGGCGGTTTCCTGCGCACACCAGCACGGCCCCGCCAGGCTGCAGGTGAATTCCGTTCCGCAGCGGGAACAGGCGAGGCGGCGGGAGGCCGGCATTTCTAACCGATTTGTCATCAATCGCGCCGAATCCTGGCCTTGTTCTTCATGTCTGGTTGATGCCGCAGCGCCGTATCATTCGCCGGCAATATACGCCGAAGGACAAGCGGAGGGAAATCCGATGGCCCGCGATTCGCAAGCCGCTCTTGTCGCGCTCAACCGCTTCGGTTTTGGCGATTGCGGCGGTGCGTCGGTGAAGCCGATGCAGGGGTTGGTGGGGTGATCGTGTTCGTCGTGAGCGCTAAAATATTTCGTTGTCCCGGCCTCCGCGAAGGGACCCATACGCCGTGTCCCTTCGTTGAAACGATCTGGCAGATGCCCTTCTCAACAACGGCCGCAGCGTATGGGTCCCGGCTCAAGGCCGGGACGACGGTTGCGGGCTACTTCGTGATCCCGTCGATTTCCGCGATCTCCTCGGCGCTCAGCTCCCAGTCGATCGCCTTGACGTTCTGCTCGACCTGCTCGACGCGGGTGGCGCCGGCGATCACGCTCGACACCTGCGGCCTCGAAGCGAGCCACGAGAAGGCGAGCTCCAGCATGCTGTGGCCGCGGGCCTGCGCGAACGCCTGCAGCTTCTCGACGATGTCCTCGTTGCGCGGCGTGACGTAGCGGTCGCGCAGCGCGGGGGCCTTGCCGAAGCGGGTGTCCTCGGGCGCCGCCGTGCCGCGCTGGTATTTACCGGTGAGCAAGCCGCTGGCGAGCGGGAAGAACGGCAGCAGGCCGAGATTGTAGTGCTGCGCCGCCGGCAGCAGATCCTTTTCGATGTCGCGCATCACCAGGCTGTATTCGTCCTGGCACGACACGAACGGGCTGACGTTGATGTGGCGCGCGGTGAGTTCGGCCTCGGCGATGCGCCAGGCCGGGAAATTCGAATTGCCGATGTAGCGCACCTTGCCCTGCCGGATCAGGTCGTCGAGCGCGCGCAGGGTTTCCTCGATCGGCGTCAGCGGGTCGTAGTCGTGCTGCTGGTAGAGGTCGATATAGTCGGTCTTCAGCCGCTTCAGGCTGGCCTCGACCGCGGACATGATGTAGCGCCGCGACGCGCCCTGCTTGGTGCCGTCCTTGCTCATCGGCTTGGAGTATTTGGTCGCTAGCACGATATCCTTGCGGCGGTCGCCCAGCACCTCTCCGAGCACGGTCTCCGACCCGCCCATGCCGGCATAGATGTCGGCGGTGTCGAACAGCGTGATGCCGAGGTCGATCGCCCTGTGGATCACCTTGCGCGAGGTTTCCAGATCGGTGCGCTGGCCGAAATTGTTGCAGCCGAGGCCGACGGCGGAAACACGCAGGCCGGAGCCGCCGAGATTGCGAATTTGCATGGATCAGTCCTGTAACGTGGGGGGAGTGCGAGACGCCGACGCATTGTGACCCGCGCAACGGCACGCCGCAAGACTTGACGCTAAGGCTCGGCGCTGCATGGCGGCGGCGCGGCTCAGGCCGGTTCCGGCAGCGATGCTTCGGCGGCCGGCGTCGCGCCGGGTGGCGGCGCGGCGCGCAACGCGGCCGCGGTCATCCGCCGGACCGATTTTTCGGCGTCGCGCGCGATCGCCTTGCGGTCGGCGCGCATGTCGTAGGCCACCGCCTCGCCCCAGCTCACGTTGACGTCGATCGCGCCCGAGGCCAGCACCTGTACGAGATGAGGGATCAGATCGGCGTCACCGTACCACGCCATGCGCTGGCGCAGCGCCCGGCCCATCGGCACCCCGCTGAACCCGGTATAGGCCAGCGACATCGGCTGCACCGTGATGCTGGTGTGATGGGTGGAATGGCCGAGCGCGTGATGAACCGCGCCGACCAGCGAGGAACGGAACGGCAGCACCCTTGTGCCGTCGCTCGAGGTGCCTTCCGCGAACAGCACCACGGCGTCGCCGCCGAGCAGGCGGCCGGCGATTTCGCGGGTCGCAGCACCGGTCCGGTGCCGGGCCTTGCGGTCGATGAAGATGGTCCGCTGCAATTTCGCCAGCCAGCCGAACACCGGCCAGCCTGCGACCTCGCTCTTGGCGACGAACGCCACCGGCGACAGCGCCGAGATCACGCAGATGTCGAGCCAGGAGACATGGTTGGAGAGGATCAGCGTCGGGCTGCCGCTCGACCGCCGGCCGAGCTGGCGGATCCGCACCCCGATCAGCGCGCAGAGAATGCGGTGGCACCAATGGGGGATGGTCCGCTGCAGCAGCAGGTCGAAGGCGAGCGCGATCAACTGCAACGGCGCCAGCAGCAGCGTGAGCGTGAAGAAGGCCGCGAGGATGAGGACGACACGGATCATGAAACGGGTTCGCCGGCTGCGCGATGCCAAAGCCGATCGCGGTGGTGATACGCAACGCGAGCCAGCGCCGACCGGAAACGCAAAAAAAGTGCGGCCCCGGTCAGACGCGGCGACTGACGGGGACCGCTGGGGGCGCGTGATCCGTGACGGGGGGCCTGATCAAACGCATGCGAAATCTAGTCCCGTATTGTTACGCGCCAATGACAGGTGGACTTATCCACAGGCCGGTTTCGCGTCCTGTTGCAATCGACGCGCCTTCTTCATTCCGCGGCGCGCAGCGGCCGGGCGCCACCGAGATCTCCGCCGCCGCGCAGCGAACGGTAGTAGTCGGCACGCGCGGGGTCGTCGCCATGGCGGATGAGGTCGGTCACCGGCGTATAGCTCAGCATCCGTCCGCCGTCGGGCAACGCCGCGCAGCTGAAGCGCAGCACCCGTCCGTCCGCGAGCCTGATATTGATCGGCGTGGAATCGCCCGATCGCATCATCTCCGTGCGCTGTGCGATGAACGCGTTCAATTCTTCATCCGGCAGTTCGAACGCGCCGGTATCGCGGCCGTGATACATCAGCGCGATGAAGGGCGGCCTGGAATCGGCCTGTTCGTCGGACAGCGAAAAATAACGACGGAAGGCGCGGTTGATGAATTCCGCGCGGGTGTCGGAATCCAGCAGCACGATGCCGATGTCGACCTGGTCGAGCGCCGCCGACAGGCGGCTGGCGGTGGCGTGATGCCGTCGCTCCCACGCGAACGCATCCGTCATTCGCCGCCGCAGCAGGCCGGTGATCCCGGCGGTGCCGCCCGCGGTGATCGCCAGCATCGCAAGGCGCGCCAGGTCGGCCGGATCGTAGCCGACGCCGCCGCGATGATGCAGGAAGAACAGCGCGGATGCCACGATCGCGATGGCGGCGCTGGCCGCGCCGGAGGCGAGGCCGGAGAGCGAGCCCGCGAAGGCTATGATGCAAACGAACAAGGGCGCCGGATTGGGAACGGCAACGAAGTTGCGGTCGACGAGGATGGCGATCAGAGCCGCCATCGTCGTCAGCGCCGGGCCGGAGATTGCGCGCCAGTCGAAGTGCATGCGGCTGTTCCCGTTTGTCCCGAGACTAAGGCGGGCCAATGACGGATGGTTGCTGCGGCGGCGGCCTTTTCGCTTCGATCCTTAAGGCGCGGTTGACCGGATCGTTGCGGATTTTCGAACTGTTGGCTCAAATGATAGCGAAAGCCGGAGGGATTTCGGCTCGAACGCGGGGCCGGCTACTTCCCGGCCGGGGGCGTCGGGACTGTCAGGTCCGTCGCGCGCGCCGCCGGCGGCCACGGCTGTTCCTGGCCACGCGTCCCCGTCGCAACCAGCAGGGAGGCCGTCAGCAGGATCGCCGCGACGAGCGCCAGCGTGACTATGATGACAGGTGACTTCATCGATCGCCCGATCGCGATGCCCACCATCGCGCCTTGTCGTGCAGAATTGCGAATGGCCTGGAAAAAAATCAAACCGGAAGCGGCATCGCCATCGAGACCTTGATCGAAAGCACGGTCAGGGTGACGACCAGGCAAAGCGACAGCGACCCGATCGCGAGCGTGGTCGCGACGGCATCCGTCAGTCGGGACGAAGCTACAGGCGCACAGCGGCCCTGAAAGCCTGCTGCGCCGGGCGACCGTTTCATGGTCCGGGGTCCTTCGATGCACGGGCGAATCACCCGCAACCCGACAAACATCGCTGGAATCGCTGGCAATATTGGGGCGACAGCGTCCCGAAAATGGCAAAAAAACGGCGGTATCAGCGGTTGTGCCCGCTATTTCACAGGTTATGCCCGCTATTTGCCGGGGTCAGAGCGTTTTTGAGCGAAGTGTGGAAACCGGTTCGCGCAAAGAAAACGCGCCAAATCGAGAATCCAGAGCCACTTTTCGATTCAATCGAAACGGGGCTCCTAGGCCCCGGCGGCGATGCCTGCCGAGAGCTCCGGCGATTCGCCGACTTCGATGCCCGGGCGCCAGTCCATGGCGACAAAGCCGGGGGTCTGTTCGACCCGGCGCAGCCACGCCCGAATCCGGGGGAAGGTCGCCAGATCATAGTCGCAGCGGTCGGCGACATGGGTGTAGCCGTACAGCGCGATATCCGCGACGGTGATCTGGCCGGCGGCAAAATAGTCGTGGGTCTTGAGGTGATTTTCCATCACCTGCAGCGCAGCGTAGCCGCGCTCCATCCAGTCTTCCAGCGCGTGAGTCTGCAGGTCGCGGCCGCCCTTGACCAGCGCCAGCCAGAAATAGGCCGCGCCGATATTCGGCTCCAGCGCGTGCTGTTCGAAGAACATCCACTGCAGCGCCTCGGCGCGTTCGATCCGCGATTCCGGCGCCAGCGACGTCCCGCCGGCGACATACCAGAGGATGGCGTTGGATTCGGCGAGGTAGCGACCTTCGGCGACTTCCAGCAGCGGCACCTGTCCGCTCGGATTCTTGGCGAGAAAATCCGGCGTGCGGCTCTCGCCGCGCAGGATGTCGATCTCGATGGCGCGATAGGGCGCGTTCAGGAGAGCAAGCGCAAGGCGGACCTTGTAGCTGTTGCCGGAGCGCTGCATCGAGTAGAGCTTGTACATTCGGATTCGTTTCGACCGGTGAGACTTGCCGAGACTCGGTTGAGAAGGCTCGGCTGAGACCTGACCCCGCGAACGCGGAGCGACCGCCTTGTCACCCCGCAACGCGGCTAAACAATGATGCCGAAGCCGATGCGTCGCAAGACCCGAACGATGCAAAAGGTCGAAAACCTCTACCGCACTGCAACCGCGTAGCACGCCATGCCACGCAGTCGGGATCCCGCGGTCGAGAACCTGCCGTCAGACAGGTTCAAACGTTCTCGTGAGGGTCGCCGTTGCGGCTTCCGGAACGATCGAGGGCGGATCGCAAACTACCGGGGTATGCGCCGGCCGTGTCTCGGGAGCGGCATCGAAGATGCGCGCGACGGCAAACCAGCACGCTGCTGCGATGACCATCCCGGCGACGACGCCGACGACACAATGGTTTCCATAGGCGGGCGTGGCGAGCAGCAACAGACCGTTCAGACCGAGCGCGATCCATCGCACGCCGCCGACAAGCCAGAGCGCGACGGGAAACAACACGCCACCAAGCTCGAATGGCCAAAAGACAAAACGTATTGCAGGCCGGGGCGCGACGAGACGAAGGTCAGCGGCTGCGTCCAGTCGATCCCGAGCTGACGATCCCATGCTTCCAGCGTCGCATCGCGCAAGGGAAAACCGGAGGTGGCGGCGGCGAGCAGGGCGGCGGCGGCCGTCGGAATCAGAAATGAGCGAAAATCGAGTTCAATGTGGCCCGGCAGCGGGAAGCCGGCATCGGCGAGCGCGATGACGCCGATCGTCATCCAGACCGTGACATTGGCACGTTGCAATTAATCGTGACCGGATTTCGTGAATCCGCGTTCCCGTGGGCTTTTTTCGGGGTTCCGACCCATGGCAACGCGATCTTTGCGCAGGGTTAACCCCGCGGCCCTGCGACGGCGGCAAAAGTGCAGAAAACCTGTAGATTTTTGCTTGCCGCTGCACCGCAACCGTTTTAAAAAGATAGGGCGCTTTGTGCGCGTTTTTTCATCGAGAAGTCTGGAGACAATGATGCCGTTTCTGTCCGCTGCGCTCGACCGTGTGAAGCCGTCCGCGACGATCGCGGTCACGGATAAAGCACGGGCGCTGAAAGCGGCCGGCCGCAACGTCATCGGCCTCGGCGCCGGCGAGCCTGATTTCGACACCCCGGCCAACATCAAGCTGGCGGCGATCCATGCCATCGAGGCCGGCAAGACCAAGTACACCGATGTCGGCGGCATTCCCGAACTGAAGGAGGCGATCGCCGGCAAGTTCCAGCGCGAGAACGGCCTTAGCTACAAGCCGAACCAGATCATCGTCGGGTCCGGCGGCAAGCAGGTGCTCTACAACGCGCTGATGGCTACCATCAATCCGGGCGACGAGGTGATCATTCCCGCGCCCTATTGGGTCAGCTATCCGGAAATGGTGGCGCTGGCCGGCGGCGAACCAGTGCCGGTGGTGTGCACGGCCGAGCACGGCTTCAAGCTGCAGCCGGATGCGCTGGAGAAGGCGATCACGCCGAAGACCAAGTGGATCATCCTGTGCTCGCCGTCGAACCCGACCGGTGCGGCCTATTCGCGCGCCGAATTGAAGGCGATCACCGACGTGCTGGTGAAGCACCCCTCGGTCTGGGTGATGACCGACGACATGTACGAGCACCTGGTCTATGACGACTTCGTGTTCACGACGCCGGCGCAGATCGAGCCGAAACTGTACGATCGCACGCTGACGGTGAACGGCGTGTCGAAGGCCTATTGCATGACCGGCTGGCGCATCGGCTACGCCGGGGGCCCTGCGGAACTGATCAAGGCGATGCAGACCATCCAGTCGCAGTCGACCTCGAACCCGTGCTCGATCTCGCAATGGGCGTCGGTCGAGGCTCTCAACGGTCCGCAGGATTTCATCCCGGTCAACAACAAGGCGTTCAAGGAGCGGCGGGATCTCGTGGTGTCGATGCTCAACCAGGCCAAAGGCATCGATTGTCCTCGGCCGCAGGGCGCGTTCTATGTCTACCCGTCCTGCGCCGGCACCATCGGCAAGACCGCGCCGTCGGGCAAGGTGATCGCCAAAGACGAGGACTTCGTCACCGAGCTCTTGGAAGCCGAGGGCGTCGCGGTGGTACAGGGTTCGGCGTTCGGGCTGGGCCCGGCGTTCCGGATTTCCTATGCGACCAAGAACTCCGATCTCGAGGACGCCTGTAACCGCATCCAGCGTTTTTGTGGCAATTTGAGATAAAGCGTTTTCGAGCGAAGCACGCCCTCGGGCTTGACCCGGGGGTGGTCGCCGGTTCGCGTGAAGAAAACGCGTCAGAAGAAAGGCGTGTCAAATCACGTCTCGAATAGGCGGCCGTCGAACCCTGATGTTTTGACGGCGAATTTTCGGAAGCGCCTTGTTTTGGACACGGCGCTTCCTTTCTGTCCGCTCCGCAAGTTCAATTAGTCATGCGGAGACCAGACCAATGCGACTCTCGACACTCAGTATTGCCATCGCCGCGCTCGCGGTTCCCCTCGCCAGCGCCAACGCGATGCCGCCGATGCGCGCCGGTCTCCTGCAATGCGAAGGCGGTCAGAATGTCGGCTTCGTGGTCGGCTCGACGACCAGCCTCGAATGCGTGTTCCAGAGCGAAGGGCGCCGTCCCGAGCCCTATCTGGCGACCCTTCGCCGCGTCGGACTGGATCTCGGCATCACCGACCAGACCAAGCTGACCTGGGCGGTGAATGCGCCGACCGGGCGCGTCGGGCGCGGCGATCTCGCCGGCAATTACGGCGGCGTCGGCGCCAACGCCTCGGTCGGGATCGGCGGCGGCGGCAATTTCCTGGTCGGCGGTCCTCAGAACGCCTACGCGCTGCAGCCGATCAGCCTGCAGGGCCAGACCGGGCTGAACGTCGCGGCGGGCGTGGCCTCGATCGAGCTGGAGCCGGTGCATTTCGCGCCGCGGCACTCCCAGCATCGGCATCATCATCGTCACGGCTGAGTCGTCGCCGGACTGACGGAAGAGGCCCGCGCCAAGCGGGCCTCTTTTTGTTTGACGCTCTTAACCTTGTCATTCCGGGATGGTCCGAAGGACCAGACCCGGAATCTCGAGATTCCCCGATGCGCAATTGCGCATCTGAGGTTCGCGCTTTTGCGCGCCCCGGAATGACGGTTTGATCTCGGCAAAATCTGGCACCACCGCCATTGTTGTGCCATACAGAGGCGAGCGCCGGGGCACGGCGCGCGTTAATTTCTCTGCTCGCATCACATCTATTCAGCCGGAGATCTCTTTCATGCGCCGTTCACTCATCCTTGCCGGTGTCGCCATGGCCACGCTGGCCGCCTCCTTTGCCGCCGCCCCGGCGCAGCAGCCGATGCAGCGCGTGCAGGTCGGCGTGCTCGAATGCCGCGGCGGCGCGAGCGTCGGCTTCATCGTCGGCTCCGTGACCAACCTCGGTTGCGTGCTGCGCGTCGACGGCATGCCG
>Ga0302202_10002324_pt1 | contig 22125 bp, 20 predicted proteins | sample II_Bog_N3_3_FD_194579 | JGI IMG/M metagenome (GOLD analysis project Ga0302202, IMG submission 194579) | Peat permafrost microbial communities from Stordalen Mire near Abisko, Sweden - II_Bog_N3_3 | ecosystem: Environmental > Terrestrial > Soil > Wetlands > Peat | place: Sweden: Abisko...
GCCATCGTCAATCGCGCCAGTGCCCAGGTCCCACGAATCCAGATGCCCTGACACGATCACCACATCCTCCGGATGCTCCGTCCCCTTCCAGTCCGCAATCACGTTGTAGCTGTCCACATCGGGCTGCGTCTCCGGTGTCAAGGTCAAATGCATCGTCACCGGCCCCTCGCTCGTCAGCACCTTCAGCATGTCTGCATCCTCAGCCGTTATCGCCGCTGCCGGTACCTTCGCCACCCCCGGCGCATACGCCGTCTGCCCCGTGTGCGGAATCCGATAATCCGCCCCGCCCACACTCCGCACCAGCACCGCCGCTGCCCCTACCGCGCCTCCTGCAATCGGCCCCGCCCCGCGATACACCACCCCATCCCCATATGCGCCCATCCCGTTCCCCACCGCGGCCAGCTCCTTGTCGAACTTGTGGTTGAACACTAGAATCTTCCCCGCCACCGATCCCGCCGGCAGCGCGTGAAGCTGATTCCAGTCGTCCACCACCACCACCTCGGCAGTAATCCCCTCCTGCGGCGTCGCCACGCTCCCGCCCAGTGCCGTCAGCACCACCTTCTGTGCCGTCCCCGCCGCCTGCCCCGGCCAGCTCACCAGTTCCCCCTTCTCCTCGCCGCGCACCCAGTGTGGAACCTTCGCCTTCTCCAGCGTCACCTCCGCACCCAGCCCCCGCATCTCGCCCGCAACATAGTCCACAGCCTTCCCCGCCTGAGGAGATCCGCTCAACCGCGGCCCAATGTTGTAGGTCAGGTGCCGCAACTCATCCAGCGCGTACGGATCGTTCATCGCCGCATCCCTCAGCTTGGCCATCGTCGCCAGTTGCTCCGGCGTCCATGCGCTCTTGCCACCGGACATCATCCCCTGCAGCCGGTCCAGAATGCTCGGCGGCCCAGCCGCGCTCTGCCCTGCCGGCGTCGCATTCTGTGCCCCGGCCACACCAACTCCCGCCACCGCTGCCAATACAATCAGCCCGCCAATGCCAACGCTTTTGCTCATTTTCTGTAGGGAAACCATGCCGGATGTTATCACGCGAACACCCCCGCCTCACCCCCTGCGACTCTTTCCCCGTCCCGCCGTCTATACCTCCAGATAGTGAATTCTTACCAGCACCAGAATCGGCACTTCCCCTGCGTGATCAACCAGATGCCCACACACTGCAACTCAAGCTCTGCGTTGGCCCGATTTGTAACAACGGCACGGCTTTAGCCGGGCCAAAAAGCACGGGATAGATGGGCGGGCTTCAGCCCCTGCAAATGCTCGCCAGCGACCGGAATAGGTAGGGTCGACAAACTTTGGGCGGGTTCGAACATCCAATGGGCATCCCGGTTGAGGCCACGCCCCGAGCCACTCGCTATACTGATATTTGGTGCAGTCCACGCACACCACCCCATTGCTGCTGACGAATAAGAGGATATGAAAACCATGAACTCGCTCTTCGCACGGCTTCGCGACCGCCGTCTCGCTTCCGCCTTTGTCCTCCTTGCTACACTCACGGCCGCCATTGTGGCCGGCTCCTTCGCCGCTCATGGTGTACGCGGGCAGGAAACGAAGAGTGACAGCGCAGACGCCACTCCCCTCAAGGTCGTCGACTCCCCTGTCGCCCCCAACGCCTTCGTCAAGATCGCCAAAGAAGTCGGTCCGGCCGTCGTCAACATCAACACCGAGACCCTCCCCAAGCAATCCGCAGTGCCCCACAAGCGTAATCCCCACGGCCGCATGCAGCCCCAAAACCCCGACGACGACCAGGATGACGATCAGCAGGGTCAACAGGATGGCCAGAACAACTTCCAGGACTTCTTCAACAAATTCTTCGGCGGCCAGGTCCCTGACCAGGAAGGCCCCGATGACAGCGTTCGCGAGTCCCTTGGCTCCGGCTTCATCGTCGACCCCAAGGGCTACATCATCACCAACAATCACGTCATCGAGAAGGCCGACAAAATCTACGTCAAGCTCTCCACCGATCCTGACTCCCAGGACCTCGGCCGTCCCGCACACGTCATCGGCTTCGACAAGGCTACCGACCTCGCCGTCATCAAGATCGACACCAGCACTCCCCTGCCCACCGTCAAGCTCGGCAACTCTGACTCTGCCCAGGTTGGCGACTGGGTCGAAGCCATCGGAAGCCCCTTCGCCCTCTCCCAAACCGTCACCGCCGGCATCATCTCCGCCAAGAACCGCACCATCGAGCCCGGCTCAAGCGGCCAGTTCCAGCACTTCATCCAGACCGACGCCGCCATCAACCCCGGCAACTCCGGAGGTCCGCTCCTCAACATGAACGGCGAGGTCGTCGGCGTCAACACCGCCATCTTCACACAGTCCAACGGATACCAGGGCATCGGTTTTGCCATGCCTTCCAACACCGTCGTCCAGGTCTACAACGACCTCATCAGCGCCGGACACAAGGTCACCCGCGGCTCCATCGGCATCCGCTTCAACCAGGGCCTGCCCTCCGCCGTCAATCGCGTCTACGGCTTCAAAAACGGCGTCCTCGTCCAGATGGTCCAGCCCGGCGGCCCCGCCGAGAAAGCCGGCCTCAAAGCGGGCGACATCATCATCTCCGTCGATGGTCGCCCCATCAAGGATGGCGACGACCTCGTCAACGAGATCACCAGCCGCCACCCAGGCTCAACCATCCGCATCGGCTACCTCCGCGACGGCAAGCAAGGCGATGCGTCCGTCACCATCGGCGACCTCGACAAAGTTTTCGCTGATGCAGCAGCGCGGCAATCCGACAACGCTCCCGACGACCGCGCAGATGCCGGCGAAGCCAAGCTCGGACTCGTCGTCCGCGACGTCCCCCCAGCAACGGCCACCAAGCTCCACATCGCCGGCGTCATTGTCCAGTCCGTTCGCACCGGCTCCTTCGCCGATCTCAAGGGGCTCGAGCCTGGCCTGCTCATCACGCGCATCAACCGTCAGCCCACCGGCTCAAAGGATCAGTACGACGCCGTGGTCAGCAAAATCAAAACCGGCGATGACGTCGTCTTCGAAGTCATCGATCCACACCACCCCGAGAGCGGCACCAACTACCTCGGTGGCACGCTCGAGTAACCGCGAAAGGGGAGCGAAAATCGTAATCAGAAGTTCGCAATTGAATAAGAAGTCCGCAAATGAATAAGAAGTTCGCAAATGAATAATTGCTGTCATCCCGAGCGAACGGGGCCCCAGGCGTTCTGCAGCCTGGGGGTGGTGCGTCGAAGGATCTGCGGTTGTTCTTTGATCGAATTTGATTGCTCAACTCGTGGAGGGGGACGTTTCTCCTCCACGGGCAATTGGTTCACCAACGTATTCCACCCCACTTTTCGCTTGTCCCAATGCGGCATGCTTGAATACACTTCTATTAAATCGCTCGCAACCTTACGGTCATTTCTTGAAGGTACCCGGCTTGATTCTTTCTCGAGCAAACGCGGCCATTCTGCTCTCGGCAGCGCTCCTCTGTGCCCCGGCATTTGCGCGCACCACTCATCACTCCACCACCTCGGCGCACAGCTCCAAGCTCTCCACCGGCCACACCGCTTCCTCTCACGCCCGCACCGGTAAGAAGGTCCCTAAATCCAAGCGCCTTCACGGCCAGCAGGCCATCGAGCCCGAGCGCGTCACCGAGATTCAAGCCGCCCTCATCCGCCAGCACTATCTCTCCAAGGAACCAGACGGCGCATGGGACTCCACCACCGAAGCCGCCATGCAGAAGTACCAGGCCGACCACGGCTGGCAAACCAAGCTCATGCCCGACTCACGCGCCATTAAGGCCCTCGGCCTCGGCCCCGACTACTCCAACGCCATCAACGCCAGGGACTCCTCCTTCGCTCCCCCTCCGCCCATAAGCACCATCCCCCCCAGCGTCGCCGCCGGCTTCGCTGAAGGCTCCGGCGTCGTCCACTAGTCCTCTTCCTCTCCCGACCGTCTATTTCCCCAAAGCGCCCTCGAAAAAGCCGCTGTCATCCCGAAAGCAGTGAGGGATCTGCGGTTGTTCTTGCCTTTGTCTTCCGCTCGCACCAAAACTGCTCTGTCTCCCAGGGCCGGGTGCCCCATCCTACGCGTTCTTTGCGTAGGGTGGGAGACCATGAACCTTCCCCCGCACCTACCTCTCATCCCCAACACTCTTCAATAAGTTGTTGTCATCCCGAACGAAGTGAGGGATCTGCGGTTGTCCTTGCTCTTGCCGTTTCCTTCCGCGCGCACCAAGAAAACACCGTCTTCCAGATCCTGGATCGCGACTCCCCCACGCTCGCGAGACCGCGTCAGCGGGCGAGCTAACCTGGGATATCTATGGCCCGCCCTCCCAGCTTCCCACGCAACTTCACGCCGGGTCGCCCCAGGACAGCGCAATTCAAAATCAAAACCCCATCCTCACCGGAAAATCACCTCCGGCAAGGATGGCGTCTTGTTTTCCTTCACTTCTTCGTCGTCTGCCTAGAATCGGAACGACGGCATCCCTTTCACCAGGAACTCATACCGCGGCCGCAGTGTGTCCGGCCCCGACGTAATCGTGCTGTCCAGGTGAATCAGCGAGTCATCCTTGTCGTACTTCGGCCACGTCGGCAGTCCCGGTCCATTCGGATCCCCGGTCTTCGCAAAGTTCGTCCAGTAGCCCATCATCTGCTCGCTCAGCTTCCGATCCTCTGGCCGAACCGTCCAGCCCGGCCGCGTATCCAGCGTCCCAAACACATACTCAATATCGTCGGAGTGGAACGCCCACGTCCCTGGGTGGAACTTGCTCGGCGTCGCCCGAAGCTCAAAGTGATAGCGATACACGGGTGAATCGCCGGTCTTGCGATGCGCTTCCAGCCACTTCCACGTCGAGAAGGCAATAAACGCGTCCCCGCCGTATGCGCCCGAAGATTCGACCGCCTGCTCATCCGTGTCGCCCGGATACAACTTCAGGAACTCGTCGGCACGATCCTTGAACATGCCCGCAGCCATGCCCTTCCACTTCGCCGCGGTCATGCCGTTCGATAGGAAGCTCCCCTCATCACGGTTCCAGCCCGCCAGCAATGGCACATGCGCCTGCTTGCCCGCGGCATACGTCGCCGGTGGCGGCTCAACCAGTATCCTGCCATCCACCGTAGGAGCGAACCCGGCCCGCGCCTTGGCCACAGCAGCCAGAATTTTGTCCGCCGGCATCGCCCGCAAATCCGCAAGCGAATTCGCTCCAATCGAGGCCATCCACTTGTCGTCCTTCTTCAACCGCGCATCAAGCGTATCGGTCGGCAGCACATCGCTGAATGCGCCGCCGCTCTCGCCTATCGCCTTCGCAAACAGACCCTGCGCCGCCGGCGAAGCCATCAGCGTGCTCACCGCAAACGACCCCGCGCTTTCGCCAAAGATCGTTACGTTGCTCTTGTCGCCGCCAAAATCGTTGATGTTGGCCTTCACCCATTCAAGCGCTGCCACCATATCCGCCAGCCCGTAATTGCCCGCTACCCCATTGGCTTCCTTCGCCAACTCCGACGTCGCCAGGAACCCGAACACACCCAGCCGGTAATTGATCGTCACCAACACCACGCCGTGCAGCGGCAAAAAGTCCCCATTGTGCCTCGGCTCGTTGCTTCCGCCGCCCGAGTAGCCGCCGCCATGAATCCAGAACATCACCGGCAGCTTCGCACCCTTCTTCGCATCCGCCGGCGTATACACATTCAGGAAAAGGCAGTCTTCGCTCTCGCCCTTGTCCTGGAAGATCATGTCGTCAAACACATGCCCCTGGGCGCAGTGCGCCCCAAAAGCCGTCGCATCCCGCTCGCCCTTCCACTTCGCCGCTGGTGCCGGCTCCTTCCAGCGCATATCGCCCACCGGCGGCGCCGCATACGGCAATCCAAGGAAAGCGTTTACCTTCCCGTCGTTGATCGTCTTCCCATGAACCTTGCCCTGTTCCGTCTTCACCGTCAATGGATCGGCCTGCACAGCCAAAGTCATCCCCAACGCCAGCCCCGATACCGCCAGCGCACGCAAAAATCCCATACCAATTTGCATCGTAAATTCTCCCGCGCTACACCTTATCAGGACGAGCTGGAACTTGTCCGAGTTTCAGGTATCTGGGAGAAGGATGCAAGACAGTATGTCAGGCGGCCGCACTGTATCAGGGCACGACTTCAGTCGTGCCGAATAGCCCGCTCAAAAAATGTGGGTTTTAACCCCTGCGGGAGTCGCTGATTCAAAAAATCATTCGACAATTTCAGTGAACCGCCGGCCCCAGCAAGTCCGCCATCTTCTCGGACTTGCCAACCCGGAGAGCATACGCAAAGACAGCCGGAAAATCCTGCGGCTCAAGATCTGGGTAGTCCTCAAGAATTTGTTCCTGAGTTACGCCTGCCGCCAACCACCCAAGCACATCCCACACAGTGATCCGCAGACCGCGAATACACGGCTGACCAGACCGTTTCCCCGGCTCAATTGTGATTCGGTCTATCATTGCAATCTCTCTAGAATGCTACCGCTGACTGAACGTGAAAGCACTAAAACCTAGAGTATCTCCGGCCCCAACAAATCCCCCATAGTCTCTCTCCGCCGAATCAGCCGCGCCTTCCCGCCCTCCACCAGCACCTCCGCAGCTCGCGGCCGCGTGTTGTAGTTCGAGGCCTGCGCCATCCCATACGCCCCCGCGTCCAGCAGCGCCACCAGGTCCCCCGCCTCAACCGCCGCCAGCTTCCGGTCACGCGCAAAAAAATCCCCCGTCTCGCACACCGGCCCCACCACGTCCACCACGCTCCTCTTCCCAGCCCTCTTCCGCACCGGCACGATCTCGTGATGCGCCTGGTAGAGCGCCGGCCTGATCAGGTCGTTCATCGCCGCGTCCGTAATCACAAACGTCTTCTTCCCGTTCCGCTTCACCGTCAATACGCGCGCCACCAGCGCCCCGGCTTGCCCCACAATAAATCGCCCCGGTTCCAGCAGCAGCTTTCCCTTAAACCCACCCAGCGCCTTCCCCAGCGCCGCCGCATACTCCGTCACCTTCGCCGCCGCGTCAAAACTTCCGCCGTGATAATCGATCCCCAACCCGCCCCCGGCATCCACAGTCTCGAGCACAATCCCTTCCCGCTCCAGTTCGCCCGCCAGCTTCGCCACCCGCTCCATCGCCGCGCCAAACGGCTCCGCGCTCCTGATCTGCGACCCGATATGCACGCTCACCCCATGCGCCTCTAGCCACTTATCCCCCGCTACGCTCTTATACATCGCCAGCGCCTTGCGAATATCGATCCCGAACTTGTGCTCCCGCAGCCCCGTCGAAATGTACGGGTGCGTCTCCGCAAACACATCCGGATTCACCCGCAGCGCAAACCGCGCCTTCACCTGCATCTTCCGCGCACACTGGGCCAGCAGCGCCAGTTCGCCTTCGCTCTCTACATTGAATTGGAGAATCCCCGCCGCCAGCGCCGCCTTGATCTCCTCCGCCGTCTTCCCAACGCCAGAGAACACGACCCGCCCCAGCGCCTCGGGCGCAGCCGCCCTCACCCGCTCCAACTCCCCGCCCGAAACAATATCGAACCCCGCCCCGCGCTCCGCCAGCAGCTTCAATATCGCCAGCGCCGAGTTCGCCTTCACCGCATAACAAACCAGATGCTCCCGCCCAGCCAGCGCGGCTTCAAACAGCCCCAGCCGCTCCACAATCTGATCGCCCGAGTACACATACAGCGGTGTCCCAAACTTCTTCGCCAGCCCCTCCAGCGAAACCTTCCCGCAATGCAAAGCCGCGTCAGCGGCAGGACGAACAAACGGCCGCGCCGATTCTGAACCTGAAGAGCCTGAACGTGCCGAGCCCGTACGCGAAGAGTCTGAATGAGTTCGAGTCAATGGAAGCTTCCAAAGGGGGATTTGTCTTCTCTTGAGCCTACATTATCGAGCGCATTGAGTCCGATGCTCGCTTCAACATAAAGTTGTCATCCTGAGCGACCGAGCCCTGAGCGAAGTCGAAGGGTGAGGGAGTCGAAGGATCTGCGGTTGCTCGTTTTTAGAGCTGCCAATTGAGCTCCTACCCTCCTGCGAGAAGCGCACTTCAGCAGAGCCGGGGTCCCCGACGACAGGTCCTTGTCGGCGGGGCGACGAGCCGAACAACCTGCTTATGTGTTTTTCAGGTCCGCCCCATCGTACAATTCAATCCAATCCCGACCGCAAGTTTTTCTCGCCCGTTCAATCACGCTCTTCCCTGGGGTCCAAATGCCGACCACCCAATTCGAAGGATTCTTCATCAAGCTTCTCCCTCCCGTCCCCCTCGCCATGTGCCTCGCAGGCATCCTCGCCTGCCTCATCGCCCTCATCACCCTCTGGTCCGCCCGCACCCCTCTCATCCACTCCCGCCCCATCGACAAAATCACCGCCCTCGCCAACCTCGCCTTCGCCGTCCCCATGGCCGTCTTCGGTGCACTCCACATCTGGGGCGTCGACATCGTCCTCCCCATCGTCCCCGACTACATGCCCTTCCGCCTCTTCTGGGCCTACTTCGTCGGCGTCGCACTCATCGCCGCATCCCTCAGCATCGCCACCAAAATCATGGTCCGCTGGTCCGGCCTCCTCCTTGCCCTCATGATGCTTACTTTCGTCGTCTTGATGGACATCCCCGGCGTCATCTCCACCCCCCACGACCGTTTCTCCTGGACCCTCCTCCTCCGCGAACTCTCCTTCGCCGCCGGCGGCTGGCTCTTCGCCGCACCCTCCCTGCCCGCCCGCTTCAAATCCACACTCATCCCCGCCGGCCGCATCGTCCTCGCCATCACTTGCCTGTTCTACGGCATCGAGCAGTTCCTCCACCCCCACTCCCGCCCCGTCGTTCCTCTCGAACTATCCATGCCCCCATTCATTCCCGCCCAACTCCTCATCGGCTATCTCACCGCCGCAATCCTCCTCGCCGCCGGAGCCTTCATGCTCCTCAACAAGCACACACGCCTCGCCGCCACCATCCTCGGCGGCTGGACTCTGCTCCTTGTCCTTTTGGTCTACGGCCCCATCCTGATCGCAGCCCTGTCCGCCGCCGACATGGGAGCCAACATCGAAGGCATCAACTACTTCGCCGACACCCTCTACTTCGGCGGCGCCATCCTCGCCCTCGCCAAAGCAACGCAAATCAACTCCGCCCCGCCGCCCCGCCGCCCCGCTAACTAGCTGACTCGCCGACTCGCTGCCCTGCTGACCCGCTGTCTCGCTGCCCCGCTGCTTCTAGATCCCCGCGTACCACGCATACCCGCCCTCAGGCGACGCCGACCCCAGCCCCTTGCCAAACTTCTTCATCGAGTCCGTCACCGTCAGCCGCGTAAGGTACTTCATGCTCTTGTAGCCCAGTTGCCGCGGCACCCGCAGCCGCAGCGGCCCGCCAAACCCCACCGGCAAATCCCCATCGTTCATCCCCCACGAAAGCACCGTCTGCGGGTGCCACGCGTCGGCCATGTCGATCGAGTCCCACCAGTCTTTCTCAATCGCGAAGTACGCCACATACCGCGCCTGCGGCAGCACCCCCACCGCCTGCAACACATCGCTCAGCGGCGTCCCAATCCACTCCGCAATATACGACCACCCCTCTTCGCACACCACTTCGGTAATCTGGCTCCGCATCGGCAGGCTCTTCAACTCTGAAATCGAATACACCCCCGGCCGCGCCACCATCCCATCAATCGCCAGCCGCCACTCCTTGAAATCCCCCGCCTCCAGCCGTTTGAACTCATCGCTCTTCGGCGCTGTCTCATTCATAAATGGCGTCTTCGAAATCATGCTCCGCGGAAACTCCCGCGCCAGCGAATGTGCCGTCAACACCCTCTGCGCCGCATACGTCAGCGTCTCGCCCGGTCCATAAATCCCCTTGCAGTCCGGCGGCACCAGCCCATACCGCCCCGCAATCCGCGCCGCCGCAGCCAGCCCCGCCACTCCAGCCGTCGCCGCAACTCCACCAGTAATCAGCCTGCGCCGTGTGATCTGATTCATACGCGCTCCCTTTCGACCCTGCCGTCATCCCCAACCCTCTTCAATAAGTTGTTGTCATCCCGAACGCAGTGAGGGATCTGCGGTTGTTCTTGTCGTTGTCTTTCCTCCTCACCAAATTGAACCCCGCGTGCCCCATCCTTGCCGCGCCTTGGACTTTGCGGCTGGGATGTACATCCCTCACCTTTAAACCGGATCAACCACCACACTCATCGTCCCGTAATCATCGCCTTCGTCCTGCTCCAGAACCCCGCCATCACCACCATCCCCACATGCACCACCAGGAACAACACCAGTGCCCACGACACAAAGAAATGCAGCGTCCGCGCACTCTGCCTCCCACCCAGCACATTCACCCAGAACGGAAACGCCGAGTTAAACGACGGCGACAGCGCCAGCCCCGTCCATATCACCAGCGGAAACAAAACAAAAATCACGCCCAGGTAAGCCGCCTTCTGCATCACGTTGTACGAGTGCGCATCAGCTTCGCCCGGCGGCCCACGCCGCAGATACCGCCCCATCACCGCCGCAAACGCCCGCCAGCTTCCCTCGCCCCGTCCCAGCCACAGATCCTTGCGGAAATGCCCACTCCACAACCCCGCAATCCCATACACCAGCCCAGTCAGCACCACTACCCACGCCGCCTCAAAGTGAAGATACCGGCTCCATCCATTCTGGTCCGGCATCACGTAGCCATACCCCGTCGGCACCGTATCCCGCGACGAAGCAATCGGTATCGTGAACAGCGGCTTCATGTTCACATTCCCCGTCTCGCCCCAGTAAAACCGCGGATGCGAGATCACAATCTCCGCACCCGTAACCACCAGCGCAAGAAAGCACACCACTGTAATCCAATGAGTAACGCGCACCACCACGCCATGCCGCGGCGCATGCGCAGCATCGCTCTCCGCCGCTCGCGAAGCACCCATCCGGCCCGCTTCAGAATTCAAGGTTTGCGCAGGGGAATGCACGGCAGGAGAATAGCACAATCCCTGCGCGGCTGACCGGTTTTTCGCGCGGACGCAGGCCCGGGGTTCCAATAAACCGCGACCCAACTATGTTCTTGACTGAATATGTATTTTAGTGCATACTGGAACGCTGGCCTGGGAAATCGAATTCACCGATGAATTCGGAAGGTGGTGGGATGGCCTGTCGGCCGAAGAACAAGATAGCGTCGACTCATCTGTACACATGCTTGAGGATGCGGGACCGGCACTTACAAGGCCTTACGCCGATACGATTCGCGGCTCTCAGTTCCCCAACATGCGCGAACTGCGGATTCAGCACCAAGGCCGTCCGTACCGAGTCCTCTATGCATTTGATCCGCGCCGTATCGGAGTTCTCCTCATCGGCGGAGACAAAACCGGAAACTCCCGCTGGTATCAGGAGTTTGTCCCCAGAGCAGATGCAATTTACACCCAATATTTGCGTGAAATTGGAATGGAGTCATGACCATGGCGAGAAAGTTTGAAGAGTTGAGAGCAAAGATGTCGCCGGAGCGCAGGGCCCGGAACGAGGCGCACGCCAAAGCAGAACTTGCCAACATGCCCCTCCACCAGCTTCGCCAGGCACGCGAGATGACGCAGACCCGCCTGGCCGAAGTCCTCAGTGTGGATCAGGGTCGCATCTCGAAACTCGAAAAACGCACCGACATGTACCTCAGCACCTTGCGCAGCTACATTGAGGCAATGGGCGGAGCGTTGGAGATTCGCGCAGTCTTTCCCGATGGCGACGTAAAGATCGACCTGCTCAACAAGCTATCCACCTGAGCGGCAATCTTCGCGCCCTCTGCAATCACAGCGTCAATTCAATCCAAAAAGTTGATCCCTTCGCGTCCCAACGGTCCGCTACTCTTGCTCGCCCACCAGCATGAACTTCCGCTTGCTCCCATCCGAAAGCAGAAACTCATACGTGACAGTGTCCTCGTATGTCGATGCATCGTTCGCTTGTCCCGTTTGCCCCATGCGCGTCTTCGATCCACCGCCGCTCACGATCCTAGCCTTGTAGTCGCCCGTGTGCAGAACAGCACCGCGAATCTTCAGCTCGAACAGTTCAACCTTTTTGCCGTTGATCACCGCATCAAGCCGCGGACTGAACTCCACCCAGTTACTCCCGCCCAATGAAACAAGATGGGAGCCGGTAACATGCACCGTCAGGTCATAGTCGGCAGCCGTCGGCGCAGGCGCCGCAAACACGGCAGTTGGAAACAGAACAATTGCGAGCAAGAGTAGCTTCTTCATCGATTCCCCCTGCTCATTAGACGAGGCTTGCTCCACCTGAGCCTCAATGCTGAACCCTCACCCTGAAATGCCCTAAGGTGTGATCCGCTGATCCGCCCTTCACCCGCGCAAGCCACGCCCCAAGCATCCCCGCCACCTCATCCGGCTTCTCATACGCCGCAAAGTGCCCCGCATCCGCAATCACATGAGACTCGCATCCCCCCGGCGCAGCCTTGAATGCTTCCATCTCCACCGCCGTCACGCCCCCATCCTCCCCGCCCGCAATCGCCAGCACCGGCACCTGGATCCGCGCAATATCCGGCACGGAGTCCGGCCTGACAGCCAGCCCCGCCTGCACAGCCACAGCCGCCTCTGCTGAAATCGTCATCCGCGCCCGCAACTCGCTCACTATCTCCGGCCGCGTTCTCCTTGCCGTCGCTCCAATCAGCGTCTGCGCCATTCCATCAAATAGCTTCTCCGTCCCCTCCGCCATCACTTGCTCGATGTTCGCCTTCCGCCGCGCCCGGTTCGCCGCCGCATCCGGCTGCGCCTTCGCACACACAAAGGCCAGCCCCTTTATCCGCTCCGGCGCACGCCGCACCAGTTCCATCACCACGTTGCCGCCAATTGAGCAGCCCGCAAAATACGCTTCCGATAAATCCAAATGCCCCAGCAGCGCCACCACATCCCGGCCAAGACGCTCCATCGTCAGCACCGGCGCATCAGGTGCCTCGGCAAATCCCCCCATCGGTAGCCCCGCGCCCAACTCCGACGCCCCATGCCCCCGCAGATCCGGCACAATCGCCCGCACCCCGCTCAGCCGCTCTACCACCGGTCGCCAATAGTCGTGATCGAGCGGCGTCGGATGTAGAAACACCACCGGCACACCCTCGCCCGTCTCTTCGTACGCCAGCGTTGCCCCATCCGCCTCGTACCGCTTCATCCGCCATCTCCGGTGTACCGCCGGCTTCCCTGCCGGATGTTGCGTGGGCCTCCCGGCCCGCGCTCGTCTCTCCGCGCCGCCCTCACACATTCGGCGGATAAGCCCCCGGCGCCCCAATCGGCTCCTCCGGAATTCCAATCCAGCACGCCAGGTACGCCACCGCAATCATCCCGCCCGAGAACAACGTTCCCAGCACCGTAAGAATCCGCACCACCGCCACGTCCCAACCATACGTCTGCGATAGCCCGATGCACACGCCGGCGATCTGCCGACCCATCAGCGGCCTCACCAGCCTCTTCGTCGGCATCCCGTACACCGACGCCGGAACGCCCCCTCCGCACTTCGAGCAGAATCGCGCGCTGTGGGGCAGCACCGTTCCACATTGGTTGCAATAGACCGCCATCTCTCATCCCTCCCGGTCACTCTTCGATCCGGCCCTTCAATGTTTTCATCCGGGTGCCCCACCCTCGCCGCGTCTTTGTTCTTGCGGCTAGGGTGGGATACCTCAAACGATTCTCAACCCGAATCAATCACTTCATCAAACCTTACGAAATCTAACCCACTCCAGTTCCCCCCGCCCACCACCTCACGGCGCTCGCCACGGCTCCCTCAGCCGTTTCCGCGCCACATCCGCCCGCGACGTAGTCGGCCCCGTCTCAATCGCGGCCCTGTAATCCTTCACCGCCAGCGCTCGCTCTCCGTTTGCATCCCGGCACTCCCCTGCTCCCAGCAGCGACCGCACCTTCAGCTCCAGCCCCGTGCCCGGAGCCCGCGCCGCCTCCTCATAAGCCTCCGCAGCTTCGCCATAGTGTCTCTGCCCCCGCAGCGCATCGCCCAGCCCAAAGTACGTCAGCTCCATCCGCGCCCCTGCAAAGTACCCCGGCTTTTCACTCGCCGTGATGATCTCTTTGTACGCCGTCACTGCCGCCATCCCCTCGCCCGCATCCTTGCGAAGGTTCGCCTCCTCCAGCCAGAACAGATAATTCCTGGGATACTCCGCCTTCAACTTCTCCACCACCTCGATCGCTTCCTTGTACCGCCCCTCCCGCCGCAAAAACAGACAAATCGTCGTCCGCGCCTCCACATTGGTCATGATCCCGCGATTGCCATCGTCGGTCAGATCCGCCAACCCCCTGCTCTTCGACCCCGTCACCCCCGCAAAACCGATCAGCAGCTTGAACGCAAACGGCAACGCCCCCACCACGTACTGATACACCCCCACCACCAGCTTCGCATCCACATAATCAGGATCGAGCTGCAACACCCGCTCATCGTCGTCCTTGGCGCCCGTCGCCAGCCGGAACCCCCGCCAATACGCCCGCTCCACCATCGCCACATACGCGCACGTCAACGCCTTCGCCCAGCCCCGCGCATACAGCGCATCCACATCGCTCGCATTCTTGCCCAACCGCCAATCCGCCTCGTGAATCGCCTCATCCGACAGCGCCGTGATCCGGTCCCGCGTCTTCGCGTCTTCCTCCGTCACATGCTTGCCCGTCAGAAACCCGTCATTCGCATAGAACGTTGTGTCCAGCAAGTCCTCCCGATACAGCTCCTGAAACACCATCGCCTCCAGTAGCATCGCCGTCGCCTGCGGATCGCCCTTGTGCTCCTCGTGAAGCCGTTCAAACCTCTCCACAGCCCCCGGATAATCCAGGTCGTAAAAGTGAACGTACGCTTCCTTCACCAGCGGGTCGCGATTCAGAGCGTTCGTGTGCACCTCCCCGGCCCACGCCGTCGCCCCCAGCGCCACCCCGCACACCCATCCCACAGCCCAGCGCCGGGTGCCCCACCCTCGCGACGTCTCTGTTTTTGTCGCTAGGGTGGGATCACAATCCATCTTTCTCAACCCCGTCAAAAGGAATCCCCCCACTCTTTCACGTTACACACAATGAACCACTCCACCGATTGCACTCTACCTGGGCCCACCTTGCGCCATGCGCGTTTTTCCTGAACTCTTCTTAACCCTGAGAGGTCTGCTGAAAATGAATCGGAAAGAGTTACTGCGTTTGCTTCTCAATCAGGCTCAGTTTAACGGATTCGAGTTCCGCCGCTGGTTTGTCTCCCATGTCCGTCCCGGCTGGGATGGAGCCGATCAGGCCATTTCCCTCCTCGCCTCCGAGGGCCGGTACTACACCCTCATCTTTTCTCATGAGTTCGCCCGTTGCTTCTGGCGCACCGGCGCGCACATGAGCTTCAAGGTTCCCTCCATCACCTATCCCCGCATCACCTCCGCGGGAGAAGTCATCCAGGTCACCCGCAAGCCCTTCACCCGCCGCACCATCAAGCCCGACGTCTGGAAGTACCACCTCCGTCAGATGGCCGAAGCAGAAGATCCCATCGCCTATCTCTGCCGCTTCCTCCCCCAGGGAGATCAGGAAAACCTCCTCCCTTCCAACGACTCTGAGATCGCCGCCGAAGCCTGACCCGCTGACTCGCTGACCTGCTGGCTCGCTGACTCACTGTCCCGCCGCAATCGCGCCTGCATTACCATAGACCCATGCCCATTCCAGAGCGCATGAACCCCACCTTCGCCACCGTTGCCCCGCTCCCGGTCAACCGTGTCGAATTGGCCCGCAAGAGGCTCATCGTCGCTCTCGACGTCCCTGACGCCGCTTCCGCCGCCGCACTCGTGGCCAGGCTCGACGGAACATGCCTCTGGTTCAAGGTCGGCCTCGAGCTCTTCACCGCTGCCGGCCCCGCCGTCATCGATCCGCTCATCCAGCGCGGCCACTCCGTCTTCCTCGACCTCAAATTCCACGACATCCCCTCGACCGTCGCTGGCGCAGTCCGCTCCGCCGCCGCCCTCGGCGTAAACATGCTCACCATTCACGCTTCCGGTGGCCCCGCCATGCTCACCGCCGCCCGCGCCGCGCTCGCCGATCTACCCAACCCGCCCCAACTCCTCGCCGTCACCATGCTCACCAGCATCGACCAGGCTCAAGCCAACGCCATCGGCTACGACCGCTCTCCCAGCGAACAAGCCCTCGCCCTCGCGAGCATGGGCCTCGAATCAGGCATCACCGGCTTCGTCTGCTCCCCGCAGGAAGTCGCAGCCATCCGCGCCCTCGCCGGACCCGATGCCACCCTCGTCGTCCCTGGAATCCGCCCCGCAGGCTCCGACCTCGGCGACCAGAAGCGCGTCAGCACCCCCGCCGAAACCCTCCGCCGCGGCGCCAGCTATCTCGTCGTCGGCCGCCCCATCACCCAGGCCGCTGACCCCGCCCGCGCCGCATCCCTAATCCTCGACGAAATGGCCGAAGCCCTGTAGATATCGTCTGTACTCCGGGCTTTGCAATTTTGAAATTCGCATCAAAATGATGTGTCATCCTGAGCGAAGCAGGCCGCACTTTTGTGGCCTGCGCAGTCGAAGGACCTGCGGTTGCACTTCGCCCGACACCCGATACCCCAATCCCTATTGCCTAGTCCCTAATCCCTTCTTCTCTATGCACCAGATACTCATCCAGCAGCACCGCCACCAGCACCGCCGTCGGCACGCTCACCATCGCCCCCAAAACCCCCGCCAGCGACGACCCAATCAGCAATGACACCAGGATCGCCCACCCCGGCAGGTTCACACGCGACCTCATGATGCGTGGCACCAGAAACGAATTCTCCACGTTCAGATAAATCACGTAGAACACCGCCACCCCGATCACCCTGCCCCATGAGTCAATCGCTGCCACCAGCAGCGCCAGCCCAACACACAACGCCGCCCCCACCACCGGAATAATGTTCAGCAGCCCAGTCAGAAACCCTAGCGCATACGCGTACCGCACGCCCAGGCTCACATACACAATCGTGCTCACCGCCCCCAGGATCAGCATCAGGCTTCCTTGCCCAACCAGCCAACTGGCCATCCGCGTCTCTGCCCGCCGCAGCGCGCCGTCCAGCCGTCCCCGCTGCTCCGTAGGAATAAAAGCCAAAAACCACGCGTACGCCTGCGCTCCCTCCAGAATGAAGTAGATCGTCAGCACAATCCCCATCACCACATCGAACAGACCGCCCGCCCAGCCCGTCACCGAATACAGCAGGTAGGTTGCCGCGTTGCTCAACATATCCTGCACCTTCGCGCTGATCGCTGCCGCCTGCGGACCCTCCGCTATTCCCAGCCTCCTCACCTGATCCAGCATCGCTGGCATCCGCTTTGGCATCTCCTGCGCAAACGACTGCAAGTCGCTGATCACCGGCGGCAGCGCCAGAAATCCAAATAGCGTCAGCCCCCCCGCCGCCGCCACCAGCAGCACCAGCAGCCCAATCCCCTTGAACGGCCGCCGGTGTCCTATCTTGAAACCGGAAACCGCCTGCACCAGCGGCGTCAGCGCCACCGCAAACAGCGCGCTCACATACAGCAGCACCAGCACATCCCGCACCAGCCACGCCACATACCCCGCCAGCAACAGCCCAAACGCAAACACAATGTCGCTGCGCCGGTTATGCGTGCCGTTTGTCTCGCTCATGCTACCGTCCTCGTTCGCGCCCCCAATGCCTCAACGTTTCAAGGGCCTTAACTAGGCTATCGCGAAAGCCCAGCCCCGTGCCCAAATCTGTGCCCCATTCATCGCAGCCTCATCGCGATGAGTGGGCGGAACTCTGTGCCCCATCCATTTGCGGGTACCCGATCCTCGCCGCGTTTTTGTTCTTGCGGCTAGGGTGGGAGACCATGAACCCCAACCGCGCACTTGCTTTGTAACAAAAGCAAGACCGGGTGCCCCATCCTTGCCGCGTTTTTGTTCTTGCGGCTAGGGTGGGAGACCATGAACCCCAACCGCGCACTTGCTTTGTAACAACAGCAAGACCGGGTGCCCCATCCTTGCCGCGTTTTTGTTCTTGCGGCTAGGGTGGGAGACCATGAACCCCAACCGCGCACTTGCTTTTTAACAACGGCACGGCTTTAGCCGGGCCAAAACAGTCGCCAAAGAAATTGAAAGCAGTTCGGGGCGGGTTTCAACCCGCCCCGAACTGCTCCATCGCGCTCTCCCATTCACCCCCAACCCACCTCCCGCGTATGATTCCCCAATGCTTCTCCGCACGTCCGTACGCGTAGCCCTGTTCGCACTGCTTGCTGTCTCGCTTTTCGCCCCACCCACCCGCGCCCAATCCACCACCACCGTCCGCTACCGCTTCGGACAGCAGGACGACATCACCGTACTCTCCCTCAGCCGCCTCCCCGTCTGACGAATATAACAACCATTGTTATGTCTGCGTCCCGAATTGAGCCGAAATGCGTCCATTCGTCAGGTGCTTTCACCCCCATCTTGCGTCAAAACGATGCCGATTCCCCTCTGATCTCACGAAGAAGCGCCCAAATTCCCCTTCCTCTCGGTATCCCTCCTCCTCATTCATCTGACCCTGATCTCTGACCCGAGACAACTCTCATTGCAAATGAAAAACGCCGCCCGAAGGCAGCGCTTTCATTTAGTATGACTCTCTCAACTGTGAACTACGAACTGTGAACTACCAACTGTCTTTTACAGCTTTTCGTAGAAGTCGCACGCTGAGCACGAAATGTAGACTCCGCCTGGAACCCCGCGCTCGCGGTCCTTCACGCGCTTCACAATCCGCGTCGGCTTGCTGCACTTCGGACAGTCCGTCGACTTCGTCGTGTCCATTTCTTTCTTGCGGTCACCGGTCTTTGCGATCTTTGCCATATCTCGGGTGTTTCTCCTTCTGGGGTTGTCTCTGCACACAGTCGCAAAATCCGGGATCCCCAGCGACAGGTCTACGTCGATGGGGTGGTACTGCGACCGGCTTCAACGGCGCGGTATTAGCCAGCCTCAATTTGCAAGAATTTTGCAGCGGAGGCGAGCGGAACTCGCTCCCTCAAGTTTACAACAACAGAATCTCTCCGCGAGGGCACGTAGCCCGAAGTGAACTAGGGAAAGGCGCTGTCATCCCGAACGCAGTGAGGGATCTGCGGTTGTTCTTGAGTGACCCTCAGATCTCGGACCTAAGACCTCGGGCCTCGCACCTGATGCTTACCGGCTACCCGCCACGCTCATGCTCTGCACCATCTGCTGCGCTGGCGCCCCGCCATTCGGCGTCCCAGGCTGCTTCGCCGGATCAGCCGCTGGCCCCGTTGCCGGACTCTGCTGCGACGCATCCGGCAACGGAGTCCCACTATTCGCAGGCGTCGCCGCCGGTTCGCCATCGGGATTGTCTCCCGGCTGTGCCGCCGGCTTCTGGGCTGGGAACCGCACCGGTCTCATATCCCCGGCGCGTTGGGTGTCCTTGTCCTCGTCGGGCAGCGTTTCGCCCGGCTTGCGCAGGCTCGGTGCTGGCCCCGCCTGCTGCGTATTCGGATCACGCTCCACATCGCCGTTCTTCGCCACGCGCGGCTGCATTGCCGGGTCCAGAGGCGTGCCGTCCGTACGCATCAGCCCTGCCACCTCGTCTCTCGTGAAGATCACGGGCTCCTGGCCCACCTTCGCAATCTCCACCCGGATCACACGATTCCCATTCACCCGAACGAACTCCACCGTCTGCGGAGGCTTGCCATAGATCCACTCCTCAAACGGCATTTGCCCATCCATCTCCCGCGACTTCCCGTCCGGCTGCCCCTTCGCAAACAACACCATGTCCGTGCTCATCCCCACCCACACCTGGTGGTTCAAGATCGCGTCCTTCAGCTTCTCCGGCAGCGTATCGGTATATGCCTGGATCGGCGTCTTCACATCGAACGAGATCAGCGGCGCAAGCAGCGCCTTAACATCCTTCCCCGTCAGATCGGGAATGGGCCCTTTGAAGCTCAGCGTCAGCCGAGCTCCCTGCGGATCATCCTCCTCGCCCTGCACCACCGGGTTCATCCCACCCATCCCACCAATTTGTATGTGCCGCAGAATCCGATGCTTTAGGTCCGGACCCCCATTCAGTTGAAACTCAATCCGCGAATGGACGATCTTTACGTCCGTCAGTACCAGCCGGTCGCCCGGCTTCGCGCTCAACCCCTCGCTCGTCACCATGTTCAGATACGCTTCGCCCGCAGGATCCAGCTTCCCGTTTGCCTCCAGCGTCAACCCCCTATGCCCCTTCGGAAATGGCCGCATCGCAAATCCCTGCTCCGCCTCCAGCGCTCGAATCAGTTCGAGTCGGCTCTTTTCGTCCAGAATGCTTTTCGGAAGCTCAACCTTGGTAGGCGTCACCTGCTGGAAGCGCCTGTCCACCGTAGCCGATACATTCGTGCCATCGGTTACAGCCCCTGTCTTGCTATCAACCGTGATTACCTGGCCGCGTGCCGCCACCCCGGCCAGCCCACACAAGAGGGCCAGCCCCGCCGCAACTCCGCCCAGCCGCATCACCGCACGGCCCCCCGCCCTTCGCGGATCATCAGCAAACTCACCAGGTTTGTTCGAGCAAAAGGAAAGGTAAACGGTCATGGGAGCCTCCCATGCATGCGATCAGCATTGATGCAAAAGATAGCCCTTTTTGAGCACGTTTTGCAAATACGTGAACTCCCGCTCCGCCCAGTTCAGAAGCCCCCGCCTTGCTACTATTCCGGAGCGGAATCCTTCGCAGCGTCCGCGCCACTTCCCTCGCCAGCGCGACGCACCGGCGGAATAGGCGTCAACACCACCGGCGCGATCTGCACCAGCGCAGGCACTGCTTGCTCAGCCGGCCCCATTGCAGCCTCATGCTGCCGCTTCGCCGCCGCATCCAGATCCACCGGGACTCCTCCCGGCACCAGCACCGGTGCGTTGTACTTGTAATCCAGATCGCGTGTCACACGGAAAAGAACCGGAATCGCCACCAGCAGCACCGCAAACGCCACCCAGCTGCTGTCCAGCCCATACCCCCCACCCGTCAGCCAGAACGGACCCATCGGGTCCCCCTGAATCACCGGCGAATGGTTGCTCGATCCGCTCACCGCCAGCCCAAACAGCAATGCGCGACTAGCCTTCCACCCGAAATTCAATCCCCAGCTCAGCCACAATGCCCGCGTCCGCAGGTAAGCCGTTGAAAGCAGCAGCCCCAGCGCAATCGAAACAGCAATGCTCGCCCTGTCCGATCCCCGCACCAGGGACTGCACGATCGCATAATAGGCCGCGAATCCAATCGCTGCCCCCATCCCCCCTACCGCATGTTCAAACCGTTGGAACCCGTAACCCCGAAATGCTACTTCCTCCACCAGCGCCAGCACTGCAAAGTAGGCCGCATCCGCCGCCAGCCATCCCCATGCCGATGGCTGCATCGTAAGGTAAATCACGATTCCGCCGATAACCACCATCGGCAGCACGCAGATCACCGCCAACGACCAGCCAAACGCCAGCCCAGTGCCGGCTTCCATCGCCGCGCCAGCGCGCTGCGGAAATCCCTGCTTGCGAATTGGATTCTCTTGCCGGTTGAGCCAGAATCCCATCCCCGCATAGCCCATCACCAGCAGAAACGCCAGCATGACCTGTTCCACCAGCGGAGTCCACTGCCCTCCAGCCAGCCCCTGCGCCCCGTGCCGCGCCAGCGCTTGGGCCAGAAAAAAGTAAAGCACCGCGGCAATGAACTGGATATAGGCTCGCACGCGCCCGCCAGACGCTCCCGAAGTTTGACTCGACGCCCCCAGAGGCCCGTCTTGCGCCCGCAGTTGGCCGCCCGATGAAGCTGTGCTCATCTTGTCAGCCTTCCGTGTAACAGCGGGCAATCTTGCGGAACTTCTCCTGCCGCGCGGCCACCAGCTCATCTGTCGGCATCGCTTTCAGCTCCGCCAGATGTCTCTTCAGTGCGCTACCCAACAGTCCGCTCCCTGCTTCGTGATTGGCTTGCAGCCCTTCGGCCGGCTCCTGCACTATCTCGTCCACACAGCCCAGTCCGGCTACTTCCGGCGCAGAGATCCGCATCGCTTCAGCCGCCGTATCTTTCCGGCTCGGATCGTTCCACATGATCGCCGCGCAGCCCTCGGGTGAAATCACAAAATACAGCGCATTCTCGAGAATCAAAACTCTATCCGTCACCGCCAAAGCCAGCGCCCCGCCCGATCCGCCCTCGCCCGTAATCACTGAGATCGTCGGCACCTTCAGCCGTGCCATCTCCAGCAGGTTCCGCGCAATCGCCTCGGCCTGCCCACGC
>Ga0302202_10002325_pt1 | contig 22119 bp, 15 predicted proteins | sample II_Bog_N3_3_FD_194579 | JGI IMG/M metagenome (GOLD analysis project Ga0302202, IMG submission 194579) | Peat permafrost microbial communities from Stordalen Mire near Abisko, Sweden - II_Bog_N3_3 | ecosystem: Environmental > Terrestrial > Soil > Wetlands > Peat | place: Sweden: Abisko...
TGGCCGCCATGCCGACGATCGGCTTGTTGAGCGGCTGCCCGCCCCGGGAGCCGAAGAAGGCGGCGTCGCCGTAGCTGAAGATGCCACCGTCGGACGCCACCAGCCAATACCCGCCGCCGTCGGGTGTGGCCGCCATGCCGACGATCGGCTTGTTGAGCGGCTGCCCGCCCCGGGAGCCGAAGAAGGCGGCGTCGCCGTAGCTGAAGATGCCGCCGTCCGAAGCCACGAGCCAGTAGCCCAGCCCGTTCAGCGTCGCCGCCATGCCGACGATCGGCTTGTTGAGGGTGGCCGGCAACCCGTAGGTCTTCGCCGCGCCGAACGGGTGGACCGAAGCCGTGGCCGTCACGACCCAGTACGAATTGGTCGGCCCGAACCCATTGATGAGGCCGGCCAGGATCGGCACGTCCTGAAGAGTGGCGAGGATGTTGCCCGAACTGTTGTCCGTGTAGCCCAGCGCGCCGGCGTCGCTCCCGGAGGTCACGACGAAGGACAGCAACGCGCTCACCGGTGAGTGTCCCGAAGAGGTGTAGGTGGCAGTTGTCGGTGAGAGGCCGAGTGCGAGCAGGGCCTGGATCACGAGCCCGGTGGACTGCGAGTCGGTCTGCTGGGGGTCCGCTGAGGTGTTCGGGTAGTCACTCCACCCGCCGTCGGCGTCCTGACCGGACGTGAAGTAGGAGAGCGCGCTCGCTTCGATGCCCGCCGTGACAGCCCCCTGGGCGGAGAGACCTTGCACGACGACCGAGGTCGTTTGGTTGTCCGGACCACTGAAGTCGGTGGGATCTTCGGTGCATCCTCCACCGACGGTCTGGTCCGGTATCGTCCAGCCGCCGCCCTGACACTGCTGATTGGTCAGCCAGCTGATCGCTGCCGCATCGACCGTCTGCCCGGCAGCCTTGAGCGCCGAGAAGGCGAGGCCCTGAATGAACGTGCCGGCGTAGTAGTCGCCCAGTTGCTGCTCTGTCCCGAACAGTCCGGCGTCCGGTCCCGAGGTCTGTTCCGTAGCCAGCAACCGCGCTACGAGGTTGGTCCCTGCGAAGTTGGTCGGGTCGACGCCCATGGCGTGCGCATCAAGAATCAGATTGGCCAGCCGACCGGGTCCGTCGGCGTTGTCGACCGTGATGTACGAGCTGGCGTTGGCTTCGAGGTAGGTCAAGGCTGCCTGCGCTCCCGACGTGTCGACGTGGGCGGCCGCCAGGGCCAGAATGCCGCTCGCTGTGGTCGAAGCGGACCCGCCGATGCTGCCGTCGGTCGCCTGTTGACCGGCGACCCAGGTGGCCGCCGCCTGGGCTGCGGCGAACTGTGGAATCTGGGGTTGCACCGACGCGGCACCGGCCGCGGCCGGGAGCGACGTCAGTGTGGCGGAAGCCAACAGCACGGCGAAGCCAACGGAGGATGCACCCAAGAGGGTGCGGCGGATGATCTGCACGGTTCTCGCTTCCCGGACCTCGACCCGGAAAACTCCGCACGCGCGGGGTCGCACCGAGCCCCGGTCCCTGTGTCTCGACGGTGGGAACTCTCCTGACCTTGAGGTATCCCGGCTCATGATGTCGCCTCATCGGCGCACCATTCACGGTTGCGGACCAGCGCCGGATTTTCACCGGCTTCCCCTCGCGGGCAGTACAGCTACAGCAGGTCTTGCTGCCGGTACGGTACCACGGCCCTCCGGCCGAGCCACCGGTGATCGAAAGCGTTGCGCCCACATGCCAGGCCCTCGCCGAAGAATTGACGCCGGAACCGGGCGCTGGGATCGTGACCGCCATGGCCATGGGGCATCGCCCGGAAGTACAGACGGCGGGCAGACCAATCGTGGCGCTCGACGTGTCGTTGCTGGCGGGACATGTCGCCACCGCCCTGGCGCGGGTCCCGTTCCGCCGTCCCTTCACCGGCGTGTCGTCGCCGTGGTCCAATCTGGGCATCACGGTGACCCGCGAGGTCATTCGCTCCTTCATGGGCTACAGCTCCTCCCTGCGCATCCCGGAATTTCGATCGATCGAACTGGTGCTGGACGACATCTGCAAGCGGATCATGCCCCCCATCGTCCGCTCGCTCGATGTCGAGGGCCGTCACGCCGAATTCGGCGGCGTTCCCGGAATCCTCTACATGCCGCGCCACCAGACACCCGAGGGGGTCGTGCTCTACCTGCACGGGGGCGGGTACATCGGTACGTCACCCACGATGTACGCGTTCTTCACGGCACAGGTATGCCGGCAGACCGGCTGCGCCGTGTTCGTGGCGGACTATCGGCTGGCCCCCGAATTCCCTTACCCGGCCGGCGCCGAGGATGCCTCGGCCATCTACACGGCCCTGCTCGAACTCGGCATACCCTGCGAGCGCATCTTCCTGGCCGGAGACTCAGGCGGCGGCGGGCTGGCCAACACCGTGCTCCTCGAAGACGCCGAGACGATCGATCCCGTCCGTCCGGCGGGCCTCTTGCTCTTCTCGCCCGAGGTCGACCTCCGCCTCGACGAGGACTCCATCACCGACAACGCCGACCACGACATTCTGCCGTGGAACATCCCCACCGCGGCGTACCTCCACGGCTTGGACGTCACCAGCAGCGTGGTGTCGCCCTTGAGCGCGGACCTGAACGGATTCCCGCCGACCTGTGTCACCTGGGGCGGCGACGAGATGTTCCGTGATCCCATCCGTCGCTATGTCGACCGCCTCCGGGCCGCCGGGGTGCAGACCGACGCCCGTGAGTTCGACGGGATGTTCCATGTGTTCCAGATCCTGATGCCGTGGGCGGACAACAGCCGGCAGGTCTTCCGTCACGTCCACCAGTTCATGCAGCGCGTCCTGGCGGAAGCGCCTCCGCTGGGGTCCCTCGACCTGGTTGCCACGCTCGGCCTCGCCACGGCACCCCCGGTCCCTCCTTCAACCTGAAACACCACGTCCCCAACTAGGGTTGTAGACACGTACGACCGAGTGGGAGGCAGCATGCACCAGAGAGCGGCTGTTGCCGGGCTCGTCACGAGTGGCCTGCTCGCTGCGTTGGCGCTGGGCGCCTGCTCCAACAACAGCTCACCACCCACGACCTCGACCACCACGACGTCGACTACCACCGCCTCGACCACCACGACGTCGTCCTCCGCGGCTGTCGCCTGCACCAAGAGCCTGATCACGGCCGCGGCCGAAAGCTCCACCAGCATCGGCTCGGTCAGCGCGGTGAACGGGTTCGGTTGTTCGGGTTCGTGGGCCTACGCCGACGTGACCGTGGGCTCCGGCTCAGCCTCGTTCGATGCCGTCATCGTTCTGCAGGCCCAAGGCTCGAGTTGGTCGGTGGCCGACCGCGCCAACGCCTGCAACAACCACTTGGTCCCCAGCGCCATCTACACCCAGGCCTGCACCACCAGCTGACCCGCCACTGCCCGGATCAGGCGAGGTTCAGACCCGGCCCAGCTTGTCGGCCGCCTGGCGCAGCTCCCGGCGGAAATCCGGGTGGGCGATGTCGACCAGCAGGTGCGCACGTTCGCGCACGGTGCGGCCGGTGAGCTCCGCCGCCCCGAACTCGGTGATGACCACACCGGTGTGGTGGCGCGGCGTGGACACCACCGTTCCCTCCGTAGGCAGACCCGCTATGCGGGAAATCACCTGGCCGTCGCGTACGGCCGTCGAACGCAGGCAGATGAGGGAGCGTGCGTCGAGGTGGAGCTCGGCCCCCGCCACGAAATCCTCGTGCCCACCGACGCCTGAGATCTGACGGCCGTCGATGCTGTCCGCCATGACCTGACCGTAGAGATCGACCGAGAGCGCGCCGTTGATAGAGACCAGGTTGGCGTTGCCGGAGATGACCGTGGGGTCGTTGACCGTTTCGACGGGAAGGAAGGCCACATCGGCATTCCCGTCGAGCCACTGGTACAGCTCGGCCACACCCAGCGCGAACGTGGTCACCGACACCCCGTCGAACATTCCCTTGGCGTCGTTGGTCACCTTGCCTGCTTGGTGGAGCCGCATGAGGCCGGTGGTGAACATTTCGGAGTGGACGCCGAACCCGCCGAGCGGCCCGCGCGCCAACTCCGCCGCCACGATGTTGGGAATGGCGCCGATGCCCGTCTGCAGCGTGGACCCATTGCGCACGTAGGCGAGCGCGTGACGAGCGATTTCCTCATCCACTTCTTCGGCGGGCGGGTCCACGAGTGCGAAGGGTGCGCCGTCGGACTCGACGAGCACGTCGATTGCATCAAGCGGAATGGTGTTGTCGTAGGCGGGGGGCAGGCTCGCGGTGCGCGGGAGCTGCGGGTTGACTTCGACGATCAGCAGCCGTTCGGGATCGCGCCCGGCGCGCAGCAGCTCGTCGCGAGTACCGCCGACGTGCAGGGAGAGGTTGACGGTGCCTCGCTCGTCAGGCGGAGCCCCCTGTACGACCATCACGCGGGGAGCGAACCGGGCCATGATCGGCCCCATCTGCCGGAAGCCCCCCGGCACCAGATCAACGCGGTGGCCGAGCGAGTGGTGGAGTCGCTCCGCCGGCCCGAAGAAGCCACAGCGGTAGGTCACCCCGGACTTCGTGAACACGTCATACAAATTCAGGCAGAGGGCACCCCCGATCTGCAGGTCCTCCCAGTCGGTACGGGCCCCCAGAGCGGTGAGCAGGCCGTCAGGGATGCCCGGGCCGAGGCCGAAGCCGATTCGATCGACCGGCTGGACCAGGGCAATGGCCTCCTCCATGGTGCACAGCTTCGGCATGGTCCCACTCTCACACGCCACGACGCCGTGACCACGGACTTCATTGCTGGCAGCCCGCTGTGGACGGGCAATCCATGACTTTCGGCTCTACCACCACCAGGGGTGCGTCAACAGAATGACTGGAACACCCTCCTCTTCCCAGACAACGGTGCTTGGAGAATGGCGGCCACCCCCCTCGGTCGCCATTTTCCAATTCCGGAGTTGTTTGCGAACCGGGTGCCCACTCCAGTACACCTCGGATCGGGATCTCCGGCCCTCCCGTGCGTCCCCTCGGTGGCACCGCCAGCAGCTGCCGCATTTTTGGGCCAAAACCCTGCGACTTGCTGGGAGAAGGTCGCGCCGCGCCTCTGTATGCTCACGGCAGTGAGGCCTGCCGCGTTGGAGACAGCGAAGACGCGACGCAGTACGCCCCGCATGCGAGTGCGGGCGAGGCCCAACCACAAGATGGAGTGTGCAGACCTATGACCACCGAACCGTCGTCGGGCGCCGGCAGGATCGTCGTCGGCTTCGACGGCGCTGACTCTTCGATGAACGCCCTCGCGTGGGCCGTGCGCCAGGCCGTCCTCACGGGGAGCACCCTCGAGGTCCTGATGACCTGGGAGTGGCCCAACAGCTACGGGTGGGCCGTTCCCATCCCCGACGATTTCGACCCCGAGTCAGATGTCCGCACCGTCCTTGACACCGCGATTGCAGGGATCGAGGCCGAACATCCCGGCATCAAGGTGGAAGGCCGGTTGGTCAACGAGCATCCCGCTCCGGCCCTGGTCGAGGCCTCCAAGGGCGCCGACCTGCTCGTGGTCGGCAGCCGCGGCCATGGTGAGTTCGTCGGCATGCTGGTCGGCTCGGTCAGCGAGTACTGCGTGACCAACGCGCACTGCCCGGTGCTCGTCCATCGCGTTCCGGGCTGATCCGCGCCACCCGGAGAACCTCCCCCGGGATCGTCACGCGGCGGCCCGCCCGAGCAACGCGCCGGGCGCCACTTTCCCTGACGCAGGCCGCGCCGTCGCCTCGCGTGTCAGTCACGTGTCATCTGCGTGGAACGTGCCTCCCCCCCTCGCCCCTACGCTGACGAGCAGTGACAGAGGTGATGCAGGCGTGGGTGGTCGACCACCCCGGCCCGGCCGACGGCCAGCGACATCCGCTGGTGCGGGTGGAACGACCCGTTCCCGAACCGGGGCCCGGAGAGGTGCGCGTGCGCGTGCGGGCCTGCGGTGTGTGCCGTACGGACCTCCACCTCACCGAGGGCGACCTGGAGCCCCGTCGCCCGCAGGTGACGCCCGGTCACGAGGTCGTCGGGATCGTCGACCGCCTCGGCCCTGGGAGCACGCGCTGGCACGAAGGCGACCGCATCGGGGTGCCTTGGCTGGCCCACACGTGCGGGACCTGTAATTTCTGTGTTACCGGGCGCGAGAACCTGTGCGTCCGACCACGCTTCACCGGCTGGGATCTCGACGGGGGGTACGCGGCGTACACGGTGGTGGACGAGGCCTACGCCTACGCGATCCCCGACGTGTTCGACGACGTGGAGGCAGCGCCCCTCCTCTGCGCCGGGATCATCGGCTACCGCTCCTTGTTGCGGGCCAACCTTCCCGAGGGAGGGCGGCTCGGCATCTACGGCTTCGGCGGCTCCGCCCACCTGACGGCCCAGGTGGCCCTGGCGCACGGCGCCCGCGTCCACGTCATGACCCGCTCACCGGAGGCGCAACGGCTCGCCCTCGAGCTCGGCGTCACCAGCGCCGGGGGGGCCGACGCCACGCCTCCGGAACCACTGGACTCGGCCATCCTGTTCGCGCCGGTCGGCACATTGGTGCCACCCGCCCTGGCCGCCCTGGACCGGGGGGGCACCCTGGCCATCGCCGGTATCTACCTCAGCGACATCCCGCCCTTGCAGTACCAGGAGCACCTCTTCGAGGAGCGGTCCCTCTTGAGCGTGACCGCCAACACCCGGCGTGACGGGGAGGAGTTCCTGGCCGAGGCCGCCCGGATCGGCATCCGCGTCTCGGCCGTCCCGTACCCGATGGATCAGGCCGATGTGGCGTTGGCGGACCTACGCAACGACCGGATCAACGGTGCCGGGGTGCTGGTTCTCTGACGCTGGCCGAGCCACTCGGAGTCAGGGCACTGGCATTGCAGCAAGGGCCACGGGCAGAGCCGTCACCTGTGCGGAGACGAACAGAAACACCATCTGACCAGGGAAAACACGAGAGAAGAAGAAACGCCGACGGTGCCCCAGTCGATTCACGTCAAAGCGCTGTCACAGGACCCTTGGCGATAGGTCCTGGAGCTCTCGACTGGGGCACGCACGCCGGCAGTGCGATCAGGCGGTAGATCGCTAGAGCCATTATTCCCGATCCGAAGGACGGTAAACACGCAATTTCAGAAAAATGTCGATGCGTTTAGATGACAGGTTCCACCTGGTCAGCGGCCATCAGTACGGCAATCAGCTCTTGGTCCCGCGCATACGACAGCAATCGGCTCCCCTCTTCGAGAGGCAGCCAGCGCAGTTCGTCGACCTCTGCGTTGGGGCTGAACGACCCTCCGGTGGCCGCCATGATCCAGTAGGCCACGGTCTTCTGGCGGCCCTTCCGGTCGACGTACTCGGTGTGCCCGATGAAGCGCAGGAGATCGCAGGTCATGCCTGTCTCCTCCCTGACTTCACGCAACGCAGCGACGTCGAGGGTCTCCCCCGCTTCGAGCTTCCCCTTGGGAAACGACCAGTCCTCCTGCACCGGGCGGTGCACGACGACAATCTGGAGGAGTCCGCTCTGGCGGCGCACGACCAGTCCGCCTGCCGCCTGGACCACATCAGTTTGGGGAGGGAGCTCGGCCGTCATTGATCGTCGCGCCACTCCTTGCAGGTTACCGGCGCCCCGCCGCCCCGCCGCGGCAATGGTCGCCCCCAGGAAACCGATTCACGTCCCGCAGTAGCGTGAGCGCGATGTCCGAGTCCAAGGAAGACGGGGTCGACGACCACGACCCGGTCGAGATCGAGTGGCAGTTCGATGCCCTCGACCTGCGTCCCGTGGAGCGGTGGCTGGCCACGCTTCCCACCCTCGCCATAGAGACCGTCGACGGAGGGACGATCACAGCGCTCGCCCGCCCCCCGCGGCGCCTCGTCGACTCCTATAGGGACAGCGACGATTGGCGGATGGCCCGTGCCGGCTTCGTCGTGCGCACCCGACGCCGCGGCCGCCACGACGAAGTCACGCTCAAGGACAACCGTCCCGCCCAGGGCAACGGTCTGCGCCAGCGGCTGGAGGTCACCGAGGTCCTGCCCGCGTCCGGTCTGGACGCATTGGGCGACGACGGACCGGTCGGGCGCCGCCTCCGCGCCATCGTCGGCACGCGTCGGCTACGTGAAGTGCTCCAGGTCCGCACTCGTCGGCGCCCCTTCGCGCTGCGCGTCGGTGGCGTCGATGTGGCGGAGATCGCGCTCGACGACACCATGATCGTGGTCGGGACCGGCCAGCGCCCCATGCAGCTGCGACGTGTCGAGGTCGAGGTCCTTCCCGACTGGCTCAACGCGCTGGAGCCGATTGTGGAGCAACTGCGCGTGACGTGCGGGCTCCAACCGGCCCGTCTCTCCAAGTTCGAAGCCGGCCTCTTGGCCCTGGGCGCGGAGATCCCGGGCACACCGGACCTCGGGCCGACCGAGGTGTCCGCCACCTCCACCATGGGGGAGGTCGCCTACGCCGTGCTGCGGCGCCAGCTCGCCGTGGTGCGGGCCAAAGAGCCCGGGACGCGCTTGGGGGAGGATCCCGAGGAGCTGCACGACATGCGGGTGGCCACGCGGCGACTCCGAGCCGCTTTCTCGTTGTTCGAAGGCGTCCTCCCCGTGCGCGCCCAGGTGTTCCGCCAAGAGCTCGGTTGGCTGGCCCGGTTGCTCGGTGCCGTGCGCGACCTCGATGTCCAGCTCGAGAATCTGGCGAACATGTCGCGGGAGAACGCCGACACAGCCCCCGGTTCAGCCGATGACGGCCGCGATCCCCTGGCCGAATTGGCAGCGCTCCTCGAACGCGAGCGCGAAGCCGCCCGGGCCGACATGCTGAGCGGGCTCGACTCGGTCCGCTGGGATCGCCTGGCCAAGGGGCTGACGGTCATGGCGCAGCAGGGGCCGGCGCGGCGCTCCCTCGCCACCAGGGAGCCGGCGATCATCGGCTTGCCCGAACTGGTGCTGTCGCGCCACGCGAAGGTCACCAAGGCCGCCAAACGGGCCAAGCGGTCCGGCGTCGTGACGGACTTCCATGCGTTGCGCATCCGCTGCAAACGCCTGCGTTACGCCCTCGAGTTCAGCAGCGACGTCTACGGCGGGCGGACGTCCCGCTTCGTGCGTCAGCTCACCATGTTGCAGAACGAACTCGGCGACATGCAGGACGCCGAGGTGGCCTCACTGCAGTTGGCCGCCCTGGCCACGGAGGACACCCAGCTGCACGCCACCACCATCTTCACCATGGGTGGTGTCGCCGAGCGCCACCGGCGCGAGGTGACGCAGTTCCTCAAGCGGCTGCCCGGCGAGCTCCCACGCACGCGCGGCAAGGCCTGGCGCGAACTGCGCGACCTCATGGAGCGGCGGAAGGCGGAAGCTGAGGCGGAGCGGCCACCGGTCCGCACCACGCTGCGCGCCCTGCCGCGGCCACTACCCGAGTCCGGCTCCACCGCCGCTCCGGCACCGGCGCCGACGCCTGCGCCCGTACCTCCACCCGCTGCCTCGATCCACCCCCCGGGGATGCCGAGCCTCAGTGCCCTGGCACCTCCGGCGGAGCCGATCCCGTCAACGGAACCCGGACAGGCCACGCCACCCAGCGAGTCAAGCCAGGGGGAATGATCCGGCGTCGTCTCCCATGACCACACGGGGATGCTCCGTCATGACGAAGTGCAACTTGTCGGTGTCGAGGAAATTGCTGATGTCGGTCCAGATGTCAGGGAAGTCGGGCTCGGCCATGTGGGCCCGGTAGGCGTCCATGTCCTCGAACCACTGCACCGTCACGCCGTCGAACCCGGGGTCGTCGTCGCCGATGTAATCGTCGAGTGGCCGTGGGTGCTGCTCGTAGCGCACCACGTGGCTCCCGCTCTTGCTCTGCGCGATCAGCGGGCCGTGCACCTCCTGCCAGTAGGCGTGAAATGCAGCCGGGGTGAGACCGTCCTTGCGACGCAGCAGGCACGTGAGCCTGACCATGGGACCTCCTGTCCGGTGGGGTGCCGACACGGTCGACCCGGCCGGCGTCCACGCAGGCTATCGGCGACCGCCGCGGCGATGGACTGGAGCCGAGCGGCGAGGTGTCATCACCACCCTCGCGAGGGAAGAGTCAGGGTCAGGCCCGGGTCCGAACCGCTCGTGCGGACGCCGACGGAGATGCCGCCCACCGAGACCGGTGGGTTGCTGACCGGGACCGGCAGGGATGGGAGCGGCACCGTCACCGTGGGGGTGGTGGTGGTCGTGCCGGTCGTCCCGCTCGACACGTTGCCCGGGGCGCTTCCCGTCGGCGTCGACGTCTTGCCGCCGCCCGAAGCCGTGACGGGCAGGCCGGGCAGGCCCGGCACGGAGCCGAGAGGGAGTGATGGCAACGAGGGCGACGTCGAACCGGCACCGGTGGCGCCCGTCGCCGCCGCGGTCACGCCATTGAGTGGTGCGGCAATTCCGCTCGTGCCCGACAACAGGGTGCTGGCGGCGTCACTCGCACCCGGCACGCTGCTCCCCACCGAGCCGAGCGCCCCGAGCCCACCGAGCCCACCGAGCGCCCCGAGCCCACCGAGCCCACCGAGCGCCCCGAGCCCACCGAGCCCACCGAGCCCGGGAACCCCCGCAATGGCAGGCAGGGGCAGAGCAGGTAGGCCGCCGTTGGGCAGGGAAAGCGGCGAAAGCCGCATGACCGAGCCCAGGTCCGCCAGCAAGCCCACAACGTCCGCGACCACAACGGTGAGTGAGGGAGCGAGGCTGCTGAGCTCTTCTGTGGGGTCGCCCGGGAGGGCGCCGACACCGCCGGACCCGACATCCGTTCCGGTGCCCGTCGTCCCGACGCCCGGCAAGCCGGTGAGCGTCGCCGCCGCCGTCCCGGGCAGCGCACCCGACTGCGCGGTCAACCATTGCAACGGCGCTGCATTCTGCGTCAGCGAGCCCGACAGTGACGTGAGTGCCGCCGCGACCACGGCCCCCGTGCCGCTTGCCGTGGCTTCGCTGCCGTTGGCCACAGAGGCGGTGCCGGCCGCCGCCTGATCCGTGGTGGCCGAGGACGCCAGTGGGTGCGCCGCCGCGGGGGCGGTGCTGAAGGAGCCGCCGAGGCCGCCGAGAAGAGCACCCACCGCGGCGCAGGCCACGCCACCGGCCCCCACGACGGCGGCGGTGCGGTAGCGCGCGAACCCCCTCGGCCCCCCGCCCTCCTCGTGCGCTTCCTCCACAGCCGCTGGCGGTGCCTGCGGGTCGAACTCGTCATGCATAGGTGCGGCGCCAGCCGCGGCCGCGTCCGCGTCCGTGCCCGTGCTTCTGGGGCGGAACTCCCCCCTGAGCATTTCGTCGTACATCTCGTTCTGGCTCGCTGTCATGCATCCTCCTCCCCGACGCCCCTCCCGGGGATCTCATGATGAAAACGGGCGACCGCACTCGCCCTTGCGGTTTGCCAAGCGGACCGTTTCCGACCCGGGACGCCACGTCCCGTCACGCGAAGCTCCAGCTCCCGATGGTCACGACCGAGCCGTGCACCGGGAGAACGACCGTCAAGACGTGCGCGCCGGGCGCGGACCCCCCCGAGAGGGTCACCGAGGTGCGCAGGACCACCTGGTCGGGCGTCCCCCCCGAGGAGTCGATCTCGACGTTGAGTGGAGCATCGTGCCCGGTGACCACCGCCCCGGCGAGCTCGGGCGGCATGGGCAGGTCGGGCGCCACGGCGGCCCACCAGGCGGCCTGGTGCTGCGCGGCGCTGTGCAGCCCCCCGAAGTACGTCTCGAGCGCGGCAGCCTCCAAGGAGAGTGGTCCGGGTGACTGGGCGAAGGCCACCGAAGCATTCACCAGGTTCATCGTTCCCATGGGCGCCTCGTTCTGCTCCAGGGTGAGGCCTTCCGCCTGCAACGCCGGCGGCGCCGACGTCGTGAAGTCGGTGGACGAGACCGTCTTCACGAACTCGGCGCCCGGGTCGAGTGTGGCGCCTTTGGTGGCCGCACCCACCTCGGTGGCGCGGATCAGCAGACGATCAGGGGTGAAGAAGAGCGCGTCGGGCGGCCAGCACGTGTCGAGCACCAGGCTCGGGTCGGTGGTGTTCGACACCGGCGAGCCGGCGGCGACAACCTGCTGGCCACTCACCTGGAACTTCACCGTGTTGCAGGCGGTCTGGTAGATGAGCACGTCCCCCGGCTTGAGCTCGTTGAGGTGGACGAAGTAGCTGACGTCGTGGGCCAGGAACACGGCGGTGCCGTCGACGCCCGGCCACACCGACTGCGCGTCGTGCCCGACGGCCACGTTGAGTTCCTGGTCGTCGGTGCCCTCCTCCACCGGAGCGCGCAGGTCGAGCGCCGGGATGGTGAGGATCCCCGAGAGCTGGCCGGAGCTGACGCCGGCCACCTGGCAGGACGCGCCGTGGCTCTGCGTCGCCACCTTGGCCATGGCCGCCCTTTCGCTTCCGATCAACACCGCTTGCGCGTGGTGCTGGTGTTCCTGATGGGCCAGGGCGTAGCTCCCCGCGAAGACGGCGCCGAAGAGCAGGGCCACACCCAGGGACGTGATGCCGACCCCTCGCAGCTTGCGGACGGCCTTCATCAACTTGCCCCCTCCCTCCGCCGTCCTCCGAAGATCTGTCATGCGGTCCCGCCCTCGCGGCGTCAGTGGTCGTTCGTGGTGTCCTGCGCGAATGGCCACCGGACCGGCCCCCGGGACCGGAAGGGGAACGGAGGAGGTCCCGGAGGCCGGGCCCGGTGGCGGTCTGCCGCGCAATCCCGAACGGATCGGTACCGATGGCTCACGAGCCACCACGGCGGCGGTCAGGAGAACGGAGAGTGCGAGCGAGCAAGGCGATGCGGTGCCGGCCGATGAGCAGCAGGCCGGCCACACCCATGCCCGCCAGCACCATGATCGGGAGCAATCCCGCCCAGTACTCACCGGTGTGCACGGTGGTCACGTCGGGCACCGCGGTGGGAACGACCATCGGCGCGGCCGCCGCGGTCGCCGTGGCGGGCGAGGTGGCCACCGCCGGCGTCGCCACCGTCGCGCTCCCGGTGACGCTGACGTCGCCGACGTGCACGTCGATGCCGCCCTGCAGAGTGCCGAGCAGCCCGAGATCGAGGACGCCCACCTTGGCGCTGGCCGTCGGGCCGGGGGCCGAGGTGTCGCAGCTGAGCAGGTTCCCGGCGGGCGTGTAGTCGATGATCCCGGTCAGGAGGCTGACGAGCGCCGAGCCCAGAGCGCTGCCGGCCACGACCTGGGCCAGGATCTGGTTGACCAGGCCGGTCAGTTGCGTGATGTTCACGAAGCTGGGCAGCGACCCGCTCGTGGAGTACGAGACCGGGCCGGCGTTGCAGCTCGGGGTCACGGTGCCGGTGCTGCGGTCCAGCGCGACGGACGCCGTGGTCGGGGCCACCTGCAGGTCGGCCAGCCCGAAGAGATCGACGTCGACCGCGTGCTGCGTGACCGAGTCGGTGACGACGTCGCCGCTGGTGCGCACCGCCGACGTCGAGCCGCCGAGGTCGATGGTCAGGGGCTCCACGCCGGCTGCGTCGGCGCCGGTCAGGCCGAGCACCTGGTCGAGGATCCCGGTGACCAGGCTGGTCACCGGTGACGTGCCGCCTGCCGCATTCAGCTGGGTCAGCAACCCGCTCAGGACGGAGCACTCACCGCTCAGATCGCTGCCACCGGCCACGCTCGTCGGGTTCAGGGCCAGGTTCGCCGGCAGTATCGCGTTGACGGTGCCCAACAGAGACTGCACGGTCGGCGACAGCGGGCTCGCGTTGGCGCCCGCCGCGCCGGAGGCGGCCGCCACGCTGTTGCAGACGGACGAGGCCGACGGCAGCGGACCGCCGAGCAGGCTCTGGAGGACGGCGGTCAGGCTCAGGCTGATGGAGACATTGGCCAGGCTGCCGGTGCCCGACGCCGTGGGGTTCCCGCTGCCGTCTTCGGACGCCGACGCCGTGCCGCACGAGACGTTGACGTCGAGCAGTCCGGTGTCGATCGGCACGGTGCACGAACTCGATCCGGTCGGCGTGGCCGTCACACCGTCGCCGTTGGCCACTGCCTCCTGCGTGGTGGTCGACGCCACACCGGAGAGCGACGAGGACGGCGACGTCGGGCACGGGTTCGTGGAGGAGGCCGTCGAGAGGCAGGCCCCGGTGCCTGACGCCTCGGCCATCGGCGCGTTGCTGGCGTCGGCCGCCGAGCCGCCACCGGCGAACTGCAGGGTGTCGAGAAGATCCAACGACACGAATCCACCGTTGGACTCGACTCCCCATGTGGTGCTCTGGGCGCCCGCGCTGCCCGACACGGCAGACACCAGTGTCATGGCCACCAGGGCCACTGCGGCAATCCTGATCCGACCACTCATGCGCCACCCCTGACAGTCGTTCCCGACACGGAAAGCTCCTCTGGCTTCGTGAATGGAACGGGGCACCCTGACGAATCTTGCGCCGGCCGGTGCACATTTCGCGTTGTGGCCCCCCCAGCGGAGCACGCACCTGCACAACCCGACGGCAGGTCAGCAGGTCAGCGAGGTCACGACGGTCGTCCCGTACTGTTCGGGGGTGCCCGCGTCCCACGTCGTGCTGCTCCTGCTGGCGGGGCTGGGCGCCGGCATCTTCAACGGGGTGGCCGGCGGCGGGAGCCTCATCTCCTTCCCGATCCTGCTGGCGCTCGGCTACCCGGCCCTGACCGCCAACATCACCAACACCATCGGGATCTGGCCCGGCTACGTGGCCTCGGCCGCCGGCTACCGCCGCGAGATCGGCGATCAGTCCCGCCGACTCCTGGAGCTGACCCCGGTCGCCGTGCTCGGTGGGGTGGCCGGCGCCCTGCTGCTCTTGACGACATCGACGGCCACCTTCGACGACGTCGTGCCCTGGCTCGTCCTGGGCGCGGCCGCCCTGTTCGCCGCCCAACCGGTGCTGCGGCGGACCCTGGACCGGGGCGACGCCCACCCACGCGTGCGGCCCGTCCTCCTGGTGGTCGGAGTCTTCGCCGCCTCGGTCTACGGCGGCTACTTCGGCGCCGCCATGGGCGTCATGTTCCTCGCCATCCTGGGCTTGGCCCTCCCCCTCTCACTCGCCCACACCAGCGGGCTGCGCGCCGTGCTGTCCATGATCGTCAACGGCATTGCCGCCGTCGTCTTCCTCGTTCACGGGGGACTGGCCTGGGAGGCGGTCGGCTTGTTGGCGGCCGGCAGCCTGGCCGGCGGCTACGCCGGGGCGCGCCTGGCCCTCGCCCTCCCCGCACCGGCGCTGCGCGTCGTGGTCATCCTCATCGCGCTGGGCACCGCGGTGAAGCTGTTCCTCTGAGGGGTCAATCCACCGCCAGCGGGTACGGACCAGCCACGGCGCGCGCCAGCTCCCGGCGTGCCGACCGCCGGGCCTCGTCCGCCTCGTCGAGCCCGATCGGCACCAGGCGCACCCGCGTGCCGGGCGCGCACTGGCCGAGCCGGCCGTGGTCGGCGGCCACCACCACGGCGATCACGGGGTAGCCACCGAGGGTGGCGTGATCGACCATGAGAACGACCGGATCGCCGTCGGGCGGGACCTGCACCGCTCCGGTCACGACCCCCTGCGAGTCCAACCCTTCCCGCGCCGGCCCGTCGCGCCACGCCGGCGTGTGCGCCGCGGACCGGAGGCGCAGCCCAACCCGGTTGGAGTCGGGCTGCACCACGAAGAGGCTCTCGGCCAGCCGCGGCAGTGCGGCGGCGGCGAACTGCTCGGCGTGCGGCCCGGGGAGGACGCGCAGCTCGACCGTCGTCGACAGGTCGACGTCGGAGGCGCCACCCGCCACGAGGTGGTCCCCGAGCGGCGGCGCCCACGGTCCGGCGTGCACCACGGCGCCCGGAGCGAGCGGGCCGGCGCCCAGCCCGGTCAACTCGTCCGTCCCGCAGCTGCCGAACCAGACAGGCCCGAGAATGCCGCCCGCCACCGCCAGGTAGCTGCGGCAGCCGCGGCGTTGGCGACCGATCTGGAGGACCTGCCCGGCGCGCAGCGGCAGGAGCTGCCCGGCCCGCTCCGCCGTCCCGTCGACGTGGAGGTCCGGCGCCGCGCCCACGACGGCGACATGGCACTCGCCGAGACAGCGCAGCCGCGTCGCGCCGCCCGTGAGCTCGAGCGTGCCGGCTCCGACCTCGTTGCCGGCCAACTGGTTGGCCAGCGCGAACGCCACCGGGTCGGCCGGCCCGGCGGCCGGGACACCGACGGCGGCGACGTTCCGGCGGCCGCCGTCCTGCACGACGGCGCGCAGTCCCGGCGCCACGACCTCGAGCACCGCCCGGGCCCCGGCGGGCGGGGACCAACGTGGCGCACGCAACGGCTCCGGTTCGTTGCGCGCCCCCGCCGCGGCCACGGTGAATTGGATCCGGTCCCCCGGTGCCAGCGCGGCATAGGGCGGGCGTTCCGCCGTGAACAGGGCGAACCCGGTGCGCCCCACCACCTGCCAGCCCCCCGGCGACGCGGTGGGATAGACGGCCGCGTGGCCGTTGGCGATGGCCACCGAACCGGCCGGGACGAGCGGACGCGGCCGGGACCGGCGGGGCACGCCCCTGAGCGCGGGGGGAAGGCCCTCGAGGTAGGCGAAACCCGGGGAGAAACCCACCACGGCGGCCGTCAGGAGCCGGGCGGTGAGCAGTTCGGCCACCTCGTGCGGTCGGCAGCCGGCGAGCGCCGCCACCTCGTCGACATCGGGCCCGTCGAAGCGGCAGGGGATGGTGACGACGCGAGGCGCTCCCACCGGCACCGGCGGCGCGGACGGGTCCCGGCCGGCCAGGCCGTCACGCGCCGTGGTCGCCAGAGCCAGGAGCGGCCCGAGTTCCGTGTCGGCATCGGTGGCCTGCACCAGCACCGTGGCCGAGCCGCACACCACATCGGCCGCACCGGCCACATCCATGAGCTCCCCCGCCAGCGCCCGGGCCGCCGCGGCATCGGCCACCCCGATCAGGAAGGCACGGTCACCGAGGAGCCGTACCTCCCCGACGGGGATGGACGGGGTCATGCCGTCACGTTGATCCCCACGTCGGCCAGGGCGGTGCGCACCGCCGTCGCAATGGCCACGGCGCCCGGGGAGTCCCCGTGAATGCACAGCGTGTCCACCCACAGCGTCAGCACCGACCCGTCCCGGGCCACCACCGCGCCGCGGGCCAGGCTGAGGGCCTGGGCCGCCGCCGCACTGGGCTCGACCAGCAGCGCGCCGGGCTCGGCCCGACCGACCAGCCCTCCGTCGGGCCGGTAGGCACGATCGCAGAAGCCCTCCTCGCGGGCGGTCATGCCGTCGCGCAACACCATGGCCACGGCGCGACAGCCCGACGGGAGCACCAGCGCCACGTCCTCGCCCACGCTGCCCCGCACCGCGTCGCGGAACGTCTCGTAGACGGCGCCCCCCTTGGCCACCTCCTCGTAGAGCGCACCGTGGGCCTTGACCGACGCCACGGTCGTGCCGGCCGCCCGGCAGATCCGATCGAGCGCCAGTACCTGTTCCGACAAGGAGGCGCCGAGCTCGGCGCGGTCGACCTGCATCGGCTGGCGCCCGAAGCCGGCGCGGTCGGGGTAGGAGGGATGGGCGCCGACGCGCACGCCTCGACTCAGCGCGGTGGCGACGGTTGCCGTCATGGAGTCGTCGTCGCCGGCGTGGCCACCGCAGGCGACGTGCACCGACGACACCAGCCCCAGCAACGTGCGCTCCACCTCCAATCCCGCCGCATCGGTCGCCTCGCCCACGTCGGCGTTGAGATCGATGGTCCGATTCGGCGTCACCGGTTCAGCCCGCCTCCAGCTGGTCCACCACGACGCCGTCGCGGTACACCACGCGCTGGTTGCGCCGTGTCGGCACGCGGGCACCACCCAGGATGGTGCCCGTCATGTTGAGCGGGTCCGCTCCGGCCACCACCACCTGCTCCCCGCTGGCCCCGCGTCGGTGCGTGGCCCGCAGCTCGTCGAACGCCTCGGGCAGCGCGTACTGCTCACCGGCCAGCCCCGCCACGAAGCGGCCCCCGAGGACGAGGCCGCGCGCCTCGAGCCGGCGCAACGCCCACACGACCTCGCGCCACGGCACCTTGAACGACTCGCGGCTCCACAGCTCCCAGGCGACAATGCCCCAACGCAGCAACAGCTGCTGGGCCACCGCCTCGGCCAGCGCCTCGTTGCCGGGCAGGAGCACGCCGTCGTCGAGAGCCGGGACGCCGAGGACCTCGGGCCCGGGCAGCAACGACCACCGGCCCTCGCCGATGCCCGTCCCCACCGGGGCCCGGCGACGGGCCAGGCGCCCCGAAGGCCGGCGCACCGTACGGGTGCGCCAGCGGTCGCGGGCCGACAGCAGGGACCGCACGGCGGAGAAGGCGTCCGCCGTGACGAGGCCCCGGGCCACCAGATCCCACAGGCCCTCGTCGACCTCGGCCGGGAGCCGGCCGGTCAGCGGGGCGAGCTCGGGCCGGAAGCAGGCACCGCGTGTCCGCAGGCCGGCGAGCACGTCGGCCGCCGCACCGATTTCGGGCTCGGGCGCCAGTGCACCGGCCCGCACGGCGCGCAACATGTCCTGCAGGTCGTCACGCCGCACGAAAGCCAACGGTGTCGCCGGCGAGGGTGTCCCGCTGCGCCCGCTCTTCTCGGCCCGCGGGGTGAGACGGCCCCAGACGATCTCACCCGACAGGCACAGCTCGTCGAGCCAGCGCGGGTCGTAGCCGGTGACGCGGGCGGGAAGGATCTGGGACTCCCACTCCGACGCCGGCGCCTCAATACCTTGCAGTTGCTCGAGGACCTCGAGCAACCCGGCCCGTCCTTCCAGGCGGCTGTCGGGCGTGGCGTGCTGCCAGTCCATGAGGAACCGTACGTACTCGGCGATCGGCACGGCGTCGACCATGCCGCGGCGCCGGCTGCGGCTGGCGCCGTGCAGCCGCACCAGAAGGTTGCGGGCGCACCAGCGGCCGTCGGGCAGCGCAATGGCCGAGCCCTTGCCTTCGAGGCGGGCCAGGGCCGTGCGGGCCCGGGCCGGCGAGAGGGGCGCGCCCAGCGGCGCCCCGGCCGGCAACGCGCCGTCGGCCACCAGGTCCTCGACCGTCACCGGGCCCGCCAGCTGCAGGTGCCCGGCCACACAGGCCGCGGCGGCCTCGTCGTCGGTCCCGAGCGCGGCCGCGGCCGCGCCGCGTTCGGTGGCCACCCAGCACCCGTCGACCAGGCCGGCCCTCCCGTCGGCCGCCAGCGCCTCGTACCACCGCGTCCATTCGGGGTGCGGGCGCGCCGCCACCAGGGAGAGCAGGAGGTCGTGCAGCTCGTCGGCGTTGCGCAAACGGGGACGGACCTGGTCGAGCACGACCGCCACCGCCTCGGGGTCGAGCGCCGCCAGCTCCGAGGCCGGGACGGGCAGCCCGTCGGGACCCAGCTCGCCCAGGCCGCGCCGCAACGACAGCGCCCGCGTCCGGCGTTCTTCCAGCGGGGCGTCGTCGAGATACGTGAAGGGCCGCCCGCTCAAAATGGCATGCGAAAAGGGCGAGGGCTCCGACGACTCGACGGTGTGCACGGCAATGGCGCCCGACTCGACCTGGGACCACACCTCGACCAGGCCCTCGACGGAGAGCCCCTCGGTCAGGCAGTCGTGGACGGTCTGGCGGGCCAGCACGTGGTCGGGCACACCGACCGGGCCGGGCGGCGCGTTCTCCTGGCAGGCGGCCAGGCCCGGCCACACCGCGGCGAGCAGGTCGTCGGCCTCCATGCGCTGCAGGTGGATCGGGCGTCGCTTGCCACCGAGCATGCGGGGCAGCACGAGGGCGCGGTTGAGGTTCCAGCGCCAACGGGCGCCGAGCATGGGATGGAGCAGCACAGCCTGGGTCAGGACCTCGGAGGCCTTGGCGCTGCTCAACATGGACTGCACCTTGGTGAGCGGGAAGCTGTGCTGGGGCCCGAGCGACAGGACGACCGTGTCGTCGTCCGCCGCCGCCTGCAGCTCGAAGTCGAACGAGACGCAGAACCGTTTGCGTAGCGCCAGGCCGAGCGCCCGGTTGATCCGACCGCCGAACGGCGCATGGATGATCAGTTGCGAGCCTTCGCTCTCGTCGAAGCAGCGCTCCACGACCAGCCGCTGACGGGTCGGCAGGTGGCCCAACGCGGCCAGGCCGGCGGCGCAGTAGGCCACGACCTGCTGCGCCACCTCGGCCGACACCCCGGCGCGCTCGGTCACGAGACGGCGCGCCCCGTCACCGTCCTGCGCCGCCAGCAGCGGTTCGAGCGCGGCCCGCAGGTCGCTGACCGCCTCGGACAGCTCCGCGGTACGGGCCGGGGCCTCACCCAGCCAGAAGGGGATCGTCGGGGGCAGGTCGCCCGCGTCGTATACCCGGACCGTGCCGACCTCGACCTTGGCCACCCGCCACGAATGGGTGCCCAGCAAGAAGATGTCGCCTGCGGTGGCCTCGACCGCGAAGTCCTCGTGCACGGAACCGACGGTCACCCCGTCGGGGTCGAGCACCACGCGGTAGTCGCCCGTCTCGGGGATGGCGCCCCCACCGGTGAGCGCAGCCAGCCGAGCGCCGCGCCGGGCCCGCAGCCGCCCGTTGACTGCGTCCAGGTGCAGGTGGGCCCCGCGGCGCCCACGCCCCGTCTCGATGCCCCAGCTGGCCAGGGCCACCACGTCGTCGAAGTCCTGGCGGGACAGGTCGGCGTAAGGAGCGGCATGACGGACCAGGTCCCACATCGCCTCGACGTCGCGCTCCTCCGTAGACGCGACCTCGGCCACCAGCTGCTGGGTCAGGACGTCGAGCGGGGCGACGGGCGGCTCCAGCAGATCCAACCGGCCTTCCCGCACGGCGGTCAGGAGCGCGGTGCACTCCACGAGCTCGTCGCGCGTGGTGGGGTAGAGCCGGCCCGCCGGCGTCCCGTCACGATGGTGGTTGGCCCGGCCCACCCGCTGCAGGAAGGTGCCGATGGCGCGCGGCGAGCCGATCTGGCACACCAGCTCCACCGGGCCGACGTCGATGCCCAGCTCCAGCGAGGCCGTGGCCACCAGCGCCCGTAGGTCGCCGGCCCGCAGGCGCGTCTCGACAATGCGGCGGCGCGCCGCCGAGAGGCTGCCGTGATGCGCGGCCACGAGCAACGAGGCGTCGACGTCGTCCCCGTCGGCCGATTGGTTCTCGCCCAGCCGCTCGGCCAGCTGATGGGCCACCCGTTCGGCCATTTTGCGCGTGTTGACGAAGATCAAGGTGGTGCGGTGATCGCGGGTGTGCTCGGCGATGCGGTCGAGGATGTCCGACATCTGGCCGCCGCTCATGACGGCCTCGAGCTCGGTGGTGGGGAGCTCAATCGCCACATCGAGGTCGCGGGCGTGGCCGCAGTCGACGATCACGGTGGGCGGGCGGTCGTCGTGCACGCCCGAGAGCAGGCGCGCCACCAGGTCGAGCGGCCGTTGCGTGGCCGACAGGCCGATGCGCTGGAGGCGACCACCGCTCTCGCGCACCAAGGCGTCCAGTCGTTCGAGGCTCAGCGCCAGGTGGCTGCCCCGCTTGTCGCGGGCCAGCGTGTGCACCTCGTCCACGATCACCGTCCGCACGCCCCGCAGCAACGACCGCGACGAGGGCGCGGTCAGCAGGAGGTAGAGCGACTCCGGCGTGGTCACCAGCAGGTCGGGTGCCTGCTTCTTCATGGCGGCACGCTCGGCCGCCGGCGTGTCCCCCGTGCGGATGGCGATGCGCAACCCCGGATCGGGGAAGCCGAGGCGGGCGGCCTCCTCCCGGATTTCCGAGAGGGGGACGTGGAGGTTCTCGTGCACGTCGACGGCCAGTGCCCGCAGCGGCGAGATATAGAGGACGTCCGGCGTGCCCCGCGGCCCCGATCCGGCCTCGGCCGCCCGGTAGGCGGCGTCGATGGCGACCAGGAATCCCGTGAGCGTCTTGCCCGAGCCCGTGGGGGACGCGACCAGGACGTCGCTCCCCGCGGCAATGTGGGGCCAGGCCGCCGCCTGCGGTGGCGTCGGCCCGGACGGAAAGCGCCGTGAGAACCAGCTCGCCACGGCCGGGTGGAAGAGCGCATCGGGCCCGGTGGCTTCGAGAGGAGCGTCGGGCATGCTCCCATTCCACCAGGAAGTAGTGACGGCCGCGCCAGGTCGATGACCGGTGCCGGCGGCGGGGCCGGCCGCCGGCACCGGTCAGGCGGCGCGCGGGCGGCGGCCCCAACAAGAGATCATCGGCGGTTGGGCCAGGTCGAGGAGGCCGGCCGCCACGTTCTCGAGGTGCTGGGCGATCTCGCCCGCGGTGGCGATGCCGTGGTCGAGGAGCTGGTCCCGGATGAGCGCGA
>Ga0302202_10002344_pt1 | contig 22006 bp, 20 predicted proteins | sample II_Bog_N3_3_FD_194579 | JGI IMG/M metagenome (GOLD analysis project Ga0302202, IMG submission 194579) | Peat permafrost microbial communities from Stordalen Mire near Abisko, Sweden - II_Bog_N3_3 | ecosystem: Environmental > Terrestrial > Soil > Wetlands > Peat | place: Sweden: Abisko...
CCGGCAGACGGGTGGTTCGGGCGGCCCCGTCACTTGCCGATGCAGAAGGTCTGGAGTTTAGCTAAGGCGATGATTGACTGAGAGCGCGCCAGAGGATGCGCGCACAGATGGGGCACCTATGGGGGCACATCTGCACGGCTCTCTCAGATCACGCAACGCGACGATCGGGCCTCTGCTATCGGCGACTGGGAGACCCTGCTGCGGAGCCATCGGCTTCCTACCTTGTTCGCAGTCCGTTGCGCAGCGTCGCCTAAAGGGGAGTTCTGGCCTTCGAGTTGCTCGAGATCGCGGCAATCCGCGCCCCGACGGTTTACTCAATGCGTTGAGCAAATTTACGCACGATCTCGACGCTGGGAATCTCGCGAGCCAACGGGGTGGACGGCTTGGCGAGTGAACGCAAACTAAAACATGGAAGGTACCCACGCCTCTTGTGAAACGCCGCTTATCGTATGCACCGGGGCTGCCCGCCACCGCGGGTCGGTTCCGCCGATCGAACTGAGATTGGGCGTCCTATTGATCGTGGCGCCCCCAAAGTTCATAAGCAACTGTTTTATCTGAATATATTGATGTAAAAGCTCCTGTTCATTAGCGTCTCGTACGATTTACTGCACAGTGAATGTGGCTCTATCGAAGAAATTTCGTCAGAATGGCGTCATTCACTGTGCAGTAAATTCATCTTCATGACCTCAACCACGCTGCCCGAAAGGCAGATAGTCGAATCGCTGCTTGATGCCCTGAAGGCGCTGCCCGGGGTGCAAGCGGCCTTGCGCTCTCTTGAGGGCCCCAGCACCCCTTCTGGCTACCGACCGGACGCCGAAATCTCCCTGGAAATGGGTGGCCGGCAATACGCCCTACGCGTCGAGGCCAAGCGAGAGCTCTTCCCGCGCGATGCGCGCGAAGTGCTGTGGCGCATGGATCGATCCGGAAGCGATGAGGATGGCCTGGCGATCTTGCGGATGATAGCCGCCGATTCGCTCTCGCCCGGTGCCAAGGACCTTCTCAAGGCCGAGGGCGTCGGCTACTTCGATCGAGGCGGGAGCCTGTACCTGCCCGCCCCCGGCGCCTACGTCTTCATCGACAAGCCGCCGCCAAAGTCCGTCGCCAAGGCCATCGGCTCGCTGTTTTCCGGGCGCCGCGCCCAGGTCATCCACGCATTAATGCTAAATCCTCGCGAGTGGCTGACCGGGAAGGAACTGGCCGAGCGCGCGCAGGCATCACCCGCGACGGTTTCACAGGTGATGACGGAGCTCGAACGGCTGGAGTTCATCACCCTGAGTGAACAGGGCGCGCACAAAGGGCGGCAGCTGCGCGAGCCCGGACGCTTGCTCGATCAATGGGCCGAGTACATGAGTGCACTCAAGCCGCCGGTGTTTCACCGCTACTTTCTGCCGTCGCTGCGTGCCGAGCAGCTGCTGGAGGCCGCAACGCGGGCTTTTTCGGTACACGACGTAACCTATGCCGTGAGCTTTGAAGCGGCTGCGCAGGCCTACGCGCCGTTTCTGTCGAGCCTCTCGCAGGTGAAGTGCCGAGCGATGAGCGGTCCCGCTCTGGAGTCCGGGCTCGCTGCACTCAACGCGCGGATAGTCGAGGAAGGCGCGAACTTTTCGGTGCTCGAAACCACGTCCGCCGGCGACCTGTTGTTTCGCCAGCAGCTCGCGGGGACTTGGCTGGCCAGCCCGATCCAGGTTTACCTCGATCTGCAGCGTAGCGAGGGGCGAGCCAAAGAGCTCGCGCAGAATCTTCGTCGCGAACGGATTTCGTTCTGATGCCGAAGCCTCAGCATATCGGCGGCTACACCGCGCAGCACACCGCCGACTGCGAGCGTGTGCTGGTGACGTTGCTCAGGGGCCTGGGACCCTGGGGGAAATCCGTCTTCCTGGTAGGCGGGCTTACACCGCGGTACCTCGTCCCTCAAGAGCCGCCAGTCGTTCCGGCGCACGCCGGCACGCTGGATGTAGACGTGGTCATCGACCTGCAGATCCTGGCTGATACTGGCGCCTACGAGTCGCTCGAGCGCAACTTACAGCGGCTGGGCTTTGAGCGAGGCAGAAGCGACAGCGGCACGAGAGTTTCGTGGCGCTGGCAGACGAAGACCGAGCGCGGCGCCACCATGATCCTCGAATTTCTTGCCGATGACCCAGCGCTTCGCGGCGGCCGGGTACAGGAACTGCCAACGAAGGGAAACATCTCGGCGCTCAACGTCCCCCATTCATCCATCGTCTTTGACCTGTTCGATGAAAAGAAGGTCCGGGTGGAGTTGCTCGACGAGAAGGGCATTGCCGAGGTCACCATCAAGCACGCAAACATCGTGAGCTTCACGTGCCTGAAGGCTTTCGCCTATGAAGACCGGCAGGAGCCCAAGGACGCGCACGACCTCGTGTACACGATCAGCCACCGGCCCGAGAGTGTGGACGGCGTCGCAGCGGCATTTCGTGCGCAGACCGAGGGCAAGCACGGCGCTACGGTGCGATCCGCACTCGACATACTGCACCGGCGATTTGGCGACGAACCTGGCTCCGCGGGGTATACGAAGGATGGTCCAATCGCCGTCGCGCGATTCGAGCTTGGCAATGACGCCGACGGGCGTGATCGGCGCGTGCTACGCCAGCGCGAAGCAAGCGACATCATCGATCGCCTGTTGAAGGGAGTCGGCTCGGAGACGCGAACATGAATTATGCCGCGCTGCAAGCAGCACCGAGCTGCGTAGCCGAAACGGTGAGCCCATGACCAACGAGGCATTCTCACGCGTCAAGATCGATGCCCAGTTCCGCGATCAGGGTTGGGAGGTCGAGAACCCCAATGCCATTCGGTACGAATATGTGCTCCCCGACGGAACCAAGGCCGATTACGTTCTCAACGATCGACACGGCCGGGCGGTGGCGGTGCTCGAGGCGAAACGAACCTCCGTGAGCCTGGCTGAAGGAGAAGCCCAGGCGGTCGGTTACGCCAAGCAACTGAAAGTCCCATTTGTGTTTCTCGCCAATGGCGAGGAAGTTCGCGTCTGGGAGTGGGAGCGGGAAGCCTTTCCCCGGGTCGTCAAGACGATCTACCGGCAGGACGACCTCGAACGGCGCATCGCGACTCTGACCTTGCGACGCGACCCTCGAACGATCCCGATCGACAACCGGATCGTGGAGCGGTCGTATCAGCATGACTGCATTGACGCCCTCACCGAGCAGATTCACCGCGGTCGCCGGAAGATGCTGGTGGAGATGGCGACCGGAACGGGCAAGACCCGCACCGCCGCGGCGCTGATCAAGCGGCTCTTCGAAGCCAACGCCGTGACGCGGGTACTGTTCATCGTCGATCGGATCACGCTCGCCAATCAGACCGAAGATGCGTTCGCGGAATATCTTCCCGATTACCCGAGCTACGTGCTCCGGAGTGGCCGGCGCTTCCAGGACGAGAAGCGCATTACGATCACGACGCTGCAGAGCATGGTCAATATCTACCGGGACTACTCTGCCGGGTATTTTGACCTCGTGTTTTCCGACGAGTGTCACCGCAGTATTTACGGCAAATGGCGAGGTGTGCTCGAGCACTTCGACGGCGTGCAGATCGGTCTCACGGCGACGCCCTGCGTCGCCAACGTCGATGACGACGCGCCCGATGAGGAAGACCAAGCCTTCGTGCGGGACACGTTGCGGTTCTTCGAGGTGGACCGGCCGACGTACACCTACAAGCTGAAAGACGCGATCCGCGAGGGGTACCTGGTCCCGTACCAGATCTACAAGGCCAAGACCGTGAAAACGGCTGCCGAGGGCGGATTCCCGGTGGCCCGCAAGGAGCTCGACTGGACGGCGATGGATGCGGGGACGCGCACCGAGTTTGAGGAACTGTTTGCGAAGGAGGGGGATCCGATTACGGTTGATCCTTCGGCACTGGAGCGTCGATTCACGATTCCGGAGCGCAACCGGGCGATGGTCCGGGAGTTCAAGGACGTGCTCACGAAGGGCTACATCGACTCGAAGGGCATTCAGCGCAAGCCGCTCTTGGGCAAGACGATTGTGTTTGCCGTGACGAAGCGCCATGCCGAAACCCTGGCGAAACTGTTCGACGAAGCCTTCGCGGATCGCAAGCCGTCCCCCGAAATTCGGTACGCTGATTTCGTGGTCTCTGGGTTAGGCGCTGACGACAGCCCAGATGGTGAAACCCTGATCAAGCGGTTCAAGAAAGAAAAATTCCCGGAGATCCTGGTCTCCGTGAACATGCTGGATACGGGGTTTGACTGCCCGGAGGTGGTTAACCTGGTGTTCGCCCGGTTCACCAAGTCCGCGATCCTTTATCAGCAGATGCGCGGCCGCGGCACGCGCAAGGCCAAGGGCAAACCACTGTTCACGATGTTCGATTTCGTGGGCGTCTCGGACTTTCACGGCGACGATGACGGCGCCATCGAAGGGGGATTCATCGCCGAGGCGAAGCCCAAGAAGTACTCAGAGCCGCGCCGTCTCCTCACCGTCGACGTCGACGATCACATCGATCCGACGAGTCGCGCCTGGGTCACCGTCGATGAGGACGGCCGCCTGGTGTTCCCCGAAGTCTCCGAGGCACGGGCCAATGAGCTCGGCGCGGCGTTCGAGGCTTGGCTACTGTCGCGATCCGGGCTCACGGCCGAGCAGGGCCGGTGGCTGGCACTCCTGGGGAGCCAGATCCGGGCGAACGCCGACGCCTGGACGGAAGTGTCGGCCGGAAATTTCGCGTTCCAGCCGTTCTCGTCGATGGGTGGCGTGGGCCAGGCCATCCGAGTGTTTGGCGGCGAGAAGGCGCTCGAGGCGACTCTCACCGCACTCAACGCGGCGGTATTCGCTGCAACCCCCAGCGGTGCTGATCGACGAGCGTCACCCGACGAATACCGCGGCGACGCCACGCTCCCTTAACTGCAGACCGTAGAGTGATTTCATGCCGCTGACTCCAGACATGCGCCGCCAGATCGATCAGATCCGTGATTACCTGTTCGGCGGTGGCTACCCCAATCCGATGGCGAACGCGGAACAGCTGTCGTTCCTGTTCTTCTTCTATCTGATCGAGGGGATCGACGCCGAGAACGCGCAGCGCGCCAAGGTCCTAAAGCAGAAGCATCAGAGCCTGTTCGAGGGCGACTGGACGCTCCGCAATCCCCTGAACGCGCCCAAGAAGGGCGAGACGTCTATCCCTAAGAGCCGATTCCGCTGGTCGGTGTGGGCACGGGGCCTGTCCGGTGAGGCGCTGGTGCGGTTTGTGCAGGATGAGGTGTTCGCGTTCTTCGAAGAAGTCGCCGACAGTTCAGCGACAAACTTCATGCGCGGCGCGCGGCTCAACATCACGGAGCCGACGGTGCTTACCCAGGTCGTCACTTTGGTTGATGGCCTCAAGCTTGACCAGGCGGACTCGGACACCAAAGGGGATTTGTTCGAGCATGTGCTCAAGCAGATCAAGCAGGCGGGCGAGCTCGGACAGTTCCGAACCCCCCGGCACGTCATCCGCGCAATTGTGGAAATGGTGGATCCGAAGATCGGCGAGACGGTCTACGACCCTGCCGCCGGCACGGCCGGCTTCCTGGTCGCAGCGTACAACCACATCCGGCTCGCGAACTCCTCGCCGGCCGGGATCACCGAGACGGAACTCGACGGCAAGACGCAGCGTCGCGGTCTCGGCGACCGCCTGTCGTCGGCGCAACTCTCGACGCTGCAATCGAAAACCTTCTACGGCAACGACGTCGACCCGCAGATGGTGCGGCTCGCGACGATGAACCTGACGCTCCGGGGCTTGCCGAACGTCAGAATCCTGCTCCGCAACGTCCTCACCAGCACGCTTGACCCGGAGAAACGCGAAGCGTTGGAACTCCCGGAGGAGGGCTATCACGTCGTGCTCGCGAATCCGCCCTTTGCCGGCAAGATCGATTCGGACCGGGTCGTTGACGACGTCAAAATCGGCAATTCGAAGGCGACCGAGGTGCTGTTCCTCAAGTACATGATGGAATCGCTCCGATCAGGCGGCCGTTGCGGCGTCATCGTACCGGAGGGGCTGCTGTTCGGGTCCACCGGCGCCCACAAGGAAATCCGGCGGCAGCTCATCGAGAACAATCGCGTGGAGGCAGTCATGTCGCTGCCGGGTGGGGTGTTCCAGCCGTATTCGGGCGTCAAGACGTCCGTGCTTATCTTCAGGAAGGGCGGCAGTTCCGAACGGGTGCTGTTCCTGCACGTCGACAATGACGGCTACAAGCTCGACGCCAATCACGACACGCCGATCGAAGCGGACGACCTGCCGGAGCTCGTGGCGGCGTTCGGAACACGGGACGGGAAGCTCAAGGAGTGGGCAAAGCGCGACCCGAAGGCGCCATGGCATGAGAAGTGGTGGTTCGCAGATGCGACCGAGCTGCGGGCCAACGAGTTCAATCTCTCCGCGGGCCGATATCGCCCAGTGAATGCGTCGACAGCCGTGCACCGGGATCCGCGAGAGCTACTGGACGAGCTTGCGGAGCTTGAGCGCGAGATTGCGGCGGAGGTACAGACATTGCGCGAGGCGCTAGTTTGATCCCGACACCCTTCGAGCTGGCACCGCTGGGCAGCATTTGCGATCTGAATCCGCGACTCCCAAAAGAATCGAGGCCGGCGGATACGGATCTCGTGTCCTTTGTTCCCATGGCAGCTGTGGACGAGGAATCTGCGTCCATAAGCGCTGCCGAGATACGGGCCTATTCTGCGGTCAAGAAGGGCTTTACTCCATTTCGAGACAACGACGTGTTGTTTGCGAAGATTACGCCGTGCATGGAGAACGGCAAGGTTGCGCTGGCAACAGGCCTGCATGGCGGCATTGGGTTTGGTTCTACGGAGTTTCACGTTCTCCGCGCCTCAGCTCGCGTGCTTCCTGAGTGGTTGCGGTACTACGTGCTGCGGCCGTCATTTAGGAGCCAGGCAAAGCGCCGAATGAGCGGAGCGGTGGGGCAGCAACGTGTGCCCGCGGAGTTCCTATCGGAATCCTTGATCCCGATACCGCCGGTCGACGAGCAGCGGAAGCTTGTTGAGTTTCTGGCGCGCGCCGAGAACATTGTTCGAATGCGGCGCGAGGCGGAACAGAAGGCAACGGAACTCATTCCGGCGCTGTTTCTGGATATGTTCGGGGATCCGGGGACGAATCCGAAGGGTTGGGGAATAGAGTCTCTCGCGGAGGTGGCGGCCATTGAATCTCCCCTGCGGACGCCCAATTTCGTGACGGAGGCCACTGAGGTATGCATTGGCCCAGACTCGATTGAAAGCATGACCGGGCAGTTGCTAAGTCAACCAACGGTCGGGGACATTCGACCAATTAGTGGAAAGTATCGGTATCGGTGCCGAGATGTTCTGTATTCGAAAATCCGTCCCGCACTCGTGAAGGTCGCACTGGCGCCGAGCGACGGCTACTGTAGCGCTGATATGTATCCCCTCAGGTGCGGCCCGAAGCTACAGCCGGAGTATCTGATGCAGATCCTGCTCAACCGGCATTTCACCCGCTACGCGCTTGATCGGGCAACAAGGGCGCAAATGCCGAAGATCAATCGCGAGGCCTTGTTCGCTTTTCGCCTTCCCGTACCCCCGATCGATCTCCAGGAGTCATTCGCGCGCCACTGCCAAGGCTATATGCGTGTGCGCGAGCAGCAGCGAACGGCAATGGGGACCGCCGAACTGGCGTTTCAGTCTCTGCTGGCGCGGGTATTTGGAGAGTGACGCGAGCGATAGCGGCACCAGCACAAGGCGAGCGAATAACCACCGCCAATCGGTACGATGAAAACTGACGATACGAAGGCGACCGCATCTCAATACCGCGAGCACTTGCGTAGCCTTGTCACGTGCGCGGTGAAAACGCTGCCGCAAGTTCGATTCAACAAGCACGACCCTCAACATTTCATCGCCATTTGTCTCTACGGGACAATCCTGCAGTCGGCGAGTGACTGCTACAGATTATTGCAAGAACCGACCGTTCTCGTCGCTGGTGCTTTGCGCAGTATTCTTGAGTCTTATGTCGATCTAGTCGCCATCATTCGGGATCACAATCACGCGAAGCGCATGCTTGCGACTTTTCACGATGAGCAACGCAAACACCTGGAGGATATGATTCGCGCGCCTGAAAACCCATTCCACGTCGACGTCGCGCAGCATATAGATCCCGCGGAAAAGCTCAAAGAAATCGGTGCCGAATTAGATTCCTTGCGTGCACAGGGACATCATCCGCTTAGCGTCTATGACCGCTTTGCCCAGGCGGGACTCATCGAGCTTTATCGCACAGCCTATTGGCAGCTATGCCTACAGGCCCACAACAACATCATTGCGCTCGAGCGTCGGCACATCCGACGCGTGGGTGAAGACTTCGAGATAGACGTCTTCGGAGAAAATAGCGATGACGAGACGTGCATGTACTGCGACACGCTCGGCGGGATTCTTGTACAGAGCACGCGCAAGCTTTTCACGCTCGTTGACTTCTCGATACCTGCCGAATTTGAAAAGACAATCGCGGCATTCGAAGCAGGTCGGCCTCCTCATTAAGGTGGGGCACCCGTCGAGCGTTATACAGTTCTTAGCGGCCCGTTCCAGATATCATTGATACGAAATATAAAGGACGTTATCTTGCGCAAGACCGCGATCGAGCCTCGGGGGCGCGGTGCTCCTCGACGCGCCTAGCGAGCCAGCCCTGAACTTCGGACTCCACCCAACCCACGGCACGCAAGCCAATGCGCACACGCGTCGGGAATCTGCGCTCGGCTTCGAGCTGGTAAATCATGGAGCGACCGAGGCCGGTGACCCTGCAGACTTGCGGAAGACGGAGAATCTGTTCGGCCGGTACAGAAGCAGCGGATTGAACGGGCATGGTTTCGATCCCAATGTGTGGTTCCGGTAGCGCCTGGGCAAGTTGTCACCGCCATCAAGGTTACCGCTCACGGAATCAAGATGGCGAGGCCGTATCTGGGGGCAAAACTGGGCAAAACCCGGGTGGTACCCTTGCAGTGCAGGGCTCCTTGCCTTCAGGCGAGCGCGCCGAGGTCTCGATCTCGGCGCTGCGGTCGGCGGTGGGTGCTGGGTTTTGCCGTGTTTTGGGGATAGATGCAGGATAGGCACGCGGCCGCTGTTGTTAAACAATGTTGGCCATGTCTGCCGACCAATTCATCGGAGCGCGTGTTTCCTCAGCGACCAAGGATCGCCTCAAGTCGCTAGCGGCCAATCGCCAGCTCAGCGAGTCCGCGCTGCTGAAAGACCTGTTGGAACTGACCTTGGGCGGTCCCGCCGTTCCGGCGCCCGAAGACGCCGAACCGGTGGCCAAGGTCACACGCGGCGCGCGCCTCTATGTCCGCCTCCGGCCCGACGATCAGCTGCTCCTGGCAGAGCGCGCCGCCGCCCGGCGAATGGCGGCCGCCACCTACGTCTCGGTCCTGGTGCGTGCGCACCTGCGACACCTGGCACCGCTGCCGCACGACGAGTTGCGGGCGCTCAATCGCGCGGTCGCCGAGCTGGGGGCCATCGGCCGCAACCTCAACCAGATTGCTCGCGCGACCCATCAGGGCGCTCCGGCAACTGGGCCCCGTCGTGGGGACGTTCTGGCGATGCTGAAAGTCTGCGAGGCCCTGCGGGATCACGTCAAAGCCCTGCTCAAGGAGAACGCCGTGAGCTGGAAGGTCGGATATGCCGAACCGAATCCCTGAAGGACCTCTCTTTGATTTGCTAAGCCGGGGTCGACGCGGCCCAGGGCGGCGTGACCACCCGTCGCCGGCACAAATTCAGCAGATTGCGCGCACCGTCGTCCGCACGCCGGAAGTCATGGTCAAGGTACTGCCGGCCGGCGCCAATTCGGTGGCGGCGGTACGCCAGCACCTGGCTTACGTCGGCCGGAAGGGGGATGTCGAGCTGCTGACGGATGACGGGCAGCGGCTGCAGGACTGTGACGCCGCTGCAGACCTGATCGAGGACTGGGATCTCGACCTGGCGGAATGCCAGTTGGGGCTCGGGGGACTGCAGGGTCGGCGGGCGCCGAAGCTCGTACACAAGTTGGTGTTCTCAATGCCGGCAGGCACGCCGGCAGACAAGGTGCTGCTCGCGACGCAAGGGTTCTGCCGCGAGCAACTGGCTCTCAAGCACCGCTATGCGCTGGCACTCCATACCGACGAGCCCCATCCCCATGTCCACGTGATCATCAAGGCGATCAGCGAGCAGGGCGAGCGAGCGCCTGAATATCCGCAAGGCCACCCTGCGTGAGTGGCGCGAGGCATTCGCAAGCCACCTGCGTCACGTCGGCGTCGCCGCCAATGCGACGCCTCGCTTCGTCCGCGGAGAGACGCGCCCGCGGAAGTCCGACGGCATTTATCGCGCCGCACGACGCGGCGCATCCACCCACATGCGCAACAGGGTCGAGTCTGTCGCAATTGCACTACGCGACCCGAGCCGAATCAGTGATCCCGCCAAACTGCAGGTACGCGAGACGCGGCGACAACTGGAACGTCAATGGCTCGCCAACGCCGAGTCGCTGAGGAGCCTAGGGAAGGCCGCCCTCGCCGACCAGACGCGGCAGTTCGTGCGTAACTTGCCTCCGGCGAGGACGGAGCGGGAGTGGCTCATGGTGGGATTGCTAGAACAGGGCCGCAGCCGTCGCGCTCAAGAATTGGAGATGGAACGTTGAATCGGCCCGATCGCCAATGAAAGTTGGGCCTAACCGGCCATGGCCGGTACAATATTGGAACTGCCTCCAGAGTCGCAGGAGCGCAATTTTAAGATGGTGTTAAAGACGGACATTCGGAGCCAGCCGGCGTACAGCGTCGCCGAAGCCGCTCGCTACCTCAAGGTGGCGCCCGCCACGCTACGCTCTTGGGTTGTGGGGCGTCCTTATCCGAAGGGAACCGGCACTGCCCATTCGAGTCCGCTCATTCGCCCTGCGAAAAATCCTCCGCCGACGTTGTCCTTCTGGAACTTGATCGAAGCTCACGTACTGCGCTCCTTGCGAACCGATCACGCCGTGAAGATGGATGCCCTGCGCCGTGCGATCCTTTATGCCGGGCAGACCCTCAATATTGAGAGGCTGCTTTTGAGCCCGGAGCTTCGCACGGATGCCGGGAAGTTGTTGTTGGAGCGCTATGGCCAGCTGATCGAGCTTTCTGCGTCGGGTCAGGTCGCTATGCGTCGCCTGTTCGATGAACACCTGGCCCGGGTCGAATGGGATGATTGGAAGTTTCCGGTTCGACTGTTCCCTGTGACGTCCGGTGATGTAATCGGCGCATCGAGGCCTATCGCCATCGACGCGCATGTAGCCTTTGGAAGGCCGGTCCTGGCTCAAAAGGGCATCACGACCGGGGCCATTGTCGAACGCATGGATGCCGGCGAATCCGTCACTGATCTGGCTGAAGACTACGACCTGTCTACGGAAGAGATTATGGAGGCCGTGCTCTACGAGCGCGCCGCGTGAACTCCGGTCCGGTCTTTTTCACGGACCGCGACCTCGGCAAGAAATTCCCTGAGATCCTGCGTGCCGGCGGCTTGGCGGTGGAACGGCACGCGGATCACTTCCGTCCCGATACTTCCGATGAAGAGTGGCTGCGCGAGATCGGCGCGAAGCGCTGGATCGCTCTTACCCATGACGGTCGCATTCGCTACAAGCCGAACGAATTGGCGACCGTGATGCAGCACGGCGTGGCATTGCTGGTGATCGTGGGCCATGCGCCCTATCCAGACCTGGCACGAGCGTTCCTGGCTACGAAGGGGCGCATCCTGAATTTCCTCGAGCGGCATCAGCCCCCGTACATCGCCAAGGTTTACCGGCCGGCGCCGAGTGATGTTGCCAAAGATCCGTCGACTCCGGGTCGAATTGAACTGTGGCATCCGAAGGTCACTACAATGGCCCGACGCACCTGATTCAGAGCGCAAGCACGAAGGCGTGCTTCCGGTTCGATCACTGCGGCCGCATGTGGAAAGACGCTCACGCCGCCTGAAACGCCTTCCCGAATCGCCCAATAACCACCTTCCTCCCCTCCTCGATCTGCGCGTCCACCAGGTCAGCCCACCACTGCAGCATTTCCCGGCGCTGCGCGAGGTACTCGGCCTTGTTGTAGACGCCCCGCACGCCCTTCTGTTCGTGCGCGAGCGCCTTCTCGATCCAGTCGGAGTTGAAACCCGCTTCGTGCAGCTGGGTCGAGGCCGTTCGGCGGAAATCGTGAATCACGAAATCCCGCACGCCGAGGTCAAGCGAGCGGATTGCCTGGTTGAGCGTGCTGTGGGCGATCGGCTCCTTCAGCGTGTTCCGGCTCGGTAGCACCCACGGCGACTTGCTGGCGAGCCCCTTCAATTCCTCGAACATCGCAACGGCTTGTTTGGACAACGGCACCAGGTGCGGCTTGTCCTTCTTCATCCGCTCCGCCGGAATCAGCCATTCGGCCTTCTCGAAGCCGATCTCGTCCCAGCGCCCACCAATCAGCTCGCCTTTGCGGATCATGCACAGCACCAGCAAGTGCAGCGCCAGCTTGTACTGCCGGCGGATGGAAGACTGGTAGATGCCGCGCAGCAACTGGCCGATCTCAGCTTGCGAGAGCGCCACGTCGCGGCTGCGCGCGGTCGCGATGAACCGCGCCTCGATGGCGGCGGCCGGGTTGAACCGAGTCTTGCCGCGCGCGATCGCGTAGGCGAAGAGGCGCTTGATGACGTTGCGGGTCTGGAGGGCCATCTGGTCGGCGCCGCGGGCCTTCACGGCGTCCGTGATCGCGAGGATGTCCGGGATGGTGACGTCAGCTACGGGCTTGTCGCCGATGGCGGGCAGGACGTCCTTGTCGAGGACCCGACGGATATTGCGCGGCTCGCTGTTCGTGCGGCTCACGACGTCGGCGTACCAGAGGTTTGCAAACGCCGCGACGGTGTCCGTGGCGCGTCCCGCCCGCGCGACTCTCTCGGCCTGTTTGGCGGCCGCGGGCGACTGGCCGTGGGCGATCAGCGCCCGGCACTGCTCGCGCCACAGGCGCGCCTGGCTAAGCGTGTGCGCGGGGTATTCGCCGAGCGTCACCCGCTCCTTCTTCGAACCCCGGCCGCCCAGCCGGTACTGCATCCGCCAGACCGTCTTGCCGGTCGGCTGCACCTCAACATAGAGCCCGCCTCCGTCCGCGAGCTGATAGGCGCGCTCTTTCGCCTGCAAACGCTGGAGTTTCGTGTCAGTGAGTGCCATGCGTGCCCCCATGAAAAAAGCGCGGTGCCCCCATGAAAAAACGCCCCGTGCCCCACGAACATGTTCTGACCCCCTCCATGGGGGCATCTATGGGGGCACCGTGGGGCACCCATGGGGGCACAGTAACAAGGCTTCCCCTGGATGGCAATGGACGAAAGTGGGGCAAAACGCCTAGAAACTAGGCACTTCATGCGATGCCAGCGGAAGTCGCTGGACGTCTCCGGACGTCCCGCTATTTTCCGATGCAGAAGCTCGCGAAGATTTCCCCCAGCAGGTCGTCGCTGGTGAATTCCCCGGTGATTTCGCCCAGCGCCCGCTGAGCCAGCCGCAGGTCCTCGGCGAATAGTTCCTGAGCGCGGGTGTCCCGCAATACGGCGGCCGCGGACTCGACCAGCACCCGGGCGCGGTTGAGCGCATCCACGTGGCGCCGGCGCGCGGAGAACGCGCCCGACTCGGCGTCCCGGTAGCCCGCGCTCGCCTTCAGATGGTCGCGCAACAGCGCCATGCCCGCTCCGGTGTGCGCGCTCAGGGAGATCTGCGTGACGGCGCCCTCCAACTCCACCCGGGGAGCGAGCCCCAGCAGATCGATCTTGTTGACGATGCGCGTCACGGGAACGCCGGCCGGCACCGCCTCGATGGCTTCTGGCGATGCGCCCTCGACGCTTCCGTCCACCACGAAGAGCACCCGGTCCGCCCGCCCGATCTCGGCGCGCGCCCGCCGGATGCCCTCGGCCTCCACCTCGTCGGCGCCTTCGCGCAGGCCGGCCGTATCGATGAGGTTCACGGGCAGGCCGTCGAGGTGCACCTGCTGCCGCAGCACGTCGCGGGTCGTCCCGGGAACCGCGGTGACGATGGCGACGTCCTCGCCGGCGAGGGCGTTGAGCAGCGTGGATTTGCCGGCATTCGGCGGCCCGGCGATCACCACGATCAATCCCTCGCGCAGCAGTGCGCCCTGGCGGGCGGCCGCGGCGATGGAGTCGAAGGCGGCGAATACGCGCGACAGCCGGTCCTCGAGCGCTGGCGTCGGAACAACGTCGAATTCCTCGTCGGGAAAATCGATGGCGGCTTCGACGTGTATCCGCAGCTCCGTGAGTTGCGCGCGCAGCTCGTGCACGCGGCGCGAGAATTCGCCCTGCATGGAGTTGAGCGCCGCCCGCGCCGCCGCCGCGGTTCCGGCGTCGATCAGATCGGCGACGGCCTCGGCCTGCGCCAGATCGAGCTTGCCGTTGAGGAACGCGCGTTCGGTGAATTCGCCGGGCCGGGCGATTCGCGCGCCCAACTCGAGCAGGCGTTGCACCAGCCGGTCCAGGACGACGGCGCCGCCGTGGGCGTAGAGCTCGAGCGCGGGTTCGCCGGTGAACGAGGCCGGAGCGGGAAAAAATACCGCCAGTCCTTCGTCGAGAATGCCGCCGTCGGAATCCCTGAAGCGCCGCAGGGAGGCGACGCGGGCGGGCGGCAGGCCGCCGAGAAGGGCTGCCCCCAAGCGCGCGGTGTCTGCGCCGGAGATCCGGATGATCCCGATTGCCCCGCGGCCCGCGGCCGTGGCGATGGCGACGATGGTGTCGGGCGTGCTGGGCGGCGTCATCGCAACTTCGAGCGCCTCGCTGGTCGATCCTGGAGCGCCGCTTGAGCGTAGGCTCAGGCTTGGGTCTAGGCTCAGGACCGCGGCTTTTCCGCCTCGGCCTGCACCACCTGATTGACGCGCCATTGTTGCACGATGGAGAGCACGGTGTTGGTCAGCCAGTACAGGACCAGACCGGACGGGAACCACGCCATCATGGTGGTCATCACCAGGGGCATGAACTGCATGATTTTCGCCTGCATGGGATCGGGCGGCGCCGGATTGAGCTTGAACTGGGCGAACATCGCCGTGCCCATCAGCAGCGGCAGGACGAAGTACGGGTCCCGCGAGGACAGGTCGTTGATCCAGAGCATGAACGGCGCCTGGCGCATCTCCACGCTCTCCAGCAACACCCAATAGAACGAGATGAAGAACGGGATCTGGACCACCATGGGCAGACACCCGGCGAGCGGGTTGATCTTTTCGCGCTTGTACAAATCCATCATGGCGCGGCCCAGCTTTTCGCGGTCGTCCTTGTAGGACTCCTGGATCTGCTTCATGCGCGGCGCGATGGCGCGCATCTTGGCCATGGAACGCCCGCTCGCCTGGCTCAGCGGGTAGAACAGCAATTTGATGAGGGCGGTGACGATGATGATGGACCACCCCCAGTTGCCCACGAGAGCGTGCACCCAGGTCAATCCCTCGAACAGCGGGTGGGCGAGCACCGTGAGCAACCCGTAGTCGGCCGTCAGGGCCAAACGAGGTCCGGTCGCCGCCAGCTGATCCTGCAGCTTGGGGCCGACGAATAGTTCTTCATGGAAATCCGCCTTCGCTCCGGGAGCGACCGCCACCGCCGGGCCGGTCGTGCTCAGGAGATAGTGTTGACCCTGCACCTGCAGCGTCATCCGGTTCGCCTGCCCGGCCTGCGGCACGATGGCCGCGACGAAGTGGTGTTGCAAGGAGGCGATCCAGCCGTTGGTGACGGCCTCCGAGAACTTGCTGTCGGTGTCGTTCTCGACCTTGAGATCCCGGGCCTTGGCGCCGTCGTACACCGCCGGTCCCTTGAAGGAATAGGTCTCGACGTCGAAATACGACCGCGACGGATGAACCCAGTGCCGCAGGAACTGGGCGTACGCCGCGAGATTTCGCACCCGGCCGCTGTCGTTCTGCACCGTGTAGTCGAGGCTCACGGCGTACGAGCCGCGCTTGAAGGTGAAGGTCTTGGTGACCTTGAGGCCCTGTCCATCCGTCCACGTCAGGGGAACGGCGAGCTCGCCGGCGCCCGCAGGCATCACGTACGAGGTTTGCGCGGCGCTCCAGGCGATGAGGTGCGTGGGCGCCGGCTCGCCGCCCGTGCCGATGAGCCCGCTCTGCATGAGGTACAGCGTGTCGCCCGGGCGGTCGTCGAACAACCGGACGGGGATGTTCGGCGCATCCTTGTGCAGCGGGTATTGCAGGAGGTCGGCGCGGTCGAGTTCGCCGCCCTTGAGGCCGATCGAGACATCGAGGACGTCGGTGACCACGTGTATGGGTTCGCCGGATGCCTTGGGCTCGCCCTCGGGCGCCGCGGCGGACGTGGGTCCCGGCAGCGGCGCGGGCGCCGGCTCGGCCGAACCGGCGGCCGGGGTCGCTCCCGGCGCAGCCGAGGAGCTCGAACTCGGCACGGATTCGCCGAGGGTGCCGGCGGGGCTGCCGGGGGCCGGGGCCGATGGCGCGACCACCGCCGGGGCCGACGGATAATCGCGCATCCACGCGTCGTAATTCAGGAACAGCAGCCCCGCGAGCGCGGCCCACAGCATGACTCGGATGTTAGCCATTGATCGTCCTCTGGTCCGGCTCCGGGACGCCGGGCACGGGGTCGTAGCCGCCCTCGGCAAAGGGATGGCAGCGCAGGATGCGGCGGATCCCGAGCCACGTGCCGCGCAGCACCCCGTGGCGCTCGATCGCCGTGTGCGCATAACACGAACAGCTGGGATGGAAACGGCAGCGCGGACCCAGCATCGGGCTCACCGTGAGCTGGTACGCGCGAATGGCTAGCATCAGGACTTGGCGCATCGCTGAATGATGTTGTTCCAGTGTTTCTCGAGACTCAGCCGCAGATCCTTCGCTTGAGCGCTCCGCGCGGCGTCTCGTGCGGTCACGGTCACGTCGACCGGCGGCAATCGATGCTGGTTCAACCGAAAGGATTCTCGCGCGAGCCGCTTGATGCGGTTGCGGGCCACCGCGGTACCGAACGTGCGGGTGGCTATCGCCAACCCGAGGCGCGCACAATTCGCCTCACTCGCGAGAACCGACAGACTGAAAAACGCATCGGTCAATCGCCTGCCGCGCTGACGCACGGCCCGAAATTCGGCCGGACGGTGCAGGCGCTTGCGCGGCTCGAACCTCAGGCTCTTGGTAAACGTAGGTGTCGTTAGAGAGTCCGCGCCGGGCGTCAGGGGCAAAGTTTTTTGCGGCCCTTGGCACGGCGGCGAGCCAGCACCAGGCGGCCGCTCTTGGTGGCCATGCGCGCGCGAAAACCATGGGTACGGGCACGATGCAAATTACTGGGGTTGAACGTACGTTTCATAGCGCAACTTCAGGAAACTCAAGGGACAAATGGACGAACTTACGACTTTCGCGAAAGGCGGCAAGGGTACTTAGGGTGCGTGGATGTGTCAATAGACGCACCCCTGACTTGGAGATAGACTTTCTGCCCTTTTGACCAATCTGCCCCGCCGCTGCATTTCTCTAGGAGAGCGCTCTTGCCGGAGTCGCTATGGAACCGCTGTCTGCGTGTACTCGAGAGCGAACTCCCGATGCAGCAGTTCAATACGTGGGTCCGGCCGCTGCAAGCGATGGAGCGCGACGGGCAGCTGCGGCTATTGGCCCCCAACCGCTACGTGATCGAATGGCTGGGGGAGAATGCCCTGCCCCGGATACGCGAACTCATTTTGGCCTTTGCGGAGGGCGAGGCGCCCGAACTGGTCCTCGACGTGGGTACGCGGCAGAACGCCGCGGCCGGGCCGGGTCCGGGCAGTCCCAAGAACGGCGCCGAGGACCCCGACGCCAAAGCCGCCGCTCGAGCTCACCGGCCGCCGCCGGTCGTGCTCGGAGGCCGGATCAACCCCGATTTTACCTTTGCGAGTTTCGTGGAGGGCAAGAGCAACCAGCTGGCGAAAGCGGCCGCCATTCAGGTGGCTGGCAACCCGGGAAAAGCCTACAACCCGTTGTTCATTTACGGCGGCGTCGGTCTGGGCAAGACTCACCTCATGCACGCGATCGCCAACCGCTTGCGGGAACGCAACTCCGAGGCCCGGCTGGCCTACGTGCACAGCGAGCGATTCGTGGGCGACATGGTGAAGGCTCTGCAGCACAACACCATCAACGACTTCAAGACTGCGTACCGCTCGCTGGACTGCTTGATGATCGACGACATTCAATTCTTCGCCGGGAAGGAGCGCTCGCAGGAGGAGTTCTTTCACACTTTCAACGCGTTGCTCGAGAGCCAGCAGCAGGTGATCTTGACCTGCGACCGCTATCCGAAGGAAGTGGACGGTCTGGAGGAGCGCTTGAAGTCGCGCTTTGGATGGGGCTTGACCGTGGCGATCGAGCCGCCCGAGCTCGAGACCTGCGTTGCGATCCTGATGAGCAAGGCGGCGATGGCGAATGTGGATTTGCCGGAGGAAGTGGCTTTCTTCGTCGCCAAGCGCATCCGTTCGAACGTCCGGGAACTGGAGGGCGCTCTGCGCAGGGTGGTCGCGACGTCGCATTTCACGGGGCGGCCGATCACGCTCGAATTCGCGAAGGAGGCGCTGCGGGATCTGCTGGCGCTCCAGGAGAAATTGGTCACCGTTGAAAATATCCAAAAAACCGTGGCGGAATACTACAAGATTCGCATCGCGGATCTCTTGTCGAAGCGGCGCAGCCGATCGATAGCGCGGCCGCGGCAGGTCGCGATGGCGTTGGCGAAGGAATTGACGAACCACAGCCTGCCGGAAATCGGCGATGCGTTCGGCGGTCGCGATCACACCACCGTGTTGCATGCGTGCAAGCGCGTCAAGGACTTGCGGGAATCGGAGCGGCGGATCGGCGAGGACTACATGAACTTGTTGAGAACTCTGGCGGGATAACCCTAGGGGTAACCTGTGGAGGAAATTGTGGATAAGGATATGCACAGGTCCGCGACAGGTTGCGAACGTTCGGTGGACAGGAGTGCAGGGATTTTTCGCGGACTGCAGCCGGTTGAAATTTCAGAATATTTCGGTGTTATACAAAAATGGCCGCGGCCTCATAATCATAGTAATAATCTTAATCTCCAATTTTGATTTAAGAATCTGAAGGCGGGTGAGCGCATGAAATTGACGGCGGAACGAGAAAAGCTATTGGCGCCCTTGCAGGCGGTCATCGGGGTAGTCGAACGCCGCCAGACGATGCCCGTGCTGGCCAATGTGCTGCTGGGAGTGCGCGAGGGTCAGTTGGCGATCACGGCCAGTGATCTCGAGGTGGAGCTGGTGGCGGCTACCGAAGTGTCGGTCCAGCAGGCCGGGGACATCACGGTGCCCGGGCGGAAGTTCTTGGATATCTTGCGCGCACTGCCCGAAAAGGCGTCGGTCTCCGTGAGCGTGGAAGCGGAAAAGGTGGTCATCAAGGCCGGCCGGAGCCGATTTAGTTTGACGACGCTGCCGGCCGCTGAATTTCCCGTGATCGACGATATCAATGCGCAGCAGACGGTGAAGATTCCGCGGAAGGAGCTGCTGCGGCTGCTCGAGAAGACGCATTTTTCGATGGCGCAGCAGGATGTCCGCTATTACCTGAACGGCATGCTGCTGGAGATCGATGCCATGTCGCTGCGGGCGGTGGCCACCGATGGTCACCGCCTGGCGCTGTGCGAGACCGAGCTCGCCGCGAAGGCCAAGACCTCGCAGCAAGTGATCGTGCCACGCAAGGGCGTTCTGGAACTGCAGCGCGTGCTGACGGATGAGGGAACCGCGGAGATAGCCATCGGAACCAATCACGTTCGCTGCCAGATCGGCGACGTTCGATTCACTTCGAAGCTCATTGACGGTCGATTTCCAGATTATTCCCGCGTGATCCCGGCCGCTGCCCCGAATGCCATTCATGCGGACCGCGATGTGCTTCGCCAGGCGCTGCAGCGAGCCGCCATTCTTTCCAATGAGAAATATCGAGGCATCCGGATTACGGTTAAGAAGAACATGCTGACCGTGCAGGCCCACAATCCCGAACAAGAAGAGGCCGAGGAAGAGATCGAGGTGAAGTACGAGGGAAACGACCTCGAGGTGGGCTTCAACGTGAATTACCTCCTGGATGCCCTGGCGGTCATCGACGGTCAAGAGGTGGAATTGGGGCTCACGGACAGCAATAGCAGTTGCCTGATTCGTTCCCCGGGCAATGCGTCCGCTCGCTATGTCGTCATGCCCATGAGGCTATAAGCGTCATGACCTTGCGGCGGATTCAGGTATCGGATTTCCGATGCCTGCAATCCGCCGAACTCTTTTTCGACCCTCACTTCACGCTGATTAGCGGCCCAAACGCCTCGGGCAAGACTTCGCTGCTCGAGGCGATCTATCTACTGGGGCGTGGCCGGTCCTTTCGAACTCGGCGCTTGGACAAGTTGATCCGGCTCGGCGCTGAGCGCTTCAACATCTTTGGCGAGACGGAGCGGGAGGGCCATCGCACGGGTTTGGGGGTGGAGGGATCCGCCACGGGAATCCGGGCGAAGCTTGCCGGCCAGCGAGCGTCATTGGCCGATTTGGCGGAGGCGCTTCCCGTGCAGATCATCGACCCGGAAGTCCATCGGCTCATCGAGGAGGGACCGAGCCGGCGGCGCCGGTTCTTGGATTGGGGTGTGTTCCACGTGGAACATGGATTCATGGATCAATGGCAGCGGTTTCAACGAGCCCTCAAGCAGAGAAACGCAGCGCTGAAGGCGAGACAGCCGCGTCCTCTGATATCGACCTGGGACCCGGAATTGGTCAAGCTGGGCGAATCCATTCATGAGGCCCGATTGCGTTACATCCGCCGCCTCAATACGACGGCGGGGGAGATCGCTCAGAACCTGTTGGGCGAGAAATTGGACCTCGGCTATCGGTCGGGTTGGCCTCGGGACCAACGCCTCGAAGAGGCCCTGGTGCACAGCTGGCCGCATGATCAGGAAACGGGTCTGACCCAGGTGGGCCCTCAGCGCGCCGAACTGCTGATCCGATTGAACGGAGCGCCCGTCAAGGATCGGATTTCCCGGGGACAGCAAAAGTTGCTGGCTGCCGCCTTGCTCATCGCCCAATTGAGCTTTTTCACTGCGGAAGGCCCCCTGAGGCCGACTTTGCTCCTGGATGACCCCGCCGCCGAGCTCGACAGCGCCCGGCTACTGGAGTTGATTAGAGAGGTCAGCCGTCAGGCCGTGCAATTGATCGTCACCAGCCTGCAGGCCGAATTCACCGCCTTTGGGTCTCCCGGGCGTCATTACCAGGTCCAGAGTGGGACCGTGGTTCAGGCATAGCGGCCCGAACCGCTGCAATGTGACCTACCCGACCTCCAGGGCGCAATACCGATCGTGTTCCACGTGGAACAGAACCCGCACGCCGCTGCGTCCAGTCTAGCGCTCCCACGCGCAGGCGAGCGGCCCATGCGCTGCCGCGTCTAATCCCGCGCTCTCGCCCGCAGGGCACCGCCCCACACGCCACCCATACCCTCTAACAAGCTGATTTAATTAGGTTTTTTGCAACCGCGGCAGTGGTTTTCAGGGCTTGTTAATGCTAAGATGGAGAGTCGCTACACAGGATTCGCTATGGCTCAGAACGATGTATACGATTCCAGCAAAATCAAAGTCTTAAAAGGCCTCGACGCCGTTCGCAAACGGCCCGGAATGTACATCGGCGATACCGACGACGGCAGCGGGTTGCACCACATGGTCTTCGAAGTGGTGGACAACGCCATCGACGAGGCGCTGGCCGGTTATTGCGATCGTGTGGTGGTTACCATTCACGCGGATGAATCCGTGACCGTATCCGACAACGGGCGCGGCATACCGGTGGATATCCACAGCGAGGAGGGGGTTTCCGCGGCCGAGGTCATCATGACCGTCCTGCACTCCGGCGGAAAATTCGACGACACGTCCTACAAGGTTTCGGGCGGCCTGCACGGCGTGGGCGTGTCCGTGGTGAACGCGCTCTCCGACTTCCTCGAGCTGAATATCCGCCGCGACGGCAAGCTGCATCGCCAGGAATACCGGTTGGGCGAGCCTCAGGCGCCGCTCGCGGCCGTCGGCGATACCACCGAGCGCGGCACGACGCTGCGCTTCAA
>Ga0302202_10002345_pt1 | contig 22002 bp, 14 predicted proteins | sample II_Bog_N3_3_FD_194579 | JGI IMG/M metagenome (GOLD analysis project Ga0302202, IMG submission 194579) | Peat permafrost microbial communities from Stordalen Mire near Abisko, Sweden - II_Bog_N3_3 | ecosystem: Environmental > Terrestrial > Soil > Wetlands > Peat | place: Sweden: Abisko...
GTGAGCTGTTCACCAAGGTGCCTCTGGAGAGCGAGTCTTCGGCCCTCAGTTCGCTGGTCACGCTTTCCACGCCGGGCGTGTCGGCCGACTCCAACGGCCTCTTTCACGGTCTCGGCGACCACGCATCCAACTCTTTCTCCGTGGACGGCCAGTCGATTACCGACCAGCAGAGCAAGGTATTTTCCAACCAGATTCCCGCCGACTCGATTCAATCCATCGAGGTCATCAGCGGCGCGCCGCCGGCAGAGTATGGCGGCAAGACCAGCCTGGTGATTGTGGCCACCACCCGCTCCGGGCAAGGCATCGCCAGGCCTACCGGCAGCGTCAGCAGCTCTTACGGCAGCTTCGGTTCCGCGACCGGCGGCTTTGACCTGGCCTATGGCAAGACGAAGTGGGGCAATTTCATCGAGGCCGATGGCCTCAACACCGGCCGCTTTCTCGATCCGCCGGAGTTTACTGTTTTTCACGACAGGGGTAATGAGCTGAATATCTTCGATCGCGCGGACTATTCTCTAACTCCGGTTGACTCGATCCATCTGGATCTAAACTACTCCCGCTCATGGTTCCAGACGCCGAATTCCTATGACAACCTCAATGTGCAAAACGTGGAGACGACCGGCCCGAATAGCGGATCGAGTTCGAGTCCCGACTTCGTCAGTGTGGGCAACACCGATCAGCGCTCCAAGATAGAGACCATCAATGTCTCGCCCACTTATACGCGCATCATAGGCAATAACACGGTTTTCAACCTGGGCGCGTTTGTCCGCAGGGATAACTATAACTACTATCCCAGCAAGAATCGCTTGGCAGACTTAGGGCCTGCGAACCTGCAAACCTCGTCTATTTCGCAGTACCGCACGCTCACCAATGCCGCGGTTCACTCTGATCTTACTTACGCCAAAGGAATCCATAACATCAAGATAGGTGGGCAGTACGGACAGACCTTCCTGCGCGAGAACGACAGCCTGGGTGTGGTGGAGTCAACCTATAACTCACCCTGCATGGATGCGGTGACCGGCAGCCCGTTGCCCGGATACGCCAGCCCTTCCGCGTGCCCCGGCGGCGCGATGATCCCGAATCCCAACTATCTGCCCGTTCTCACTCCTTACGACCTGACTCGCGGCGGCAGCGAGTATAACTTCCTGGGCCACACCGATGTAAAAGAACTCGCCATGTATATCGAAGATCAGATCAAAGCCGGTAACTGGCTATTTAATCTGGGGCTGCGTGGCGACGTGTACAACGGCCTTACATCGGCTACCCAGACGGAGCCGCGCGTGGGTATCGCGTATAACATCAAGCCGACCACGACCGTGCTGCGCGTCTCCTACGCGCGCACGCTGGAAACGCCCTTCAACGAGAACCTGGTGCTGTCCAGCACCGGATGCTCGAATGCCGTGCTGTCGCCGCTGCTGAACTGCACTTCGGGCGTATCAGGAATCCTACAGCCCGGCTTTCGCAATGAATTCCATGCCGGCCTGCAACAGGCCTTCGGCAAGAGACTGGTCTTCAGCGGCGAGTACATTTGGAAATACACCCACAATGCTTTCGACTTCAGCGTGCTGGGCAATACGCCGATTACCTTCCCCATCGACTGGCATAACTCGAAGATTCCCGGCTACGCCTTGCGCGCGGATGTTCCCCAGATTCATGGCTTCAGCGCTTATCTTGTCGCCTCCTCGGTGGCCGCGCGATTCTTTCCGCCGCAGGTGGCCGGAGCAGGAGCCACTGTCGGCAAGGCTGGTTTGCCCTTCCGCATCGACCACGACGAGAAGTTCAACCAGACCACTCATCTGCAGTACACGATCTCGCGCGGCAAGGCGCTCAACGGCCTTTGGGGCGGCTTGAACTGGCGCTATGACAGCGGCCAGGTGGCCGGAGCAACACCTTGCTACAGCCCGGCCGATCCCAACACTGCCTGCCCGAACACTTCAATCACCTTGCCGGGCGGCGTTCCGGAAGTTGCAATGGTGGACAACAACATAGCCCCAACCACTAACCCTGTGACGGGAGCAAATGTGTATCTTCCTTTGACTCTGGATCAGGAGTTTCAAGGGGGATTTGCCTGCAATGGAGTCAAGGCAGACGTGAACAATCCCGCGACCTACTTTGCCGCTTGCCCAGCCTCTGAGCTCACCTCGAACCTGATCGATATTCCCGCGCCCGGAAAAGGCGACAACGACCGCGACCCGCCGCGCATTCAGCACCGCGACCTCTTTGACGCATCCATCGGTAAGGACAACATCTTCCATGCGGAACGCTACAAGCTCAACCTCGACTTGACGGCCATCAACGTCACCGACAAGCATGCGCTCTATAACTTTCTTTCTACTTTCAGCGGCACGCACTATGTAACTCCGCGTGCGCTCACGGCGAAGATCACGTTGAATTTTTAGCGGGAACGCCCTTGCGGGGAGGCGGCAAATGGCAGAAAATAGAGTCATGTTGTCCTTTTCCCGCATGATACTCGCGAGTGCCTTATCTTTTTTTTGTCTGGTTCTCTTTTTGCCAGATTTTCCTGCCCAGGCTGAAAAACGAACAAAGTCTGAACAGATGCAGGATTTGCTTCAGCGGCAGATGGCCTGGGACGAGAATTCGACGAATGCCAAGAATCCCGGCGGCCTGCACTTTCAGTTTTTCAAAATAGATGAAACAGGTTCTTCGGGGAAGAGAACTCTTACCTACCGCGTTTACGTTCGCAGAGCTCCCGAAGACAAGAAATACACGCTCACAGTTTGGCGGATCGGATCGGAGCCCCGCCAGATTCCCGGCGATATCTATCTCAACGCCAAAGGGCTTCTGATGGTGCACAAACCCAAGCCGGGCCAGGAAGACAGTGACTTTGTAGGGGATGATGAACTGCACCTGGCAGTGCAGGCGGCGCAGGGCGAGCCTATCCGCTATGCTCTCGCATCGTCCGACAAGCAAATTATTATTGATGGCACTGTAGTTCCATTTCCGCTTGAAGACCAGGGCCAGGGCTGCCGGCTTGAAGTGCGGCTTGCCGCGCCCGAGGCTGATGCTGTCCTGATTTCCGCCGATGGGCTTTCCGCAAACGCTGATGTCCCGATCCAGTTGGTCTCCGCTGGCGAGACGGAAACCGGAAGTTTTCACGCCGACGCTCAAGGCCACGCGGTGACGACGGATCTTCCTTTTGTGGCCAACCTGGATCGAGGTTCGCTCAGGGTGGCGCTGGTCACACAGGGGTGTTCAACCGCCGTCGAAGTTCCTTGGGGAAAGAAAAGTTACCATCTGCGCTAATAAATCAACGTACCGCGGGAACCCTGCGCCTCGCCTATTTGCTCATGCTGTCTCATTTCTCGCGGCGGCGCGAGCCTGCCAACACCTCCGCGCTTTATAACTTTCTGTCACCTTATTGATCCGGCCCTCAAGATATGCATCGTGGCCTCCCATCCTTTCCGGAAAGAACGCGGAAAGGGTGGGGCACGCTGTTCAATTTCCTTTTGGCCGGATCAGTAAGCGGCACGCACCATGTAACCCCGCGCGCATTGACGGCAAGAACTAAATTGAGATTTTAACGAGATTTCGGTTGCGGGGAGGCGGCAAATGGCAGAGAATGTTGCCATGTTTCCTCCCCCCCGCAATACGCTCGTGAAATCTCTGTCCATTTTTTGCCTGGTTTTCATTTTGCCGTTTTTTTCTGTCCGCGCCGCTGGACAAACATCCTCCGAAATGAAGGATTTGCTCGAGCGCCAAAAGAATTGGGACGAAAATCCAGCGAAGGGAAAAAATTCGGACGGCCTGCGCTTTCAATTTTTCAAAATGGATGAAACAGGCTCTTCCGGGAAGAGACTTGTTACCTACCGCGCTTACGTCTCTGGAGCTCCCGAAGGGAAGAAATACTCGCTCACGGTCTGGCGGATCGGATCAGAGCCTCGCCAGATTCCGGGCGATATCTATCTCAACGCCAAAGGGCTTCTGATGGTGCACAAGCCCAAGCCGGGCCAGGAAGACAGTGATTTTATAGAAGGCGATGAGCTGCATCTGACCGTGCGAGCTGCGCGGGGCGAGCCCATCCGCTATGCTCTCGCATCGTCCGACAAGCAAATCACTATTGATGGCACGGTAGTTCCATTTCCGCTTGCAGACCAGGGCCAGGGCTGCCGGCTTGAAGTGCGGCTTGCCACGCCTAATGCCGATGCTGTCCTGATCTCCGCCGATGGGCTTCCCGCCAACGCTGATGTCCCAATCCAATTGGTCTCCGGCGGTGCGACGGAGACGGGAAGCTTCCACACCGACGCTCAGGGCCACGCCGTGACGACAGATCTTCCCAATGCATCCAACCTCGATAGTGGTTCGCTCAGAGTGACGCTGGCCACACAGGAATGTTCAACTGCCGTCGAAGTTCTATGGGGAAAGAAAAGTTACTATTTGTACTAATAAATCGCCGAGGCGCAGGGTTCCCGCGCCTCGGCAATTTGCGCTTGCCGTCTCATTCTCCGTCGCGGCGTGAGCCTGCCAGAACCTCCGCAAAATGTATCCCTTCGCGCGCCGATAACTGCTCAATCTGCTCCCTGCAACTGAAGCCGTCAGCAACAATAATCGTCGCGGGCGCGGCGGCGTTGACTGCCGGCAACAGGCCGAGATTAGCGATGGCCTTGGAAACCTCGAACTTATCAGCCTCAAAACCAAATGGTCCCGCCATGCCGCAGCAACTGGAGTTGATCAGCTCCACCGCCGCGCCGGCTTTTTTCAGCAGCGCGATCTCGTTCACCGGCCCGCCGAAGACTGCTTTGTGGTGGCAGTGGCCGTGCAGGATTACCTGCGCGCCCTCAAGCCTGCCCGTTACCCACTCGGGAGCTTTGGCGGCCAGCCAATCGGCCAGCAGCCACACTTGTTTGCTCATGCGTTGCGCGCGAGGGTCGTCAGGAAAAAACTCCAGCGCCTCATCTTTGAAAACGCTGGCGCAGCTTGGTTCGAGGAAGATAAATGGCAGTCCGGCTTCAATCTCCGGCGCCATGCGGTCAAGAACTCTCGCCAGATAAGCGCGCGCGGCGCCCAGCAGGCCGAAGTCGTAAAGCGCACGGCCACAGCAGATGTGGCCTTTGGGAACCTTCACTCGAAAGCCTGCCTGGGTAAGAACGGCTTCAGCGGCGGCCAAAGTTTGCGGGTGATAGTAGTTGTTCCATGTGTCCGCCCAGAGCACCACCTGCTCTCCGGCCGGCTCCGCTTTGGTTGCATTCTTCCTGCTCGAAGGCCGCGGCACGTTGCTGGTCTCGTCGCCCGCCGCTCTTGCCTTCTTGTAACTCTTCCCGGCAAGTCGCGGAAGCTGGCGCTCTTGCGCCACGCCCACAATGCGCTTGATGAGCGGGCTGGTCAGGCGGCCGGTGAGCACGGCGTTGGTCAGCGCGGGAGTAATCGAACCCAGGAGGGCCAGCACGTCGGAAAAACCGAAGACATAGTGATGCAGCGGGTGCGGGCGGTGCTTGTAGCGCTGCGCCAGATACTCGGATTTGTAGGCGGTCATGTCCACCGACACCGGGCACTCGGTTTTGCACGCCTTGCAACTGAGGCAGAGATCGAGAGCCTCGTGAACTGCCTTGCTCTGGAAGCCTTCCTTGCGCAGAGCGCCGGCGAGCATCTCCCACAGCAGCCGGGCGCGGCCGCGAGTCGAGTGCTTCTCCTCGCCTGTGGCGCGGTAGCTGGGGCACATGACGCCGCCCTCGGTCTTCAGGCAGGCGCCCACGCCTACGCAGCGCGCCGTGGCGCGTTCCAGCGAGCCATGATCGGCGGCGAAGACAAAGTGTGTCTCCAGTTTCGCCTGCTCCTCGCCGGCAACGGGCGGCGCGTGACGCAGATTTTCCACCGGATCGTAAACGCGCACCGCATCCGACAGCTTGCCGGGATTCATGCGGTTCGCCGGATCCCAGATGGCCTTGAACTCCTGAAAAGCGCGGATAAGCTCAGGGCCGAACATTTTGGGCAGCAGCGCCGCGCGAGCCTGGCCATCTCCGTGCTCGCCGCTGAGCGACCCGCCCAGACTGAGAACCAGATCGGCGGCGCGGTCGATGAACTCGCGGAAGCGCCGCACGCCCTCCACGGTGTGGAAGTCGAAGTTGATCCTCAGGTGGACGCAGCCCTGGCCGTAGTGGCCGTAAAGCGGGCTGCGATAGCCGTACTCGGCCATGAGAGCCGTAAGCTGGCGCAGGTAAGTGCCCAGCCGCGCGGGAGGAATGCCGGCGTCGTCCCAACCCTCAAACCGCTCTGGTTCGCCCGGAACAAAAGCCGTCGCGCCCAAAGCCGATTCACGCACACGCCACACTGCTGCTGCGTCAACGGCGTTATAGATGCGCGCAGTGGGCGCCTCTGCCCAGCCTTGCGCGGCTTGAACGAGGGCTTCCGCCTTGGCCAGCGCCTCCGCCGCGTCCCATGCGCCCATCTCCACCAGCAGAAACCCACCGCCGGGCGGAAGCAGCGCAACATCGTTCATCGCGAGGTTTTTGCGCTGCATGAAATCAACCAGCAGCCCGTCGAATCCCTCGAGGCCGATGGGCGTGAATTCCAGCACGCGCGGCACCACGTCGGCGGCGAGGAATGTGTCCTTGAAGCTCAGCACTGTCAGCACGCGGAAGGGCGGGCTGTTAGTCAGATTGAGCGTGGCGGCTACGGCTGTGGCGCAAGTGCCTTCAGAACCCACCAGCGCGCGGGCCACATTGAATCCGTTCTCGTCCAGCAGCTCATCCAGGTTGTAGCCGGAGACGCGGCGTGGAATGCGCGGAAATTTTTCGAGAATGAGCTTGCTGTAACGGTCGCGCAGTTTGGCTAGGTCCGCGTAAATCTGCCCCACGCGACCGCCGGCGAGAATCAGCGCTTCCAACTGGGCGGGCGAGGTGCGGCCCACCGTCATGCGCGTGCCGTCATACAGCACAATGTCCAGCGATTCGATGTTGTCCACGACCTTGCCGGCCATCAGCCCATGAACGCCGCAACTGTTGTTGCCGATCATGCCGCCCAATGTGCAGCGCGAGTGCGTCGCCGGGTCGGGGCCGTAGGTCAGATGGTGACGCTCGGCGGCATCGCGCAGCCGGTCGAGAACAATCCCCGGCTCCACGCGCGCCAATTTGGCGACAGGGTCGATCGAGCCCAGCTTGTTCATGTAGCGCGAAAAATCAAAGACCACTGCGACGTTGGCGCATTGGCCGGCCAGGCTGGTGCCTGCGCCGCGCGGCAGCACGGCCGCTCCCGTGGCGCGGCAGGCAGCCAATGCGGCTTCCACGTCGGCGGCGTCGCGAGGCAGAATCACGCCCACCGGAAGCTGGCGGTAATTCGAGGAATCGGCAGCGTAAAGCGCGCGTGAGCCAAGGTCGAAGCGAACATCGCCGCGCAAGCTCTTCTTAAGCAGCGCTTCCAATTCACGATGCGCGGAAAAACTCTCATGGTCCAACGGAGGCTGATTAGAAAGGACGGAAAATGGCGGCGTACTCATTGTTAAATGGTAACGCGTTGCCTGTTGTTTCCGTTGTGAGCTGCGTTACCGCGTGGGCCACTCTTCTACGACGATGCCGAGGTCGTTGAGTTTTTGAATGGCGGCTTCGACGTTGCGGCGGACTTTGACGCGGTCCTTGTTGCCAGCCAGAGGCGACTCGGCCACGGCGATCACGCGGCCATAGCGCCATGCGCCGGCGGGCAGAGCAATCAGCGCCTGCGCCAGTTCGCCGGGGCGCAACTGAACCTCCTGGCGGCGGGCGGCTGTGGGGCGCAACATGCTTCCCTGGCCCACTGTGCTGGGGTTGGCGTCGGCCAGAGTGATGCGCAGGTTGAGCATGTCCGCGCCGACCGAAAGAAAGGGATTGGCCCACGCTCCCGGCTCGTGCACATCCACATACATGCTCTTGGTGGGCAGCGGAATGCCTGCCAGTGCGGTTCGCTGGCTGTCGAGTTCGGTGGCCGCGGCCTGGGCCTTATGCTCGGCGTTGACGGCGTTCTGAGCGACGCCGGCAACCTCCTGCTCTTCCTTGTGGCAGGCGGTCAGCGCCACGCCCAACAACAGCGCCATGGCCGCAAATCCTTTAAGTCTTGAGTGCTCGTTCACTCTTCAAGAATAACAGGACTAACGCTCCGTCTATTTCGGCGTTACGGCTGATTCTCCGGGGCTAAAGCCCGGGTTGGTCCATCAGGCTTTATGCGGGGATTGAAACCCACGCCTCCCTCCGGATGGAGATTTTCCGCAGTTTGTTATTCGCCCTTCCAAACGGGTGGGCGTTTTTCCAGGAAGGCTTGCGTGCCTTCGTTCTTGTCGGCGGTGCCGCAGAGGTGGCTGAAACGGACGGCCTCACGCAGCAGGGCGAGGTCGAGCGGCAGATCGATGCCCTCATCGACGGCGCGCAGGGTCTCGGCCAGGGCTAGCGGCGCGTTGGCGGCGATCTCCTGCGCCAGGGCCTCGGCGCGTGGCATCAGCTCGGCGGCGGGAAGCACTTCATCGACCAGCCCGATGCGCAGAGCCTCGCGCGCGTCGATGATGGCGCCGGTGAGCAGCAGCTTGAGTCCAGCGCCGCGGCCTACGAGGCGCGGCAGGCGCTGCGAGCCGCCGTAGCCGGCCATGATGCCCAGCTTGACCTCCGGCTGGCCCAGGCGCGCATCGTCAGCCGCCAGGCGCAGGGTGCAGGCCATGGCCAGTTCGCAGCCTCCGCCCAGAGCGAAGCCCTGGATGCAGGCGATTACCGGCTTGCCCAGAGTCTCGATGCGGCGGAAAACATCCTGTCCGCGCAGGGCAAAGACGCGACCCTCTTCAGCCGAGAGCGCGGCCAGTTCGCGGATGTCGGCGCCGGCAACAAAGGCCCGGCCACCGGCGCCGGCGAGAAGAATGACGCGAATCGCCGAGTCGGCGGCCAGATCATCGAAAACTTCTGAAAGCTCGGCGATGGTCTCGGCGTTCAGGGCGTTGAGAACCTTGGGCCGGTCGAGGGTGACTTGGGCCAACGGAGGGCGCTTGTCGAGGTGAAGGTTCTTGAATTCCATGCGTGAGAAAGGTTAGCAGATGGCAGCGTAAGGCTGTCTAGAGGCATGTAAACGCTTGAATTTTCCGTGGCTCGCTGGCGCGATGCTCCGCAGGGTGTTTGCGGAACCGGAACATGCAATAGTACCTTAAACCACATGATGCACTTGTCCGTTTTTAGGCGCGCCCGCCTGTCCGGCGCCGGCAATATTTTCGGGTCTTGGCCGCTTCTCGGCGTTGCCGTCTGCGTAGTGCTGAGCTTGAGCCTTTCCGCTTCGGCCAGAGGAGCGAAGAACCTTGCGCCGGCGACGCTGGTGGAGGCGGCGACTTATCTTCCCTGCGGCGATGGATGCTCCGCGCTCTCCGAGCCGGCCAGCGCCTTTTGCTTCCGGCAGGGCGATCAAGTTCTTGTCGGGGAAGGGAAGAGCTACCTGCATGAAGGCAAATTCTCCAGCCTGGAAGAGCTTGCGGGGAAGCAGCTTCAGGTCCGGTTCAATGGGAGTCATATCTGGATGAGGCCGCCCGGCGGGGACACCGTGAAAATCGAGCGCGGCTCACGCTTCGAGAATTTCCGAGACTCCGGTTGCATCCGGGAGGTGCGCGGGCCGATTCTCAAGGCCGCCTACGCTCATAAACGGCCGGGGAAGGTTCCTGCCTATGCCTTTGCGCTCGCCGGCACGGGCAAGGGCGATTCGTATCTCTGGTTCCAATGCGATCTTGATCCCCATGCGTCCGTGATCGCCTGCCGCAAATGGTATGAGAACGGCGATTTCATCGGCAAGGATTGGTACTGCCCCAAAACGCAGGATGGCGCGCCGGTTCCGGCGGATTTTGAGATTGATCGGCTTCTCAGTCAGGCGGGGAGGCTGGTTCTGAAGTCGGGCGCCGTGGTGCCGGAGGACCATCGCGCAAGAACCAATGACGTGCTCGACCGGCCCAATGAGGCTTGCCGGTAAGGCTGATCGGTCACTTGCCGATCAGGCCTTTGGCAATAGCGTCCAACATTCCGTTGAGGAAATTGATGGATTCGGCGGCGGAGTAGCGGCGGCCGATCTCCAGCGCTTCATTGATGACGATGGGGAATGGCGTGCCTTTGAAGCCCAGCATCTCGCCCACGGCCATGCGCAGCAGATTGCGGTCCACGGCGGGCATGCGCTCCAGGCGCCAGTGCTTGGAGTTGGCCACGATCAGCTCATCGATCTTTTCCTGGTGAGCGACGGCCACGCGAAAGAGATCCTCGGCAAAGCCGCGCACCTCAGGCTCGACCTCGTCGGCGGCCTTCCAGAAATTGGCGCGCACCTGGTCCGGCGTCTGCTTGCCGATGTCCGCCTGAAAGAGCATCTGCATGGCCAGCTCGCGCGATTTGCGGCGGCCCGAGGTGTGATGGATAGTGGCGGTCAACGCGGGCCGTCCGTTCGGAGCTTGCGGTTGAGGCTGACCATCTCGATGGCCGCCGTGGCGGCTTCGAAGCCCTTGTTGCCGGCCTTGATGCCGGCGCGGTTGAGCGCCTGTTCCAGAGTCTCGCAAGTGAGTACGCCAAAGCTGTGGGGAATGCCGGTCTCCTGTTGCGATTGGCCAAGGCCGCGCGCCACTTCGTTGTAGATGGCTTCGTAATGGGCGGTTTCGCCGCGCAGCAGGCAGCCGAGAGGGATAATGGCGTCCACCCGGCCCGCGTTTGCCACTGTGCGGGCGGCGGCTGGAATCTCCCATGCGCCGGGAACGCGAATCACTTCAATGTCGGCTCGCTTTGCGCCGCTGCGCAATAGTGCGTCGAGCGCGCCCTCAAGCAGCCGTTCGGTGACCACCGCATTCCAGCGGGCCACGATGACGGCAAACTTCATGCCTGCGGCAGAGAGATCGCCCTCGACGGCCACTGGCTTGCCTTTGACCGGATCGATCCATGCCCAGAAGCTGAAAGCAAAACCCGGCTCCGGCTCAACGGTGAAGAGGCGCGATTTCCACTGGGTTTCCGTGATGGCGGAGAGACGCGCAACAGCAGGCTCGCCATCTTGTGCGCGCAGCCAGGCAGCGGCAGCCTGATGCACGGCGTCCAAAGCGGTCACCTCCACCAGCACATCGGCGGTAGAAGGAAACTGGCCGTCCACGAACTCCAGGTTGCCCAGCGGAGCCAGGAACGACGCGCCATGACTGTTGTCTTCGTTCCATCCCTTGCCGGGCGCAAATCCCAGCGCGGAAAAGAAGCTCGCCAGCCGGTCATAAGCCGCGCGAGTGCCTGCGGGACGAAGAAAGGAAATCCCCTTGATCATTCTTTGATTCTATCGTGCGCGGGTGGGCAGTCAGGGAATCGGCAAGCCGGCGATTCAGCGGGACGAGAGTGTGCGCTGAAGTTCGTGGTTTCCCACCCTAGCCGCAAAAACAACGACGCGGCGAGGGTGGGGCACCCCATGATTGTGGCGCATCCGCCGGAAAGCAGAAAGGCCGGCGCTAGGCCGGCCTTTCTGATGCGTACGCCGCGCATGATTGACAGCTTGGGGGTGTAAGTCCCCTTCACATCCTGATGGAGGAGAAGTGATAGCGAAGCGCAAGGGCGTCGTCGCGAGGCGGGGTCTGAAGGAAGCGTGGAGCAAAGACGCGAGCCGATGAACAAGAACCGGATATGAGGCCTACAGCGCCGGACGAGCTGGCTCATGGCAGCGAAGTCCACATCCATCAAGGGTGCTGGTGGTAAATTCGGCGGTTGCGCGTTGAAGGCGGTCAGTCTTATCGCGGGAGGTCTGCCGCATGTCCCGGAATCGGGACTGAGGGTGGAGCGATCCACCCTGACCGTGCGGCAGGAGTCAGCAGCGGGCATAGTAGCTGCGCAAGTGGCGAAGGCCCAAACGGAAGGAAGCGGCGAGTAGGCGGCGCAACTCGATGAGCGGTAAGCGGCAGAACATCCAGCTTCGGCTGGCCTTTGGCGAGGAGGGGAGGAGTGAAGCTCCGAAGGCTCCTGGCGAAGGGTCCGAAACGCTCACGGCGAAGCGCATGATCGAAAGCCCGGCTAAGAACCACGAACAACTGATGGAAGAGGTTTGCGAACGGGAGAACTGTTTGCAGGCTTTCAAGCGAGTGAAGTCCAACAAGGGCAGTCCGGGCATCGACGGTATGAAGGTCGAGCAGTTGCCGGGACACTTGAAGGAGCACTGGCCAGCCATCCGCGAACAACTGTTAAGTGGGACTTACAAGCCACAGCCGGTGAAGCGGGTAGAGATACCCAAGCCGGACGGAGGGGTGCGTCAATTGGGCATCCCGACGGTGCTGGATCGCATGGTTCAGCAAGCTGTGATGCAGGTCTTGCAGAGCAGGTGGGACGCTGAGTTTTCCGAACACAGTCACGGGTTCCGGCCCGGACGCTCGGCGCATCAGGCGGTAGCCAAGGCCCAAAAGTATGTGGCCTCGGGGCGCCGCTGGGTGGTTGATCTTGATCTGGAGAAGTTCTTTGATCGGGTCAACCACGACAAGCTGATGGCAGCCGTGGCGCGGCGGGTCGCGGACAAGAGGGTGCTCAAGCTAGTTCGGGCATTTCTTACGGCGGGTGTGATGGAAAACGGGCTGGTGGGTCCGGTAGAGGAGGGCACGCCGCAGGGCGGTCCCTTATCGCCACTGCTGTCGAATCTTGTGCTCGACGAACTGGACCGGGAACTGGAGCGGCGCAAGCACTGCTTCGTGCGGTATGCGGATGATTGCAACATCTACGTGCGCAGCCGACGGGCAGGGGAGCGTGTGAAGCGGAGCATTACCGGCTTCATCACGCGAAGGCTCAAGCTCAAGGTCAATGAACAGAAGAGCGCGGTGGCTCGACCGGCAGACCGCAAGTTCCTCGGCTTCAGCCTTACAAGGGCACACGAACCGAAGCGGCGCATCGCCGTCAAGGCTCTGGTGCGCTTCAAGCGAAAAGTGCGGGAACTTACGGGACGGAAACGGGGCATTAGCATCGAGCAGATGACGAAGGAGCTGTCGAGCTATGTACGTGGCTGGAAGGGCTACTTCGGCTTCTGTGAGACGCCCTCAGTGCTGGAGCGGCTGGATCAATGGATACGGCAACGGCTACGATCCGTGATCTGGAAACAATGGAAACGCGGCAGGGTACGGTTTGCGAAGCTGCACCAACGGGGAGTGAGTAGGGATTTGGCTGCACAAACAGCCGGAAGCTCTCACGGCCCGTGGCGCATCGCCAACAGTCCTGCGATGAAATATGCGTTTCCAAACGCATACTTCGACTTACTTGGACTTCCAAGGCTGCACGTTGGGGAATAGCTCAATCCAACCGAACCGCCGGATGCGGACCCGCTTGTCCGGTGGTGTGGCAGGGGAGGAGAGGCGACTCTCCCCCCTATGCCGATTTGCTGTATCGCGCGCTACGTTGTGGAGCGCGGCTTGACGGCGATCACTGTGGCCGGAACATAAGGCCCGGTCGATGTGCTGGGCAAAGTGCAGCCAGCATCGGTGCTGGGCGTGCAGGGTGGCAGTTTGGGGCTGATCTGCTGCGTGTCGGCAGTCGCCGCAGTCGCCGGGTTGGTGGCCAGCGGAACGCTGATGAAGTGGATCATGTTGTCGCCCGCGGTGGAGACGAAGAAGAGAGAGTCGTCCGGGGTGAAGGCCCCGGCGAGAGGGGCGATGATGGTCGAGCCTCCGGTTAGCGGAACGTAACCCACGGTTCCCGCCGCGCCGTTCGTGCCCGGCACGTAGTAGGGCAAGTAGGCGTTGGTGTTGGCCGTATCCGCTGTGTAGGTGATAAACGCCAGGTTCGATTCCGGCGAGGCAACCACCTGATTGACTGCGGTTGCGTTCACCTTGCCTGTATCGAGCGGGAATGTTCCATTCAGCGCGGGAGCAGCAGGGAGTGCCAAGAGCGTCTGCACGCCAGCGTTGGTGGTCAGCGGGCAGGAGATGGGCGTAAAGATGCCGGACGGTGATTCGGCTGTAGGAATGTTGACGGAAATATCGTTGACCGTGACACCGCTACCAATAACTGCCGCGCCCAGGATGTGCTTGCCGTCTGTGGTGGCGGCCAGCGCGTCGTTCTCCACGGGCACCGAATCACCCGCTGGTTGCGGATAGAAGGCCAGGCTGGCGAAATTGCCGACCGTGCCGGTGGGGCACCAGGTGTGGTCCACGGTGGTCTCGCCCCTGAAAAATGCTCCCATAGAGGGAATCACGATAGCCGGGGTTTGCATCGTGCTGGAGATGGCCACATTTCCAGGCAATGCAGTTGTCGGATTGTAGCCTGCGGACGGCGGGAGAAAGCCCGGCGGCAACGGAGGATTCTGTAATGGGTTGGGCGGCAGCGGAGTCGATGAGTTCGCACCGTACGTGCTCCAGCCGGTGCTGGCGTTGTAGACGTAGAGCGTGTCGGTGTGGCCGGTGATGCCTTCGTTCGCGTTGTTCAGTGCTTTGTTGTCAGTGATGTAAAGCGTCTGCGAATCCGGGGTCCAGGCGGCTGCGTTGCCCATGCCGCCGGTGGTTACCGCACTGCCGCCGGAAACGTTGTAGATATAGAAAAGCTGGCGCACCTGGTCGTTGACAAGCACTTGCGTGTTATTGGGCGAGACGGCCAGGACCACGCCGGGAACGCCGGTGCTCTGCGTGGTGACCGCGCCGGAGGATGTGCTGTAAACCATCAATTCGTGGGGAGAGCCAAAGTAAAGGCTGGTGCCGAGCTGGTCCATCACCATCGAGTTGGGCACGTAGGGCAGGCGTATCGTGGAGCCGACCGTGCCTGTAAGCAATTGGATGGGGACGATGTATTGCGACTGGCCGGGCGCCGCGAACCAGGCGTAGTCGCTGGCCGTGCCGGGGGTGGTGATGGTCACCGCGTTGGAGGCAACGGGCAGGCCGGTGCCGTAGATGCCGACCTCATTGATTGGCGCTGGATTGCAGCCGGGCGGCTGGCAGATGGCATAGACCGAAGCCGTGCCGGGGAATGTGGTGGTGATGGCGCCAGAGCTGCCCGCCGAGATATCCATCGGGTCAGTGGACTGGTAGGTCAGGGAGAGGCCGGTGATGGCGCATCCGGTTACGGGGCATTGGGCCAGGTTATTGTCGTAAATGGTGGTCGTCAGGTTCTGGGTCGCGCCCTGGGTGATGGTGCCCGAGGTGCTGCCGTTGGCCAGAGTTACTGAGATTGATTTCGGCGGGCAGGTGGAGAAGTAGCCGGCTGACGATCCCGTCTGGGACACCGAAGAGGTGATGGCGGTCGTGCCGGGCTGCTCGGCGGTGATGGTCACCTGGTTCGTGGTGGTGTTGGTGGTGATGGAGGCGACGGAGGAGGTGCCCACCGAATAGCTGAGCGTGCCGAGGGATGAGGTGCAATTGGGAACTTGGGTCAACGTAGTGGTGACCGATGCGGTTCCTGAGCACGTCGCGGTGCCACTGGAGAGCGTGGCTGAAGTTGGCGCCGGGCTCGCGTTGATGCCACCTGCTGTAATAACCAGCGGAGTTCCGCCCGCAATGGTGTTAGCGCCGGTCAAGGTAGCCGTCGCAATGGTGCCCGTGCCGCTATTAAAGCTGTTGAGAGTGCAGGTCTGGCCTGCCGTTCCGACAGTGGTATTTGCCAGAACCGAGGAGATTGTTGCGATTCCTGAGCAGGTCGCCGTGCCATTCGAGAGCGTGGCTGAAGTAGGCGCTGCGGATGCGCCCGCGCCGCCCGCTGTAATGGACAGCGAAGTTCCGCTCGCAATCGCGCCGGCGCCGGTCAATGTAACCGTCGCGATTGCATCGATGGAACCGTTGTTGAATCCACTCAGGGTGCAGGTCTGTCCTGCCGATCCGGAGATCGTACCACCCGATGTGTAGAATGCGCTGCTGATGTTGCCGGTCGCGATGGAGACGGTCCCGCTAGCGACAATGTCCGGAGTGACGCCAGGCATCTGACAGGCGCTATTGGCGCTGGTCACCGAAGCTGGTGCGCACAGCAAGACCGTCTTGCCACTGCTGTTCTCGAAGCAACCCTGCGCGTCGAGCGTGGCCGCATTACCCTGCGAGAAGCACTGCTGCGCGGTTCCGGATACAGGTTCTGTGACCAGGCCGACCGAAGTCACCGCAGCATGTATGAACACCTCCACGGGGTTGGAGGTCACTCCTTGGGCGGAGGCTGAGATATAGGCCGTGGCGTAAGGCAGGCCGCCGGTCGAGGGCAACGGATTCGGCGGGGTGCAAACGGTGTAATCGGGAATACCGCCGCCCGAGTTCCGGTTCCAGGTGCCTGCGCACATGCTTCCCGCCGGCGAAATGTCCACCAACTGATTGTTGGTGGTGCCGTAGGTATACGAGCTGGCGGCTGCCGAGTCGCCCTTGCAGGTAAGGGCCGAGGGTGAGCTCACCTGGCGCGTTTGCCCGAAGGCCATCGAGATGCCCGTGGTCGCGGGTTGTAGCGTGATCGTGGCCACATCCGTGATCTTCATCCCGTATCCCGCGCCATTGCAGTAGTTCGCGGCCGGGTTACGGGTGCAGCCAGAAATCGAAATCCCGGCTGGAATAGCCAGGCTTAACAAGCAGACAAGCGTCAAGAACCGCCGCATGAATCCTCCCCGCCCCGCCTTGTCGAACTGCGGAACGGTCACTCCCGATAGCATCGGAAAAATTCTGTTATAGCGAACTTCCCGTCGCCGCCACCCGCGCTTGCCGGTGGCGAGTGGCTCTCTCTTCCGGGGTCCTTAGCGGCAGGTCTCAGCCGCCAAGGTGGAAGTAAAAGCCCTTTTGCTCGGCACCCAACAAAGGGCACGGAAATTGGGAAGACGCTCTTTGGAGCGATCCGCCAACATGCCAAAGCTGGCCTGCCGCCGGTGGAATCCGCTCAAATAATCGGCTCCCGGTGCCACACTCGCCATGCAGCCGGTTGACGAAACGCGCCATGAAACTCCAAGGAAAAGTGTATCAGGACGGGGTGGTTCCTGGCTGTAAGCCAGGCGCCGCAATTCCCCGCTCCCGCCTTTTCATAGACTTCGCCAGGCGCGAATGGAGAGCAAGCCTCGCCTCACTGCGCTGGCGCAAGGTAGCGAGCAAACCACTCGGCTGCTCGCGCCATCACATCCTGCCGGTGGGCCGGGTCGGTAAACATATGCCCCTCATTGGGATACACGACCAGCCGCGTGGGCACATGGCGTGCCCTGAGCGCGTGCCAGAACTCGAACGACTGGGGCGCGGGACACTCGCCGTCCCGTTCGCCCACCACCACCAGCGTGGGCGTCCGCGCCTGCCGGATGAAGTTGATGGCCGAGCTTCTGGCGTACACCGCCGGATTGTCGTAGACCGTCGCGCCGAAGTAGGGCGTCATCCACTGATCAATGGAATTCTCGCCGTAATAGCTCTGCCAGTCGGAAATGCCGGCGCCAGCCACCGCCGCCTTGAATCGCTGCGTCTGGGTCACGGCGAACATGGCCATGAATCCGCCGTAGCTCCAGCCAGTCAGCCCCACGCGGTTGGGATCAATCGAGTAGCCAGCCTCGGCCTTGTCGACTCCGGCCAGAATGTCGCGCAAATCGCCGTAGCCGAAATCCCCGCGGTTGGCCTGGGTAAACTCCTCTCCTTGCCCAAAGCTGCCGCGGGGGTTGGGTTCCAGCACAAAATACCCCAGCGCCGAAAACGCCGCCGCGCTCATAGCGCCTGTGCTCCAACGCGGCACAGCAGCCGCTGCTGGGCCGCCATGCACCACGACAATCAGCGGATACTTCTTCGCCGGATCGTAGTCTTTGGGCAGCGTTAGCCAGCCCTGCACGTTGTATTTGTCGCTTTTCCAGTCCAGCGAAACCGATTTACCCCAGGCCAGCTCGATGCCGTCGTTGATGTGCGTGAGCTGCTTTACCTCCTTCGCGCCCCTGGCATGGGCCAGATAAATCTCCGGCGCCTTGTCGAAGCTGCTGGAGATGAAGGCAAATTCCGTTCCGTAGGTCGTACCGGAGAGACCCATCTCCAATCGTCCGTCGCCGATCGTGGCCGGCATATTAAAGATCGTGTTGAAGGCAGTACTGCCATCCTCATGAATGCCAGGGATCGCCTCGATCAGGCGGCTCTCTCCGTTTGCCAACTCGGTGAAAGCGATCGCATCAACGCCGATCCATTCCAGCCAGGCAACGGTCGCATGCCGTCCCTTGGTCAAATTTTGTGGCATTCCGGAATGGGGGGAAACAGTCCAAACATCCCCGCCGGTCGCGCCCTGGTCGCTCATCAGGCCGCCGATGAAAGCGATGAGTGTGCCGTCGTCAGACCAGCGGGGCACGGCGATCTGGAGGCCATGGAGTTCGCCCTCGATTTCGGACGGCGCCAGTAGCACCTTGGGTTTGCCGCCCAACTCTTGTGTGTAGAGCTTGGCCACCCACCAGTTGTTTTCTCCCGGCGGTTCAGCGGCCACATACGCCAATCCCTTTGAATCTGGCCGCCAATCGAATTCATAGACGTGCAGATTCGATGGCGTCACCATCGTAGGCGCGACCGGTTCTGAAGGAAGCAGCTTATCCGCAATGACGGGAACAACTGCAACCCGCTCGATCTCCACGCCATCCTCGCCGATCACGCCTGCCCATGGTTTCATCGCCGCCAGCGCTCCGGCGGGGCGCGTTGCTCCTTCCACATATAAGAAGGCAATGCTCTTTCCGTTCGGCGAAAAGGCCGGAGCGTCAACGTACCCTTTCAACGCGGTGACCCGCTGCGCCGCGCGGCCATCCATCATCGACAGATAAAGGTCGGCCTGTTCCGTCTTGGCGCAATCGGAGAAAAATGCCAGCGCCTTCGAGTCCGGCTCCCACGCGATCTGGCCTTCCTGGCAGTGCTGCCCAGGCTTCGTGGCCGCCGTCACCCGCTCGCTCCTGGTCACATCGTCGAGCGCCGCTATGCGAATCTCCGCGCCATCTTTCGTCCGCTCAATCCACGCCAGGCGTTTGCCGTCCGGGGAGATCGCCACCTGGCCAAAGGAACGGCCGCGGCTTAGTCCCTTCAGCACGTCATCAATGTGCGCGCGATCCGGCGAGGCGTGCGCTTGCGCTGCAGGAGCCGTCTGTGCCGAAGCATTGGAGAGCGAGAAAGCCCCGCTCAGAACCAAGGCTGCCGCAATCAGCAGCACTGCACGGAAAGGTGTGCGAATCCGCGTAAAAATCATACGGAAATGCTATCAGGTAGAAACCGCGCGTGGAGAAGTTGCACTTAGATAGCATGGAACTGAATGAAGGTTCAGAAAAAACAGCTTGACACCTGAAGTAATCTGGAGTAACACTTACACAGATCAGAATTTCCTCTTATGCTTCAGACCTCCTGAACTAAGAGGCGACTATTCGAAGTAACTAACTCCTTGTTCTGCTCCATGAGGCTTTCAAAGGATCGGTGGCAAGCCTCATAAACAACCGAAGATAGTCAAGATTCCCGCTTCGACAATTCTCCTGCACGGCGCAGGCGAGGCACGAGCTATTTCGGGCGCATTCAGCTTAGAGCTATTGAGATATATTCTCCTCGCCTTCAGCCTTCAGTGCGTTATCCCAGGCGAGAGTCATTCAAGCAAGCAACCGGGTAACTGGAGCTGCTATGGACCCCCTTACGAAATACGATGCAAGAAATCTTCCGTCGGCTCATCAAAAGAAGAGTGAACATTCTTTCAGGCAGATGGGCTCAGCTTTTATAACTAATTCGTCCGGAATCAAGCAAGATGGAACGCAGGCGGATCGGCGTACTTTTGCGGATGACTTCCTGAAGGAACATTCTAACTCCTGCTGGAGTATCGCGTTGATGGGGATTGCAGGCGGTTATGAAACCGCGCCTAAAAAACCGCAACCGTCTGCCCAATCTTTTGGATTTCCTTCTTGAAGCCGCATAACTCCAGTACCGTGACCATATGACTCGGTAACGACTGGAGTGGAGCGCCGGTCTCCAGACCGGCTATCGTGTGGGCGTCCACGCCCGCACTTGTCCGAAGCAATTGCCAGATAGAGCGGTCGCGATGCTAGCCGCCGCGTGCCTGACAGAAAGCCGGAGGATAAAGACATGAGTTGCTCAACTTGCAGGACTCTGGAACGAGCATACGAGACTGGGATCAGCGAATATGTTGAGGCTCGTGCATCAGCGTGTTATCGGGTCTGCACAAGGCTTGCGGCCCAGAAGAATGTTGATATGGAGCGCGCCAGATACGAACTGGAAGAGCACCGGGTTGTATGCACCTCAGCCGCCAGCGTCCGCAAGCTCTTGCCTGAACGGGATGTTACAAAGAGGTCGAGACAACTAGTGGCATAGTTTAGAGGGTCGATTCTCTTCTGTCGCCCGCTCCGCTCCAACGGTGGCTGAGGCCACGAGAACCAAATCCGGCTATTGCGGCCCGGGAAGACATCAACCCCCGGCACACTCTCCTGCCGCCTTATGAATCGCCAGCAGCTTTTCCAGCAGCGGTTTCAGCAGCTTCAAATCCAGCGCGTTCGCGCCGTCTGACTTGGCATTCGCCGGGTCGTCGTGGACCTCTAGAAACAGGCCATCAATACCCGCGGCCACAGCGGCCCGCGCCAGCAGCGGAATAAACTCCGGCTGGCCGCCGCTCACTCCATTCGCCGCAGACGGTTGCTGCACCGAATGAGTCGCATCAAAAACCACCGGCGCCAGATTGCGCATGATCGGTAGCGAGCGGTAATCCACCACCAGCGTGTTGTAGCCGAAGCTGGCTCCGCGCTCGGTGAGGAAGATGCGCTCATTGCCCGTCGAGCGCACCTTTTCGACCGGGTGCGTCATGTCCCATGGCGCCACGAACTGGCCCTTCTTGATGTTGATGGCCCGGCCCGTCTTGCCCGCGGCCACCAGCAGATCGGTCTGGCGGCAGAGGAAGGCGGGGATCTGCAGCACGTCCACAGCCTCGGCGGCCACTGCGCAGTCGGCCGGCTCATGCACGTCGGTCAGCACAGGCAGCCCTGTGTCCTTGGCCACGCGGGCGAGGATGCGCGTGCCCTCGATGAGTCCCGGCCCGCGAAAGCTCTTCACGCTGGTGCGGTTGGCCTTGTCGTAGCTGGCCTTGAAGATGTACGGAATCCCGAGGTCCGCCGCAATGCGCTGAATCGCCTCGGCCATGCGGCGCGCATGAGCCTCGGACTCGATGACGCAGGGTCCGGCGATCAAAAACAGCTGGCCCCCGCCCACATGGACGGGGCCGATTTCAAAAGAAGGTCTCACGGATTCGATTGTAATGGCTCGCTCAGCCAGCCGCAGGGGAGTCTTGGTACTCTGTTTGAGCAGCAAACGGATGAGGCGCCCGCCCGGCAGGTCGTGGCGCGAAGTGAAAACTGGGTGGATATTGGAAGGAAGAAACGATGGAAATCAATCTGAAGCTCTTGGGAGACGTGAAGTTCGAGGTTGCGGCGCGGAAGCACACCCTGGTCTGTGACCAGCCCACGGAAGGTGGCGGCAGCGATGAGGGCATGACGCCGCCGGAGCTTCTTTTGGCGTCGCTGGGTTCGTGCGCGGCTTATTACGCGGCGGCCTACCTTAGGAAGAGGGGATTGCCGCGCGACGGCGTCGAGGTGCGTGTGACGGCAGGCAAGGCCGGGCCTCCGGCGCGCCTGGACAACTTCGTCATTGAGGTCAAAGTCCCGTTGGCGCTGAGCGATGCGGACCGGGCCGGCATGGACCAGGCAGTTCACCTTTGCCTGATTCACAACACGCTGCTCCATGCGCCCGCGATTCAGATTGAATTGCATACGCCCGCTGCGGTCTGAGCCTGGCGGGAAGGTCCGCAGCACGGAGCCGGGGAAGGCGGTTTCAGTACGGAACTTTACCGAATCGGAGCGCAACGGTACAATCGGAAAAGGAAAGCCGAAGTAGCTCAGTTGGTAGAGCAGCTGATTCGTAATCAGCAGGTCGTCGGTTCGAGTCCGACTTTCGGCTCCACTTCAAATTCAATAGCCGCAGCGAGTTGCGGGCATAAACAGCCTCTCGGAGCCGAGAGGCTGTTTCCATCTGGGTGCGCCCAGCATGGGCGCGTTCTTACGGGTGCGAGTCCCGTCGTAAGCTGGTCACAGTAAACGAAGTGAAGCGCAACTGCATGAGGGTGACCGAGTGTGGGGAGGAAGCGTGGATCGAAACTG
>Ga0302202_10002347_pt1 | contig 21994 bp, 20 predicted proteins | sample II_Bog_N3_3_FD_194579 | JGI IMG/M metagenome (GOLD analysis project Ga0302202, IMG submission 194579) | Peat permafrost microbial communities from Stordalen Mire near Abisko, Sweden - II_Bog_N3_3 | ecosystem: Environmental > Terrestrial > Soil > Wetlands > Peat | place: Sweden: Abisko...
GCGAGTTGGTGTTGGCGAGACCACCGAACTCAAGTGTACGAGCGACTCGCGTAAACTGAGGCCCGATGAATAAGATGAAGCCAATTCGCGCCCGGCAGCCGTTGGTTCAGCTCAATGAGAAGCCTGGGCCGCCAGCCGAGATGATCTTCGGCGACTGGTACCCCGCGTTGAGGTCCGACGGCCTGAAGCGCGGCGAGACGGCACTGGTCATGCTGCTCGGCATCCCGATGCTGCTGGGCCGCAAGGCCGATGGCGCGCTGTTTGCGCTGCGCGACCTGTGCCCGCATCGAGGCATTCCGCTTTCGGCCGGCTGGTTCGACGGCGAAACCGTGCAGTGTAAGTACCACGGCTGGCGCTTCGAACCCTGTAGCGGCCGCTGCGAGGAGATTCCTTCGCTCACCTCCTTCGACTCGCTGGAGCCGACCAAAATCTTTGCCAACGCATTCCCCGTCGTCGAACGCGACGGCTACGCGTGGGTCTATGTGCCGGAGCCGGGCGCGGGGCGCGTAGTTGAAGCCTCGCTACCGCCGGTGCCGGAGCTGCCGAAGTTCTCCGGGCGCTACCGCAGCGCGCACCTTCAGGCCGAACTGCCGTGCAACGTGGACCACGGCATCATCGGGCTGATGGACCCGGCGCATGGGCCGTTCGTGCATCGCGCCTGGTGGTGGCGCAGCGCGGCGAGCATCCATGAGAAGACCAAGCGCTTTGAACCCATCGAGAACGGCTTTCGTATGTCGCCGCACGCGCCGTCGTCGAACTCCGCTCCGTATAAGCTACTGGGCAGGCCGGTCACCACCATCGACTTCGTGCTGCCCAACCGCCGCTACGAGACCATTACCGCTGTCAATGCGAAGGGTAAACAGCGCTGGTTCTCGTCGCTGACCACGGTCACGCCCATCACTCCCTCCACCTGCCGCATCGACGTGCTCGCCGCGTGGGAGATCGGCTACCGCGTGCCGTTCGTGCTGCCCATCGCGCGGTACTTCGGCGCGAAGTTCGTCGCGCAGGACCAGCAGACGATGATCGAGCAGGCACGCGGGCTGCGGTCGAACCCGGGGCTGATGCTCATCGACGACGCCGACAAGCCGGCCAAGTGGTACTTCGCGCTCAAACAGCGTCGGCTGACCGGCGAGGGCTCCCACCCGCTCGGCGGGCCGGTCGATCTGCACTGGCGGAGCTAGGAATCCGCACCCGTTCTACACTAGAGATATGCACGTTCATGCCAAGCCGAATGGGGCGATGCAGCGGATTCTGAAGGTGTCGCTAGGGCTGACCGCGGCGTATATCGCGGCGACGCTGTTCTTCGGGCTGCGGGCGCACTCGCTGGCGCTGGTGTCGGAGGCCGGGCACAACCTCTCGGACTTTGCCGCGCTGGGGCTGAGCTTTGCTGCGGTGTGGTTGCAGACGCGGCCGGCGACCGACCGGCGGACGTTTGGGTATCAGCGGGCCGGGGTGCTGGCAGGGTTTGTGAATGCGCTGAGCCTGATGGTGCTGGCCGTGTGGATTGTGGTGTCGGCTGTGGGGAGGTTCTTGCATCCGGTGACGGTCGAGCCGCGGTTGATGATGGCAGTGGCGGCAGCGGGTGTGGTGATGAACGGCGTGATCGCGGCGCTGTTGTGGAAGTTCAGTGGCGATGTGAACATCCGCAGTGTGTTTCTGCACATGCTGGGGGATACGCTCTCGACCGCGGCGGTGATCGTGGGCGGGCTGGCGATTGCGCTGACCGGATTGCAGTGGATTGATCCGCTGCTCTCGCTGATTATTGCAGCGATGATCCTGGCGAGTTCGTGGAGCATCGTGCGCGAGACGCTGCACATCCTGCTGGAGGGCACGCCGCGCAGCGTGGACCTGGCCGAGATTCGCTCGGCGATGAGCGGCGTGGAGGGCGTGGTGAACGTACATGACCTGCACGTCTGGAGCCTCACGTCGCAGAGCCACGCGCTGGCCTGCCATGTGCAGGTGGTGGAGATGCAACTGGCGGAGTGCGATGCGGTGCTGGAGCGGCTGAACCATCAGCTGCGCGATCACTTCGGGATTCAGCATGCGACGATCCAGCTCGAGGTAACAGACTGCGCGACGGTGCATGACTGCGTGTCGCCGCCGGAGGCGCCGGTGGTGGATGGACACTCGCACCATCATCATGGGCCGGGGCATGCGCATGCGCACTGAAGTTGTCAGTTCTTGGTTGTTAGGAAAGACAAAGGTCCGCCGCGATGGCGGGCTTTGTTGTTGGCGGAAAAGAACAGGCAACGGCAAAGGCTCTCACGCGAAGGGCGCGAAGGTTACGCAGAGGCCGCGGAGGCTAGACCAACCGGGCGTCGAGGGTGATCTCGGCGGCGGCGAGCAGGCGGGAGATGGGGCAGCCCTCCTTGGCCTTTTTCGCGAGCTCGTTGAACTTGTCGACTCCGATGCTAGGGACCTGAGCGCGGGTGATGAGGTGAATCTTGGTGACGGTGGGGCCGGCGTCGGTGGTCTCGAGGGTCACGGCGGCGGTGGTTTCGAGCGTGTTGGGCGGGTGGTTGTCGCCGGTAAGCTGCGCGCTGAGCGCCATGGTGAAGCAGCCGGCGTGGGCGGCGGCGATCAACTCCTCGGGGTTGGTGCCGACGCCCTCTTCAAAGCGCGACTTGAAGCTGTACTGAGCGTCCTTGAGGGTGGTGCTCTGGGTGCTGATGGTGCCTTTACCGGTCTTGAGGTCGCCGTGCCAGATGGCGGATGCGGTGCGGTCCATGGGGGAAGTCTCCTTTCAAGGTGAGATGCAACGGCAAACGCAAAGGTCGCTAAGGACGCCAAGGTTCGCGAAGGAAAACGAACGTAGTGGGTGCGATGTTCTCGCAATGGCCGCAATGTAGAGACGAATGAATCAGGTCGGTGGATGCAAATAGATGAAGCGGACGAGGAACAGCAGCGCGAGCAGGTAGAGCATCCAGTGCTGGCGGCGACCGCGGCCTGTGGCGATCTCCAGCGCGGCGAAGCTGATCATGCCGAAGCTGAGGCCGGTGGCGATGGAGTACGTGAGCGGGATGGTGATAAGGGTGAGAAAGCTGGGGATGGCGATGCGGGGCTCGTCCCAGTCGATGCGCGCGGCGCCGGCGACCATGAGCGCGCCAACGAGGATGAGCGCGGGCGCGGTGGCGAAGTCCGGGATGGCGCCGACGACAGGCGCTACGAAGATGGCGACGAGGAAGAGCAGGCCGGTGGTGATGGCGGTGACGCCGGTGCGGCCTCCGGCTGCGACCCCGGCGGAGCTTTCGATGTAGCTGGTGACGGTGCTGGTGCCGGCGAGGGAGCCAACGACGGTGGCGGTGGCGTCGGCGAAGAAGATCTTGTCGAGGCGCGGGATGGTGTGGTCTTCGCTGATGAGACCGGCGCGCTCGGTGACGGCGACGAGCGTGCCGATGTTGTCAAAGAGGTCGACGAAGAGGAAGACGAAGATGATCTCGAGCGCGTTCATCTTGAGCGCGCCGCGCAGGTCGAGGTGGAAGGCCGTCGCGCGGATGGCCATGGGGTTGAAGGTGCTGGGCGTGTACTTGACCTGGTGAAAGAGGATGCCGACGGCTAGCGTGCCGAGCACGCCGATGAGCATGGAGGCCTTCACCTTGTAGGCCTGCAGGATGGCGATCAAGAGAATCCCAAAGATGGCAAGCTGCGCGGTGTGCTGGTGGAGGTCGCCGAGCGTGACGGTCGTGGCGTTGCTGCGGATGATGAGGCCGGAGTTGATGAGGCCGATGAAGGCGATGAACAGGCCGATGCCTCCAGCGACGGCGGCGTGGAGCTGGTAGGGGATGGCGGCGACGAGCCTCTGACGGATCCCTCCGAAGGTGAGCAGCAGGAAGATGACGCCCGAAAGAAAGACCGCGCCGAGTGCCGTCTGCCAGGGCACGCCCATGCCCTTGACGACGGTGTAGGTGAAGTAGGCGTTCAGGCCCATGCCGGGCGCGAGCGCCAGCGGGTAGTTCGCGAGCGCGCCCATCAGGATGCTGCCGAAGGCCGCGCACAGACAGGTGGACGTGGTGACGGCGGCCAGCGGCATCCCGGTCTGCGAGAGGATAGCAGGATTCACGAAGATGATGTACGCCATGGTGATGAAGGTCGTGAGCCCTGCGAGGACCTCGATGCGCCAGGTGGTCTGGTGCTCGGCGAAGCGGAAGTAGGATTCGAGGCGGGTGCGCATGCGGCGGGGCGTGCCTTCCGGGTGCGGGAGTTGTGGGACTGTTTTGAACAGCATACAGTCTGCGAAGAAAAACCCCACCCCCCTCCCCCTGGATACTTTTCGACCTAAAGTCCTGGTTGGAAATAGGTTAGGGTCGGACTTGTGGTTGCTCCAAAAAGGGTGCAGCGGCTTTATCTGGGAGCCATGCCGTCCACTTGTCCTATCATCGCTGCATGGAGATACCGGTGATGGATGGCGCGGATAAGGTTGCTGAGGGGTTGGCTCCGAGGAAGCTCAGTCATCAGGAGGCGCGGACGGAGCAGCACCTCTATTGGAGCCGGAAGAGCATAGCCGAACGGCTTACTGCGGCAACCGAACTGACCAGGCGCCTGTACCGGATGCGGGGGATCGATATCGATGAACGAAAAGCAGATTTCACTCCTAGCCGCGTTCGCCGCCGCCAAAGTTGAGTTCGCCGTAGTGGGCGGCATGGCGGTCATTATGCACGGTTATGTTCGCGCTACCCATGACCTTGACCTCTTCATCCGGCCGACGGAGGAGAACGCACGAGCTGCGTTTGGCGCTCTGCGCGCGCTGGGTGTCCCGCTGGAGGGCTTGGAGGCCGCAGATCTACTGAACGATGACGAAAATGTGCGGTTCGGGCCCGAGGAGGACCACATTGATATTCTCGCGTCCATCGGGGAGATGGGCTTCGACCAGGTGTGGAGAAATCGTGTGGAGACAGAAGTGGAGGGATTGCGTGTTCCTTTTATTTCGAAGGCGGACCTGATTCAGAACAAGCAGCAGGTGGGAAGACTGCGGGACCTTGCCGACGTGGAAGAGCTCGCTCGGACACCGGATGTGGAAGAAGATTGATCTAATTTCACTGGCCGCTACGGCATCCTGCAAACCCATCCATGACCAATTGCATGTCGTGGATGGGGTGCCCGGCATCAGGGGGAATCGTGGTTAGGCTTTCTCGCGGCGATCATCGCATCGCGGGAAGGGCGCAGGTCTGAGTCGGTGGCCGCCTGGGCCGCGGCGAGCTTCTTCTCGTCGTCGGCGCTGCGTTGCCATCCGAATAGAAGGTCGAGTTCTTCTGAGGTCGGTGCAGGAGAGAATTCGGGAAATTGCTGATGAACATTCATTAGATGCGTCGCCCATATCTGGATGGCTGTCATCGCATCTTTGATGAGGTCGATCTCGGCGGCTACTTGCACCGGTGTCATGTGGGACGGGTTGGGATCCACGTTGGTATAGCTGCCGGCACGGCTTACCGCCTCGAATGCATTTCGCTCATCTGTGTCTGTCCTGTCAAGCAATTCGTAGAGAGATGCATTCTTCTCAGCTTCTTCCGGTGGCATAAGTCCAAGGACTTGCGTCTGTTGAGCATTTTTCCAGGATAGTTCTGCGATGGGAGCGTGCCCAAAGCCCCATTCCAACACCCCGGGCAGCTTTTCTTCGGCCGTGCCGGGGTGCTGTTGCAGAAAGGCGAGTACCCGGAGATTATTCCTTAATTCAGCAGCTTCCCAGCGGAAGCTCGTGGTGTTGACGACAAATCGTCGGCGATTCTCTTCCTTTTCCCGGCGCAACGCTTCGCGGGTCTCGACGACTTCGTGGCGATGGTGGAAGTACTCGACGGTCTGTTCAAGACCAATGGCGATGAGCAGACCAATGACGATGGTGGCGATGTGGATGAAGAAGTCTTTCCATGTGTGGGTGGATTTGTGGGGCGGGTGGACGTCGAGCATGGGTGGCTCCTGCGGGATGCGGGTAGTGTAGCCGATACGGGTAAGATGTCGGCATGACAGCGGATGAGGTGAAATCGTTGCTGGAGCTGGCGCCGCATCCGCGCGAGGGTGGTTGGTTCGTGCGGACGTGGGAGGCGCCGGAGTTTGTAGAGCTGGCGCGGTATGGCGCGCCGCGAAGGACCTCGACGGCGATCTACTACCTGCTGGAGCCGGGGACCTTCAGCGAGATGCACAAGCTGGAGAGCGATGAGATCTTTCACCACTACATGGGTGGCGCGGTGGAGATGCTGCAGTTGTTCGCGGACGGCAGTTCGAAGGTGACGGTGATTGGGAAGCACATCGCGGCGGGCGAGGTGCCGCAGCACGTGGTTCCGCGCGGGGTGTGGCAGGGGTCGCGGATGCTGCGCCTGGGCGAGTGGGCGCTGCTCGGGTGCACGGTGAGTCCGGGGTTTGAGTTTGTGGACTATCAGGATGCGGGCGCAGCGGAGTTGATTGCGAAGTGGCCCGGAGAGGCGGAGAGGATTCGGGGGCTGACGCGGCGGTAAAGATGCTCACGCAAAGGTCGCGAAGGGAGCCAAGTTTCGCGAAGGCTGCCGTGGCGAAACTTAGCGCTTCTACTCGGCGAACTTTGCGTCAAGGCTTTTCTTCCACGCCGATGTCTTCGTTCCAGACAGCGGGGTTGGTGGTGATGTAGTCGCGCATCATGGTGATGCATCCGGGATCGGCGAGGTCAATGATCTCGACGCCGAGTTCGCGCAGCCATTGTTCGCCGCCGGTGAAGTTCACGCTCTCGCCGACGATGAGCGTGCGGAAGCCAAACTGGCGGACAAGCCCGGAGCAGTACCAGCAGGGCGCGAGCGTGGTGACCATGATGAGGTCGCGATAACTCTTCTGGCGGCCCGCGGCGCGGAATGCGTCGGTTTCGCCGTGGAGGGAGGGGTCGTTCTGCTGGATGCGGCGGTTGCGGCCGCGGCTAACGAGGGTTCCGTCAGCTCGAAAGATCGCGGCGCCGATGGGCAGGCCGCCTTCGGCGAGGCCGGTGCGAGCCTCTGCGAGCGCGACGGCGAGCATGGCGCGGTAGTCCGGCGGTTGCAGCGGTGGGGCGGAGGGCATAGACCTCAAGGATAGCGCGAGGTTAGAATCCGGAACGATTGAAAACCCTATGACCAAGATGATTCGTACGTTCGCCGCCCCCGCCTCCTTCGCCTTCCTGCTTTCGATGATGTGCGCAGCCTCGCCTGCGCAGTCCGCAAAGCCAGCACAGCTTACTGTGGATGCCGCGACGATCGTGCATCCGGTGAGCCCAACGCTCTACGGCCTGATGACCGAGGAGATTAACCACTCGTATGAGGGAGGGCTGTATGCGCAGCTCATCAGCAACAATACCTTCCGCGGGAACTGGATGGGCGTTGAGAGCTGGGGCGAGGTGCTGCACGGCAACGCGAAGGCGAGCTTTGCCATCGACAAGACGGAGGGGCCGAGCGCGGCCCTGCCGACGAGTTTGAAGATCAGCGTGGACGCAGCTTCGCCGGGCAACGAGGCAGGCGTGAACAATGTGGGCTTCTGGGGGATCGCTGTGCGGCCACATACGGTGTATCGCGGCTCACTGTATGCGAAGCAGGATGGCGACATGGGGCTGCTGAGCGTGCGGCTGGTGAGCGACAACAGCGGAGCGACGCTGGCTGAGACGCAGGTGGAACTCGCGGCCAGTGGGTGGTCGCGGTACGAGTTTCGATTGACGACGGGCACTGCGGTGGCTTCGACAGCGAACCATGTGGAGTTCACTGTGGCGCATGCGGGGACATTGCACCTGCAACTGGTCTCGCTGTTTCCGCCGACGTTCAACGACCGCCCCAATGGGAATCGCATCGACCTGATGGAGAAGATGGCTGGCATGCATCCGAAGTTTATACGGCTGCCGGGAGGAAATTATCTCGAAGGTGACACGATGCAGGACTGGTACAACTGGAAGAACACGATTGGCCCGCTGGTGGATCGGCCGGGGCACATGGCTCCGTGGACGTACTGGTCGACCGACCACTTTGGACTGCTGGAGTTCCTGGACTGGACCGAGGACCTGAAGGTGGAGCCGGTGTTGGCGGTCTACGCCGGTTATGCGCTGAGGCACGATTATGCGAAGCCGGGCAAGGATCTGGAGCCGTATGTGCAGTCGGCGCTCGATGAGGTGGAGTATGTGACCGGCGACGCGACGACCAAGTGGGGCGCGGAGCGAGTGAAGGATGGGCATCCCGCGCCGTTTCCGCTGCACTATATCGAGATAGGTAACGAGGACCAGTTCGACAAGAGCGGAAGCTACGATGCTCGGTTTGCGCAGTTTGCGCGCGCGCTGCGGAAGAAGTATCCGCAGTACCAGTTGATTGCGACGACTCCGGTGAAGGAGGACGCTGATGCCGCGCCGGACGTGATTGATGACCACTACTACAAGTCTCCGGCGGATATGTTCGCGCTGGTGGGGCATTATGACGATGCGCCGCGGACGGGGCCGAAGATCTTTGTCGGGGAGTGGGCGACGCGTTCGGGATCGCCGACTCCGAATATGGGCGACGCGCTGGGCGATGCGGCGTGGATGACCTCGATGGAGCGCAACAGCGATCTGATTGTGCTGTCGAGCTATGCGCCGCTGCTGGTGAATGTGAGTCCAGGAGCGATGCAGTGGCCGACGGACCTGATCGGCTATGACGGGCTCACGAGCTATGGCAGCCCGAGCTACTATGCGCAGTGCTTGTTCAGCACGCACCTGGGCGATGGGCTGGCGAGCACGACGCTGACAGGCGCGGCTGCGAGGTTCTATACGTCGGCGACGGTATCCTCGAAGGACCACGTGCTGCATCTGAAACTGGTGAATGCGAGCACTGAGCCGCAGCCGCTAGCGGTGGAGCTGAAGGGGCTGGGCGCAGGTGCGCATGTGGGCAAGATGTTCTCGCTGCACGGCGCGAGCTTTCAGGAGACGAACTCCATCACTGAGCCGGAGCGGATTCATCCGGTCGAGAGTGCGGTGCGCATCGCAGGCGCGATGTGGCAGCATACCGTGCCGGCGTTCACGATTGAAGTGGTGGATGTGAAGTGAGAGGGTCCAGGGCGTAGGGCTCAGGGTCTAGAAGGCGACTCCTAAACGACGAAGAGGTTGACGAACTCATCGACGGGTATGGCTTCGAGCGCGGCTTGGTCGGTTGTGAGCGCAAGGATCTTTTCTTGAGCATCCGGTGAGAGGCGTGCGAGGTTGCGCTGGAATTTTTCGAGCAGCAGAGGGATGCCTTCGGCGCGGCGCAGACGGTGGCCGATGGGAAACTCGACGACAACTTCGGGCAGTGTGGTTCCGTCGGTGAGTTCGATGGTGAGTGCGTTGGGGATGGAGCGGCGCGTGGGGTCGTGGTAGCCGGCGGTGAAGGCGGGGTCTTCGATGCAGGTGATGCGCGCGCGAACGGCGTCAATGCGTGGGCCCCAGACGGGGTCGAGCGCGACGGCGTCGTCGTAGTCCTCGGCGGTGAGGCGGCCGAAGATCAGTCCGACGGCGGTCATGTACTGGATGCAGTGATCGCGGTCGGCGGGATTGTTGAGTGGACCCTGCTTGTCAATGATGCGGATGCAGGCCTCATGAGTGCGGATGGTGACGCGCTTGATGTCGGCGGCGGTGAGGCCGCGCGCGGCGAGTTGCGAGTGCAGCGTGATGGCGGCTTCGACAGCGGTCTGCGCGTGGAACTCGGCGGGGAAGCTGATCTTGAAGAGGACGTTCTCCATCACGTAGCTGCCATAGGGGCGCTGGAACTTGAAGGGCTGGCCCTTGAAGCTCACGTCGTAGAAGCCCCAGGTCTTTGCAGTGAGGGCCGTGGGGTATCCCATCTCTCCGGTCTGCGCGATGAGCGCGAGGCGAACGGCGCGCGATGTTGCATCGCCCGCGGCCCACGATTTGCGCGAGCCGGTGTTGGGCGCATGGCGATAGGTGCGCAGTGACTGGCCGTCGACGAAGGCGAGACTCACTGCGTTTAGGGTTTGTTCACGAGTGAGGCCGAGGATCTGTGAGACGACGGCTGTGCTCGCGACCTTGACGAGGATCACGTGGTCGAGACCGACCTTGTTGAAGGAGTTCTCGAGCGCGAGGCAGCCCTGGATCTCGTGGGCCTTGATCATCGCGGTGAGCAGGTCGCGAACGGTGAGAGGGTTCTTGTTCAGTTTAGAGTTTAGAGTTGATGAGTTTCGAGTGAGGTAGTCCGCGACGGCGAGGATGCCACCGAGGTTGTCCGATGGGTGGCCCCACTCGGCGGCGAGCCAGGTGTCGTTGTAGTCCAGCCAGCGGATGAGCGTGCCGATGTTGAAGGCGGCCTGCACGGGGTCGAGCTCGTAGCTGGTGCCGGGCACGCGCGCGCCGTTGTGCATGGTGAGCCCCGGCACGAGCGGGCCGAGGAGCTTGGTGCAGGCGGGGAAGTCGAGCGCCTGCAGGCCGCAGCCGAGGGTGTCGAGCAGACAGTAGCGCGCGGTCTCGTAGGCGAGCGGGGATTCGATCTTGTAGTCGAAGACGTAGTCGACGATGTCGATGAGGGGCTGGTCGAAGGGCCTGTCGGCGATAATGACGGAATTAATTGAAGACATTGATCTCCCAAGTTGAGGCAGAAACTACCACCGGTTCTCAGTGATGGACTATCAAACTATGGAGACCAAAAAGCGAGGAAAGGGACGCCCATTATGATCTGCGCAATCTTTCCGAGCCACCGTGGCGCCGCTCGGCGCATCCAGAAATAGCCAAAGATATCTCCATAGGTAAATGAGTTGCCGACAATGCCACAGCCGATGAACGTGAGCCCAAGGAAGATCAGAAGCAAGTCTTCGATCATTATTAAGTACGCTCCCCTATGGCTACGAACGGGACATCTTCCGGGCCGGTGTAGTTGGCGGCGGGGCGGATGATCTTGCCGTCGGTGCGCTGCTCCATCACGTGGGCGGACCAGCCTGAGGTGCGGGCGATGGCGAAAAGCGGCGTGAACATCGCTGTCGGTATGCCCATCACGTGATACGCGACCGCGCTGAACCAGTCGAGGTTGGGGAACATGTTCTTCACCTCGCGCATAACGGACTCGAGGCGCTCGGCGATGTTGTAGAGCGCCATGTCGCCGGCGGTTGTCGAGAGGTCGTGGGCGACTTTCTTGATGACGACGTTGCGCGGGTCGCTGATGGTGTAGACCGGATGACCGAAGCCGATGATGACCTCCTTGCGCTCGACGCGGGCGCGTATGTCGGCTTCGGCGGCGTCGGGCGACGTGTAGCGCTGCTGGATTTCGAGGGCGACCTCGTTCGCGCCGCCGTGCTTGGGGCCCTTGAGCGCGCCGATGGCGCCGGCGATGCAGGAGTACATGTCCGAGCCGGTGCCGGCGATGACGCGCGCGGTGAAGGTGCTGGCGTTGAACTCGTGCTCGGCGTAGAGGATGAGCGAGACCTGCATGGCCTGCACCCACTCCGGCGTGGAGGGCTTGCCGTGCAGCAGATGCAGGAAGTGGCCGGCGATAGAGTCGTCGTCGGTTTCGACGATGATGCGCTTGCCGTTAACGGCGTAGTGATGCCAGTAGAGCAGCATGGAACCGAGCGAGGCCATGAGGCGATCAGCGATGGGTAGGCCGGTGGCGGGCGCGTGGGTGAGGTTTTCGAGGTGCGGCTCGGGTTCGAGCGTGGCCAGCACAGAGACGCCGACGCGGAGGACGTCCATGGGGTGCGCGGTGGCGGGGAGCTGCTCGAGCGCGATCTTTACGCCCTGCGGCAGACCGCGCAGGCTGCGGAGGTGTTGCTTGTACTTCGTGAGCTCGGTGCGCGTGGGCAGGTGGCCGTAGAGAAGCAGATAAGCGACCTCTTCGAACTCGCAGTGTGCGGCGAGTTGAAGGATGTCATAGCCGCGGTAGTGGAGGTCGTTGCCGTTGCGGCCGACGGTGCAGAGTGCGGTGTTGCCGGCGGGGACGCCGGAGAGCGCGACGGATTTTTTGGGCTTGAAGGCAGGTTCGGTCATGCTTTGCTCTCCTTCGCGAAGAGTTCGTCGAGCTTGCGCTCGTAGGCGTGGTAGTCGAGCAGGTCGTAGAGTTCTTCGCGAGTCTGCATGGTGGGCAGCACGTTCTTCTGCGTGCCGTCGGAGCGGATGTGTTCGTAGACGTTGAGCGCGGCGGCGTTCATGGCGCGGAAGGCGGAGAGCGGATAGAGCGCGAGCGAGACGTTGGCGCTGCGCAGTTCTTCCAGCGTGAAGAGCGGTGTGCTGCCGAATTCGGTAATGTTGGCGAGGATGGGGACGCGGGTGCGCTCGGCGAACGCGGTGTACTGCGCCAGTTCGGTGACGGCCTCGGGGAAGATCATGTCGGCACCGGCCTCGACGCAGGCGACGGCGCGAGCTAAAGCGGCTTCCAATCCTTCCGAGGCTAAGGCGTCGGTGCGAGCCATGATGACGAAGCTGGGGTCGGTGCGGGCGTCGACCGCGGCCTTGATGCGGTCGAGCATCTCGGCGGTGGGGACGATCTGTTTGTTGGGTCGGTGGCCGCAGCGCTTGGCGGCGACCTGGTCTTCGATGTGGCAGCCGGCGGCTCCGGCTTTGATGAGCGAACGAATGGTGCGGGCGATGTTGAAGGCGCCGCCGAAGCCGGTGTCGATGTCCACAAGAAGAGGCAGCGTGGTGACATCGGTGATGCGGCGGACGTCGGTGAGCACGTCGTCAAGCGTGGTGATGCCGAGGTCGGGCACGCCGAGGGAGGACGCGGCGACTCCGCCCCCGGAGAGATAGAGCGCGCGGTAGCCGACGCGCTGGGCCATGCGTGCGTGCAGCGCGTTGACGGCGCCGACGACCTGCAGGGGGTGCTCGGCTGCGACGGCAGCCCGGAGGGCAGCGCCGGGGGGCGAGTTGGGTTGCGGGGCGCTCATTGGTGCAAATGATGATGATAGCGCCGATGAGCGGGGGAATGCTCTATTGAGCCTTGGCCGGGCAGGTGCAGGCGAGGTAGTCCTTCTTGTGGTCCTGGGTCATGGAGCAGGTGTACATGGGCCACATCGTGGACCACGCCGCAGACTTGGCAACGTTGGACAAGGGGCCGCTGGCGGGCATGACGAAGTAGAAACTTTGGTAGGACTGGCTGTTCTTCTTCGTGCCGGAGGTATCGGCGATGAACTCCTGGGTCAGGTCCGTGAGCGCGCTCGCGGAGAAGCTGGAGTAGCCGTAGGTCTTGCCGAAGTCGTACTCCTCGCTCCAGGTGGTGCCGATGCCGGTCTGGTTGCTGGCGGCGTAGACGGTGTAATCCAGCAGCTCGGCCTTCTTCGGGTCCACCACACCGATGGTAAAGGAGGGATTGTTGCCGTCGACGGGCGTGATGGAGGGCGTGAGGCGGGCGGGGATTGCGCCGGGCTTTGAGCCGGAGGGGGACGAGTAGAGGCGCATCTCGTCCATGTGGGTGTGGCCGAGGAGAATGAGTGTGATGGTGCTGGTGTAGTCGCTGAAGGTATCGCCGAGCGCTTCGGACCCGAGGAAAACGGTGGGCTTGCCGCCGTCGGTGCAGATGTTGCCGCTTTTGGCGGTGGAGTAGCCGTCGATGCCGGGCGGGATGTGGGCCATGACCCAGACGTGTTCGCCTTTGGCTTTGGCGTCCTTCAGCTGCGAGTCGAGCCAAGCGATCTGCTGCTTGGCTTCACTGTCGGAGTCCTTGCCCTTGCAGGTCTGATACTTCTTGGACTCGAAGATGTCTTGCAGCACAATCAGGCGCGTGTTCTGGAAGGGCGCGGGAAGCTTGACGTTGTAGTCGCCGAGATCGGGGAACTCGGCCTCGATGTCGTCCTTGTTGCCCTTGCTCAGCACGGCGGAGGCAAAGCTCTTGGCGCTGCGGTCGAGGTAGCCACTGTTGTGGTCCTCTTCATAGTCGCCGCAGCCGGAGTCATTGTTGCCCATCGCGAGGTAGACGGGCGACTTAGGGAAGGCTGTGTGCAGTTCGAGCGCGACGAACTCGACGATCTTCGCGGCGAATTTGGAGTAGTCGGACGCGGATAAGGTGGGTGCGAGGATCTTGAGGCGGCAGTCGAGCTTATGCACGGTCAGGTCGCCGGAGACGGTGACGAAGGCAGGCGTCGGGATCTGCGCCTGCTCGGCGGCGAGACTGGAGGCAAGCAATGCATAGGGGGTGTCGACACCTTTGGATTTGCAGTCATTCTGAAGCTGGTCGAAGGTGACGGGTGGATTGGTGGAGGGTGGGCCGGCGAGGATGGCTTGCCAGCCGCTGACCGGAGAGGCGATGAGCGCGGCGGCTTTGCCGGGGTCGTGGAAGGGATCCAGGTGGATGTCCGAGAGCATAAGAATGTTGGCAGTGCTGGGCTGGGCGGGGGTCTGGGCGGTGGTAGCGACGCAGCAGCAGGCTATGGTCAGAGCGGCGGCCAGAGTGGCGAATGCGGAACGGAAGAGGAAGGGCAGTCTCATTGGCGGGCTCTCCGATGGCACGGATGGGTGTGGCGGATTCAGCCAACAGTCTATCTCCGGGATGTGAATTCCCGAAAGAAGGTGTGTTGTCTAATGGTGCGGGAGAGAAGCGATGAGACGGATTCCGTTTGACGAACTGCGCGGGCGGGTGGAGCGCGTGATGCTGGAGCTGGGACTGGCGCCGGAGCGCGCGGTGTTGAGTGCAAAGCTGACCACAGAGACCGACCGCGACGGCGTGCGCACGCACGGCATCGCGCGGTTGCCGCGGTTTGCGCAGGGGCTGCGCGATGGGTTGATCGATCCCAAGGCAGAGCCGGAACGCACGGCGGCGTTTGGAGCAATGGAACGTTGGACGGGGCATCGCGGGCCCGGAAACCTGGCGGCGTATGCGGCGATGCAGCGAGCGATTGAACTGGCGAGGGTGAATGGTCTAGGCTGCGTTGCGCTGGGCGAGACCAGCCACTGGATGCGTGCGGGGACATATGGCTGGCAGGCAGCGGAGGCGGGGTTCGCGGCGATGTGCTGGTCCAATACGATGCCGAATCTGCCGCCGTGGGGCGCGAGTACGCCGGCGCTTGGGAACAATCCGCTGGTGGTGGCGATTCCGCGCGAGGGCGGAGCGGTGGTGCTGGATATGGCGATGAGTCAGTTCTCTTACGGCTCGCTGGCGAAGTACTCGGCGAAAGGCGAGGCGCTGCCGGTTCCGGGCGGCTATGACGAACACGGCGCGCTGACAACAGATGCTGCGGCGATCGAGCGTACGCAGCGGGCGCTGCCGATCGGCTTCTGGAAGGGCTCGGGGCTGAGCTTCGTGCTGGACGTGCTGGGGGCGATACTGACCGGCGGACAGGCGACGCACCAGTTCTCCAGCGATCCGCGGAAGGAAGTGGGGCAGTCGCAAGTATTTCTGGCGATTGCGCCGCAGAGCCTTGCAACGATGCAGGAGCTGAGCGCAATTGCCGATGGTGCGATTGCGGCGGTTCATGCAGCGACGCCCGTGGAGCCAGGCAAGCCGGCGCGGTATCCCGGCGAGGGGACGCTCGCGACGCGCGAGGAGAGTCTGCGGCTGGGGGTCGCGGTGGAGGATGCGGCGTGGGAGGGGTTTGAGGCGCTGGAATTGTCGCTACCCCACCCATGACGATGAAGCTGTCATGGATGGGGCGCCCAATCGTGTGTCCTACATGTTTGTGTGTCCGGCGCGCATCTCTTCGTTGAAACTGGGCTTGATGAAGGCGAGTGCCTCGGCGACCTGGGCGCGGTAGGTGTCCTCTTCGGTGCGGAGGGTGTCGGTGGCCGCGGCCCACTCGCCGTCGAGGAGAACGAGGCCTTCGCCGGCGAGGGTGACGGCGGTGGCGTGCAGCTCGGCGACGGTGGTGTTCAGGTACTGCGCGTCGCGCGGGTCGGCGATCCAGACGGGAGCGCCACCGCCGAGGACGTGCGAGAGCCAGAAGACCTTCGCGGCGAGGAAGTCGTGGCGCTGCAGCGCGGTAGTGTCATTGAAGACGAAGACCTGCTGCTTCATGGAGTAGTAGCGCGTGGTCACAGGGACGGGCTGACGGTTGCCGGACTTGACGAGTTCGAGCTGGCCCTGGTCGAGCGTCTTGCGTACGGCGTTGTAGATGAAGCCTTCGGCGAAGGGTTGTTCCAGCGCGGGGACGACGGTGGCGAAGGTCTGGGTCATGGCGGCGGAGATCTTGGCGAAGAGAGGAGAATCCGTACCGTCGGCGAGGTGGACATCGCCGTGGACGATGAACGTGTCGGCGCCGGAAGTAGACCCGTGGAAGGGCCACGCGAAGTTCCCGAAACTGAGCGGAAGGCCATGCAGCGTGAGGTAGCAGTCGGGGTTCGGGTTGCGCAGGCGCTGGGCGGCTTCGGCAAAGAACGTGGCGAGCCCCGAGGTGAACTTCGGATCGGCTGCGTCAAAGGCGGCGCTGAGTTCGAGTACGAGTTGCTTGGTCTGGTCGGAGGCCAGCGCGACGACGGCGCGGGTGGTGGGTGTGCCGGCGAAGTCGGTGCCGGGTTCGTCGGAGACAAGGGTGAGGCCAGCGGCCTTGGCGGCGGCTTCGAGTGCGGATGCGGGGGCGGCGATGGTGGACATGGGTTTCCTCTGGAGCGGATCTTCAATCTACATTGTAGCGATTTCCGCCGGGGTGGTACTGTGGGTGGTCGCGAAGGAGCAGAGCATGCAGAGCGTTGGGAAGATGCAGGATTGGGAACGGCGGGTTGTGACAGTGGTGGCGGTGTGCCTGGCGATGCTGGCTGTGGTGAGGGCGAGCGCGCAGGACGATCTGGCGTTCCACCGGGCGGCGCACCTTCGCCGGGGCATCAACCTGAGCATGTGGTACGCGCAGGCCCAGGACTACTCTGCGGATCGGCTGGCGAGCTACACCAATGCGGCGGATTTCCAGTTGGTGCATGATCTTGGGTTCGACCATGTGCGGCTGAGCATCAACCCGGTGCCTCTGATTGCCGGAGTGAGCGCTGACCACAAGACCACGACGTTGGACCCGGCCGCGATGGCGCGGCTGGATGAGACGGTGCACCAAATTACGTCGCTGGGGTTGGTGGTGGTGCTGGACATCCACCCGGAGACGCCGTGGAAGCATGCATCGACGATGACCGACGAGGGCACGACGGAGTTCTTCAGCTTCTGGACGAGCTTTGCGCGGCACTATGCAGACAGCGATCCCGAGAAGGTTTATTTTGAGGTGCTGAATGAGCCGGAGGGCGTGAACGGGTTTCGCTGGGCGGGGGAGCAGGCGCGGGCGATTGCGCTGATCCGCGCGCAGGCGCCGCGGCAGACGATCATCGCGACAGGAGCGGGCTGGGGCGGCATCGATGGGCTGTTGCAACTGGAGCCGGTGCGCGATCCGAACGTCATCTACAGCTTCCACGACTATGAGCCGATGGAGTTCACGCACCAGGGAGCGGGCTGGTCCAGCAAGTATCTGGTGACGCTGCGCGATGTGCCGTATCCGTCTTCGCCGGAGAAGATCGCACCGCTGCTGGCGGCGCCGAGCGATCCCGCGGCGGTGCAACCGCTGACGCGTTATGGAGACGAGCGGTGGGACGCCGGCGTGATGTCGAAGCGAATCGATCAGGCGCTGGAGTGGGCGAAGCAGCGTCACGTGCCCCTGTGGTGCGGCGAGTTCGGGGCCTATCGCGCCTATGCGCCGGCAGCAGACCGCGCTCGCTGGGTGGGAGACATGCGCCGCACGCTGGAGAGTGACGGCATCGGGTGGGACATGTGGGACTACCAGGCGTCGTTTGGATTGGTGACCAAGCAGGATGGGAAGACGACCGTCGATGCGGGGATTGCGCAGGCGTTGGGGCTGAAGACGCCGCGCTGACGGAAGGCGATTGAGTGGGGGTGTTATTTGTCCGGCTGGAGAGTGCGCTCGAAGAAGGCAGCTGCGGCATTGTAGGCGGCGAGCCAGTCGCGATGGAGCAGAAAGTCATGGACTTCGTCGGGGAAGATCAACTCTTCCACGGGGACGTGGCGCGCGCGCAGAGCGTCGGCCAGCAGCGGGGTCTGCGCGTAGGCCACCTCGGGGTCGTTGTCGCCGTGGATCAGCAGCACGGGCGACTTCCAGTGGTCGATGTCGGCCATGGGAGAGCTGGCGAAAGCTTTGGCGGCGATAGCGTCTCTTTCGGCGTTGCTACCGCGGCGCCAGTCGGAGGCGTTGTCCTCGAGGTTCCAGTTGTGGACGCCGTGGAAGTCGACGCCGGCGGCGAAGATGTCGGAGTTCCGGGCGAGCGCGAGCGCGGTGAGGTAGCCGCCGTAGCTACCGCCCCAGATGCCGATGCGCTTGGGATCGACGTCGGGGCGCGACTGAAGATACTTCGCCGCAGCGAGGACATCCTTGTACTCGGAGGCGCCGTTGGGGCCGTAGTGCTCGGCTTCGCGGAAGTTGAGGCCGTAGCCGATGCCGCCGCGGTAGTTGACCGAAAGCACAATGAAGCCGCGCGAGGCGAGGTACTGGTTCATGGCGTAGGCGTTGGAGTAGTAGTCCATCGCCGGATAGCCGAGCAGCATCTGGCGGTTGGGGCCGCCGTGGACGAAGAGGATGGCGGGATGCTTGTTAGGTTGGGCGTCGGGAGTCTGACGGAAGTAATGCTCGTGCGGGAGAAAGATTTGGGCGTGGATGTCTAATTGATCGGCTGAGGGGAAGGTCACCTGCGAAGGTGGTGACAATAGGATGTTGAAATTCGGGACATCTTTCACCTTAGCTGCGTTGATCGGCGTCGCGCTTCCATTTGGCGAGATGATTGCGGGAGCCATAGGCCACCAAGCGTTCGCGACCAGCGCGACTAATGCGGAGCCGTCTGCGGCAGGCTGCGGATGGGTAGCTATGTCGTAAATGTCTCCGACGAAGACTTCGGGAAGTGATCCAGTCTTGGTAAGGTCGAGTTTCCAAATGCGCCTGAGATCGTCGGTGCCGTTCGTCACCCCGGTCGCAAGTAGACGCTTTTCGTCGCTGCCGCGGCCAAAAATTTGATTGGAGGCGTAGAAGAGTTGCCGACCGTCGTGCGAAAGGCTTGCGTCTTCGACTTCAAACTTGCCCGGTGTGAGGAGTGTTGGCGACTCTAAACCTGACGTTTCCATTGAGTAGAGGTGTACCCACCCGTCGGCCTCGCTGGTGAAGCTGATGCGCTTGCCGGTAGCAAAGAAGAGGCGCGGCTCGCCAGTGGCTAGGTGCGGAAGCACGCTGCCGGGCTTGTTGGGTTCGGGGGAGTAGACGGTGCGCGCGGTGTTTGTTCCGAGGTCGAGAAGTTGGATGGACCAAGGGTTCGGCGAGGTGCGCGGGTTGGCATACTCCGGCGTGTCGGTAAAGGGCGCGCGGAGCCACGCGAGTTGTTTGCCGTCGGGGCTAAAGGCGGGCTCGGAGTCATTGCTGGTAGAGGGCGAGGGGAACGTCAGCGTGTGCGTGGAGAGGTTGTACAGCGCGAGAAGGGTGTGGGATAGTTCGTTGAGTTCTCGGCGGCGGCTGATGAAAGCGAGCGTGTTGCCGTCGGGGCTCAACGTAAGTTGCGAAGCAGAACCGCGGTCGTAGACGAGCTGGTGCGTTGGAGTTGCAGGGTTTGCGGGAGCGGTGGGGCAGCCTTCGGGTAACATGCACTGCTTGCGCTCGGAGAGTTCCGCGATCCAGATCTGGCCATCGTGGAGGTAGAGCAGGCTGCTGCCGTCGTGTGTATATAGAGGCACGCGGCCTTCGCCGATGACGACGGGCGGGGCGTTGGATGCGAGCGGTTGCACGATGACGGTGAGCGGCGTGGGGTGTTGCAGGTGCGCAGGGTTGGCGGGTTTGCCGTCGGCTCCGCTGGGTGCGCCGTAGGTGTAGGCGATGGCGGATGCGTCCGGCGACCAGGCGAGGTTGTCGATATCCTGTCCGTCGTCTTCGGTGTTGTGTGTGAGCTGGCGGGCGGGTGTACTCGCGTCGCCGATGAAGAGGTTGCGGCGGCCTTCGGCGTTCTCGACCCATGCGAAGAGCGAGCCGGCCGGCGCGGCAGTGAGTTCGCTGGCGTACGGTGCGCTGAGGATCTGCTGCAGCGTGAAGGGCTGCGGCTGTTGCGCGCAGAGGGGCGAGGCGAGGAGGATTCCTGCGAACCCACACCTGCGGAGGAAACGCGCAGGTAGAGGGAACCCGGCGACGGCAGCGGAAAATCTCATGCGGCGAGGATACGCGAGGACTGCGCGAAGTGCATCTTACAAGGCATGTCGCAGACCCACATCCAGGACCATGTTGAACTGATTGCCAAGCACGAGCAGGAGTTTCTGGCGCGGCGCACGCGCTGGGAGCGGGCCACCGACACCATCGCCGGATTCATCGGCAGCGCGGGGTTCATCTCTGCGCACCTGACGTTGTATGCGATCTGGATCGGATGGAACGTTCTGCCCGTGGCGCGGCACTTTGATCCCCGACCGTTCGCTTTGTTACAGACGTGCGTGGCGATGGAGGCGATCCTGATTGCGAGTTTCATCCTGATGCGGCAGACGCGGCTGGGGCGGCGCTCCGACGAGCGCGACCACCTGATGCTACAGGTGCTGCTGCTCACAGAGAAGGAGATTACCGCCGTCCTGAGCATGGACCGCAAGATCGCGACGGAGATGGGACTGGGCCGCGCGGCGAATGATCCGGAGGTGCGGGATCTGAGCGAGGAGACGTCGATCGATGACGTAGCGCAGAGCATCCAGGAGAATCTACCACCGGTGTAAGGGAGGTTCGCACCAAACAGAAGCGGGACCCGATGTGGGTCCCGCTTTGGTTTGTTTGTGATGGCGTTTTAGTGCTGGTAGCCGCCGTTGTCACGGTCGTGATCATGGCCATGGTCGCCGTCATAGAGATGGTGTGTGGCCACGTCGTAGCCGCGCTGGAATCCGTTGCGGTAGTCGTTGCGCAGGCCGCGGGGCACTGGCGGATGACGGAAGAGCTGGGAGCGGTTGGGGTCTGGGCGCGAGCGCTGCTGGAAGTCACTGCGCGCGGTCTCAATGCCGTCATGGAAGCCGCGACGGGCAACATCGGAGACGATGTCATTGGGCGGAGCATCCCAGCCGCCATGGTCGCGATCACGATCACCGTAACCCTGTTGGCCGCCATAACCCTGCTGTCCACCGTAGCCCTGTTGCGGCGGAGGCGGGCCGTACTGCTGTGCGTGGAGCGGAAGGGCCGGGGTTGCGCCCATGGCCAACACCAGAAGCGGCGCGGCAAAACGTAGCGTTGTCTTCATTGAATCCTCATTCCGGGCGCGAGCGCCCACGTGCAAGGGGGAATGATACCGCGAGCGCTGCTGCTTTGGCTGTGGAGCTGTGGAACCCGACTCAGGCAGCGACCTGAGCCTTGAGCTTCTCCGCGGTCTCTGCTGCGATAAGGGCGTCGACGGTGGGCTGGAGCAGGCCTTCCATCACCATCTGCAGGTTGTGGTTGGTCAGACCGATGCGGTGGTCGGTGAGGCGGTTCTGCGGGAAGTTGTAGGTGCGGATCTTCTCGCTGCGGTCCCCGGTACCGACCTGCTGCTTGCGCTCTTTGGCCTGGAGTTGATGGATGCGCTCGGCTTCGACCTCGTAGAGGCGCGAGCGCAGAACGCGCATCGCCTTCTCGCGGTTCTTGATCTGCGACTTCTCGTCCTGGCAGCTCACAACGGTGTTCGTCGGCAGGTGCGTGATGCGGATGGCGGAGTAGGTGGTGTTGACCGACTGTCCGCCGGGGCCGGAGGAGCAGAAGGTGTCGATGCGCAGGTCCTTGTTCTCGATCTTGATGTCGACTTCCTCGGCCTCGGGCAGTACGGCGACGGTGATGGCGGAGGTGTGGACGCGGCCTTGTGTTTCAGTGGCGGGGACGCGCTGCACGCGGTGCACGCCGGACTCGTACTTCATCTGCGAGTAGACGCCGTGGCCCTCAAAGATGGCGGTGATGTCCTTGAGGCCGCCGACCTCGGAGTCAGTCTGCGAGAGCACCTCGACCTTCCACTTGTGCTGCTCGGCGAAGCGCAGGTACATGCGGAAGACCTCGGCGACGAAGAGCGAGGCCTCATCGCCGCCGGTGCCGGCGCGGAGCTCGACGATGACATTCTTGTCGGCGTTGGGGTCTTTGGGCAGCAGCAGGACCTTGAGCTCTTCTTGGGTGGTAGCCAGCTTCGGTTCCAGTTCGG
>Ga0302202_10002349_pt1 | contig 21984 bp, 17 predicted proteins | sample II_Bog_N3_3_FD_194579 | JGI IMG/M metagenome (GOLD analysis project Ga0302202, IMG submission 194579) | Peat permafrost microbial communities from Stordalen Mire near Abisko, Sweden - II_Bog_N3_3 | ecosystem: Environmental > Terrestrial > Soil > Wetlands > Peat | place: Sweden: Abisko...
TTTGCCTCTCGCGACTTCAAGCGGTACCAGTTGGCGCGCGTGGTTGCGATTCTTGGCGCAGAAGGGCAGACGGTGGCGGTGGCCTGGCAGGTATATTCGATCACCCACCGGGCGCTGGACCTGGGGTATACGGGGTTGGCGCTGTTTCTTCCCGGGCTGCTATTCCTGCTTCCCGCGGGTCATGTGGCGGACCGCTTCGACCGGCGGCGGGTGATCCTGGTCTGTTATGCGGTGCAGATGGTCTCGTCCGCGGCGCTGCTCTTGCTGGCGCGCGCGGGAACGCAGCACGTTGCGCCGATTTATGCCGTGCTGGCGCTGATCGGGACGGGGCGCGCGTTCTCTGGCCCGGCCAGCTCGGCGCTGCTTCCGCATCTGGTGCCGCAACAGCACTTTGTGAACGCCGTGACCTGGGGCGGGGCCATCTTCCAGTTTGCCAATATCTCCGGGCCTGCGCTGGGCGGACTGCTGTTTACACTGCCGCTGACCCGCTGGGCGCCAGATACGCGGCTGGAAGGCGCGGGGATTGTGTACCTGTTCACGCTGGCTACGCAGGGGTGGTTCCTGGTGCTGGTGACCAGCCTGCACGCGCGGCCGGGAAGGATGGAGCACCGGGCGGCCTCGGTGCAGGTTGTTCTGGCGGGGTTCCAGTATGTGGGCCGGTCGCCGTTGCTGCTGGGGGCGCTCTCGCTGGATTTGTTTGTCGTGTTGCTAGGCGGGGCGGTGGCTCTGATGCCGATTTTTGCACACGATATTCTTCGCACCGGGCCGCAGGGGCTGGGGATGCTGCGTGCGGCTCCTGCGTTGGGGGCTTTGGCGATGTCCCTGACCATGGCGCGGTTCCCTTTGCAGCGCCGGGCAGGGCGAAAGCTGTTTTTTGCGGTAGCAGTGTTTGGCGCCTCGACGGTGGTCTTCGGACTTTCGCACAGGTTGGGGCTTTCGCTGGCGGCTTTGGCCGTTGCGGGCGCAGCTGACATGATCAGCGTGATCATCCGCGGCTCGCTGCTGCAACTGGCGACGCCGCCGGAGATGCGCGGCCGGGTCAGCGCCGTGAACTCGCTGTTCATTGGCGGATCGAATGAGCTGGGCGAGTTTGAGAGCGGCCTGACCGCGCAGTGGTGGGGGGCCAAGGCCGCCACGCTGGTGGGCGGGCTGGGCGCGCTGGCGGTGGCCGGAACGTGGGCCGTGCTGTTTCCTGAACTGCGGCGCGCCGATGAACTGACGGCCGAGGCGCTCCGGGGCGGGGGAAACTCCGCCTGACCCTCAAAAAGCTTGAACAACCAACAAGGTAACGAAAAGCTATCAGCAAAGCCCGCAAGGAGCGCGCATGAAGACCTGGCAAAAGATTCTGATTCCCACCCTGATCACGTTCGCCATCGGGGGCATCTACCTGTTTTCCGTGTGGAAGCACCGGCAGGACCCTGGAGTAATCCCCAAGAGCGACACCAGCCAGGCGCTGAGCAAGGACGACCTGGTGGTGATGCGCGCGTTCTTTCCGTCGCACTTTGAAGACACGCTGCGGCTGGAGGGCACCACCGTGTGGATGAAGAACGGCTACACGATGAGCTACTACCCCTACGCGGGCGGGCATGTGGAGTTTGGCAAGCGGGTGGGTGTGATTCCCTCAGCCCAGCGGCTGGAGGTGAAGAAGATCGTGAAGGCGGCCGTACCCGCGGGCACCGACGACGGAATTGAGCGCGGCAGCCGCCAGGCTCTTGCCGTCTTCGCGCTGCCGGGCGCAGCGGCCCTCTATGCCACGCCCATCGGCTATATGCAGGGCATTGAGGAAGCGTATTACTGCGACCTTTTGTTCTTCTACGACGATCCGCACACCATCTACGACCAATGGCCGAAGGAGGTTTGGGCGGCCATCGATGCGCACCAGGTGAAGCCCGGCATGAGCGAGCTGGAGACCCGCATGGCGATCGGCCAGAAGATGCACGTGGACGGGCCCACCGAGGGCGACCGCACCGTGACCTACGACCAGGACGGGAAGCATTGGACGGTGACGTTTGTGAAGAACCGGGCTACCGCGATCTCGGCTTCCGCAGGCGCCCTGTAGCAAGAAGCGGCGGTGTTTCGTGGCCCCAAAAAAGAAATCGGGTGGCGGCCCAGCGAGAGGGGCTGCCACCCGAAATTTACACTTTGGAAAGCCAGTGCAGGAACAAATTCAGGAGACATTCACAGCGTAGCCCGGCCCCGATAGCCTGTCTTGAGTCATTCGAGTGAGGATTGCCTCCATCAATGGGTTGAGAAGGAGGGTTTTGGGCCGGGAATGTGACGGATCCGCTGTGCATTGATGCATCTGCGGCATTAGTGTGGAGATGCGAGGCTTTTGCGCACGGCGGAGCTTCGTACAGTGAACGTCCTCCTGCTCCTATGTTCGGAATCCACGACAACTCGAAAGACGGTGGGCAGGAGGCGGTCGGCGACTTGCCCGGCCGGGCTCGGTGGGGTTGTGCGCGCAGAACCGGCAGGCTGGCTGGGGCTGCGCTGCTGGTGGCCGGAGCGCTGGCTGGCCCTCCGGCTGGCTTGGCTCTGGAGCCCACGACGCCGCTCGCCAGCTATGGACGGCAGTCCTGGGTAATGGAGAACGGGCTGCCGCAGAATACGGTGCAGGCCCTGGTGCAGACACGAGATGGATTTGTCTGGCTGGGCACCGAGGTGGGGCTGGTGCGCTTCGACGGCAATGGGTTCCAGGTCTTCGACCGGAACTCGACGCCCGCGCTGCCGGGCAACGATGTGCGCTGCCTGCTGGAGAGCAAGGACGGGGCGCTGTGGATCGGGACCAGCGAGGGGCTGGCGCGGTGGAAGGATGGCCGCGCTACTGCGTTCACAACCAAGGATGGGCTGCCGGGAAACGGGATTCTTGAACTCGGACAGGATGAGAACGGCGTGCTCTGGCTGTGGACCGACCAAGGGCTTGCAACGCAGTCTGGGGAGCGGTTTGAGAAGGCCAGAAACGTGGATGCGTGGCCTCATACCGCGATACCTTCGCCGGGAGAGCCTGCGGGACAAGCTGAATTTGAGGAGAATCTGCCGGGCGACGGATTCATGATGGGAGGCAGAAGCTCTTTGATGTTCCTCAGAGGCCGAGGAGTAGCCCCGCGAGGGAGCCAACTGAGAGTAGGAAAAGAGCTGCCAGGGAGCAAGATTCAGGCGGTCTTTGCCGATCGCGAGGGCGCTCTGTGGATTGGCACCAACGGCGGGTTGGTGCGGTGGAACGTGGGAAAGCTGGAGCGCCTGCCAGTCACCGATCCGCTGGCCTCGGCCTCTGTCCTGACGCTGATGGAAGACCGCGAAGGCAACATCTGGGCCGGGACCGAGGCGGGCGGGCTACACATTCTGCGCGATCAGCGGTTTCGTACGCTGGGGGCGCGGGAGGGACTGAGTTCCGACGCGACTACAACGGTGGTAGAGGACGGCGCCGGGACGCTCTGGATTGGAACGGCCGGGGGCGGGCTGAATGCGGTGAAGCGCGGCGGGGCCGGAAACGGGACCGGTTCCGGTTCGGGGCCCGGCCCGGTGAAGAACCTGACCGTGCGCAACGGCCTGCTGAGCGATGTGATTCTGTCTCTGGCCGCGGCGGGAAACGGGGAGCTCTGGGTGGGAACTCCCGACGGGTTGAACCGGATTCGCGGCAACAAGATTGACGCGTTTACCTCGGCCGACGGACTGCCGGACGACTTCATCCGCTCGTTGCTGGTGGACGCCGACGGAACGCTGTGGATCGGCACCCGGCGAGGCCTGGCGCACTGGGGCTACCGCGCCGGAGGGTCGCCCGCGGCGCACATCGAGACCTATACGCAGGCCAGCGGCCTGGGCAGCGACCTGGTTGGGGCCATGGCGCGGGATACGGCTGGAGACCTTTGGGTGGCGACGTTTGCCGGGCTCTCCCGGCTGCGCAATGGGAGGATCGAGAACTATACGACGGCCAACGGCCTCTCCAGCAACGTGGTGACGGCCCTGCTGCCCCGCGCCAGGGGGTCGGTGCTGATTGGCACGCAGGACCACGGGTGGAACCTGTGGGACGGGCATCGCTTCTCCGCGGTAACGCACAATGGGCCCAACGACGGGCTTGCCCGGACCACCATTCACGCCATTCTGGAGGACGGCGGCAATCACCTGTGGTTTGCCACCGGCAACGGGATTGCGCGCTGCGATTGCGACATGTCGGGCGGCTGCTCACGCTGGATGGAGTTTGGCGCCTCGGACGGGTTGCGCAGCCGGGAGACGGCGACCAACAGCCACCCTTCGGCCTGGCGGTCGCGCGACGGACACCTGTGGTTTGCCACGCCCAAGGGGGTGGTGGAGGTGGACCCGGCGCACTTCCCGGTGAATACGGCAGCGCCGCCGGTGGCGCTGGAGCGGTTCGCGGTGGACGACGTGGCCCAGGCGTTCAATGCGGGAGAGCTTTCGGTGGTGATTCCGGCTGGGCACGTACACTTCCAGTTCGACTACGCGGGGCTGAGCTTCACCGCGCCGCAGAAGGTGCGCTACCGGTATAAGCTGGAGGGCTTCGACCGGGACTGGACCGAGGCGGGGGCGCGGCGCACGGCGTATTACACGGCGATTCCGCCGGGGCGCTATACGTTTCGCGTGCAGGCGGCCAACAATGACGGGGTGTGGAACGCGGAGGGCACGGCGCTGGCCTTTGTTTTGAAGCCTCATTTCTACCAGACGGTGTGGTTCTACGTGCTGCTGGTGGTGGTGGGAATCGGCTTGGTGGCGCTGCTGTTGAGGCGTCGGCTCAGGGTGGCGGAGCGGGAGTTCAGCGCCGTGCTGGGTGAGCGCAGCCGCATAGCAAGGGAGATTCACGACACGCTGGCGCAGGGCTATGTGGGCATCTCGGTGCAGTTGGAGGTGCTCTCGGAGCTATTGCGTCTGAAGAAGGTGGAGGCCGCGGCCAAGCACCTGGACACCACCCGCGGCTATGTGCGCGAGGGGCTGGCCGACGCCCGGCAATCGATCTGGGCGCTGCGCTCACAGGACTCGGGCGAGACCACCTTGCCGGTGAGTCTGCGCCGGGTGGTGGAGGGGGCCGGCGGCCACGGATTGGAGGCCCGGTTCAGCATCTTCGGCGCTTACCGGCCGCTTCCGCCGGGAACGGAGCGGGAAATTCTGCGGGTGGCGCAGGAAGCAATCCATAATGTGGCCAAACATGCCGGCGCCAAGCAGCTTTCGGTTCAATTGGAGTACGGGCCGGGCGAGATTGCGCTGGAGGTGAGAGACGATGGGCGAGGATTCAAGGCCGAAGAGGAAGCGATGCTGCCGCCGGGGCATTATGGACTGACAGGCATGCGGGAACGGGCGGCGACCATCGGAGGTACGCTTGAGATAACCAGCGCGCGAGGCGCGGGAACCGCTGTGAGGCTTCGCGCGCCGGCTGCGAGAGATAACGGAAACGGATAAGAGCCCCGGCATCCCGCCATGGTGTGCGAGAACCCAGGCGCGGCGAGGGCGGATCGTTCAGGGAATCGATAGAGAGGGCGGGAGAGTGACCGTGGGAGAAGCTGTGAGCAAGGATTCGATTCGCGTGCTGGTGGTGGAGGATCACCACGTGGTGCGGCAGGGACTGGTGGCGCTGCTGAATGTGGTGGAGGGCATCGAGGTGGTGGGCGAGGCCGCCGACGGCGTGGAGGCTATCGCGCAGTTTCGCAAGCACCAGCCGAACATCACGCTGGTGGATCTGCGGCTGCCCCGGCTGAGCGGCGTGGAGGTCATTGAGCGGGTGCGCATGGAGACGCCGCAGGCGCGATTCATCGTGCTCACCACCTACGACGGCGACGAGGACATCTACCGCGCGTTGCAGGCTGGGGCGCGGGCTTACCTGCTCAAGGGCATGACCACCGAGGAGCTGATCGCGACGATCCGCGCGGTTCATGCGGGCAAATCGCACATTCCGCCGGCGATTGCGCAGCGGCTGGCCGAGCGCATGGGCACCGAGGAACTGACCCCCAGGGAGTTCGACGTGCTGGAGCAGATTGTGCGCGGCAAGAGCAACAAGGAGATTGCCACCGAACTGCAGATTTCAGAGGCCACGGTGAAGACCCACATCAACAGCATGCTGGGCAAGCTGGGCGTGACCGACCGGACACAGGCGGCTACGGCGGCCATCCAGCGGGGCATTGTTACCCTGGAATCGTTGAGAAAGCCAAAACCATGAAGAGGACGATTCTTTGCGGGGTTCTCCTGTTGCTTGCCACCTCGCTCGCCGTGGCGCAGAAGGCGGCGTGGCGGCAGGCTACGGATGCGGAGCTCTCGTCGCTGTTGCCGGCGCGGGCGCCGGTGGAGAAGGAGCACATCGAGACCGAGATGCGCACCGCGTCGGGCATCGTGAACGGGCACGGGCGCTTCATTGCAGGGGTGGTGCTGATCACCGCGGGCTACTCGGCCGACGGCAAGTATTCGCACTACCTCATCGTCCAGGCGCCGGTGCGCATCGGCGGCATCGCGCTCAAGCCGGGCGAGTATGTGTTCGGGTATGCCCATGCGGGCGATGTGCTCAGCGTGCACTTCCACGAGGCCGCTACGGGCGCGCTGGTGGGCACCACGGACGCCCATTTGATCGCCGGCTCCAGCCGCGTGGCCAGCCTGCACATCTGGCCTCCGGGCGCCAAGGCGCTGATTCAGATTGGGCGGTTTGGGATTCCGTACGAGTTAGGCGAGGAGTAGCGTCCGTTGTTGGATTGTTCCCTCGGTTTGCCTCGCTTTGCAAGACGTGGAACGGCGGCGCAGGCCTGTGGATGCTCTGGGGCGGCATTCTGCCGCTGTTCCGGCCGGAATTCAAGGACCGGGAAGAGTCGGCGGCGAGTTCGGCGGACCTGGCAGTGGAGACTGGAATACCGGCACCGTGAATCTGCGGGGCATGGTGAGCCTCGTGGTTTCAAAGCGTGTGCCGGGGCGCGCCGCGCGAGTCCGGTTTGCCGAAACCGGGCCGTTAGTGTTTCAATCAGGTTATTGAAACAGGGGTGCTCCACGAAGTGGGGCTGAGAGATACCCTCGAACCCGATCCGGATAATACCGGCGTGGGAAGTTTCCGGGGCCAAGCGGCCCTCTTCCTCGAAGCGCAGCGTGAGTTCCTTTGTTTCATGGAGTTCGAAACAAGGGGAGAACCATGTTCCGCACCGCTGCTGCTGTTCCGGTCCGCACCGCATCTCAATCGACTGCTATCGGCAGGTTTGCGCCGCGCCGGCAGTCCTCGTTCGGCGCCCCCGTGAGTCTCAGGCTGGTGAGTCTCAGGCTGGTGATGGGGTTGATGGTGTGTCTTTCTGCTTCGGCCATGGCGCAGAGCCCGGCGGGAGCGCCGGCGAGCCCTGGACAAGCGCCCGCTGGTCCGGCTTCAGCGACAGACGCGGGCAAGCCTGCCCAATCCGCGCCGCCCGCCGCCCCCGCGCAGAGTGTTCCGCGCGTGACCACCACGGTGGTGGTGCATGGAGAAGTGACGGAGCAGTATCTTCCCGAAGCGGTCACGGTGGGCAATCTGGATGGACTGCCGCTGGAGCAGACGCCGATTTCGGCCACGCTGGTGACGCGCGAGCTGCTCAACGATCAAGGCGCGCGGCTGCTCTCCGACGTGGTGAAGAACGACGCTTCGATCGGCGAGGATTACGCGCCGGTGGGCTACTACGGCGACTACGAGATTCGCGGTTTCGCGATCGACCTGGCCACGGGTCTCGAAATCAACGGCATGACCATTGCCGGCGAGCAGGATGTGCCTCTGGAAAACAAGGAGCGCGTTGAGTTTTTGAAAGGCATCGCCGGCGTGGAGAGTGGCGTGGCCTCGGCGGGCGGGCTGATCGACTACGTGACCAAGCGGCCGGCCGCCATCGAGGCTGTCGATCTGGCGACCGACCATCGCGGCAGCACCTACGGTGCGGTTGATCTTGGACATTTGTTCGGCGGACAGAAGCAAGTGGGCGCGCGGCTGAACCTGGCCGGCGAAAAGATCATGAGCTATGTGAACGACGCCAACGGCTGGCGCGGAGTGGGCGCGGGCGCGGCCGATCGGAAGCTCACTCCCAGGGCGATTTTGAAAGGCGACTTCGAGTACCAGCACAAGGTGGAGCGCTCGGTGTGCGGCTATCAACTGCTGGGCGGAACGACGGTGCCCAAACTGAGCGAGGTTCATCCATCGACGATGCTGGGCGAGCAGTCCTGGGAGAAGCCGAACACCTTCGACACGTTCAATACCGGCGCGCGGCTGGACTACGACCTGCCCCATGCAGGTCGGGCCTTCGCCGCGGCCAGTTACAGCCATTCACTGATCGACGACAACGTGGTGTATGCGTACGGAACGCCCTTTGACGCGAACGGCAATGTTGACTGCCCCGGCGCCCCGAATGCGCCTGCCTACTTTTTCTGTCCCGCAGTTCCAGGCGTTACCGCTGGGGGCGACTATGGAATCTACGATTATCGCGATCCCGGGGAGTTGCGCATCGATGCGCAGGCCGAGGCGCTGGCCACGGGCCACATCAAGACCGGAGCCTTGACGCACGACCTGGCCGGTGGCGGCGAACTCTTCCTGCGCAGTGTGCAGCAGCCGGGATTTTTCACGGCTGCGAATCCATCCTCGCCGGATGGCGTGGTGCAGGATGGAGCCGTGTACACCTACGTCGGCTCGGAGAACACCTTCCGGCCCAACGCGGCATTTCCAATCGAGGACCCGACTGAAACCGCGGGGCCGCGCAGGCTCTACGAAGACAACCACCAATCCGCAGCGATTATGCAGGACCGGATTCATCTGCCGGGGCGCATTCAACTGCTCGCGGGCGGGCGGGTGGATTCGCTGCGCGACCACAACGACTCGCTGGCCGCCACCAGCCCTTGCACGACCACCGATGCGCCGGGGCCGGCGAACGATCCATGCCCGACAACCTACGACGCGTCGAACCAGCCGGTCTACTCCATTCCCACCTCGCCCATCCTCACCGACAAACTGCTCTGGCTGCCGCAGTACGCGGTCACCTTCAACCCGGTGAACGACCTGACGCTCTATGGAAACTACGGCGTGCTACTGTCGCTGGGTCCGCAAGCGCCCTGGTGGACCGACAACCCAAGCCAGTTTCTCGCCGCCTTCATGACGCGGCAGGCGGAGGTTGGCGCGAAGTACGAGCTGGGCCATCGCATCCTGATGAGCACGGCGCTCTTTCATATGCGCGCGCCGTTTTTCTATCCGAAGGTGATCCAGGCGGCGGACAGCTTTTGCACCGGTGCGGTGAATCCCGGCGACCTGTGCTTCGAGTCCGAGGGCCGCGAGACTCACGACGGCATCGAGTTGAACGCGGAAGGCAAGGCCACAAGCTGGATGCAACTGAGCGCCTCGGCAACGGCCCTGCGGGCGATCTCCGCGGGCACCGGCACGCCGGCCTTCGACAACAAACAGGTGCTCAATGTGCCGCACTTGCGCACGGCTCTGTTTGCCGACCTGCTGCTGCCGCATGCGCACGGAGTGCACCTGATGCCCGGATGGAGTTACACCGGCCGGAAGGAGGCCGCGCGCGACGATGCGGTCAGCGTGTCCGGCTATAACCTGTTCAATCTGGGGGCGCGCTACACGCCGGGCGGCGAGCGGGGCAAGGTAACTCTGCGCATTTACGCGGATAACATCGCGGACAAGCGCTACTGGAAAGATACCGGCGCGAGTTATGGCGATACGTTCATTCATCTGGGCGCGCCGGCGACGGTGCGGCTGATGGCGCACTACACTTTTTAGGCTTGCAGAACTAGGCAGAGGATGCGCGAACGATGAGTACGACGGCAAAGGCGCACGGAATGGACGGCACGCTGGTGGAACCGGACTGGCCGCCGCTGACTTTGGGCGAGGTGCGCGCGCTGGTCTCCGAGTTTCCTAACTGCGGCGAATTCCCCAACTGCGGCGAGCCAGTGGAGATTCTTTCGGTGAGTCCGCGGCCGTTTTCGGCGGCCAGCGTGGTCAGGACCGCGGGCGGGCCAGTTTTCGTCAAGCGCCATCACCGCTCGGTGCGCGACCGCGAAGGGTTGCTCGAGGAGCATCGCTTTCTCAGGCACCTCGCGGCCCATGGAGCGCCGGTGCCGCGCGTGTTCGAAACGGCTCGGGGGGAGACGGCGATTGAGACGGGCGAATGGACCTATGAAGCGCATGAAGTGCCGAGGGGAGTAGACCTTTACCGGGACGCGCTTTCCTGGACGCCGTTTCTTTCGACGGCGCACGCCGGTTCGGCGGGAGAGGCGCTGGCGCGGTTGCATCAGGCGGCGCAAGGGTTCGATGCGCCTCGGCGCAAGACGCGCCCGCTGGTGGCGAGCTTCACGATTTTTTCATCCGCGGACCCTGGCGCGGCGATGGATCGGTATCTTGCGGCGCGGCCCGCGCTGGCCGGGGATGCGGATGCACGCAGCGGATGCGACCAGGCGCTGGAATTGCTGACGCCGTTTCATGCCGAACTCTTGCCGCTGTTGCCGGCGCTGAAGCCGTTATGGACGCACAACGATCCGCACGCTTCGAATTTGATGTGGAGCGATGCGGGGGAGGCGGCGCGGGCTGTGGCGGTGATCGATTTCGGGCTCGCCGACCGCACCCATGCAGTCTACGACCTGGCGCAGGCGATCGAGCGCAATATTGTGGAGTGGCTGGATTTGACGCCGGGTCATGAGGAGCAAGATGGGGTTCGCGTCCACCTGGATCACCTGGCGGCGCTCGTGGCAGGCTATGAATCGGTGCGCCTGCTGAGCGGCGAAGAGGCCGCGGCTCTGGCTCCGATGACGGCGCTTTGCCACGCGGAGTTTGCGCTCAGCGAGGCGGACTATTTTCTCGGTGTGCTGCACTCGGCGGAGAAGGCGCGACTGGCCTCGATCGACTATCTGGCGGGTCATGCGCGGTGGTTTCGCCGCGCGGGCGGGGGCAGGCTGCTGGATGCCATCAGGCTGTGGGCCGAAAGGCGCGCGCGGCAAGGAGCGATGGGACTGTGAATTGGGCGGCGAACTGGACGATAAGCTGGGCGGCGATTGCGCATTATATGGCCGCAAACTGGCTGGAAGATGCGGGGTTTCTGACCACGCTGGTGGGCATCTGGCTGACGACGCGGCGCAAGCTGCTGTGCTGGCCCGTGGTGCTGGTGTCGGACCTGCTTTACCTGCTGGTTTTTTATCGCGTCCGGTTGTATTCCGATGCGCTGCTGCAGATTTTCTTTCTGGCTTTTACCCTTTACGGCTGGTGGTACTGGTGGCGCGGAGTGCGCGAAGAGGGAGAGGTGCGCGTAGTCCGGTTGCCGCTCGCAAGCCTGTTCATCGCATTGGCGGCGGGGGCGGCGGGAAGCGTGCTGCTGGGGCTGCTGATGGGACACATGGGCGCGGCGCTGCCTCGCCTGGATGCGACGTTGATGAGTTACAGCCTGGTCGCCAGCTGGTGGCAGACGCGCAAGCACATCGCCAACTGGTGGCTGTGGATTGCGGTCGACCTGGTGTATATCGGCGAGTATCTTTACAAGGACCTGTGGCCGACGGCCCTGCTCTATTTGCTGCTGGTGGGGCTTGCGGTTCTGGGACTGCGGGATTGGCGGCGGGCGGCAGTGAGTGGGCTGGCGGATTAGAGAAAAGAGACGAGAGACAACGGTAGGTTCTTCGATTTCGCGGGGCTCACGGGTGGCGGCTTTGTGGATTCTTAGAACGTTAACAATCCTGGTTCGTGGTTTCCCAGGTCCCCGAAGGCGAGGGATCTCCACCCCACGAACAAAGACCTATTCGTGGGGACCCCGAACCTGAGGCAGCCGGCGGGTGGAGATCGAAAGCGGTCACCGTGTTGCGCGATCGACTTGCGCGATTGAGGCGAACGGCGCGTCAGATGGCGGTTTGCACCACGTTCATGAGCGGTTCGCCGGCCAGGTAGCGGCGCAGTTCGCCTTCCGCAGTGTCGAGGGAACGCGGCGCGAATTGCGGACTCGAACCGGCCACGTGGGGAGTGAGCAGCAGGTTGGGGCAACTCCAGAGCGGGTGGCCTTCGGGCAGCGGCTCGGGATCGGTAACGTCGAGGGCGGCGCGAATGTGGCCCGCGTTGAGCGCCTCAACCAATGCATCGGTGTCCACGATGGAGCCGCGCGCGGCATTGACCAGCAGCGCGCCCTGGCGCATGAGGGCCATCTGGCGGCGGCCGATGAGTCCCTTCGACTGTGCGGTGAGAGGCAGGATCAGGACCACGATTTCCGCCTGGGGCAAGAGGCTGTCGAGTTCCTCGACGGCATGCACAAGCGGCGTGGTGCGCGCGCTGCGGGCGACGCGGACCAGTTGCACATCGAAGGGCGCGAGCATCCGCTCGATCTCCTGGCCGATGTCGCCGTGGCCCACCAGCAGCACCTGCTTGCCGGTCAACTCTTCCAGCATGACCGGAGGATAGAGGGGGCGCGTATCGCCGTTGATGCGGGCGTAGTTTTCGCTGGCCGCAAAGCGCCGCTTCCATTCGCCGGAGCGCTCGACGTCGAGATAGAACGGGATGTATTTCAGCGTGGAGAGAATGGCGGTGACGGTCCACTCGGCGGTGGAGATGTTATGCGCGCCGCGCGCGTTGCAGATGGTGACATGGGGCCCGACGGCCGGGGGAATCCACTCCGTGCCCGCCATGAGGGAGAGCACCAGGCGCACTCCGCGCAGGTGAGGCCAGATTTGGAGAGCCCGTCCCGCGTAGGGGTCGGGAATCCAGACGTCGATCTCGATGTCGTGGTCGAGGCCGTCGGGCAGAGGGACGAGTTCGATTTCCGTGGGGAAATTGCGCAACAACTCCGCGGGCAAGATGGCTGGGTATCCGACTCGTAGCATGGGCATCACCGGCGTCCCGGTGTGCGGGCGCCTGCCTCCTATGCTACACGGGGCGGGCGGGGCTGAAAGGCAGGAATCCGGCAGCGACGAATGAGCCGTTCGAAGCCAAAAAGGCGGGACGGATCACAGCCGAGGGCGGCCTGGATAGGGCATTCTGTAGGAGTGAGGTTCCAAGACCGCGGGGTGCGCGCATGCGTCTGAAGGGAATGAAAACGTGGTCCCAGCAGCAGCTTGCCATCAAGCTGCGCGTGGAGCCGAAGGAGCATCAGGGGTTCCTGACCTGGGAGCGCCGGCGGCTGCTGATTCACGCGGCCAAGACGGCGGCGGCGGCGGCTCTGTGCTGGTGGCTGGCGCTGCGTTTCGGCCTGGCGGACGGTTACTGGGGCGCGATCAGCGCCATCATCGTGCTGCAGTCGAACTTTGGCGCCACCATCTCCGCCTCGCGGGACCGCATCCTGGGCACGGTGATCGGCGCCCTGTTCGGTTTTACGTGTACGTTGTTCGGCACGCTTCCGTGGAACTACATTGTGGCGGTGCTGGCGGCGGTGATCGTTTGCGGATTGCTGGGGCTGCGCAGCAGTTCGCGGCTGGCCGGGGTGACCATCACCATCGTGATGCTGGTGCATGGCGGGGGCTCGCACTGGACGGTGGCCCTGGACCGCGTGGTCGAGGTCTTTTTGGGCATCCTGGTGGCCATTGCCGTGACCACGCTGGTGTTTCCCGACCGGGCGCGGCTCAGGCTGCGCGACGGGCTGGCGCAGGAGTTCCTGGTGCTGGGCGCGTTTTTCGAGGCCATTCTGCAGGGCTTTCGCGGTGTGCCGGACGAGAACCTGCAGGCGCTGCGCGAAGATGTGCTGGCCAGGGTGCGCGACAACAACCAACTGCTGGAAGCGGCGCGCAACGAGCCTTCCGGGGGGCCGGGCTGGCGGGAGGGGCTGGGCATGCTGGCGCAGTTTGGGCGCTCGCTCTTCGATGCCCTGGTGGCGTTGGAGTTCTCGGTGAAAGACAGCCACGAGGACGGGTACGCGCAGCAACTGGAGCCGGCCATGGGCCACCTGGCCGTGGACATTCGCAGCGGATTTCATTATGTGGCGGGCTGCATTCACGGATGGCGATTTCACATTCCGCCGCCGGGGCTGCTTCTGGAGGAAGACATTGCGCAACTGGAAGCGCGCATGGCCGAGGTGCGCTACACCGGCTTCCAGTTTTCGCAGGCCGAGATTCTGCGCGCCTATGCCGTGCAGCTTCATCTAAAGCAGATTGCGCGGCTGCTGAGGGCCGCGCGCGTTGAGACCGGGCGCGCCATCGGCGAGGCGCAGAAATAGGGCGGCCCCTGGACCGGAGGCTACGCGAAAAACTTGCGAAGAGCCTCGACGCAGTCTTCAATCTCCTTGATGGGAAGGGCGTAGGTAAAGCGCAGATGCCCCTCGCCCTGGGCTCCGAAAACCGAACCGGGAATGGTGGCGATGTGCGCTTTTTCAAGCAGAATCTGCGCCGACCCGCGGCTCTTTCTGTCGATTTTTTCGGCGTTGGGGAAGGCATAAAAAGCGCCCGCGGGCGGGGCGCACTCCAGGCCCACCTCGTTGAGGCCGGCCACCAGCAGATCGCGGCGCTGGCGATACTGCTGGCGGCGGGCGGCGATGGCGGACTCGGGAGTTTTTAGCGCCTCGAGCATGGCGTGCTGCACGGGGGTGGCGACGCCATTGGTGGAGTAGAGCACGATTTTGCGCAGCGCGGTCATGAAGGGTTCCCGAGCCACCGCGTAGCCGGCGCGCCAGCCGGCCATGGCATAGGTCTTGGAGAAGGTGAAGCAGGTGATAGTGCGCTCGGCCATTCCCGGCAGCGAGGCGATGGAAACATGCTCGCCGTCGTAAACCAGATCCTCATAGGCCTCGTCGGCCACCACCACGATGTCGCGCTCGATGGCGAAGGCCGCAACTTCTTCGGCCTCGGCTCGGGTGAAAACCACGCCGCTGGGATTCTGGGGCGTGTTGTAGTAGATGGCGCGGGTCTGGGGCGTGGAAAACTGCTCCAGGGTCTTGCGGATTCCGTTGCGGCGCGCGGTGATGGTGGGCAGCAGTAGAGGCCTCGCCTGGGCGCCGGTCACCAGCTCGCCGATGGGCGTCCAATACGGCGCGAAAATGAGGGCGTGGTCGCCGGGATCGAGGATGCTCTGGAAAGCCGCAAACAGGGCCTGCGATGCGCCCACCGTGACCAGGACTTCCTGGTCTGTCGCCTGGATGGAGTTTTTGGCCGCCAGCTTTTTCTGGAGCGCGGTGCGCAACTCGGGCAAGCCGGAAGAGGGCGGATAGTGGGTCTGGTTTTCGACCAGCGCGCGGATGGCAGCGTACTTGATTTCCTGGGGCGTCTCGAAGAACGGCTCCCCGCCGTGGAATGCGTGGACCGCAAGGCCCTGGGCGCGCAACTCCATGACCTTGTTGCGAATCTGCACGATGTCGGAGAATCCAACTTCATCCAGCCGCTTGGCCAGCCGAATCCCGCTCACTTTTGTCGCCATGGTTTCGTTTCCTCTCTTTGAAAAAAGAAGCCGGGCGTGCGTAACCGTTCCAGCATAGCCGAAACCGGTTCAAATATTCTTCAGACTTCGATGCAGTTATCGCAGCTTTCGCAGCTCAGACCGCAAGCAACTCGGTGTAGACGGCCATGCCCACCACGGCATCGGCGCCCAGAGCATCCAGAGCATCCACTTCCTGCTGGCTACGGATGCCGCCGGCGACAATGAGTTGCCGCTTGGTGAGCTTGCGCAGTCGGGCGGCGGTGGCGATGGGGAAGCCCTGCATCAGGCCCTCGGCGTCCACGTGCGTGTAGAGGAATGCGCCGGCGTGGGGATCGAGCTGCGGAATCGCCTCGTCGGGGGTGAGCGCAACCTGCGCCTTCCAGCCCTTGACGGCGATACGGCCATTCTTGGTGTCGATGCCGGCGACGACCTGCTCCGCGCCGACGGCGGCAGCGAGTTGGGCGGCAAACTCCACATTCACCGAGCCTTCGGCGGAGAAGAGAGCCGAGCCGATGATGACGCGGCGTGCTCCGGCATCGAGCACCTGGCGAGCGCGGTCGATGGAGTGGATGCCGCCGCCGGCCTGAACGGGCAGGCGCTTGGCGATCTGCTCGACTAACTTGGAGTTATCGCCCTGGCGCATGGCTGCGTCGAGGTCGATCAACTGGACTAAGGGGAATTTGGAGAATTTTTCGATCCAGTATTCGAAGTCGTCAAAAGCGAGGCGCAGTTTTTCGCCCTGCACGAGCTGGACAATTTGACCGCCCAACAGATCGATGGAAGGAATCAGCATGGAAGCCTCACGGAGACGCCGGCAGTGCTCAGTTGCAGTTTAAGGTCGCGCGCGCTGGAGACGCCGAAGTGGAAGATGCTGGCGGCTAGGGCTGCGTCGGCCTTGCCGCGCCCGAAGACGTCGACGAAATGGGCCACGGTTCCGGCGCCGCCCGATGCGATGACGGGAATGCCGACGGCCTCGCTGACTGCTGCGGTCAGCTCGCAATCGAAGCCGGTCCTCATGCCGTCGGAGTTCATGGAGGTGAGCAGGATTTCGCCCGCGCCGCGGTCTTCGGCTTCACGCGCCCACTCGACGACGCGACGGCCTGCGGGGCGGCGACCTCCCTGCACAAAGACTTGCGCATCGCGCACTGGGTCGGCGGCTTGGGGGTCGCGGCGGGCATCGATGGCGACCACCACGGCCTGCGCGCCGAAGCTGCGGCCGATGGCGTCGATCAATGTTGGGTCGGCGAGGGCGGCGGAGTTGACGCTGACCTTGTCCGCGCCTGCTTCGAAGACCTGCGCCGCATCATCAGCGGTACGAATGCCGCCGCCAACGCAGAAGGGAACGAATAACTCACGCGCGGTGCGGCGCACCGTGTCGAGCAGCGTCTGGCGGCCTTCGTGCGTTGCGGTAATGTCGAGCAGCACGATTTCGTCTGCGCCCTCGCGGGCGTGGCGCGCGGCCAGCGCCGCCGGGTCGCCGGCATCGATGATGTCGACAAACTGCACGCCTTTGACGACGCGGCCGGCGTGGCAATCGAGGCAGGCGATGATGCGCTTGGTAATCATTCCGCTCCTTCCCACTTGAGAAAGTTGCCAAGGATCTTCAGCCCGGTTGCGCTGGATTTTTCGGGGTGAAACTGCACGCCCATTACGTTGCCACGTTCGACCGCTGCGGCGAATGGCTCGATGTAGTGCGTAACGGCCGCAGTATCGGCTGTGACGGGAGCCTTGTAAGAGTGGGTGAAGTAGACGTGCTCGCCGGGCTCTACGCCAGCAAGAAGGCGTGAGCTTGCACGAATTTCGAGTGAATTCCAGCCGACGTGCGGGACTTTTTCTTGGCTTTCGGAGAAGCGTGCGCAGGAGTCGGCGAAATGTTCTAGGCCAGGCTGCGACGGCGCTTCGCTCGAACCCGCGTAAAGCCACTGCATCCCCACGCAGATTCCGAGGAACGGAACGCCGCGCGCGATGGCCGCGCGAATCGCGGAGGTAAGGCCGGTCGCGTCGAGGCGCTCAGTGGCCGCGAAGTGGCCTACGCCGGGCAGCACGATGCGCTCGGCGGATTCGACAAGCGCAAGATCGCCGTCGGTAACGATCGGCTCCGCGCCGAGGTGGCGCAGCGTCTTGAGCACGGAGGTCAGATTGCCCGCTTTGTAATCGATCACCGTTACGCGCATAGGAGCGGCCCTTTCAAAACTCAGGTGTAACGAGAAATGTAAGATCAGTTCGGCATAAACCACCATACAACATCGCTCAACCACCAGTACCCCGTGAGGAGTGAGCCGATCACAGCAGTTACCCTCCATCCACCCTTGAGACATTTCAGCGAATATACCAAGGTAAGTATGCTGACGAGAAAGCCCATCGCCCCGCATACAAGAGCCACACTCGATGAAGGCCTACTAATGACCTGCTCAGTCAAACGGCCACTAGATAGAACAGAATAGCCGCGAGTTTCGTAAAAGTCTTCATGGAATAGTAGCCTTGCAAAATTGGCAATCAGGTTCACAAAAAGTGCAAGAGGAACAACCTGCATGGCCTTCTCGCGGAGGATTCCAGCAACACTCATAGCAAACCTTTCGTCGAGGGCAGCATCTCGCCGAGTTGCTTGTCGCGCGAACATGCCACGCGCAGCGCGCGCGCAAAGGCTTTGAAGATGGCTTCGATCTTGTGGTGGTTGGAGCGGCCGTACATGGTCTTGACGTGGACATTGGCGCGCGCGCCGCGGGCAAAGCCCTCAAAAAAATCGGCGACCAGTTCAGTTTGCAAATCGCCCACCAGGCGCGTGCGGACCTTGGTGTCGACGGCGAAGGCCGCGCGGCCGCTGAGGTCGATTGCGGCGATGGCCAGGGTTTCGTCCATGGGCATGAGGAAGTAGCCGGCGCGCAGAATGCCGCGCTTGTCGCCGAGGGCGCGGTCGAAGACTTCGCCGAGCGCGATGCCCACATCTTCGACCGTGTGGTGCTGGTCCACATCGAGGTCGCCGTCGCACTTGAGGTCAAGATTGAATGCACCGTGGCGCGTGAACAGCTCCAGCATGTGATCGAAGAAGCGGATGCCGGTGGAGACTTTGTATTGGCCGCTGCCCTCGATGGTGAGACGGATTGCAATGCGCGTCTCGGTGGTATTGCGCTCGAAGCTTGCGGTGCGCGGGGCCGAAGCAGTATCCCCGGTCCCCAAGTGCGAGGGACCGGGGGCACCCGGAGTGTTTTGATTGGGAGTCATTGGGCGTCTCCTTTGATCTTGAGTGCGGCGACGGCGTCGTGGAGGGCCGTGGCGGCTTGGCGCATCTGCTGCCGGGTTCCGATGGTGATGCGCACGCGGCCATCGCAGCCGGGATCGCTCGACCGGTCGCGCACCAGCACGCCGGCGGCGCTCATCAAGCGAACGAACTCGGCATGACGGGGGCCGATTTCGACCAGGATGAAATTCGCGTGGCTGGGCCAACGGCGGATTCCTTCCTTGTCGAGAGCGGCTTCGAACTCCGCGCGCGCGGCCACCACTTCGCCGGCGTACCAGTCGAGATAGGCAACGTCTCCGAGAGCGGGCACGAGGCAGGCCAGAGCCAGCGAATTCACGCTGTAGGGCGAGAGCACGCGCCGCACCCAGCGCAGCAGTTCCACGGGGCCGGCGAGCAGTCCGATGCGCAGGCCGGCAAGACCGTAAGCTTTTGAAAAGGTTCGCGCAACGATGAGATTTGGAATGACGCCAACGAGATCGATGACTGTTTCGCCGTGGAAGTGGAAGTAGGCCTCATCGACCAGCAGCACGGATTGCGGCGCGCGATGGGCAATTTCAATCAACTGCGCGCGCGTGGCGATGGTGCCGGAAGGGCTGTTGGGATTGGCGATGGCGATGATCTTGGTGCGCGGGGTGATGGCCGCGAGCAGGCGCTCGCAGGGGAATTTGAGGTCGCCGGCAGCCTGGACCGCGACCACGCGCGCGGCGGTCATCGACGAATAGACCTCGTACATGGTGTAAGTGGGCACGGGCAGCAGGAGTTCGTCGCCGTCTTCGAGAAAGGTCTCGAAGAGCACGTGAATGGCTTCGTCGACGCCGTTGGTGAGCGCGACCTGCGCGGGCAGAAGGCCGAGATGAGCGGCAACGACGGCCTCGACCGGCTCACGCTCCGGATAGCGCGTGAGGCTGCCGGCGGAGATTTTGCCCAGCACCTCACGCACCTTGGGCGAGCAGGCCAGCGTGTTCTCGTTGAAGTCCAGGCGGAGCGCGTCGCGGCAGCCGAGCGGAGGGTGATATTCCTTCATGCCCTGCACGCGCAGGCGCGGCGCGGGGCAGATTGCTTTTGCAGTTTCAGCCACGGAGCCTCCTTGCTTTGCTCTTTTGCATTTTGCTCTTTTGCGCTTTGTCCTTTTGTGGCGCAAGCCGCGTCTGCCGCCCCGCAGGCTTGAGGCGCGTGCGAATCGCTTCGGCGTGGCCGGTGAGGCCTTCAGCTTCAGCCAGCAATGCTGCCTGCGGCCCGAGCGCTCGCAGAGCCTGCGCCGAATACTGTTGCACGGTGATGAGCTTGACGAAGTCGTTGACGCTCAAGCCGCCGCGCACCCGCGCCATGCCGCCGGTGGGCAGCGTGTGATTGGGGCCGGAGATGTAGTCGCCCATGGGCTGGGCGGACCAGCGGCCGATGAAGACTGAGCCGGCGTTCCAGACCCAATCGAGATCGGCGGCGGCGTCGACGGTGAGGTGTTCGGGGGCCAGGCGATTGGTGATTGCATGGGCTTCATCGATGGTGGAGGCGAGAATGGCCAGGCCGTTGCGATCGAGGGCCTGGCGGGCTACGGGATTGTCGCGGCTGCGCAGCTTGGCCTCCGCGATCACTTCCCTGGCTAACTCGGCGTTGGTGGTGACGAAGATGGCGAGAGCCTCGGGATCGTGCTCGGCTTGCGCGACCAGGTCAGAGGCGATGTCGGCGGGGCGGCCGCGTTCGCTGGTGACGACAATTTCGGTGGGACCGGCGAGCATGTCGATGGCGCAATCGAAAGCGACCAGCCGCTTGGCCGCGGTGACGTAGAGATTTCCGGGCCCGACGATCTTATCGACGCGCGGAAGGCACTGGGTTCCGTAGGCCAGCGCGGAGACGGCGTGCGCGCCGCCCAGGCGGTAGAACTCCGTGATGCCGAGCAGGTGAGCGGCGGCCAGAGTTTCAGGTGCGGGCTTGGGCGAGACCACGGCGATGCGCGGGACGCCCGCCACCTGCGCGGGAATGGCGGTCATGAGCAGCGTGGAGGGCAGCGGGTGCAGGCCGCTGGGAACATAGCAGCCCACCGAGCCGAGCGAACGAACGAGCTGGCCGGTGGTGAGCCCTTCGATGGGCGACTCGCTCCACGAGGCCGGCAGTTGGCTGACGGCGAAGGCGCGAATCTGCTCGGCCGCGGTGGTGAGGGCTTCGCGCAGGGCGGGATCGATGGCGTCCCACGCAGCGGCCATCTCTTCCGGTGTGATACGCAGTTCGGCCGCATCTTCGAGGCCGTCGAATTCGGCGGCGTAGCGGAGCAGGGCGCGGTCGCCCCGCTTGCGCACATCGGCGACGATGCGTTTGACGGCGGGCAGGACTTGGTCGAGCGCCGCGCCGCCGCGATGTTCGAGCGCAGCCAGCAGTTCCGCCGCTTGCTGTGCTCCGCGGCCTCTGGTTCGAATGATCCTCATGATGTCCTCCGGCTTACAGCACGACCTTGTTGAGGGGGTACTCGACGATGCCCGTTGCCTTGGCGGCTTTGAGCCTGGGAATCACGTCGCGGGCCACGCGCTCTTCGACGATGGTGTTGACCGCGACCCAGTCGGAGTTGCTGAGTTGAGAGACGGTGGGCGAGTTGAGGGCGGGCAGCACGGCGAGGACGGCTTCGAGGTCGGCGCGCTGGACGTTGAGCATGAGACCGACCTGCGATTGCGCGTCGATGGCGCCGCGCAGCATGAGCGCGATCTGGTCGAGTTTTTCGCGCTTCCACGGGTCGGCGAGTGTGGCTTTGCCCGCGATCAGGTGGGTTTCGCTCTCCATCACAGTGTCGATGATTTTGAGGTGGTTGGCCTTGAGCGAGCTGCCGGTCTCGGTGACTTCGACGATGGCGTCGGCCAGGGTGGGCGGCTTGACTTCCGTTGCGCCCCAACTGAACTCGACTTTGACGTTGACGCCTTTTGCGGCGAAGTAGCGCTTGCTGACCTCGACCAGTTCGGTGGCGATGATTTTGCCTTCGAGGTCTTCGGCCTTCTCGAAGCCGCTGCCCTCGGGAACCGCGAGCACCCAGCGCACCTTGCGGCGGCTCTGCTTGGCATAGGTGAGCGAGGTGATGCTGGTGACGTTGAGTCCGCTCTCGACGACCCAGTCGATGCCGGTGAGGCCGGCATCGAGAACGCCGTGATCGACGTAGCGCGCCATTTCCTGGGCACGAATCAACATGCACTCGATGTCCGGGTCGTCGATGGAGGGGAAGTAGGAGCGGCCGTCGGCGTAGATGTTCCAGCCGGCGCGCTTGAATAGTGCGATGGTGGCATCCTGCAAACTGCCCTTGGGAATGCCGAGTCGGAGCTTGTTAGCCACGGGTTGCCTCTTTCTGAATTGTTTGCTGGCTGGCCTCGCCGATGGGCAAGGGCTTGGTGAAGCAACTGACTGTGCCTTCGTGGCAGACCAGTCCGTCGCCCTCGACCAGGACACGAAACAGCAGCGTGTCGTTGTC
>Ga0302202_10002351_pt1 | contig 21966 bp, 16 predicted proteins | sample II_Bog_N3_3_FD_194579 | JGI IMG/M metagenome (GOLD analysis project Ga0302202, IMG submission 194579) | Peat permafrost microbial communities from Stordalen Mire near Abisko, Sweden - II_Bog_N3_3 | ecosystem: Environmental > Terrestrial > Soil > Wetlands > Peat | place: Sweden: Abisko...
GTGGCCCTGGCGCTGCCGGGCGGTGCGGTGACCGCGGCGCCGACCGTGACCGCGGCGCTGGCGTTGGGTGCTTTCGACGGCGCCGTGGACTATGCCGGTACGTCCGGGAAGATCGACCAGGGGCTGACGGCGACCAACACGACCACGGTGGCGTTAACCGATACGGCCGATCTGGCGGCGTTCCTCGGTCAGGGCACCGTCACGGTGCCGATCTCGGATTTGGGCGCCGGGACGTTGACCGGGCCCGCCAACCTGGCGGCGGCGTTCCTGGCGCAGAGCGGCGCGACGGTGACGATCGACTACAGCTACGCGCCGCCGGTGACGGATACCTGGACCCATGCCGGAAGCGGCAACTGGACTACGGCGGCCGACTGGAGCGCGGCGCCGCTGGCGACCGACGCGATCGCGATCACGCAGGCCGGCACTTACACAATTACGCAGACGGCGGCGGAAGCGGCGGAGTCCGTGCTGATCGATGCGCCCGGCGCGACCCTGGTGCTGGACGCGCCGTTGACCGTCATGGGTGGCTTCACGCTGGAAGCCGGCACGGTGGTGTTCGACGCCGGGGCCTTGACCGCCGGGTCGGTTGACCTGACCGGCGGGCTGGTGACCGGGAACACGGTCGATATCAGCGCGAGTGGCGGCATAACCGTCACAAACGCTCTGATCGACGCCGGGCCCCTCGGGGCGATTCGGTTGACGTCCGGAAGCGTGTCTGTCGGGGTCGACCAGATTGCAACGATCGGGGTTATAGCCAGCGTTGGGACAATCGGCACCCAAACGACCAGCGGCTTGATCATCGGTAACGAACTCATGTCGGTGCCGCTGCCGGCGACCGACACCTGGATCAACACCGCGGGTGGTGCGTGGTCGGTGGGCAGCAACTGGTCGTCCAGCCCCAACCCGCCGGGGCCGAGCGATTCTGTTTTTCTCAATGCCCCCGGCAGCTATACCGTTACGATTTCCACGTCGGAGACCATTGGTTCTCTGACCCTGGCGGATCACGGCGCGACACTGCTGTTGAATGGCACCCTGGCTGTGGACGATGTGCTGAACATCGATGCCGGTGCGGTGCAGATATTCAGTGGCGGACTGTCCGGCGGAACCGTTGTTGTCGATGGCGGCGGTGTCGTTTTCAGCACAATCAATGCAAGCGACCTGTCCGACCTTCTCTGGCGCGGAGCCTTTGACGCCGCGGATGCCAACATCGGCCTATCCGGATCGTTCGATATTGAAACGCTCTCCGGTGCTCCGGGCACGATGACCCTGGACAGCGTTGGTCTTCAGTTTTCACCGGCCATTGCGGCAACGCTGGATGCCACTCTGGACTTCAGTGGTGGCAGCGATCTTATCGGCCCCTATTTTGCTGCCCTGACCCTCGGCCCCCAGGTCGTGGTCAGCGTAGGCGCAGGGGCCAGCCTCACGCTCCAGCCGGGTGGGGGCGGCACCATCGTTAATCAGGGCACGTTCGATGTGAGCGGTGCCGGTGCGTCAGTGACGACGAACGGCCTTTTTACGAACGCCGGGGTGATCGTGCTGTCCGGCGGCGGCGAATTGATCATCGGCTACAATGTTGGGACACTTCTGAACACGGGAACGATTGTCCTCGGCGACACCGCCAGCGGCCTGACCTACCAGTCAACGATTGCAACGTCACAATTGCCCACCGTGACAGGCGCCGCGGGTGAACTGACCGTCGGGTTGCTGGACAACCGGGGTGCCACGATCGCGATCGGGAGCGGGGATGCGTTCTCCACCCTGAAAGGCAGCGTTCTGGGCGGCACGATTGTCAACCAGGGCGGGACATTCCTGCTTAATGAGCTCGACGGCGTGACCTGGGTGGGCGACCTCGATTTGCCGGACGCCCCTTTCAGTACTCTGCGGATTGCGGATGGACTGTCGGTGCTCGCCGCAGGCGGCGGGGCCGGTACGATCAATCTGGACGGTGCCACGCTGCAATTTGTCAACACGGCAACAATCGACCGTGTCAGGCTCAATCTCGATGGCCAAATCTTGGCCGGGACTTTGACGCTCGGATCGCAGGCGCTGCTCGATGTTGTCGCGCCAGCGATCATCTTCGCCGAAACATTGATCAATCTGGGAACGATCGATGTCACCTCTGCCAGTCCGCCGGTCATCGTACTGGGCACATCGCTCGGACCGGGTGTCCTGACCGATTTCACCAATCGTGGACTCATATCCGTAACCGGCAGCGGCGCGACATTCGACATCCAGGCGCTGGATTTCACAAATGCGGGTACGTTGCTTATTGCCAGCGGTTCTACATTGGTAATTGGCAATGGACTTGAAACATCGACCAGCTTCGTCAACACCGGCAGTATCGCGATCCAGGGCAGCGGCAGCAGCCTGGTTCTGGATGGCACCGAAACTGTCGCACAGCTTGCGGGTATCAGTGTTACCGGCGGACAGATCGTCCTCGCGGGTGAACTGGATAATACCGGAAACACGCTGACGCTGGCTGCCGGTGGAACGTTCGGGAATCTGAGCTTCGACGATGCCACGGTCCTGGGCGGTACCATCATCGCCCAGGGTGGCAGCGACACGTTGGCCGGCCTGGCCCTGACCGATGTCGTTTGGCAAGGCACGCTCGACCTCAGCGCGCCAAATCAGGTCGTCGATTTCAATGGCACGACGTTCGGCCTGCGGGCGTCCGGCCCCGGGACCGAGGCAGTCTATCTCACCGGGGCAGGAAGCCGACTGGGGTTCGATGCGCCAGGAACCCTCGACAACACGGTTGTCCGGCTTGGCGCCGTGGGTGGGTCCGTCTTCTTTTCTGGACCAACCTCCTCCGGATTATTGATCAGTCCTGACGGAACGGCTCAAGCGTTACTGACGCTGGGGTCTGCTACGACGCTGGCCGCGGTCACGCCCGGCGCGGGACTCATCGGGATCGGCGGCAATATCGTCAACCAGGGACTGATCAACGATGCAGACGGCAATGTGAGTCTGGGTTCCTTCACGCCGCCGCCCGACACGATCAATGGGAGTGTTGGCGACTACGGCGCCTCTGTTACCATTGGCGGTTATCCACCCCCGCAGAACACCACCTTCGACAATCAAGGTACCATCCTCGCCGATGCCGGCACCGGCTCCACCTTCACAGTTGGCGACCTGACCGCCTTCTCCAACGAAGGCCTGATCCAGGTCGGCAACAACGATCGCCTGGTCATGCAGGCTGGGACCTTCACCAATTCCGGCACCATCGCTCTCGCCGCCGGTGACGCCGAGTTCGTGGCGGCGCTCGCCAACCTCGGCATTATCGCCTTCACCCCGGGCACCCCGGAGACACTGTTCCTCGACCACCCCGCCACCCTGACCACCGCCAGCATCCAGAATTTCTCCTCCGCCGACGCGATCGAATTCGGCAACCACGTGACGCTCACCGCCGCCAGCTTCACCGCCCCCGGCACGATCACCGCCATCACCACCGCCGGCGGCACGTTCGTCATCGCCGGCGTCTCCCTGGCCGCCGGCGCAGGCACCCTGCTCGCGGTCGGCACCGACCCCGCGACCGGCGATGCCGCGATCCAGATCGCATCCGGCAATACCCTGACCTGGACCGGCAGCGCCGGGTCCGGCCTCGCCGCAACCGGCAACTGGCAGGGCGGCCCCAACCCGCCCCCCGACCGCTCCGACCTGCTCGCCTTCACCACCGGAGGCGGCAACCTCACTGGCACCACCACCGCCGGGTCGCTGCTGTTCCAGGGCGGCACCGGCTGGGATCTGACCGGCTCGCTGGGCGCCTTCGGCCTGGCAACCCTGGGCCGCGATACCGGCAGCGCCGGCGCCCTGATGGTCGGCGCCTCCGGCTCCCTGCAAAGCGCCGGCATCACCGTCGGCGGCGCCGGCCTGGGCAGCCTGGCCATCCAGTCCGGCGGCACCGTCGTCACCGCCGGCGGCAACGCCGTCATCGCCGATACCGGCAGCGCCGGCGGCTCCGCCGTCAACGTCACCGGCACCGGTTCGGGGTGGCAGGTCGGGGGCATGCTGCAGGTCGGCAACGCGGGCTTCGGCGAATTGACGATCGCCCAGGGCGCCACCGTCACGGCCACCGGCCTGGACGCCGGCGTCACCGGAACCGGCGTCATCGACCTCTCCGGCTCGGGTTCCGAGCTCAGCGTGTCCGGCAACGCCACCATCGCCGATGCCGGCTCCGCGACTTTGTCCATCCTCAACGGCGCCACGGTGAACGGCAGCAACCTGACCGTCGGGGCGCAAGGCACCAGTTCGGGCGTGCTGACGGTTTCCGACACGGGCAGCCTGCTGAACCTCTCCGGCACGCTCTATATCGGCACCGCCGCCGGCGTCGGCGACCTCACCGTCGGTCCCGGTGCCACCATCATCGCGACCAGCGTCCAGCAGCAGGGCCAGGTGGTGCTGGAGGGCGGGCTGCTCGACCCGAACGTCATCAATGTCGGCGCCGGCCAGTCCAACGGCGGCTACGGTGCGGCGGGTGACCCGACCGGGCTGATCGACAATAACGGCACGTTGCTGGCCAAGGGCACCACCAAGCCCAGCCAGATGGTCCAGACGTTCCTGGGGACGATCGTCGGCCAGGGCGTGATGCAGATCGACACGGGATCCACCCTGGAACTGACCGGGCCGGTGCTGACCGGTGCACCGCTGGTCGATATCAACAACGACGGCACCCCGGTCGCCGTGCAAAGCGCGCAGGCGGTGAGCTTCGAGGCGACGACGGGCGCCCTGCAACTGAACGACATCGGCGGCTTCGCCGGCACGATCGCGGCGTATCTGCCCGGCGACCTGATTGTGATCACCGGCGGGGTGCTGTCGGGCCTGGGCGTGAGCAATGGCACCACACTGACAGTGGCCGACGGCAGCGGCACCGACCGGATCGCCTTCGCCGCCGGCATCAGCGCCGGCCAATTCCAGATCGTGAACGGCGACACGATCCAGGTCGTGCAGTGCTTCGCCGCCGGCACACGGCTGCAGACCGATCGGGGGCCGGTTGCGGTGGAGGCGCTGCGGTTGGGCGACCGGTTGATCACCGCCGAGGACGGGCGACACGAGCCGGTCCAATGGATCGGCCGGCGGTCGGTGAACTGCGCCGCCCACCCACGGGCCGAGCAGGTGTGGCCGGTGCGGGTCCGGCGGGGTGCGTTCGGCGTGCGGCAGCCGGCGCGCGATCTGTTCCTCTCGCCTGACCATGCCGTGTTCGTGAATGATGTGCTGGTGCCGGTGAAGTACCTGGTGAACGGCACCAGCATCGCCCAGATCCCGCGCGACACCGTCACCTACTACCATGTGGAACTGCCCCGCCACGAGCTGGTGCTGGCCGAGGGGCTGGCGGTCGAGTCCTTCCTCGACACCGGGGACCGCTCGAACTTCGAGAACGGCGGCCGGGTCATGACCCTGTTCCCCAACTTCACGGCGCTGCAGTGGGAGACGGAGGGCTGCGCCCCGCTGGTCATCCACGGTCCCGAACTGCAAGCCGTTCGGGCGGTGGTGTCGGACCGGCAGCGCTGGCAAAGACGCCGGAAATCCAAACAGGCCGCCTGAGGCGATCACCCCGCGTGCCGGCACCGGTGATTCGCCGCCAAGCTATTCGTGATTTGCATGACAGACCCGCGTCGCCGAGCGGCCGACGCCCGCGGCAATTCCATCGTCCCGAAGCCCGCCAAAATGGGGCGCATTTTGCGCAGCCCACAACTTCTTGTCCGGGGAGTATTTTCTTCTCTTCCAGAACCCGATAAGGGTGTCCTGGATAATATCCTCGCGCGTTACGCCCCATTGCGAAAAGGACCACCCTCTATGGCCGGTGACAAGGAATTGGACAGGCTCGACCGGGAAATCCTGCGGCTGCTGTCGGTCGATGCTTCCCTGTCGCTCGCGGACATTGCGGTCAAGGTCGGGCTGACCCCCACGCCGTGCTGGAAACGCATCCGCCGCATGGAGCAGGAGGGCATCATCCAGCGCCGCGTCGCGGTGCTCGACCCCACCAAGATTGGCCTGCCGGTTTCCGTTTTCGTCGCCGTGGAAACATCAGACCATTCCAGCGACTGGCTGGGACGATTTGCCGCGGTGATCGAGAAAACCCCGGAGATCGTCGATGCCTGGCGCATGAGCGGCGATGTCGATTACCTGCTGCATGTGGTCGTGCCGGACATCGCCGCCTATGACCACTTCTACCGCAAACTGATCGCCGCCATCCCGTTGCGCAACGTCAGCAGCCGCTTCAGCATGGAGCGGATGAAGGCGGCACCGTTGCCAGTCTGATCGTCGTTAGTATAATTTTAGCGATTACAATCGTGTGAGAGATTTTGCTGATTTTTTTGAGCAAAGAAACCTTCTATTAATCTCAGTGTGGTTCCCTTCGTCTCAGCCAGAGAAGGGGGCCAGTCGTGACGATCAGTCGTCTTATCAATCGCAACGTCGTCGTGGAGCGCGGTCGAACCAGCATGCGGCTGGAGCCGGAGCTGTGGGATGCGCTGTTGGAAATCTGCGAGCGGGAGGGTCATGACATGAGCGCCCTCGTCCGCCGCGTCGAAGAAGGTGGTTACCACGGCGGGCGCACCAGTGCGGTGCGCGTGTTCATCCTGGACTACTTCCGCTCTGCCGCGACCGAGTCCGGGCACGCGACGTCCGGCCATGGTCCGATGGTGCGCTCGCGGCTGACGATGCAGCGGCGCAGCGCGGCCTGAGCGCGGCGGCGGTCCCGGGCATCAGTCCGAGGCTGTCGTCTGCTCTGGGCCGGTGTACAAGTGCGGCCAGCGCCGCTGCACCAGCGGACCGTCCGCACTGTACGCCAGGCAGGTGTTCAGGACCTTCGGCGCGCCGCCCATTTTCTCGGTGATCAGAGCATCGGTCCGGTCGCTGCCGGGGCGGTCGTGCAGGCCTTGCTGCTGCATGTCCCGCCTGACCTTGGCCGGGCTGACGGTCTGGAAGGCGGTGGTCGCCATCTGCTGGAGCAGCTCCCGCAGGTGCGTGCAGCCGACGGTGCCGCCGACCCGGTGGTTCGCCTCGCGCAGGAAGCCGGCCTTGATCCGCAGTCCGGTCAGGCGGGCAAAGTTCGGCGCGGCGGACGGGCACATGACATAGGGGGTGTGGTCGCTGACCGCCTCGGCGTTGACGATGTGCATGGTGTCGTCGATCGTCAGGCGCAGCCACATATCGTGGATCGGTTCGCCGGGCTGGATGTAGCCGCGGTCGAAATTGGCGTTGCCGAAGCTTTTGCTGTCGGTCAGGTGGGCTTCGATGTCGTACAGCCCGTCCTCGCGGCGGTAGCCGTTGATCTCGATCGAGCGCGTATGCAGGCGCTCACGCGTCGCGGGCGGGCTTAGCGGCATCGGGGACCCCTCTCTGTTGCACTGCAACACGGGCATATGGCACCGCAGCCGCGGAATGCAAAGGGCGCCGCGATGGATCGCGGCGCCCTCGCTGGCCCTGTCAGCGGGTGGATCAGAACCGGACGCGCATGCCGAGGCCGACCACGTGAATCGTGTCGTTCGGGTTCAGTGTGCCTGGCAACAGGAAGTTCGCATACTGGGTCGCGCTGGTCCCGTTCATGAAGTCCTTGTAGTTGAACTTCTCGAACGCGTATCCAAAAATCAATGCCATGTTCGGACGGAACGTGTATTCGCCACGAACGCTGACCATATTCAGCATCGAGGTCACGTCCGGCAGCGGCTGCATGGCCGCGGAGGCATAAGTGGTGGACGTGGCAAGCGTCGCACCGAACAAGGCGCCGCCGTCGCCCAGGGCATAGGCCGTATCGCCATAGCTGAAGCTGTAGTCGAAGGAGAACTTCAGCACATCCGCGATCGCCTGCCAGTCCGCGTTCACCCCGACCGTATGCACCGAATCGGTCGTCTTGGCGGTCCAGGGTACGATGTAGCCGGTGGTGGCAAGATTGGGTGGCGTCGCCGGGTTGTTGCTGCTCTGGTAGGAGCTGGTCTGGTCGTAGAACAGCTGCTGATACTCGTAGAAGGCGTGAACATTGAGCGCCGGCGTGGCCTGCCACGTCACGTCCGGACCGACCACGATGTTGTGGTTGTTGCGCAGCCCATAGCTGCCGTCGGGATACCGATCGTTGGAGAACTTGAGCAGCAGGGAGCCGGTGAGCGTGTTGTTCGGCGACACATCCAACGTGGCCTTTACGTCGTCATGCACCCGGGATGCCTCGAAGTACATCAGCAGGCCCGGCAGCTCATACTGCTGGCCCGGAATTCCCGTTGCATTGGTCCCATTCTGATAGGCCCACCAAGCCATATTGTTGTAGTTGTGTGCGTCGCGATCCTCATGCGAGTAGCTCAGCGTCCCGAACACGCTTTCGATCAGCGCACTGCGGATCTTCGCCGTTATCTTGTTGGTCGTGACCACCGTCGTGTCGGTGTAGTTGCGCCACGTGTAGTCGAAAGTATCGTTCAGCGTGAACTTCGTCTGCGGCAGGATGCGGTAGCTGGCCTCCGCTACGACGGTTTGCTTCTGGTAGCTGAACGGCAAATTGGAACATGTTGCGAGTGCCGATCCCGGAGCCGTGGCACAGTCGGTGTTTGTATCGCTTCGCTGCAGCACATAATAGGCATTTCTCGGACTCTGGTTGTCCCGATCGTCGATCGTATAGGCCAGGCGCAGGTCGAGTTTCGGCAGCGGCTGCGCCGTCAGCGCGACGTTGCCGAAGATCGTCTGCACCAGACCGTTGAAGCTTGACCGGTTGCCGTTCAGCAGCCCGTTGTTGACGTTCGACGTGCCCTGCGTCGCCGAATCGCCCGTCGCCGTCGCATAGGGGTCGTTCTGCAATTGCAGGCCATATGCGAAGTTGGCGTTCAGCCGCATCGTCGGGGAGAAGTTGTAGCCGAACATCAACTTGATCTGATGCGCGGAATTCGACGGCGGCAGCACATAGACGGCGGACTGGGTGGCCGCCGACGGAAACGCGAAGGGGTTCGTCAGGTTCAGCGTGGACAGGTTGTCCTTGAAGTTGCTGAACATATACGACACCTGGAACTGGTACTGCGGGTTGCCAAGGGCGGCAGACAGGTCGAACCGGTCGGTATCGTAGTCGATCGGCTGCGCGAAATAGGCAGCACCGCCGCTCGTGTAGTTCGCAGCGCTGGTCGCATAGACCGACGGCGCGCTGCCGAACACCGCAGAGTTGGCATAATACCCCGATTTGTGCTCATGGCGCCACGACGCGGCGATCGTCCAGTCTTCCCACTGGTACTTGCCACCACTGGTGAAGATGTCCCGCTGCGTGCCGATCTGATAATTGTACAGCTGGGAGGACAGACCGGGGTCACCCGACTGCGGCAGGAACGTGTTGGTCGTGCCTCTGTACTGAACCCCGCCGAACGCCCCGGCATTCATGTATCTTGGCCAGGTCGCCCCGGGGGTGATCGTCACCGAACCCGGTGCAACACCCGGCACCAGCGTGCCGTACTGGGTGAAGACGCTCTTGAAGTCGTTCGTGCCGAAATACGGCACGCCCTCATAGGAGAAGCTCAGCCCCCAGGTTCCCTGCTGGCCAATCTTGGCGGTGACGGAACGGCTGGGCAAGCCCATGTCCCTGCCGTCGATCGACCAGTAATGCGAACCATCCGTATCCCAGGAGTCCCGGGCGCCCAGGTGGAAGTCGCCCAGGCCATAGAACCCCGGGTTCACCGCACCGGAGTAACGGTTGAGATAGTCCGACCCCGCAGTCTGATACTGCCCACCCAGGGTGATCCAGTTCTGGGGCGGCGCCGGCGGGGTCGCGGTCACCGGCGGCTTGTCGCCGACGTCGAAGCTGTCGTTGCTTTGTGCCAGCGCCTGCAACGGCAGAAGGCACACACTCGCGGCCAGAACGGCTTTGAGAGAACGCGCGATCGTCATGGTCGTGTCCTCCGGCCTAGCGTGTAAAGAACGTGCCGTTCGGGCTGTTCGAACCGTGGATCTGCGTGTGGCAATTCACGCAGCCGCGGGCCATCAGCCGGAAGTTCGCCACAACCTGGCCCGGCAGGTTTTGTCCCGCGAAGGGCTGCGCCTGGTGACCGCCATTGGCGTGGCATTCCTGGCACAGATACGGGGGACGCTGGATCAGCAGACGCGCCTGGGTCGAACCATGCGGCGTATGGCAGTTGAGGCAGCTCTCACGCACCGGCTCGTGTTCCCACAGCAACGGGCCGCGCTTTTCCGCGTGGCAGTTGTAGCAGGTCTCGTTGACGGTGAATTCCTTCAAAAGCTTCGGTCCCGGCGAGCCATGCGGATTGTGGCAGTCGGAGCAGACGACCTTGCCCTCGCGGATCGGGTGGTGCGAGAATTTGAAGCTGTCGGCTCGCTGTTCGGCATGGCAGGTGAAGCATTTCTGCGGCTGGGTGAACTTCACCAGGATCGGGTCCTTGGCGATGTGGATCGTATGGCAGTCGTTGCACGCGACATCGTTTGTCTGGTGCTGGCTGCCCTTCCAGTTCATCCGCAAGCCGGCCTCGTGGCATTGCAGGCATTGCTTGGTGCGTGTCGCGGGCGACGAAATCAGGCCGCCCTTGAACACCGCGGCCGGTGGCACTTCGGGGCCGTTGAACGTCACGTCGGGCGGGTTGGACCGGCTGGCGACATGCGCGGCACTCGGGCCGTGGCAGGTCTCGCAGCCCTCCTGCCCGAAGGGGCTGTGCGGATCGCCCTTCATCGCGTGCGGCGTTTGCAGGATCTGCACAACCTTGGCGTTGGTGTCGTGACACTTCAGGCAGGTCTGCGGCCCGCCGCCAGCGGCAGCCGGCGGCGTCGCCGGGGCCTGCGCCGCCGCCGGCTGCAGGCCCGCGAACGACATAAGGCCCATCAGCAGTGTCACATTCAGGATGAAGCGCATTATGACGTCTCCCGTCCCTCTTGCGTGTTTATCGAGGCGTTACTGTTTGACCGCGACCAGGTCGGCGTTGCCGCTGTTCAACACCAGCGAACGCTCGTACGAAACGTAGTGGAACCGATGCGCCGTATGGCCCGCGTGGATTGCGATGGCGATATGATAGGTCGCGCCGGCGGCGATGGTGCTGTACGGCGCCGCCTCGTTGAGCGGACGGCTGATCGTCACCGACCAGGTGCTGCCGGTGTGCGTCGCCTCGGCGGTCACGATGTTCGGACTGGAGACCTCGCGCTTGTCGAACACGATCTCGGTCGACGCCTTGGCCGGCTGGCCGGGATTGAGCGCCGCCTGCCAGAATTCGAGTTGATACCCGCTCGCTTTCAAGGCCGCGAGATCAGGGGACAGCGTGTCGCCGCCGCCTTGCCGCGTCATTTTCGCGCGCGTCTTCGGCAGATACATGGTGCGCGTCGCACCGCCCGCGCTGGCCATGCCGGCCGAGTCGTCGTGACACGCCGCAAAGCAGCCGCCGCGATTGGCCTCCGGCACCTTGCCGTTATCGAACATCACGGTGACCTTGGTGGCGTAGGCCGGGTCCTGTTTCGCGTCGGGCTGCGCGCCTTCGTTGAATTCCAGATGCACGTAAAGATTGGTCCCGTCGTTGGCGACCTTCACGGTGGCCGGAATGGAGCCGGGCTTGCCAGGGATCGGCGTCGGCTCGATCGACGGCTTCACCCCGGTCTTGAAGGTGCGCGGCTGGCCGGTGACGATCTGCGGCCCCATGTCCTTTTCTTCACCGATATGGCAGGTGCTGCAATCCTTGCCTTCCCGAAAGTCCTTGGCGCCCGACATGTCGGCGACCGTCAGGGCGAACTCCCAGGACGCCTGCCCGGGATAGAACAGCACCACGTCCTTGCCCGGCACGCTGCCCCAGTTGATCCCGGCCGCAAATGCGTGCGGCACGGCCAGCAAAGCGCCCAGGCCGGCGGCGGCGGAAAGCAGTTTGGTTGCAAAAGTCATGGGTGGTTCCTCAGTGTTGGTTCAGCCGCGGCGAGGCGTCCCCCGCCGGTCCGATTTCGTAACGTTACCGGAAATACCCGCATCAGTCGAACCCCTCGATCTGTTCCGACTTGGGCGGGGTGGGCAGGTGATGGGCGATGCCCTTGTGACAGTCGATGCAGGTCTTTTCGCCGGTCAGCAGTTGCGCCTTGTGCGCCGCCGCCGCCTGCTCCGACTGCTTCTCCAGGTTCATCGATTCGGGCTTGTGGCAGTTCCGGCATTCGGCCGACCGGTTCGCCTCCATGCGTGCCCATTCGTGCGCCGCCAGGGTCGGGCGGACCTCCAGGAACTTCTCGCGCGTGTCGATGATGCCGAAGAGCTTGCCCCAGATCTCCTTGGAGGCCGCCATCTTGCGGGCGATCTTCAGGGTCCAGGGATGCGGCACGTGGCAATCGGGACAGGTGGCGCGCACGCCCGCGGGGTTGGTCCAGTGGATCGTGCCCTGGAGTTCCTGATACACGTTGTCCCGCATCTCGTGACAGCCGATGCAGAACTGTTCGGTGTTGGCGACCTCGAGCGCGGTGTTGAACGCGCCCCAGAAGGCGACACCCGCGATAAAGCCGCCCAAAGTCAGGAAGGCCAGGCTGAGATGCACCGCTGGCCGCATGGCGGTGCGGTACCAGACATTGCCGGTGATGCAGCCGATGATGCCGCGGCGGCGGGGGAGGGGATCTGACATCACACGTCCCTCAACGCGGCCCCGGCGGGCCGTTGAGAATGAAATAAATCCAGAACGCCAGCCCGTAGGCGCCGACGAAGGCGGTCGCGATGAAGGGCCAGATCATGACGGACAGAATCGCGAACATCAGCACTTCGCGCCATTTCCGTGGTTCGGCCGCTGCCGTTTGCATGACACCTCTCGGGTTGCGCCGCCGGGACAGCCGACGTGGCCGGCCCGGGGGGATCGATAACGACGGTAAAATCGCGCGATCGCGAGCCAGCCCCTAGACCCAGCTTTCCAGAATTTAATGATACCAGTCCGCCGCCGCCGGGCCCCCGGATTGCATAGGGATTGCGTCGGTAGCGGGGTGCCGCGGACTTGTCGCGGCTGCTACCCTGCCGGGGCATGGCCTGAACCAAAGGGAGACTGACGATGACCAACCGACTGGGACGCCGCGGACTGGCGGGGGGCCTCGCGCTGCTGCCCATCGCCGCGATGCCCGGACCCGCGCGCGCGCAAGGCACCGGCGAAAGCACGTTCGAACGTGTCCGGCGCACGAAAATCCTGCGCATTGCCGCTTTGCCGGGCGAATTGCCCTATTTCCAGAAGGACCTCGCCACCGGGGACTGGAGCGGCGCCTGCATCGACATGGCCCACGACATCGCCAAGGTGTTCGACGCCAACCTGGCCTACACGGAATCCACCTACGGCAACTCGGTCCTGGACCTGCAATCGAACAAGGTGGACCTGGCCTTCGCGCTGAACCCGACCCCGACCCGAGCTTTGTCGATCGGCTTCACCCATCCGATGATCATCCACCCGTTCGGCTGCCTCGCGCGCCATGACCTGAACCCGCAGACGTGGGACGACCTGAACAAGCCCGACATCCGGATCGTCTTCGACCTCGGCTCCCTGCACGAAACGGCGGCGCGCCGGTATTGCGCGCAGGCGCAGCTCACCGGCTTCAAGACGCGCGACGAATGCACCCTGGCGCTGCAATCGGGCCGGGCGGACGCGCATATCCTGGCGGCCATTCTGGGGCTTGCCACGGTCGGCAAGAACCCCAGCCTGGGGCCATACCACCTGCTGACCAACCCACTCGTTGCGCTCCCGAGCTGTTTGGGCATCCAGCGGGAGGCGGATACGCGGTTCAAGGAGGTGATGGACGCCTGGCTCGACATGAACCGCGGCACCGGCCAGATCCGCGAGTGGCTGCTGGACGGGCTGGCGAAGTTCGGGGTCAGCCGCGACCAGGTCCCTGCGGCGCTCAGTTTCTGATCAGCTTGCATGCACTACGAGTGGGATTTCGGCATGCTGCTCCGCTACGCCCCGCTGTTCTGGCGGGGTGTCGGGGTGACATTGGCCTATACCGCCGGGACGATCACCCTGGGGCTGATCGTCGGGCTGCTGGTCGGGCTGGGGCGGCTGTCGAAATCAAAATTGCTCAACCTGCCGCTGATCGGCTTCATCGAGGTGTTCCGCTGCACGCCGCTGCTGGTGCAGATCGTGTGGTTTTACTATGCGCTGCCGGTGCTGCTGGGCATCCAGATCCCCGCGACGGTGGCCGCGGTGATGACGCTGTCCTGCTACACCGGCGCCTTCTACGCGGAGATTTTCCGCGGCGGCATCATCTCGATCGAGCGTGGCCAATGGGACGCCGCTCGGGCGCTGGGTCTGGGGCCGTGGCCGATGATGCGGCGGGTGATTTTGCCACAAGCCATACGACGGATGATCCCGCCCTTCGTCAACCAATCGATTACGCAGTTGAAGAACACCTCGCTGGTGTCCACAATCGCGGTGCCAGATTTGTTGTATAACGGCACCCTGATCACCGCCGATACTTACCGTCCACTCGAAGTCTATACCGTCGTGGCGCTGATTTACTTCGCGCTGCTGTTTCCCAGCACGCTCCTCGCACAAGCTTACGAGCGGCGGCTCGGCCGAATGAAATAGCTGGTCAGGACGCACGCACGCGCCGAGGCCGCGCCGGCTTGTCCAGCACCTGCGATGCCAGGACCAGCAAATGCTCCGCGGTGCCGCGGTACCCCGCCAGATCGGCGTCCTGCGCCAATGTCAGCAGCCGGTCCGACAGAACCAGCGGGCTGAACTGCGGTTGGTGAACCGTTTCGACTTGGCTCATGTAGCTCATGATCGGGCTCCTTGTTCGCGATGGGACGATCCGTCTGGCGTGAGCAAAGCCTAGCGGCGCGTCCTGCGCCGTCCCTTTGATCTGCATCAATGGGGCGGTGAAAAATCGCGCTGTACGTGTTTGTACGGATCAGGCGCGGCCTCAACCGGCAAATTCGGAATGCACCAGGTCGAGGTCCCCGAAGCGGGTGAACTCGGCTTCGAAGAACAGCGGCACCGTCCCGGTCGGGCCGTGGCGCTGCTTGGCGATGATCAGGTCGGCCTTGTTGTGCGCCATCGCCATTTTCTGCTGCCAGTCGTCCATCGCGGCGTGGAACTTGTCGCCGCCACCGTCGAACGCGACCTCCTTCGGCATCTTCTGCTCCAGGTAGTATTCGTCGCGGTAGATGAACATCACCGAGTCGGCGTCCTGCTCGATCGTGCCGGATTCGCGCAGGTCCGACAGTTGCGGGCGGCGGTCCTCGCGGTTTTCCACCTGGCGCGACAACTGCGACAGCGCCAGCACCGGCACCGCGAGTTCCTTGGCGATCGCCTTCAGCCCCTGGGTGATCTGGCTGATCTCCAGCACCCGGTTTTCCGGCTTGGTGCCCGCCGCCGGGCGCATCAGTTGCAGGTAGTCCACCACCACCAGCGCCAGGCCCTTGGTGCGTTTCAGCCGCCGGCAGCGCGTGCGCATCGCCGACAGCGTAAGCGCCGGCGTGTCGTCGATATGGATCGGCAGGCCGGAGATCTCGCGCGACACCTCGACGAACTTGTCGAAATCCTTCTGCCCGATATCGCCGCGGCGGATGCGGTCGCCGGAAATCCGAGCCTCTTCGCTCAAAAGGCGGGTGGCGAGCTGTTCGGCGCTCATTTCCAGGGAGAACACCGCGACCTGCGCTTTCGGCAGGGCGTTGATGTCGATGGCGCGGGCATCGGCCATCAGCGTTTTGGCGGCACCAAAGGCGATCTTGGTCGCCAGCGCGGTCTTCCCCATGCCGGGACGCCCGGCGAGGATCATCAGGTCCGAGGGATGCAACCCGCCCATCTTCGTGTCCAGGTCGCGCAGCCCGGTGGACAGCCCCGACACGTGACCCGACCGCCGGAAAGCCCGTTCGGCGCCCTGGATCGCGGCGGTCAAAGCGTTCTCGAAGGTGATGAAGCCGCCGTTGCTGCCGCCGTCGGTGGCGAGTTCGAACAGTTGTTGTTCCGCCGCCTCAATCTGGTCCGCGCCGCTCAGTTCGGCCACCGCGCCGAAGGCGTTGTTCACCACCGTCTCGCCGATATCGATCAACTGGCGGCGCAGCCAGGCATCGTGGATCGTGCGGCCATACTCGCCGGCGTTGATGATGCCGACCATCGCGGTCAGCAATTGCGTCAGATAGGCGGTGCCGCCGACCTCCTCCAGCACGCCCGAGTGTTCGAACTCCGCCTTCAGGGTGACGCCGTCGGCAAGCTGGCCGGCTTCCACCCGCCGCACGATGGCCTGGTAGATCCGGCCGTGGATCGCATCGACGAAGTGTTCGGGTGCGAGGAACTCGGAAACCCGTTCATAGGCCTTGTTATTGGCCAGCAGCGCGCCCAGCAGGGCCTGCTCCGCCTGCTGGTTGGAGGGCGGCAGCCGTTGGGACATGCCGACGAATGGCGATTCGATGGTGTTCACGGCCGGAGCATAGCGCCCGGCCGCGGCTCACGCATCGGGGTCGGCCTGTGGATACCGGGGGCAATTAACGATTGATGAATTCCGGGTCGTCAGCGGCGCTCGTCGCGGGCCAGCAGGATCGGCGGGCGGCGTTCCACCGAGGCCTCGTTGGCGGTGATGTAATCGCGGGTCAGCGGCACCGCCGCCTGGTCGTGCGCGAGCTGGAGCTGGAACACCATGTGGCCTTCGCGCCGGAACGCCAGTTCCGACCCGCACAGGTAGAATTCGAACATCCGGCAGAAGCGCTCGTCGTACAGGGCCGCGATGGTGTCGCGGTTGGCGGCGAAGCGGCGGCGCCAGTGGCGCAGGGTCTCGGCGTAGTGCAGGCGCAGGATTTCGATGTCGGTCGCAAACAGGCCGCTGCGTTCCAGCGGTGGCAGCACCTCCGACAGCGCCGGGCTGTAGCCGCCGGGGAAGATGTATTTGGCGATCCAGGGGTTGGTGACACCTGGCCCGTCGCTTCGGGCGATCGCGTGCAGCAGGGCGACGCCGTCCGGGCGCAGGCAGCGCCCGATGGTGGCAAAGAACTCGTCGTAGTGCACGACGCCGACATGCTCGAACATGCCGACCGAGACGATCCGGTCGAAGCGCCGGTCCATCGCTCTGTAGTCCAGCAGCTCGAAACTGACCCGGTCGGACAGTCCCTCCGCGGCCGCTCGGGCGCGGGCTTCGGTCAGTTGCTCCTGCGACAGGGTGATCCCGGTGACCCGCGCGCCGTAATCGCGCGCCAGGGTCAGCGCCATGCCGCCCCAGCCGCAGCCGATGTCGAGCACGCTCAGGTCCGGCCGGTCCAGGCACAGCTTGGCGGCGATATGGCGCTTCTTGGCGGTTTGCGCCTCCTCCAGAGTTTCGTCGCCGCGCGGGAAATAGGCGCAGGAATATTGCCGGTCGCGGTCGAGGAACAGGCTGTACAGGCGGCCGTTCAGGTCATAATGATGGGCGACATTGCGCAGGGCGCGCGCCGCCGGGTTGTGCTGCTCCAGCCGCCGGGTCAGCCCGCGCAGCCGCCAGCGCAGGCGAACCACCGGAAGCGCCTTGCTGTTGATCAGCAGGTTGCTGACCAGCAGGTCCAGCAGATCGAACAGGCCGCCGCCCTCCGCCACGAGGGTGCCGTCCATATAGCCCTCACCCACCGCGAGCGAAGGGTTGAGCACCAGTTGACGGACCGTGGCGCGGCTGGACAGCGCGAGTCCGGCCTCCGGTCCGGGCCTTTCGCCCTGGTATGTCGTCATGGACCCGTCAGGCCAGCGAACGCTCAGCCGACCCAGAACGACAAAGCGCTTCAGGAGTTTATCGAGGGGGGATTGCATCGTTCCATACCCTTCGCCCGGACTTCGTTCGTGTGACAACAATGCCGCCATGACGGCGGTGACGCCAAAACCGAAACCTGCGGGCCGCTACGGCATCCCTTCCCCGCGGTACCGCCCGCTTAACCTCTTATTCATAATACTGGGCTAGAATCTCTACAACCGCATCCATTGCCCACCCTGAAGGCGCAATCCGTGACCCTGTTCAGTCGCCTGAAACTCCGCACCAAACTGCTCTTGCTCCTCGGATTGTCGACGCTTGCGGTCGTCACCTCGATCGCCGTCAGCGCCTCGTTCATGCATCAGCGCATGATCGATGACCGGATCGACAAGGTGCACAGCATCGTGCTCGCCTCCATCGGGTTCGCCCAGTCGCTGCAGGCGCGCGTGGACGCCCACCAGATCAGCCAGGAGCAGGCCATCGCCACGTTCCGCGATGAAGTGCATCGCATGCGCTTCGGGGCGGAGGACGACTACCTGCTTGTCCAGACCTACGATGGCACGGTCGTGATGCACGGCGGCGACCCGAAGCGGGAAGGGAAGATGACGGCGTCCAAGGACTCACGCGGGCGGCTGACCGGGGAACTGATCCGTGACATTTTCGCCACCGCCGACGGCGGCGTGATCTGGTACCAGGCGCTGAAGCCCGGTAAAGCCGCGCCGCAGGACAAGGTTTCTTATGTACGGCGATATGCCCCCTGGCAGATGGCGTTCATCGCCGGTGCCTGGGTCGACGATCTGGAAGTCGCCTACCGGACCAGGTTGCTGCAACTCGGCATGGTTGGCGGCGGAATTCTTGGCGTGACCCTGCTCGCCGCGTGGCTCGTGAACCGCGATATCACCCATTCGCTGGGCGATTTGCGCGGCGCCATGGGGCGGCTGGCCCACGGCGACCTCGCCACCGATGTTCCGGGCACGACCCGCCGCGATGAAGTCGGCGACATGGCCCAGGCGGTGCTGGTGTTTCGCGAGCAGATGGTGGAACGCAGCCAGCTCGCCGCCGAACAGGTGGACGGACAGCGCGCCGCGGAGGAAAAGCGCGCGGCGCTGATCCATATGGCTGATTCGATCGAGGCCGCGACCGAGGCCGCGCTGGAACAGATCCGCCAGCGCATCGTGGTCATGACCGCGACAGCGGACAAGATGACCGCTTCCGCGGACCGCACCGGGGTTGCCGCCGGGACCGCCAGCACGGCGGCGGCAAACGCGTTGTCCAACGCCCAAACGGTCGCCAGCGCCGCGGAACAATTGACCGCCTCGATCCGCGAGATCGGTGGACAGGTCAACCGGTCCTCGCAGGTCGTCAGCCAGGCGGTCGCCGCCGGCGCCGAGACGCGCGCCACGATCGAGGCCTTGAACCAGCAAGTCGAACAAATCGGCGCGGTCGCCAACATGATCGGCGAAATTGCCGCTCGGACCAATCTTTTGGCCCTGAATGCGACGATCGAGGCGGCGCGTGCCGGCGATGCCGGCAAAGGCTTCGCGGTCGTCGCATCCGAGGTCAAGGCGCTTGCCAACCAGACCGCACGCTCGACGCAGGAGATCAGCCGGCACATCGGTCTGGTGCGGTCCGCCACCGGGGCGTCGGTTTCGGCGGTGCTGCGGATCGAGCAGACCATCACGGATATCAGCGCCATTGCCGGCTCGATCGCGGCGGCGGTGGAGCAGCAAAGCGCGACCACCGCAGAGATTGCGCGCAACGTCGTCGAGACCGCGGCGACCGCCACCGAAATGACCACCCGCACCAGTGAAGTCTCGTCGGAAGCCGGACAAACCAGCCACCATGCCGAGGCGGTCCGCGATAACGCCAGCGGACTGAACGCGGCCATGGGGGACCTGCGCCACTCGTTGATCCGTGTTGTGCGCACCGCAACCAGTGACGTCGACCGGCGCATCCACAGGCGCTTTGACGTTGATCTGCCCGCCCGCCTGACGGCCGCCGGCCAGAGTTGCGAGGTGCGCGTGATCGACCTGTCGGACGGCGGTGCACGCGTGCGCGGCATGACCGCGCTGCAGGTCGGCGAGCGCGGTACGCTGGACATCAAGGGTGTCGGCTTCCCGCTGCCGGTCGTGGTCAATCGTTGCGACGATGATATTCTGCGTCTCACCTTCGTGCTGGATGAGGAAATGGCCGCGAGACTGAGCGGGACAGCGGAGCGTTTGGCCCAGCGTCAGGCGGCGTGATGCGACCCGGCCGGCTGGCTGTCGGGAGAAGAAGAAAGCTCCCCCTCCCCTTGAGGGAGGGGGTTGGGGGGAGGGGGCTCCGCAAGTTTAATCTCCGCCGTCTCAGGCAGACTCCGACCGCCCCCTCCCCCCAACCCAATCCAACAAGGGGAGGGGGAAAGCAGCGGGGACGGCATCGCATCAACCCGCGACCGCCTGCGCCAGGCGGGCAACCAGGGACACGGCCTCGGCTTCCGGCACATTGGTGAAGCCGAGCAGCAGGCCTTGGCCGCAGTCGTGCGCCATCGACAGGCCGGAGAGGGCGGTCGGCGCCAGTCCGGCAGCCAACGCGCGGCGGACGACCGCGCCATCGTCTTGCATGCCGGGAAAGCGAACCAGCAGATGCATACCGCCCGCTTCCAGCTCGAGCACGATCCGCTCGCCAAAGGCCGCCCGCAGCGCCACGGCCAGCGCCTGCCGCCGATCGGCGTAAAGCGACCGCATCCGGCGCAGGTGACGGCCGAAATGCCCTTGTTCCATGAAGGCAGCCACGGCACGTTGCTCCAGCACGGGCTGGCCGCAATTCAACAGCCGGCTGGCGCGTAGAAACGCGTCAGTCAGCGCGTCCGGCACAACCAGGTACCCCAGGCGAAGGCCGGGAAACAGCACTTTGCTGAAGGTGCCGGCGAATATCACCCGCTCCCCGCGGTCCAGGCTTTTCAGTGCCGGCAGCTTGTGGCCGGTGTAGCGGAACTCGCTGTCGTAGTCGTCTTCCAGCACCCAGGCGCCGGCCTCCGCCGCCCAGGTCAGCAGCGCCAGCCGCCGTGGCAGGGACAGCGCGACACCGAGGGGACTTTGGTGCGTCGGCGTGACGACAGCCAGTTTCGCGCGCGGGGCGGCAATCAGCCCGGCCGGCACGCGCATGCCATCGCGGTCCACGGCGATCGGCACGAGACTGACCCCCGCCAGTTCCAGCGCCTGGCGGGCCAGCGCGTAGCCGGGGTCCTCCACCCAGACCGCGTCGCCGGGGCGAAGCAGCACGGACCGAACCAGCGCCAGCGCGCCCTGGAAACCGCTTGTGACCAGGACCTGCTCCGGGGAACAGGCAATGCCGCGCGATACCCCGAGATAGGCCGCGATCGCCTCACGCAGGCCGCGGAAACCGGCCGGATCGGGGTAGGCGAGATCCGGCTGGCTCACGGCGCGGGCGGCGCGCGCGACGGTGGCGCTCCACAATTTGCGCGGGAACGTGTCCAGGGCCGGCAATCCCATGCGGAAGGGGACGGGGGAGACGGCGCCATGCGGGCGCTTGCCGGCGCCCAGTTTCATCGCCCGTTGCGCCGGCGGCGCGGTCAGCAGGGCCATGTGCCGGGATACGACGGTGCCGGCGGACCCTCGCGCTTCGATCGAACCCTCGCCGGCGAGCAAGGCGTAGGCCGCGTCGACGGTGCCACGGGTGATGCCGAGCTGGCTGGCCAGGGTGCGGGCGGACGGCAGACGCGCACCGGCCGTCAGGGTTCCGGCGGCCATCGCCGCACGCAGCCGGGACGCAATTTGCACGTAAAGCGGGCCGGTATCGGCGGGATCGAGAACGATGGGCGGGGGCATGGCCTGATCAATCCGTGGACTCTTGGCTCTGTCCCATAGGCCATTGCCGCGGTCTGATAAACCACGTGACAACAGGGTGGAGCCAACCCATGACAACGTCCGAAACCGGCCAGGCGCTTCGGCGCGGCCAGGCCCGCCTGTGGAACCGGGTCGCGGTCGGCTTGCGCATCCATCACCCGGTCGCGGCATGACCGAGACCTTGCGGCACGCGGAAACCGACGCCGAGCTGGCGGCCTGTTTTCCGGTCATGCGCGAACTCCGGCCGCATTTGTCCGACCCCGCGAGCTTCGTCACCCGTGTGCACCGGCAGCGGGCGGCGGGTTACCGGCTCCTCGCCGCCTGGCGGGGCGACGAGCCGGTTGGCCTGGCCGGGTACCGGGTGCAGGAGAACCTGATCCGCGGCCGGTTCTGCTACGTGGACGACCTTGTGGTTCGCGCGGACGCGCGCCGTGGCGGGCTTGGCGCACGGCTGTTGGACGCGGTCGCCGCGGCGGCACGCGCGCAGGGCCTCGATCGCCTCGTG
>Ga0302202_10002360_pt1 | contig 21929 bp, 23 predicted proteins | sample II_Bog_N3_3_FD_194579 | JGI IMG/M metagenome (GOLD analysis project Ga0302202, IMG submission 194579) | Peat permafrost microbial communities from Stordalen Mire near Abisko, Sweden - II_Bog_N3_3 | ecosystem: Environmental > Terrestrial > Soil > Wetlands > Peat | place: Sweden: Abisko...
CCGCACCATAACCAATGTTCCGGAGTCGAACGGCGATTGACCGGCTTTGGAACATCGGCGCGATCAAGGCGGCGATAGCCCCCTGCGCTGGTAATTGGATTGTTGCCCGCGCCACCCTGTGCAGCTCAAAATGCGCCGCGGAATGCGCCAGCGCTCCATGCCCACACACCCAACAATTGCAAAATGATGTAGCTTGATACCATGATCGTCGGCTCCGGAATCGACCTGGTTGAGATTGAACGCATACAGCACTCCATCGATCGCTATGGCAGCCGGTTCCTCGATCGCGTCTATACCCCCGCGGAACAGGCCTATTGCCTGCGCAAGCGCAAGGCCGCCGAGAGCTTTGCCGCACGGTTCGCCGCCAAGGAAGCGGGAGCCAAGGCCCTGGGAACCGGTATCAGCTTCGGTGTAAACTGGCTTGAGATCGAGGTGGTCCGCGCTCCAGGCGGAAGACCCACGCTCAGATTTCACGGCCGCGCCGCACAAATCGCCGCCGCAATGGGGGTTGCCCGCTCCGCGCTGTCCATCACCCACACCGCCGCGCTTGCCATGGCCAGCGTAGTGCTCGAAAATGGCGGATAATTCCGCTCCTTCTGCTATCCTCAAAAGCGTCAAGGGTTTCAATTGCGCCAAGGGAGAACCGTGCCAAGCCGCAAAGAGATTCAGTGGTCGCAACTGAGAGTCGGGGTCCTGGTCCTGGTGGCCCTGGCCGTGCTCGTCGCGCTCATTTTTCTCATGTCCGGCACCACCGGCGGCCTGTTTGAGCACAAGCTCCTGCTCCGCTCCTACTTTGGAAATGCAGCGGGTCTCAAGGATGGCGCGCCCGTCACCCTGGAAGGCGTCACCATCGGCAACGTGATCCACGTCCGCGTGGTGCCTGATCGTGACCCCACTCCCGTGGAAGTCACCATGCAGGTGGGCCACAAATTCCTGCATCTCCTGCATGTCGATTCCACCGCCATGATCTCCCAGGCCGGGGTTCTGGGAGACAGCTACGTCGATCTCAGCTCAATCAGCGCGAGCGGTCCCCCACCCGCCGATAATGCGGAGCTCAAAACCACGGGCGCGCCCAGCATTCAACAGGTCATCACCAGCAGCGACATCTCCATCAAGCAGATCAACACGCTGATGAAAAAAGTGGAGACTCTTGTGGATACGCTCAATTCCAAGCGCGGCACCGTGGGCGAATTTATAAACGATCCCGAACTCTACCGCAAGATTACCCAGATCGCCACCGATCTCCAGACCATTACCGGCGCCATCACCGAAGGCAAGGGCAGCCTGGGCAAGCTGATCAACGACGACACACTCTACGCCCGCGCCAATTCGGCCATCGACCGGGTAAACAAGATCACCATCGACCTGAACGATGGCAAGGGCAGCGCGGGCAAGTTCCTGAAAGACGACACGCTGTATAACAACCTGAACACCACCGTCGCCAGTGCCAATCAGCTCATAGCCGAGATCAACTCCGGCAAAGGCGCGGCGGGCAAAATCGCCAAGGACCCCGTCTTCGCGCAGAAGGTGGACGACCTGGTGACTCGCCTCGACAGCATCCTCAAGGATCTGGACGAAGGCAAGGGGACCGCGGGCCAGTTCCTCAAGAACCGCTCGGTCTACGACCAGGCGGACAAGACGCTCGAGGAGACGACGCAGTTGGTGAAGAGCATCCGCGAAGACCCGAAGAAGTATCTGGTGATCCGGATGAAGGTGTTTTAAGAGGTTCTTCGGTTTTCTCATGCCTCCGGACATTGCCTAACCGCGCTATGCTAGCGAAAGCGACAGGAGCGGGCGTGTTCCCACGTCAAGTTCCGCACAGGGAAAAATACCATGGCCGCCGACAGGTTCCAATCCATCACGATCGAAGGCTTCAGAAGCATCCGCTCGATCAAGGATTTCCCTCTCCGCCAAATCAACTTGCTAATTGGCGCCAACGGCTCCGGGAAGTCAAACTTCTTGGAGGCGTTTCGGTTCCTTGGCGAAGCACATGAAGGACGAATGGAGTACTATGTCGAACATTTTGGAGGCGCTAATGAACTTCTGCACTTCGGATCAAAGACTACGCAAAGGGTTTATGTTGGTCTAAGGTCGTCGAGCGGTCTGAGTATAAGTATGGATTATCGTTATACCGTGAATGACAGCTTGTCTGGAAATAACTCGCGCGGATGGAATGAACGCGGTTCTCCATCATTTAACCGGTATCGGTTTCGTGACACAGGGGATGATTCCCCATTCAGAAACACCAATGAATTGGATAACAACAGATCACTCTATCGCCTTGGGGGAAACCTCGCAGCATTTCTCTATCGGCTTAAGCTACAATATCGGGAATCCTATGATCTAATTCGTAAGACGGTGCAGCAAGTTGCGCCTTTCTTCGATGATTTTGATCTCGAGCCTCTTGCTCTCAACCCAAACACTAACAAGCTCAAATGGTGGCATAAGCGGTCAGACCGACCCTGGAATGCTTCCTCCTTCTCGGACGGCACGTTGACGTTCATCGCGCTGGCCACGCTGTTTTTACAGCCGGTGGAGTTGCGGGCCTCGGTGATCCTTGTCGATGAACCGGAGCTTGGATTGCATCCGTTTGCTATCGGTTTGCTTGCTTCGCTTATCAAGCAGGCGTCCATCGATACACAGGTGATTGCCGCGACGCAGTCGCCGCTGCTCTTGGATTACTTCGATCCCGAGGATGTTCTGGTTGCCGACCGAATCGACGGCGCGACTACGATTCGGCGGTTGGAGCCGGAGCCTCTGGCGGAATGGCTGAAGGAATACAGTCTCGGCCAGTTATGGGAGAAGGGTGAGCTAGAGGGACGACCGGGGAAAGAGTAGCAATGCCGCGATTGCTCGTTCATGTCGAAGGACAGACCGAAGAGACCTTCGTCAATGAGGTGCTTGCCGAGCATCTGCGGGCGTTCGGCTATCACGACGTGCGAGCCCGGCTGGCAGGCAATCCTCGCAAGCAACGCGGTGGCATTCGTCCCTGGGGTGGTTTCAAGCGGGACATTCTGGCGCACCTGAAGGAAGACCGCGCGGCGATCAACGCCGTCATGGTGGACTATTATGCGCTTCCGCATGACTGGCCGGGCCGCGCTGAAGCCTCATCCAAGAACTCCTCATCCGCGAAGGCAGAGTACGTGGAATCGGCATTGAATGCCGATATTATTGAGGCGATGGGGCTTCGGTTCGCCCCCAATCGGTTTGTTCCGCTGGTTGTAATGCACGAGTTCGAGGCGCTGCTGTTCAGCGATCCGGAGCGCTTTGCGTCGGGGATCGAACAGCCGGACCTGGCTGCGGAGTTTCACGCCATTCGGCACGAATGCGGAGGATGCCCCGAGGATATCAACGATTCTGCCGACACCGCGCCTTCCAAAAGGATTATGAAATTGTTCCCTAGATATCAGAAGCCCCTGTTCGGCCCGCTGGCGGTCATGGAGATTGGCCTTTCGACCATTCGGAAAGAGTGCCCGCATTTCAGTCGTTGGCTGGAACGGCTGGAATCGCTTGTGGAATGACCGGCTGCATCATTCATTGCTTTCAAGATGGGAATTAGCCGACCTTAGACTCGCTCCCTCGAATCATCTTCCAAAATTCCACGAATCCCTTCACGCGAAGCCCCCAGGAAATATCTGGTCATTCGCATGAAGATCTTTTAGTCTGGCCGCTTCCGAGGCTCGGATCGGCTGCCCGCGGAACTTTATGCCAGCGCCACCCGTATCCTCCTTGTATCGGAGATTATTTTGTCCCCCAAATTCACCGCCCCAATGGCTGTCGCGTGCCTGCTTGCAGCCTGTGTCGCCCTTGCAATCGCCTTCCACACAACCAAAGTCGTCAAGGCCGCCGCAACTGTGACCCCCGCGTATACCGTCAGCGGAGAAATGCTGCCGCCCCCCAACTATCGCGAGTGGATTTATCTGTCCACCGGCATCGACATGAGCTATTTCCCAAAGCCAGCCGGGATGGAGGACCACTCCATGTTCGATAACGTATTCGTCAATCCCGAGGCCTACCGGAGTTTCCAGGAAACGGGAACATGGCCCGACAAAACAGTCATGGTCCTGGAGGCAAGAGAGGCGCGAAACAAAGGCTCGATCAACCAGCACGGCCATTTTCAAGCCGGAAGCGTGATGGACCTTGAAGTACACGTGAAGGACGAGGCGCGTTTCCCGGGCAAATGGGCCTTTTTCTCCTTTGATTCAACAAGCGGAAAAGGGACATTGATTCCCCAGGGCGCTCCCTGCTACTCATGCCACACCGCGCATGCTGCCGTGGACACGACCTTTGTGCAGTTCTATCCCACTCTGTTGCCAATTGCGCAGAAGAAGGGCACACTCAGCGAAGCCTATCTCAAAGACGAAGTCGCGCCCGGCGTCAACAAGTAGGGTGCGGCAGTTTGCTGACTCGCTAACTTGCTCCCTCGTTACCCCGAAACATCTTCCAAAACTCCACAAACCCTTTCAGCCGCACCACCTGGAAGTAATCGTTAGCCACGCAGTAGAAGATCGCCGCGGCAACTCCGATCCAACGCAGCGCCTCCGCGCCCAGTTCATCGCTGAAGGGCAGCGGCGCGGCGGAAAGCACCATCGCCAGCACAATCAGCGCCAGCTTCACAATGCCCATCACCAGGTTGATCTCCACCAGCTTGCCGGTGAACGGCCGTCCCAGGCGCAGGCAACGCGCCAGCGCCTGTGCCGGGCCGCAATCCTCCAGCAGCATGAGAATCGGAGCCATCGAGAGCGCCCAGCTAACCAGCGCCCACAGCGTAAAGAATCCCAGCGTGAGAAAGATTGCCCAACACGAGAAGCCCACCAGGTCCGGTTCTCCGGCCGCGGCCATGGTCGTCTGAGCGGCCCACTCCACCGACCGGTACCATCCCCAGAACGCAGCGCCCATGACCAGCAGGAACGCTGCCTGCAAAGCCACCATCTCCGCGGGTCTGACCCGCATCCGGGCATCCAATCGATTCAACAGAAAGCTGCGGCCCACTCCCGACACCACCGCCCAGCCAAGCCCTGCGACGGGCAGCAGCCAGTGCAGCACGGCAACACAAAGCGGTTGATACTGCCCCCACACGTGGCCAACCTGCACAGCCGCAACCCAGGGGTTCTGCCGGTCGATCGCGTTGAACCCAGAAGCCTCGAGGTCCAGTTTGGCAAGCACGGATTGCATCCGCGCCCAGCACACAAGCAGAAACGGAACGCCGAAGAGCCAGCGCCAGCTCACCTCGATCGCGGTGAGCACGGGCCGATCGAAAACCCATCCCATCTGGCCTACTAAAGATTGGGTTCCGCGCAGGGGCGCGGCCACGCTACCTCACCACCAGGTTCACAAGCTTGCCCGGCACCACAATCACCTTCACCACGGTCTTGCCGGCAATGCGCGACTGAACCTTCTCGTTAGTCAACGCCGCCGCCTCAAGGGTCGCGGAATCCGCATCGGCTGCCACACGAACCACCGTAACCAGCTTGCCATTGATCTGCACTGGAATCTCCAGTTCATCTTCCCTAGCAAGCGCGGGGTCGCTCACCGGCCACGTCTGCCGCAGCACCGCGCCCTCTTCGCCAAGTTGCTCCCAAAGCTCCGCCGCAAGGTACGGCGCAAACGGCGCCAGCAGCAGCACCAGCGATCGCAGCAGCTCGTAAACAACCGGCGCGGGAACCTCGCCCGCCGCCAGTTGCGCGTCCGCTGCCTGAATCTCGTTCACCAGCTCCATAATTGCCGCGACGCAGGTATTGAAGTGCCAGCGCCCCTCAAAGTCCAGCGTGATTTTGGCGATGGTCTGGTGCAGCTTGCGCAATAGCTTCAGCTCCAGGCCCGCCGGCGCATCCGCTGGCTGTCCGCGGCCTGCGCGGGCCAGCGGCGCATACTTGGTGGTGAGCCGCCAGGCGCGGCTCAGGAAGCGGCTCACCCCGGCAACGCCGTCTTCCTGCCAATCAAGATCGCGATCCGGCGGCGCGGCGAAAAGCGAGTACATGCGCGCGGCGTCGGCGCCGAAGCGGGCCACCATATCGTCGGGCGAAACCACGTTGCCCCGGTTCTTTGACATCTTGTGGCCGTCTTTGATGACCATGCCCTGTGAGAACTGGTGCCTCACCGGCTCGTCGTCCTTCACCAGTCCCAGGTCGCGCATCATCTTCGTCCAGAAGCGCGAGTAGATCAGGTGCAGGATCGCGTGCTCCACCCCGCCAATGTACTGGTCGATGGGAAACCAGTATGCCGCAATCGCTGGATCGAATGGCGCATTCGAGTTTTTCGCGTCGGTATAGCGATAGAAGTACCAGCTCGAATCCACGAATGTGTCCATCGTGTCGGTCTCGCGTTTGGCCGCGCCGCCGCATTTCGGGCACGTCACGTTCACAAACTCCGGCACCCGTCCCAGCGGCGAACCGCCCTGCTGCGTAATCTCAATCTGCTCCGGCAGCAGCACCGGCAACTGCTCGTCAGGAACCTGCACCAGCCCGTCCCGCTCGCAATGAATCATCGGGATCGGCGTGCCCCAGTAGCGCTGCCGGCTCACGCCCCAGTCCTTCAGGCGGAAAATCACCTTCGGCTCGCCAAACCCGCCGCTTTCCGCCACACGCTGCAGTTCCTTCTGCGCCTGTGTACAGCTCAGCCCATTGAAGATGCCGGAGTTCACCAGCACGCCGTCTTCCGAAACAAAGGGCAGCACCACGGCAAGAGTCGTTGGCACCGGATGAATCACCTGCACAATCGGCAGCCCATACTTTACGGCAAATTCAAAGTCGCGCTCATCGTGCGCGGGCACGCTCATAATCGCGCCCGTGCCGTAGTCGGCCAGAATATAGTTGGCAACCCAGATGGGCACGCGCTCGCCATTGTAGGGGTTGATTGCGAAGCGCCCCGTTGCCACGCCGTGCTTCTCAATCGCGCCCAGATCGTCCGCCTCGCGAGCAGCCTTTTGCTGCTCGATCAGTTCGTCAACCTGTCTCTTCAACTCGGGGTCCGCCGCAGTAAAGTGGGCCACCAGCGCATGCTGCGGCGCAAGCTGCACGCTGGTCGCGCCAAAGATCGTATCCACGCGGGTGGTAAACACACGAATGCGTGCTCTTTCTATTCCCTGTTCCCTATTCCCTAATCCCTCGATTTCTTCAAGGAAGAAATCGACATCCGTCCCTTCGCTGCGCCCGATCCAGTTCCGCTGCATGGTGCGCACTTTTTCGGGCCAGCCATCCAGCTTGTCCAGGCCATCCAGCAACTCCTGCGCGTAGGCGGTGATGCGGAAGAACCACTGCACCAGGTCGCGCAACTCAACCTTCGTCTCCTCATGCCGCCAGCAGCAGCCATCCACCACCTGCTCGTTGGCCAGCACCGTGGCGCACTCGGGACACCAGTTCACCTTGCTCTTCTTGCGATAAGCCAGGCCCCGCTCGTACATGCGCAGGAAAAACCACTGGTTCCAGCGATAGTAGTCGGGCAGGCACGTAGTCACTTCCGTGGCCCAGTCGAAGGCCATGCCGAGGCGTTCGAACTGCCGCTTCATGGCCGCGATATTGCTGAGCGTCCACTCGCGCGGAGGCCTGTGGTTCTTCAGCGCCGCATTCTCCGCCGGCAGCCCAAACGCATCCCAGCCCATGGGGTGCAGCACGTTGTAGCCGCGCATCCACATGTGCCGCGCCAGCGCGTCCCCAATGGAGTAGTTGCGCACATGCCCCATGTGCAACTGTCCACTTGGATAGGGCAGCATCTCCAGCACGTAGTACTTGGGTTTGCCGCAGGAGGCCGGTTCGGCCGCGTACATTGCGGGGTTCGCAGCCCACCGCGCCTGCCATTTAGGCTCAATCGCCGCCGGGTCGTATCGTTGATCTTTGTCTTCAGCCATAACCTTCTAGTGTAAATGGCCGGCGGTTACGGCATTGGCCACGAAGTTCGTCCGCAAGGAACCTCATGCATTTCCTCGGTAACAATCTCGTAGTCCGCCGGCGGCGCAAACATCGCTGCGTTGGGCTCTCCCATTGTCAATTTCACCAAATCCCGCGAGTACGTCCTGGTTCTGCCCGGTATTCGCGGATACTCAACGAGTTGCTTCACCAGCAGGCCGGGACCGGTTGCAACCCACCGCTCCGACGAGAGGAACGCATGGCGTTTGTAAACGGACTCATCTCCTGAAGGCGGCCAAGTCCAGCGCTCGCCGTGCGCTTCAACACCCTGGATCGTCGCGATCCCGAGATCCTCGTGGACCGGGCCCGCTGGTTGCGCAGCAGTCACTGCATCGTTGCTCGCTGAATCCGCGATTCGGTCATCTTCTGTCTGCAGGTGCGCGTCTCGCGAGGAGCGGAAACCGAAACTGATTCGCGGCTGCCCCTCGTCCGTCTGCCAGCAACCGTATCTCCGATCCACTTCAGGCCAGTTGGCCACCACCACGCGCCTGGAGCGGTTATCCCACTGCGTGCTGGTGCCGATCTCAGGGTCTGTAATAATGCCCAGGATAAGTGGATCGCGCTTGCCCGCATCCTGAATGTCAATGGTCAGCGCGAAGCTGCGCAGGTGAGAGTCTTTCGCCTCCACATATTTAGTTTCGTGCGTCGTTGTGGTGAGGTCGGGCGCAGTGTTAACACTGTCAACTTTGAATTCCTCGGTGTAAGGCTGCTGCCGGGCAGCTGCGATCTCGCTGGGAGACAAACCCTGACTTGCCGTCACTTGTCCAATCGAGGGCAGCGCCACAACTGTGATAGCGCATGCCAAAATCGACCGGCAAAGAGTTCGACGCATCACTTTCCCCCTCATCATGATGGGTGACACATACAGTCTGACTCCATGCAAACGAAGACGCAAGCAGAATTGCGTGATAGCCATTACGAACTATTATTGACAAGCATTTACCCAAACGTCTGCAAAGTCCTGGCCTGCTCAATCCGTTGCCGCCGCTTCGGCGTATGCAGCGCTTCCCACAGATCGGTCCTGCGCTGTACATTCAGCCAGAACTCAGGCGAGTTGCCGAAGACCCGCGATAGCATGAGCGCGGTATCGGCGGTGACCGCGCGCCGGTCATTGCAAAGCTCATTCACCAGTTTTCGTTGTACCCCCATCGCCTCGGCCAAAGCGCCCTGCGTCAATCCGAGCGGGCTCAAAAACTCCTCTACCAGCATCTCACCCACGCTTACGGGCATCCGTTCTGTGCTCAGCATAACCACTCCTCACCGATAACTGTGATCGTCAAGATAAACCTGTGCGGCTTCGCCCCTTCCGCCATCCCATTTGAAGATCAGCCGCCACTGATTGTTGATTCGGATCGAACACCATCCGGCAAGCTTTCCTCGCAACTTCTCAAAGTGGTTGGTCGGAGGCACGCGAAGGTCGGAATCCGTCACTGCATCGTCCAACAGTTGCAGCTTCCTGAACAGCCGTGCCTCCAAATCCGGAGGAACGTTGCGGCTGGGCAGATCGTGGACGAAAAAATCCTGCAACCAGCGGTCCCGGAAGCCGAGAATCATACCGACGCCTTCCTTGTTTACCCATTGTACCGTACAATGGTACATCTGCCAAGATTTTATCCAACCAAACTCCTCAGCACCCCAACATTCCGCTCCTTATCCCCGGCTGGCTCAATCTCCAGGCAGCAGCGCCCGCAACCAATCCGGAGTCGGCCCATGCAACTCGACCACCCGCCCGTTTTCTCTCGTCGCCACCAGCTTGTAACCCATATCCAGATCGCTATGGTCGTAGACCCAAACATTGGCAATCTCTACCAATGCCCTTTTCAGGTTCTTCATGGTGCGTGGATAACGCTCAACCAACTTATTGCGTGGAACATCGTGACCGCCTTGAGATGCGCGTATCGTTACGCGTAGATCGGAGATCTCCGGTGCGGCAATACCGAAAAAGATGAGGAGCACGGTATAACCGGCCTTCTCTGTTTCCTTCAGGAAATCGAGCTTGTCTCCAACCGGATCGGAGAACACCGTCTCAAAAATGAAGCTCGCGCGCTGCTCCACAAGCTGGCGGCGAAGCTTATTCGCCAAATCAGCCGCCTCATATGCGTCTGTACCGATGGAAAGCGCGAGCGCATCCGCGTTGACAAAATAAAGCCCCGTATTCGCCAGGATACCGTCGTAGAAGGTGCTCTTTCCCGCTCCGTTGGGTCCCGCCAAAGCAACGGCGATGGGACGCCGCTCGAGCAGCGGCTTCAGGCCCATGCTTTCTGTTCCTTCCGCTCGTGGCCAGACTTCGCTCGGGGTCCAGTTTGGACTGCCTTCGTCCTCAACCTCTTCTTTGTGGTCTTGAGGGTATTTTCCGGAGGTGGCTGCCTATTCGAGCCTGCGTCCGCTTCAACGGCCACAAAAACACGGTTCACAAAGCGACCCACCGTCTCAGTGCCGCTCTCATCGATACGCACCAGCAGACCCGGCTGACCGGAATATTGCCTGTAATGGGGATAAGGCCTGTTTGCCAGGACCTCCGCAATCCGCCTCCGGCCCTCCGGCGTCTCAACAGAAGCCAAAGCCTCCGAGAGCGGCTGCGCTCCGGCATTCATACGCAGCGTCATCACCTTTCGGCCGTCGAGCAGAAGTTCCGTTGCACGCCCCAGCTTGGCCCAGAACTCCACCTGGCCGGCGATCGAGCGTTCCTGTGCCTCTCCGGCAATCCTGGCGTCCAGTACCAGTGCATCCGACAATTTAACCGGCTGACTCATGCAATTACGGTAGCATAATGCTACCTCTCATTCAATGGAAAGGTCACTTTTTAGGCCGCGACTCCGGAGGCACCAATCCCGCCACGCGATAGTACACAACCAGCTGCCCATAATGCTCGCCACCATGCTCGATAAATCCCCACGCAAGGTCAGAAAAACGGGCCTGCTGATTCGCAAACGGATCGATGTAGAGTTCGCTCATTCCAGCGTCCCCCTTGCTCTTGATCAGCTCTGCGCCGTCCGAGTACGACTTTTTGATGTACTCAACAACTGCCGCCTTGGTCTTATAATCCGCGCGGCTCGGGTCGCCCGTCGGCATCTTCACGCCCTTTACCGGGTTGATGAAGTAGTAATTTCCACCCGCGGCGTGCAAAAGCTGCTCGGCAAAACTCCGCTGCACCGGATTCGGCTTGAAATCGTATTTGTCCTCCGGAAAGTCCTCCGCCATGGCGATCAATTTGCGCCCAACCTCGTTCCAGTTGTCCAGCAGAGTTTGCGATGGGCTGGCCGGCGGTTTGGGAGCGGGCTTTGCAGCACTCTGCGCGGTGGCGGACTGAACCGTCAGCCCGGTAGCCAGAACAAACGTAAGCACTTTTACACTAAGTTTCATTGGGACGATCTCCTTAGGTTTCGTGCATGCAGTCTAGCGGAAACATAGCATCCTTGACATTACCAATTCCACAAAATGATGCCGCAAAGGATTGGCAGCTCCCGCCCTCATTCCACCAGGCTCTTCAGCACCCGAACATTCCGCTCCTCGTCCCCAGGCTCGTCGACCGGCGTCTCCGCGATAAACGCGGCATGACGAAACCGCCCATCGATCAGCAGCCGCCGGAAGGGCTCAACCCCCATGGTTCCCTGCCCAATGTGCTCATGCCGGTCGAGCTTCGATCCGCGCTCTGCCTTGGCGTCGTTGCAGTGCCACACGCGCACTGCGTCGAACCCCACCGTCGCGGCCACCTTGGCCATCGTCTCCGCGTAGCCCTCGGCGCTGACCAGGTCGTAGCCGGCGACGTGGGTGTGGCAAGTATCCAGGCACACACCTACCGGAGCGCAGGCTCTGAGCAGCTCTACCAGTTCCGCAACCTGTTCAAAGCTGCCGCCCAGGGAATACTGCGCCCCCGCCGTGTTCTCAATCAGGATTTGAAACCCGGTTCCCTGCCACGCCAGTCCGTCGATAGCCCGCGTAATCGAGTCGGCCGCCAGCTTCAGCCCCTCATCCCGCGTCAGCCCGTTCCACGACCCCGGATGCAGCACCAGGTACTCCGCGCCCCAGGCCAGCGCCCGCTCAATCTCTCCGCGAAACGCATCGATGCTCTTCTGCCGCACTTCGTCCGACTGGCTGCAAACGTTCACCAGATAGCTCGTGTGGATGACCAGCGGCCCCACATCCAGCTTCGCGCGCAACTCGCGCATTCGGGCGGCCTGTGCGGGGTCCACTTTGGGCGCGCGCCACATCCGAGGGCTCGACGAAAAAATCTGAAAGGTATTGGCGCCAATCTCCCGCGCCCGCTCAACAGCGTTGGATGCCCCGCCCGCCGTACCCAGATGCACTCCAATCCGCTTGGCCATGCGGATAGTCTATTTACCTGGTCCTCTGGATGACCAGCAACTTAAGCTCCGTGCCCCATTAATTCTGCATCATCCCGCCAGTTTGCTCTAAGCTCTCTGTATGGCACACTGGACACCGTATAGGGCAATTACAAAGGAAATAGCAGTAAGCGTCATACCCACTTACCTTGAGGCGCAATCCTCGCCTGGCAGCTCGCAGTATTTTTGGGCTTATCGTGTGGTCATCGAGAATCAGGGACAGGAAACGGTACAGCTACTGAGCCGGCACTGGATGATTACGAACGCGCGTGGCGAATTGACCGAGGTCAAGGGGCCGGGTGTGGTTGGGGAGCAACCAGTTCTTAAGCCCGGCGAGAGCTATGAATATACGAGTGGCGCGCCTCTCAACACGACCTCGGGGATGATGGGCGGGGCTTACCGGATGGAGAGCGAGAGCGGTGAGCGGTTTGATATTGAGATACCGACATTCTCGCTTGATCGCCCAAACCAGGGTGTCCTGCTGAATTGAGGATCAGAGTAAAGCCGCACATTTGATGGCGCTTTTAAGCCAAATTGCGGCTCCGGAAAGCACCGTCCACAGTAGCTACTCGTCGTCATCCTTCGACGTCTTCTTCCCCCGCACCTTGAGCATCGCCGGCACCGCCGCATCCCCCATGGCGTCCTTCCACAGAATCACATTCAGCTTCTGCGCATCCGCATGGTCGGCATGACGAAAGTCCATCTTCATGCTCTCCTTCGCGCCGGGAGCCGTTTTTGCATTCGCCGTATAGATCAGCCCGTTGTCGCGATTCGAGTAGTCCGCTTCATACGCCGCATGATCGCCCCGCCCCGTAAACAGCGTCGAAATCAGCGAACAGAATGCGTCGTTGTTGTTCATTGGCGGCAGCCCGAGCAGCGTTTCCATGGTCCGCACCACGCTTACCGTCGAATAGAACCGGCTGTCGACAAAAGGCCTTCCATCCGCCGTGTGCGGCGCATACTTGCTCACCACCAGCGCAACGCTGCGATGCGCATCCACATGGTCGCCGCCATCCTGCGCATCGTCTTCCAGAATGAAGAACGCCGTATCGTCCCAGAAAGCCGAATGCGAAATCGCCTCCACCGCGCGGCCAACCGCCAGATCGTTGTCGGCCACGGAAGCCTTCGGCGTAGGACTGCCCGGCCGCGTACCCGCTGTGTGGTCATCGCCCAGCCGCAGCAGTACAAAGTTCGGCATCGTGTCTTTCCCTTGCTTCTTGTCCGCCACCCACCCCTTCAAGTGCCGCAGAAAAATCTCCACTCGCACCTGGTCAGGCACCATCAACTCAAAGTCCGGCGCCTCTTCGGCAAAGTGGCCCACAAGTTCCGGCTTGGTAGCCACGTTGGCCGCAATGCGTGGAATTGCCCAAGGCCACTTGTTCACCCCGCCGCCCCATTCCGGAGGCAGTGGGTCACCCGGCGCGATCACCTTCTTTGCGCAGTCGCGGCCCTTCATCAGCGGCCCCATCTGTGGATCGGCGACCCGGTTCTCATTGCAAAAGGTCGTTGAAATGAATTCGCCGAAGTGGTAATACGTCTTTCCGTGGGCAGCAAGATTGCCCCACAAATAACCGCTTGCCGGCTCATTCACATCGGGTATCTTCTGCAGCAGCGGGTAGTCCTCCGCAACCGCGCCTTCCCAATCGTAGGTTCGCTGCCCGCCGCGATAATCCTGCTGCCAGTTCTTTTCCAGGTAATCCGTACCAATGGCCGCTGTGGACCAAACGTGCCCATCGCCCGACACTTCCCCCGAGTCGAAGAAGTTATCCAGCACGCCAAACTGCAGCGCCAGCTTGTGCTCGTTGGGAGTTACCGCCGCGCCATACATGGTCAGCTTCGGGTCGCCATTGCCCACCGGCTTTCCATCTTTGCTCAGGTCACCAAGAATCTGATCGTAAGTCCGGTTCTCCTTGATGATGTAAATCACATGCTTGATCCGGCTCCGCCCTCCACCGGCAAATTCGATCTTCTCCTGGGCCGCCTTCATCCGGTTCGACTCCAACACCACACCGGTCCACAGCGCCAGGTTCTTCTCTATCTCGCTCTCATTCAGCGTGGCCAATGAACCATAAAGCAGCGTGGCGATGTACGCGGTAGGCCTGTGGAATATCCGCCGCCTCGTATCGTCCGCTTCCCGCGGCGGAAAGTTGTTGGGCCCGGTTCCCCTGCCCTTGGCGGTTGCAACGTACAGCCTCCCGCCCGCCGCCGACCCAACAAACGCCATCGACATCGGCATCCACTCGGTGGGCACAAAGCCCATCGGCTCCACCATCCCCTGCTTCGCCGCCTTGGCCGTCAGCTTCCCCGTGTCGATCACCGCAACCGCATCGCTGATTGCATTCGCCACATACAAGCGGCTCCCGTCCGCATTCACCGCCAGCGCCTCAGGCTCAGCGCCAAAGTAGCTCTGCCCCGGCAGTCGCGTATCGAAGTAACCCTTCACCGCGAATTGCCCCGCTCCCACATTCACGGCCGCAACAGCATCGCGATTGGCCAGCGCAACATAAAGGACTTTTCCATCCGGCGAAAACTCGAGCGCGCAGGGATGCGTTCCTGGAGCAACGTTGCTCGCCGGCTTCAGCAGCGCAAGCTTCCGCCCTACGCTCCCCTTGGCCAAATCGAGCTCCGCAATCTCCGAAGCATTCCACAGCGCCACAAACGCTCGCGCGCCATCTTTCGAAACAGCCAGCGCCACAGGATAAGTTCCAGGCACGGCATTGCTCTCCGATAGATCGAAGCGCTTCTCGATCGCTCCGCTCGCCGCGTCCAGCAGCAGCACATCGTCTGAAAGATTGTCGGCCACCAGCAGTTTCTCCCGCCCAGCCGCGCCCACCACCGCTATCGCCGCCGGAAACGGCACTCCCTTGTCGCCGTCGCCATCGCCATCGCCAAGCAGCCTCGTCTTGCGTCCAGGCGCCAACTGCTGCAAGGGCAAGGGAATCAGCCGCTCCGGCGCAATCCTCCCCGCCACGAAGCTGTAAACCACCACAGCGCTCCCGGTCTTGTCTTTTCCGTCGCCCAGCGGATCGGAACTGGACCCCATGCTCGCGTACAAATGGCTGCCGTCGCGGCTGAAAGCCAATCCCGAGTAAAGGGTCTGTTTCGCAGCCGGCGCCTGCGTGCGAGCATCCGGAAAATCCGTCAGCACGCCGGTCTGCGTGTCCTCCACCGCCAGCGACTGCTCATACTGCGATTCGTAGGTGCCATAGCCGGCATTCACCGTCACCACGTACCGCCCGTCGGGCGAGACAGCCATCGACATCGGCAAACTGTTCAACCGCTGCGGATGCCCCGGTATCTCGCCAATCAGTTGCTTGCTGGTGGGCAAATCCACCGTCTGCGCCAGCAGAGTCCCCGGCGAAAGCAAAGTCCTCGGCGAAAAAAGAAACGCACACCCCGCGACGGTCAACACAGCCTTCATGTTCATGGCAAAACTTTATCAAAGGCGCCCGCAAGCCGCTTGACAGGGCGGTTACATGCTGCAAATCAAACCCCCACCGCCAACGCGCATTACCAAAGCGAGACCATCCGTAATCAGGCGCTTTCGCCAATTCGTGATTAGAATCTGCGTATGAACGATCCCTTGTTGTCCCTTTCCCAGTTGCTTTCCGAAGCAATCCTCCCCAGCCTGAAGGCCGTTCAAGCGAGCCAGGCGGAGCAGATCGCCGCCCACAACCGGCTCGAGAGAACCATCCAGGAATTGCGCTTGCACATCAAGTCGCAATTGGCCCATATCTCTTCCCAGCTCTCGGCCTGCCGGGCCGAGCTGGCAGCCGCCCAGGCCGCTCTTAAAGCAGCGCAAATCCAAAGCGGCACACGCACGCCTGATCGCATCACGCTTGTCCACTGAACCACCGATTCAATCGCCGGCCATTTTTCCCATAAAGCCTGCATTGGCGGCGAACGAATACAATGAACCTCGACATGCGCACGCTGCTCACAGCCCAGAAACTTTGGAACGGAACCACACTGACGGACGACCCGATTATTGTGATCGAAGACGGGCTTATCGCCTCTATCTCCACCCGTGCAGGCGCCGATTTGCCCACACACGCTCACATCCTGGACTATCCAACCGCGACGCTGGCCCCCGCGTTCTTCGACGTACACATCCACGGCGCAGCCGGCCACGACGTAATGGAAGCCACACCCCAGGCGCTCGATACCATCGGCAGCTTTCTGGCCTCACGCGGAACGGGCGCCTATCTCGCCACAACGGTCACCGCGCCTCTTGACACAATTCTCCGCTCGCTCTCGGGCCTGGCGAAGCTGATCTCGCAGCCCCAGCAGGATGACCCTCAGGCCACGCCGATCGGCATTCATCTTGAAGGGCCGTTCCTTTCGCATTCCAAGCGCGGCGTCCACCCGCCGGATCTCCTGCTTGCTCCGGACATCGCGATCTTCGACCGGATTTTCGATGCCGCCGAGGGCCATGTTCGCCTGATGACCCTGGCCCCCGAGCTACCCGGCGCAGAGGAATTGGCCGCCCACGCCACCGCGCGCGGCGTTCGCGTCTCCCTGGGTCACTCGAACGCCACCGCCGCTGAAACCCGCGCCGCGATTGCCGCCGGAGCCGTAAGCGCCACGCACACCTTCAACGCCATGCGCCCGCTCGACCACCGCGAGCCGGGAATTCTGGGCGTCGTGCTCACCACCGACTCGCTGTTTGCCGAGCTCATCTGCGACGGCATCCACACCGCTCCGGAACTGGTGAGGCTGTGGTGGAAGGCCAAGGGGCCGGAGCGGGCGATCCTGGTTACGGACGCGATGAGCGCTGCCGGCATGCCCGACGGCGAGTACCACTTGGGCGGCTTTGCGGTCCAGGTGGCGAACGGCAAAGCTACGCTTGGCGACGTACTGGCCGGCAGTGTGCTGACTCTCGACCGCGCCCTGGCCAACTTCCTCCGCTTCACCGGCGCGCCGCTCGAACAGGCGCTGCGTCTGCTAACAGCCAATCCAGCGGCCATGACCGGCCTCGGCCATCAAGCCGGCTCGCTAGCCGTTGGCCAGGCCGCCAATCTTGTGGCAGTCGATGCCGCAGGCCAGCTAGTCGCTTCGATAGTGAACGGCATGGTCGTTCCCTTGCCAGGCTGAGCCCGCGTAATCCTGCGGCTCTCTTTCCCTTGGCACATACTTATGCATATGCCACCCCTTTGGAGGGATCAGATGCAACGTACGGCAAAAGTATTCATGAACAACCGGAACCAGGCCCTGAGACTGCCTAACGAATTCCAATTCCAGACCACCGAGGCCTTCATTCGCAGGCAGGGTGATGAGGTGATTCTCTCCGCAAGGCCCACGGACTGGTCCGCGTATCTAACCACCGGTCCCGTAGCTTCCGACGAATTCATGAGTGGAGTTGAGGATTTGCCGGCGCGGGAGCGCTGACCGCGAGCTAAGCAGCCAATCTCGTCAGCCAGCGCTACTCCGCCAGCCTTCTAGCCCGCCACAACGCCCCATCCAGCGAAACCACCGCCTCCGCCGCCACCGGCATCTCCGGCGCTCCAGCCTTTAGACCCGCGAAAAATGCCGCCTTCACCAGCGGAGTCTTCTCAATCACGCTTCCCGTCCACGCAACCGGCACTTCGCCCGCAATGTTATGCCTGCGCTTCAGCTTCGAGCGCACCAGCAGCACAAACTCCACCAGGTCCGCAGCCGCCTGTTTCACCACTTCCACGGCAACCGGATCGCCGGCCTCGGCCAGCTCCGCGATCGCCGGCGCAAGCGCGGCAAAGTCCGGCCCCGGAGTGCTGTCGCCCATATTTACCAGCGCCTCCAATGTGGCAGTACCCCAAATCTCGCCCACCTTTTCCAGGATCTTCGTAGGCTCCTCGCGGTCGAATGCATGAAGCGCCCGCCGCACGCTGTTCACCCCGATCCAGTAACCGGATCCCTCGTCGCCCAGGCGCGAACTGTAGCCACCCGCGCATTCGCGGCTGCCGTCCGCTGCGCGCCCAATAGTGTTCGAGCCGGTTCCGGCAATTTGCAGAATCCCCGCTCCGCCCTGAAACGCGGCGTCCAGCGCAATCACTTCGTCGCCCACCACCTCCGAGCGCTCAGCGTTGAAGTCATTCAGAACCGCGGTAATCCACTCCACAATCCCGGGCAGGCTGGCGCTGGCCACCCCCACTGACGCAGCGCGGACACCTTTTATGCCGGCCTGCGCGTACACATCCTTCAGCACCGCGCGCAGGTTCTCTTCCGCAGCATCCGCGCCCACCCTGAGCCGTTTGATCGAACCGCTTTCCGCATAAGCCAAAACCTGTCCGCCAGACTCAATTGAAGCGCGTGTGTGTGTCCCGCCGCCATCCACTCCCAGAATTACGCTCATCCGAAAAATCCCCCGCACCAGCTTAACGCAGCGGACCGAGGCCGCGCCTCAGCCGTACACTGGTCCGGTATGAAAATCACCCGCAGAGAACACCTGCGTGCCTTAGGCGCAGCCGGTCTGGTTGCAATGGCGCCGCGTTGGGCCGCAAGCCAGCCCTCGAACACCGCGGCTAGCCCAAGTCTTCGAGCGGCTGCCGCCTCAGCCGGCCTGGTCTACGGATCGGATAGCGACAATCAGTTCGCCCGCGAGCCCGACGCGTATTGGAAGCTGTTCTCCTCCCAATGCGCACTCTACGCCGCCGAGCTTTCCTGGGGCGCCATTGCTCCCAGTCCGACCGAGGAGAACGACAAGCGCGACCCCAACGTCGCTATTGCCCTCGCCGGCGGCCTCAAGCTCACCGGAGCGCACCTGCTGTGGCACGAGCACACCCCGGCCTGGCTTGAGCCCATGTCCAGGGCGCAGGCGCAACAGGCGGCAGCGGCGCATATTCAGAGGCTGGCCGGGCTTTATCGTGGCAGCGTCTTCTCGTGGAACGTGGTCAACGAAGCCATCAACCCTCGCGACCATGCAGCGGATGGGCTTCGCGTCGACAGCCCCCTGCTTCGCGCGCTTGGTTCCGATTTCTTTGAAGCAGCGTTTCGCGAGGCGCGCGCAGCCGACCCCGGAGCGTTGCTCATTTACAACGAATATGACCTGGAGCTCGATACTCCAGACCAGGAAGCTCGCCGCACCGCGCTCTTCCATCTTCTCGACCGGCTGCAAAAGCAGCGGATTCCCATCGACGGCGTTGGCCTGCAATCGCATCTGAAGCTTGCGCGCTTCGGCGACTTCAAAGAGAGCAAGTACCGCGCCTTTCTGGACGAGTTACAGAAGCGCGGCCTCAAAATCGTAATCACCGAACTCGATGTGGATGATCGCGGCGCGCCGCCGGCAGTGGAAGATCGCGACCGCGCCGTGGCGGATGTCTATGCGCGCTTCCTGGCCGCAGCGCTCGACTCACCGGCCGTGGTTGCGCTGGTTACATGGGGTCTCTGCGACCCCTATAGCTGGTTGAACCACAATGTATATTTTCCGCAGTTCAAGCGGCCCGATGGCCTGCCGCAGCGCCCGCTCCAATTCGACGCGGAATTCCACCCCAAGCCGGCCTTCTATGCAGTTCTGCACGCACTGCAACGCGCGCCCAAGCGGGCCGCCGCAAAAAGCTAACGCAGGAGAGAAACAAAATGCCTGAGAACGACAGAAGTTTCATGAATCGCCGCGATCTAACCCTGGGCGCAATGGTGGGCGGAGCTTCCCTTCTATTCAGCAACCCAGCGCAGGCCCAGCAGGACGCGCCCGCAAACCGAGGCTTTATCGATGTGACCAAGGCCGGCGCGGTGGGCGACGGCAAGACCGACTCCACCGCCGCCCTGCAACGAGCCATCGATGCCGCCGCGGAAACCAGCGGCGCTGTGTTTTTGCCTCCGGGAGTGTATCTCACCCATGAACTCCATATGCGGCCCGGCATTGCGCTCGTCGGCATTCCGTCATGGAATTACAGCGGCCCTGGCGTAAGCGCACTGCGACTGGCCAGCGCCGATTCCAGTTGCCTGCTCAACCTGACCGATGGACGCGGCTCCACAATCGACGGCCTCGCGCTCGACGGCGGTGGCCTGGGGAAGAACATTCATGGCATCTTCGTCGACAGAACCGAGTATCCAAAGCACGAAGACGGCTTTCGCATCGAGCGCTGCCAGGTGCTGCGCTTCAGCGGAGACGGTGCCAGCCTGATGAAAGTCTGGTGCTTCAGCGTCCGCCACTCCATGTTCGGCTATTGCCAGGGCGACGGCCTGAACCTGCGCGGCTGGGACGGCTTCCTGCTGGATAACTGGTTCTCGGGAAACCGGCGAGCAGGCTTCGCGGCCCGCTATGAAAATGCCTCGATCACCTTTACCGGCAATCGCATCGAATGGAACGGCGAAGAAAATATGCTGATCGCGGGCGGCGACGGCTATCAGATCACCGGCAACTTCTTCGATCGCGCCGGAACCTGCGCCCTGGCCCTGCGCAGAAACGCCGCGGCTTGCACGCAGTTCGCCATAACCGGGAATTTTTTCAAGCGCAGCGGCAAGATGGTCGACCTTGGGAGCCTCGATTCCTCGCAGGTGTTTCTCGACGGAGCCAGCGGCGTAACCCTGGTGGGAAACAATATCCAGGCAGGCCGCGATGACGGCAACATGGGCAAATACAGCCCTTCTTATGGCATCGTCTACAAGGGCCTTAGCAACTGCGTGATCGGCAGCAACGTTCTTCACTCCGGCGCTTTGAAACAACTGCTGCTTGACCTCGGCGAGCATGGAAATGGCGTGGTTGTAAAAGACAACCCCGGTAGCATCTACGAACTCAAACGTTAGCCGCTTCCGCGCAATTCGCCCCCTCGGTCGCCGCCTATCTGCGCCCCGTGAGCGATTCTGCACAGCACATCCATTGTGCGCAGGCGGAGTCTACACACGGGCGTCAAGTTGCGGGAGTAACACAATCTCCACCACTCGAACCGCCGCGGCTCGGCCTATACGCCGGCAAAAAAAGGAAGATCATGAGATTGACAAAGTCGTTGATTGCCATGCTGTCGGTGGTTGCCGCCGGCGCAGTGGTGGGCTGCTGGAGCGCCTCTCAAAAATCGCCCGATGTTGCGGACGGCATCCGCAAGTCCCTGTCTCAGGCGGGTCTCAAAGATGTCTCCGTCAGCCAGGATCGCGATAACGGTGTCGTGACGCTCGGCGGGCAGGTTGTAAACGACGCCCAGAAGGCGCAGGCCGAAACCTTGGCCAAGTCCATGGCGGGCGCCCAGGTCGTCGCGGACCAGATTGCTGTAATTCCGGCGGGCAACGGAAAAGATGCAAAGGCCGTGAATGACGACCTGGACAAGGGCATCGAGAGGAATCTCGACGCTGCGCTCATTCAGAACCGGATGCACTCGAACGTGAAGTACGCCGTCAAGAGCGCGGTTGTCACACTCACCGGGGAAGTGGACTCCGAGCAGACGCGCGCCAACGCCGAGAAGGTGGCAACGCTGGTGCCGAACGTGCTGCAAGTCGTGAACGACCTGCAGATGGCCAGGAATCAGAAAGCCACATCGTCCCAGTAGGAAACGAAAATGTAACTCAATTGAACACCGGGGCAAACTCAATGTCCCGGTCCGCTCGAAGGCAATGTCATGCGCGCGGCCTGAACCGATTCCCGCAGGCTGCGCAGCGAAACCATCCCGGTTGAGACCTGCCTGCGCCCGACCGATCCGCCTATATCGCGTCATAAAGAAATCTACCCATGCTCCCCGTCGCCGCATCCGCCGGCGGTAAATCGAATAGCATC
>Ga0302202_10002376_pt1 | contig 21806 bp, 25 predicted proteins | sample II_Bog_N3_3_FD_194579 | JGI IMG/M metagenome (GOLD analysis project Ga0302202, IMG submission 194579) | Peat permafrost microbial communities from Stordalen Mire near Abisko, Sweden - II_Bog_N3_3 | ecosystem: Environmental > Terrestrial > Soil > Wetlands > Peat | place: Sweden: Abisko...
GGTCGCTCTTACTGCGAGTTTGCCAGTTGGCTTGCTTCTCGACTACGCGGAGATGGCTGATTTCGCGCTGAAGTTTAACGAAGCTGTCATGCCGTTCGCGCGGGAGCGTGCCGGTGGCGACGGCGGCGAGCACGGCGCAGTCTTTTTCCTGCGTGTGCGTGCAATCGCGGAACCGGCAGCCGGCCGCGAGCGCCTCGATTTCGGGAAACGATTCCTTCGCGCCTTCGCTCGCGCCCCAGAGGTGAAATTCCCGCATGCCGGGCGTGTCAATGACCACGCCGCCTTTCGGCAAAAAAATCATCTCGCGCCACGAGGTCGTATGCCGGCCTTTGGAATCCTGCGTGCGCACTTCAATGGTCGGCATCAAGTCTTCGCCGTAAAGCTGGTTGATGAGACTCGATTTGCCGACGCCGGAGGTGCCGATGAAGGCGACGGTGTCGCTCGGTTTGATGAGCGCGGCCAATTTTTTCATACCGCGACCAGTGAGCGCGCAGGCGGCGAGCACCAGCGCATCGCCCGCCGCTCGCGTGGCTTCGGCAAGCTTGGCTTCAAAGTCATCGCACAAATCAATCTTGTTCAGCACGACCACCGGCCGCGCGCCGCTGTCGCGGCCCATGACCAGCATGCGTTCGAGTCGCGCGGTGTTGAAAGTCGAGTCGGCGGCGGTGACGAGAAAAACGGTTTCGATGTTCGTGGCGAGAATTTGCGCGGCGGTGGCGCGACCGCTGGTCTTGCGGGTGATTTGCGTGGAGCGCGGCAGGATGGCGTGAATGGTCGCCTTCTCCTCGTTCGGAATCAGTTTGATGGCCACCCAATCGCCGACCTTGGGCAGTTGCGCGTGATCGCGGCGCGTTTCGTGGACAAATTTTCCGGTGACTTGCGCGGTGAGTTCCGCCTCGGCGGTCCAGACGCGATAAAAATGTTTGTCCTCCACCGCGACGCGCGCCGGAAAAAAACCCTTGGCGAAATACGGCGCGAACTGTTCGTCACGCGCCGCGTTCCAGCCCAGCTTGGTCAGGCCCATAAGCAGAGGATTGATGGCATCTGTGAATAGTAGCCATTGCGGCGCGCGCCTTCAACGCGGGAAATCATTCAGTAAATCACCCCGCTTGAGATTTGCCAAATTCGAGCTAATGTCTTTGCGCTTGGACGAATTCCCGTTCCAGCCAACCAAAAAGAAATTTATGAAACGCAAAGCATCCGCCGTCTGGTCCGGCGACTTGAAATCCGGCAAGGGCAAAATCTCCACCGAGAGCGGCACGCTCAAGGAGACGCAATACTCGTTTGGCACGCGCTTCGAGAACGGCGTTGGCACGAATCCCGAAGAACTCATCGCGGCGGCACACGCGGGCTGCTTCTCGATGGCGTTCTCGGCGGAACTCGGCAAGGCCGGTTTCACGCCGACCGCCATCCACACGACGGCGACCATCACGATGGAAAAAACCGATGCGGGCTTTACCGTCACGGAATCGCACCTGGACATGACGGCGAAAATTCCCGGCATTGACGCGGAAAAATTCACCGCCATCGCGAATGGCGCAAAGGCCGGTTGTCCGATTTCGCGTTTGCTCAACGCCAAAATTTCGCTCGACGCAAAATTGGAGGCGTAATTTTTTTGAACGAAACCATTTCACCGTCGGATTTTCAGCGGCAACTCACGGGGTTGCGCGAAACGTTGCTGCACTTGCACAAGGCGTTGGTGGATTCCGAGCGCGTCAGTTACGAGCAGAACATCGGCACGATTCCGTCGGCGAACCATTTCCTGCAACTGCTCACAAACGATCCGTGGTTCGCGTGGCTGCATCCCATTTCGCTGCTCATCGTGGCGATGGACGAGGCGCTCGATGCGAAGGCAAAAATTCCGCTGACGGCGGAAACGGCGCAGGCGCTGGTGATGCGCACCAGTGAAATGCTCGTGGCCTCCGAGACGGGCGAAGGTTTTGCGCGGCATTATTTCGACGCACTGCAGCGCGACCCGGACGTGGTGATGGCGCACGCAGCGGCGGCGAAATGGTTCCGTTTGCGCCGTTAATTTTTTGCAAACTCGCCGTTGATTTTTCCCCGCAGATTCGCAAAATCTTCGCCCGGTTTTTTGCCGGGAAAAATTATTCCACACAACTATGAACGAATTGCAGACGGAAATCGCGGAACTGAAGGAATTTATCATCGACCTGAAGGCTGACCGCGCGGCGACGAAGGAAAAGGAAAAGCGCGAGGCGTGGACAAAATACGTCTCGCTCTCCGTCGTCATGATTGCCGTCATCGCGGCCATCGCGGCGCAGTGGGGCGGCAAATACAGCAGCCGCGTCCTCACCCAGCTCAACGACGCGACTTTCAATCAGACCCTCGCGTCCGACCAGTGGGCGTATTACGAGGCCAAGTCCGTAAAATTAAAATCCTGCGAAATCGCCCGCGACGAACTGGCGCATTCCGCAAACGCCGCCGACGCCGGGATGGTCGCGCTCATAAAAACCTACGAGACGCAGATCGCCAAATACCAAGGCGAACAGAAAGACATCGAGACCAAGGCGCATGATTTGGAAGCCAAGCGCGATGCCGCGCGCAGCACCGCGACGATTGCGAGCGGCAAAGGCGGCAAGATGGGGCTGGCGATTTCGTTTTTCTCCGTGGCCGTGGCGCTGGCGTCCATCTGCCTGGTGACGAAGAAAAAACCGCTGTGGTTCGCGGCGATGGTTCTGGCGGGCATCGCCATTGCCGAAATGGTCTTGGCGTGGACGGCGTAAGGCCGGTCAGCCCTTCACGCCTTTTTCCTTCTCGCGCAGGCAATGGGTGAGATACGGCAGCAGTTGTTTTTTGCGCGACACGACATCGCGCAGTTCGTAGATGCCTGGTTCGAGGCGCGGATGGTCAATGCGCTTGATGAACTTCTCGTCGCCGACGACAAGCAGCAATGAGCTTTGCGTGGCGACATCCGTGACGAGCAGCGTGGAAAAAAGATACGCGCGTTTGGCGCGGTAATCTTCCAGCGCGGCGAGCAGCTCGTCTTTGCGTTTCCAAAATTGTTCGAAGCCGATTTCTTCAATCTGCGCGACGCTGAACTTGACGCCCAGTTCGGCGTATTCCTTGCAGTCGGTGGCGACGGCTTGCGGCGCGGGCTTGAGCGTGAGCAACGAGCCGCTGGCAAACAGTTTTTCCGTGAACTCGCGCGCGTTGACCTGCGCGATGACTTCGAGCTTCTTCAAAATTTCCGCATCGCGCGTGGTCGTCGTCGGCGACGTCAGGTTCAGCGTGTCGGAAACGACGCCGGCCAATAATAGTCCGGCGATGGCGCGCGGCAGTTCCACGTCATGGCGGAAAAAACAGTCCGCGACGATGGTGCTGGTGGAGCCGACGGGTTCGTTGCGGAACAAAATCGGCTGCTGCGTGGCCATGGAACCGAGGCGATGATGATCAATGATTTCAATGATTTCCACCTCGTCTGCGCCTTGCACGGCCTGGGAAAGTTCGTTGTGATCCACTAAAATCAATTTGCGCGAAACGGTTTTCAGAAAATCCGTCTTGGACAAAATGCCGACGGTCTGGCCTTCGCCGTCCAGCACGGGAAACGCGAGGTAGCCGGATGCGGTGGCTTCTTCGCGCACGGCGGCGAGCGGCGCATTTTCGCGGAAGCAGAGAAACTCCTCATTCAGCACATGGCGCACGGCGACAGCGGCGCGGCAGAGCGACGCTGTCGTCGCAGTGTCGTGCGGCGAGGTGATGACGCTGACGTTTTTCTTGCGCGCGGCCTCGGCCGTTTTGGCATCCACCTCGATGCCGCCGGTGACGATGAGCACGCGGACGCCCTCGCGGATGGCGATGTTCTGGATGTCCCGGCGGTCGCCGACGATGACGCAGCTTTTCTCCGGCGGAAATTTGTCGAGCCGTGCCGCGAACGATTCCAGGCCCATCGCGCCGATCATCAAAATCAACTCGTCCTCGCGCTCTGCGTCAATGCCGACGACCAGTTTGCCGTCGAGTGTGCGCGCGAGGCTGGACAGCGACGACAGCACTTCGCGGGAATTTTGCTGGCCGGGATGGCGGCTGACGGCCGGAAACAAAAACTTGCTCAGCTTGAAAAGCGACAGCAGGCCGCGGCATTTTTGCTCGGCGTCCATCACGGGCAGGATGCGGAGATTTTTTTCATCCATCAGCCGCAACGCCTCCGCCGCCGTCGAGTCGGGTCGCACGCTCAGGATTTTCCGCTGCATCACGTCGGAAATTTTCGGCGAAACGTCGGCGACGAATTTTGGCGCTGGCACGCCAAATGAGTTCAGGACGAAATCAATGCGGTCGTTCGTGTCGCCGCAGCGCGCCGCGACGGCCTCCGTCATGCCGGTGCGCCGCTTGAATTCCGCGTAGCCGATGGCGGAGCAGATGGCGTCCGTGTCGGGGTTCCGATGGCCGATGACCAGAATTTCACTCATGCAAATCAGCGTGCAGGCTAATGCCCCGCGCCGTCCACGGCAAGCCTATGGCACGACCACGCGCAGTTTTTGCGGCGCGATGGAAAACGTCGCCGGCAGGCTGCCAATCCATTCGCCATCCAGCTCGAACGCGGCGGGAATGTCGCTCGTCACGTCGAACTTTTCCGCGCGCAGGCGGCGGACGCGGTGCTCGGATAATTTTTGACGCATAAGAAAACCGGGCGCGAGGCGCAGCAGCGTCGGCACATTGACGCGGGGAAAAACGCAGGCGTCCAGCAGACCATTGCCCAGATGCGCTTCGGGAAAGATGTGGAACGAGCCGCCGTAAAGTTTGCCGTTGCCGAAGAGCGCCAGTTCGCCCGCAATTTTTTGGCCGTCCGCGCTGACGGTGATTTGCGGCTGCCGTTCCGCGAGCGCCTGGAAACCGGCGACGACGTAGGCCACCGGCCCGGCGCTTTTTTTCAGTTTCCAACTGACCAGCTCGATCGCCCGCGCGTCGAGGCCGGCACCGCCAAGCTGCATGAAATAACGCGATTGCGATTTTCCATCGTCGAGAAAATCCGCGCGTCCCAAATCAATTTTCGTTTCACGCCCGCGCTTCAAAACTTGCCACGCGTGCTCCAGCTTCAGCGGAATTTTCAGCTCGCGCGCAAAAACATTGACCGTGCCGAGCGGCAGCACACCGAGCCGCGTTTTCGCAAAGCCGCCCGGCTCGTCGCCGATGCCGTTGAGCACCTCGTTCACCGTGCCGTCGCCGCCCGCCGCCGCGATGACATCGTAGCCCGTGGCGACCGCCGCGTGCGCGAACCGCCGCGCGTCGCCGGGCGCGGTGGTGGCCTTGAGCGCGCACTGCTGCGACAGCTCGTTCAGAAATTTGCGGAAGCGCCGCGCCTTGTTGCCGCGCGCGGCGGGATTGAAGATGACACAGATGCGCACGCGCAAATGATTTTCCATTTGCGCCGATAGTCGAGCCGAAACGCGCCGGCGGCTTGCGCTTCGATGGCATTTTTCGGACACTGGCGGCATGAACGAAGTCTCCGAATGGAAAATTCCCAAGTGGCCGTTTCTCGCCGCCAACGCCGTTTTGGTCGTCGCCGCCGCCGGCATCGTTTACAAGGCCGCGCACCCGATCTCGCACCTTGAAATTTACGTTGCCGTCGGCTGTGCCGCGCTGGGCGCGCTGCTCGGCTGTTTGCCGTTTATCCTGGAATATCGCGCGACGTGCAAGCTGATTGACGTCAACGCCGTTACCACGGTGGTCGAGCAGCTGCATGATTTGAAAACCTATTCCGCGCAGGTCGCTGTGGCCACGGAGCAATGGGCGCGCGTGCAGGAAACCACCAAGGACGGCGGCGAAAAAACCGCCGCCGCCGCGCGCGAAATCGCCGAGCGCATGGCCGCCGAAGTCCGGCAGTTCACCGAGTTCCAGCAGAAGATGAACGACACCGAGCGCGCCGCGCTCCGGCTGGAGGCGGAAAAATTGCGGCGTAGCGAGGAGGAATGGCTGCAGATTCTGGTGCGCATCATGGATCACATCCACGCGCTGCACACGGCCGCCGCGCGTTCCGGCCAGCCGGAACTGGCGACGCAGATCGGCAGTTTCCAGAACGCCTGCCGCGGGGTCGTGCGGCGCGTCGGCCTCGTGATGTTTGGCGCGGAGGCGGGTGAAAAATTCGACGCGCAGAAACACCGCGCGCACGGCGTGGAAAATCCGCCTGCCGATGCCGCCGTCGCCGAGACGCTGGCTCCGGGAATCACCTTTCAAAGCCGGCTGATCCGACCCGCACTGGTTCGCCTGCGCGCGGCGGGCGACCCGGTGGCGCCGGAAATCAAAAAACCGCTTTCGCTCGAAGCGGAATAAATTCTGCCACGAACCAGGCGAAACCGGTTCAAATAATTTCCCATGAATGATTCTCTCCGGCTCAAAGACCAGCCGGCGGGCGAGCGCCCGCGCGAGCGGCTGGTGGCGCGCGGGCCGGACGCGCTGACGCACGCGGAGCTGGTCGCAATTTTGCTGCGCACCGGTTTGCAGGGTGCAAATGTGGTGCAGGTGGCGCAAAACATTTTGCAGAAATTTGGCTCGCTGAACGCGCTGGCGCTGGCAACGGTGGACGAGCTGAAGCTAATTCCCGGCGTCGGCCCGGACAAGGCGGCGACGCTGGTGGCGGCGTTCGCGCTCGCCAAACGCATGGAGCAGGAGCGGCGCGATGAGTCGCCGGTGCTGGACAATCCGGCGACGGTCGTGAGTTTCATGCGCGAGACGAACCGGCTCTTGAGCGTGGAGTCGTTTCAGGCGCTGCTGCTGAACACGCGTAAGCGGCTGATCCGTGTCGAGGAAATTTCGGAGGGCACGCTGGACACGATCCTAGTGCATCCGCGCGAGGTGTTCCGTGCGGCGATTGTGGCGAACGCGGCGGGCATCGTCCTCGTCCACAATCATCCGAGCGGCGACCCGACGCCGAGCGAGGCGGACATCAAGGTGACGCGGGATCTGATCCGCGCGGGACAGCTTTTGAAGATCGAGGTGGTGGACCACGTCATCATCGGCCGCGCGACGGCGGAGCGGGCGAAGGACTGGGCGTCGCTGCGGGAGCTGGGCTATTTTTACGCGTGAAGCCGCTTGCTTTCAGCGGGCGGTTTCCGCGATGATTCAACCATGTCAGCAGATTACAAATCCAGCGGACCAGTGACCTTGACCGAAGAACAAATTTTGGCGCTGCACCAGAAGCTGCGCGACATGCGCCACGACGTGAACGGCCGGCTGGCCAACATCGTCGCCGCCGCCGAGCTGATGCGCCTGCGCCCGGACCAGTCCGTCGCGGAACGGCTCAAGCTGCTGCTGGAACAGCCGCACAAGGCGTCCGAGTCCATCTCGGAATTTTCCCGCGCGTTTGAGGGCGCGCTGGGTCTGGCGCGCCGGTGAACGCCGGAGGGGTTGACGCATGGAAGAACGGTCCGAAGCCGAACTCATCGCCGCTGTTTTGAAGGGCGACGCGGCGAGCTTCGAGCCGCTGGTCGCCAAATATTCCCCGCGTGTCTTCGCCACCGCCCGCCGCTATGCGCGGCGCGAAAGCGAGATCGAGGACATCTGCCAGGAGGTCTGGCTCAAGGCGTTCGACAAGCTGAAAAGTTTTCGCGGCGAGGCGCCGTTCGAGCACTGGCTGATGCGGATGGCGGTGCGGACGTGCTACGATTTTTTGCGCGGCCACCAGCGCAACCGCATCTCCTCCTTCAGCGAAATCTCCGAGCCGGAAGAGGACTGGCTGGAGCGTTTCGTGGCCGAGCCGGGCACCGCCGCCGAGGATGCCGACGCGGCGAAAATGCTGATTGACCGCGTGCTGGAAAAACTTTCGCCCGAGGCGCGGCTGGTCATCCAATTGCTCGAAATTGAGGATCGTTCCGTGAAGGAAATCGCCAAAATCACCGGCTGGTCGGTGCCGCTGGTGAAGGTTCGCGCCTTTCGCGCGCGGGGCGAGATGCGGAAAATCCTTTCGCGCATGACCTCGGAAAAATATTTGTAACTCTGCGCAATTTTTGCGCGTCAAACGTATTGAAGCGTGTATGAACCTTCCTGAACTAGAAAAGAAGCTGATTGCGGCCGCCCGGCTGAAAGCCCCGGACGAGCGCGTGCCGTATGCCTTTGAAAAGCGGATCACGGCGCTCATCGCGGCGCGTGCCGGCGTTGACCACTGGGTGTTCTGGGCGCGCGGCCTGTGGCGCGCGGCGGCGGCTTGCGTGGCGGTGGCGTGCGTGTTTGGCGCGGTTTCGCTGTTCACGCCGGCGGCGCCGGACAACGGCAACGACCTGTCGCAGGATTTCGAGAACACGCTGCTGGCCTCGGCGGATCTGCCCGACAATTCCTCGACGCCGTGAACAACTGGAAGGTCATTTTCGCGACCGTCGTCATCTTCGGCGCGGGCGTGATCACCGGCGGGCTGCTGGTGAACTACGCGAACAATTCCCGTCCCCGGGCGGTTCACAAGCCGGCGGCGGAAGCGCGGGCGGCGGCCACCAACCAGATTGCCCGTCCGTCGGAGACCGCCAAACCGCGTCCGCCGGAAATCTTGAGCAAGGCACTTTTACAACGCCTGGAAGATGATTTGCACCTCGCGCCGGAACAGCACACGGCGATCCAGAAAATCATCGGCGAAGGCCAGAACCAGATGCGCAAGGTGATTCAGGATTCGCGTCTGGAAATCCGCGAAGTCCTCACGCCGGAACAGCAGAAGCAGTTTGATGAGCTGATGAAGCGCCCGTTTCGCAAGGCGCTCCTCAACACCAACTCCGCGCCGGTGCTGCCGCCCGCCACCAATGCCCCAGCGACTAACGCGCCGGCGATCTGAACCTCACTCCGTGTCGAGCACGGTGCTGATTTTTTTCCGTAATTCCTTGTTGACCGCGTTGGCCGAGCGGTTGGCGTCCACGATGTCAAAGCCATAGGTTTTCTGCATCGTCTTGAACGCACTTTGCATCGCCGCCTGGTATTTCAGGAAACTGTCGAACACCTCGCGCGCCAAGCCGAGATCCATGCCGCTCTCCCAGTAGTCGAGCGTCGCGTTTTTGGAAAGGTTGCGCTGGACCAGTTCCTCCGGCTCCACCGAAAGATAGAAAACCGCGTCCGGCACCGGCGCGATACCATAAAGATTTTTCAGCCATTTCTCATCCATGCCGCGCACCAGGTCGCGCGCCATCAGCGTGTAAATATAACGGTCAGCCAGCACGATGAAGCCGGCCTTGAGCGCGGGCACAATTATGTTTTCCAACTGGTCGGCAAAATCCGTCGCGTAAAACAGACTTAGCGTCGTCCGGCTCAAAACATTTCCGTCCTGTGCCTTTTCCAGTTCGGCGCTGACGAGCGTCGAGCGTTTCAAACCGACTTGAACCGTCGGCCGGCCGCTGGTTTCGAGCCAGTTGACCAGCTCGGCGATCTGCGTGGAACGGCCGGAACCGTCCGCGCCCTCGACGACAATCAGCTTGCCGCCGAGTTCCTCGGGTTTGACGCGCGGGATGCCGTGGCCGTAAAAACGGCGGTGCTTTTTGGTGCTCATGCGGCTTTGTCTTCCAGTTCCTCTTTTTCTTCGCGGTCGCCGGCCAGCGACGGCGGCAACGGCAGCGGGCTGCGCCGCTTGAATTTTTTCAAATCAATCCGTTCGCTGACCAGCTTGCGGACGATGACCTGCTGTTTTTCCACGTTCACATTCGCGTCCATCGTGACGAACTCGAATTCTTTGCTCATTGCCAGATATTGTTCAAGGATGCGCCCCTGAAAAATTTTGAAGCTTTCATACGGGTCTTTGGACAAATTCAAATCCATGCCCGCCTCGAAAAATTTCAATTTCGGCCGGCCTTCCAAAATGCGGTTCAACGACACTTCCAAGTCCGCCTTGAAAAACATCGTCAGGTCGGGCCGCGCGGCGAAGCTGTAATTCCCGCGCACCCATTCCGCCGGGCAGCCGCGCGTCACGTCGCGAGCAAACGCGGTGAATACATAACGGTCGCACAGCACGATGTAGCCGGCGCGCAACAGCGGCAGCAGATGCCGTTCGTAGCGGTCGGCGAAATCCGTCGCGTGGATGAGGCTGAACGTGGTCGGCGTCAGCAGTTCACGTTTCTTGCCCTTGCTCGTCGCGGATTTGACCAACTCGGACGAGTTCCATTCGCTGAAATAGACCTTGATGCCCTCGGCCTCCAGCCAGCGTTTGAGCAGGTAAATTTGCGTGGACTTGCCCGAGCCGTCCAGCCCTTCGACGGCGATGAGCCGGCCCGGAAAATTTAATTCAGCAAATGATTTCATGCGTTGCGCCAAGCGCGTTTTTCTAATTTAGCGAAAAAGATGTCGGTCACAAGCCCAACTTGATAGCACAATTTTGCCATCGCCGTGTTAAAATTAGGTTACAAAACCGACTATTAACTTCGCTTGTGAAAAAAATCACAAATTTGAACTTGCCCGTTTTTTGCGCGGCGGCTAGGCTTCCGTTGCGCCTATTTTCAGGCGCAAATTTTTTAAGGAAATGCAGGCTCAAACTGAATACGGCTACAATTCAAAGATTGAAGGCGACGTTGTTCTCACAACCGTTGACGCCGCGCTCGCGTGGTTCCGTAAAAATTCCGTCTGGCCGATGCCGATGGGTCTGGCTTGCTGTGGCATCGAATTGATGGCCGTCGGCGCGAGCCGGTTTGATATTTCCCGCTTCGGATCGGAGGTCATGCGTTTTTCCCCCCGCCAGTCCGATTGCATGATTGTGGCCGGCACCGTCACTTACAAAATGGCTGGCTCCGTCAAACGCATTTGGGACCAGATGCCCGAGCCAAAATGGTGCATCGCGATGGGCGCGTGCGCCTCGACCGGCGGCATGTATCGCAGCTACGCGACGTTGCAGGGCGTTGACAATATTATCCCCGTGGATGTTTACGTAGCGGGTTGCCCGCCGCGCCCAGAAGCTGTGTTGGATGCGCTGATCAAAATCCAGAACAAGATCGGCACGCAGCCGATTTTGCAGGGAACGGTCGCTGCAAAACTATTGAATCTTCAGGAAAAATAAGCTGTGTCCGCTCTCGAATCCGCCAATAAAATCAAGGCCAAGTTCGGTGATTTAATCTCCGAGCCAACGGAGTTTCGTGGCGAAATCACTTTAAAACTTGCCGACGCGGAAAAGATTTTTGATGTCTGCCAGTTTGCTAAGCGCTCGCTCGGCTTCGATTATCTCGTGGATATTTGCAGCGTGGATAATTACGGCGAAGATCCGCGTTGGACGGTGATTTACCATTTACGCGGAGTGGCCAATGGTCTGGATTTACGTCTGAAAACTGATGTCAGCGAAGAAAAATCCGAACTGCCGAGCGTTTTGCCCGTCTGGCGCACCGCCAACTGGCACGAGCGCGAAGTTTACGATTTGATGGGCATCCGTTTCAGCGGCCACCCCGATTTGCGCCGCATTTTGATGTGGGAAGGTTATCCGTATCATCCGTTGCGAAAAGATTTCCCGCTCGCCGGCAAGCCGACGGATTTGCCCGGCGTTGCGTTCACCAAAGTGACGCCGATGGAAGGTGGCCCGTTCGTGACCTTGCCGAGCAGCAGCGATTCGATTGCACGTGAACCGCGCGTTCGTGTGCCCGAAGGTGCCGAGCCGGCGATCAGCGACCAACGGCTGGTTGGCGGGAAGCTAAAATAATTTTCATGGCCACTGTTCAAGACATTGAAATTCCTGATTCCGCCGCGCGCGCTGCGGCGATTGAAGAGGCGCAGGATGTTCAAGGCGAGAAGATGGTGCTGAACATGGGCCCGTCGCATCCGGCCACGCACGGCGTGTTGCGCATCGTGCTGGAACTGGATGGCGAAGTCATCACCAAGGCCGATCCGGACGTGGGTTATCTGCATCGCGGCGACGAAAAAATCGCCGAGAACATGACCTACACCCAGTTCATCCCTTACACGGATCGGCTGGATTACCTCGCGCCGCTGGCGAACAACGTTGCTTACGCGCTCGCCGTTGAAAAACTTCTCGGTATCCACGACAAATTGCCGCCGCGCTGCCAATACATCCGCGTGATGTGCTGCGAATTGGCGCGTATTTCCTCGCATTTGCTGGGTCTCGGCGCGTTCGCGATGGACACTGGCGCGGTCACTGTTTTCTTGCTCACGTTTACGGAGCGCGAAAAAATTTACAACATCGCCGAAGCTGCCAGCGGGGCGCGTTTGACGAACAGCTACACTCGTATCGGCGGCTTGATGCGTGATGTCCCGCCGAACTGGGTGGACATGATTCGCGTGTTCCTGAAAGAATTTGCCGTGGCGCTCGACGAAGCGAATACCTTGCTCACGCGCAATCGCATCTGGGTGGATCGTCTGCGCGATCTCGGTGTCGTTTCGAAAGAAATGGCGATTGATTACGCTTTAAGCGGCCCGAATTTGCGCGGCAGCGGCGTGGAATTCGATCTGCGCAAAAACCAGCCTTATCTTTGCTACAAAGATTTGGATTTTGACATCGCGGTGGGTTCGACCGGTGATTGTTACGATCGCTACCTCGTGCGCATGGAAGAGATGAAGCAGAGCATGCGCATTTTGGAGCAGTGCTGTAACAAAATTCCCGGTGGTGCTGAAAACAAATCGCACGAGCCCGTCAGCGTTCAGGACGGCAAGATCACGTTGCCTTCCAAACAGAAAGTTTTGTCGAGCATGGAAGAGCTGATTCATCAGTTCATGCTCGTGACCGAAGGCGTAAACTGTCCGCCCGGTGAAACCTATTTCGGCCATGAAAATCCGAAGGGCGAACTTGGTTTTTACATCAACAGCAAAGGCGGCGGCACGCCGAATCGCCTGAAGATTCGCGCCCCCTCATTTATCAATTTGAGCATTCTTGGTGAATTGCTGCCCGGGTGCATGATCAGCGACGTTCCTGTCGTGCTGGGTTCACTCGACTTTGTGATGGGAGAATCTGACCGATGAGTTTTCAAGCCACACCTGAACTGGAAGCGGAAGTGAATGAGTTGATCACGCACTATCCGGTGAAGCGCGCTGCATCGCTGATGGTGCTGCACGCCATCCAGGAAAAGTTCGGCTGGATCTCGTCGGACGCCGTGCAGTGGACCGCGAAGAAGCTGGAACTCCAGCCGATCAACGTTTTTGAAATCTTGACGTTTTATCCGATGCTACGGCAGGAGCCGCAGGGAAAATACGCGATCAAAGTTTGCCGCACTCTCAGTTGCGCGCTCGGTGGCGCGTATGAATTGCATCATCACTTTTGTGAGAAGCTCGGTTTGGACGCCCACAAGCACGGACCGCAAACGACGAAAGACGGCAAGTTCACCGTTGAGTTCGTTGAATGCCTCGCGAGCTGCGGCACCGCACCGGTGATGATGGTCGGCGAAAAATTTTACGAAGGTGTCAGCCATACAAAGGCCGACGAAATCGTGGGTGGCTGCAAGTGAAATGGTTGCCCGACATGGATTTGAACCATGACAAACAGATTCAGAGTCTGCTGTGCTACCGTTACACCATCGGGCAGGATGGGACGAATTAGGCTAGAGAATTTATTTTAAGAGTCAAGTTGCTGATATGGCGCAAGAATACAAACTGATTTTGAAGCACGCCGATGAGCCGGGTTACACACCGGACATCGAGTGTTATTTGCGTCATGGTGGCTACGACGCGCTGAAGAAGGCGCTCGCCCTCCAGCCGAAAGATTTGGCCGACGGCAAAAAACTTTCCGGCGCGGAACAAATCCGTGAGGACGTGAAAGTCTCCGGCCTGCGCGGTCGCGGCGGTGCCGGTTTTTCCTGCGGCCTCAAATGGAGCTTCGTTGACCGCAAGAGCGGCAAGCCAATTTATCTGATTTGCAACGCGGACGAATCCGAGCCGGGCACATTCAAGGATCGCCAGATCATGCACAAAGATCCGCATCAGCTGGTCGAGGGCATGATCATTTCCTGCTTCGCGAACGACGTGAAGCTCGCCTATATTTACATCCGCGGTGAAATGCCGGAAGGCGCGAAGATTTTGAATCGCGCCATCAAGGAGGCCCACGCGAAAAATTTCCTCGGCAAAAACATTCTTGGCACCGGCTACGATCTGGAGATTTACGTTCATCGCGGCGCCGGTGCCTACATTTGCGGGGAAGAAACGGGTCTCATCGAATCACTCGAAGGCAAGCGTCCCTATCCGCGCATCAAACCGCCGTATTTTCCGGCGATCCTCGGTTTGTGGATGTGCCCGACCATCGTCAACAACGTCGAGACCCTCTGCAACGTGAAGCACATTGTCGCGATGGGTGGTTCGGAATTCGCCAAGCTCGGCACGCCGAACAATACCGGCACGCGCATCGTCAGCTTGAGCGGTCATGTCAAACGTCCCGGCTATTACGAAATCGAAGTCGGCAAGGCGACGTTGCGCGAATTGCTTTACGACAAAAATTTCGGCGGCGGTTTGCGTGACGGTCGTCAACTTAAAGCAATTATTCCTGGCGGTTCGTCCTCGAAAGTTCTGAAGGCTGGCGAAAAATTCAAGCTCAAGAAAAAGGACGCCGAGGGCAAAGAGATTTTAGTCGAGACCGACATGCTTGATCTGCCTTACGATTTCGATTCACTCGCGCAGGCCGGCACCATGAGCGGTTCCAGCGCGATCATCGTCATGGACGACAGCGTGGATATCGTCAAGGCGCTTGCCAATCTTTCCGAATTTTACGCGCACGAAAGCTGTGGCCAGTGCACGCCGTGCCGCGAGGGTTCGCTCTGGATGAACAAGACGCTGCATCGTCTCACGCACGGCGAAGGCCGCGCGCAGGACGCGGATTACCTCGTGAAGATCGCCGACAACATTCCCGGCGGCCGCACGATCTGCGCGTTTGGCGAAGCTTGTTCCTGGCCGGTGCAAAGTTTTGTCGCGAAGTTCAAAGACGAATTCGTCGCCAAAGGCGCCGCCGATGAAGCGCGTCGAGCCAAAGAAATTTCTGCGCCTGTCGATGCCGAACAAAAACATTTGGAAGCCGCGCACCACTGATTTCAATGTCAACCGCCGCCACAACTGAAACGAAGCCCGCGCCGACCGCGATTGAAAAAATCAAGGTCAAGGTGGACGGGCGCGAAATCGAAGTGCCGCGCCTCACGGCCGACTGGTCGGGCAAACTCACGCCCACGACGATGATTCAGGCGTGCGAGCTGGCTAAGACCGACGTGCCGCATTATTGCTGGCATCCGAAATTGCCGGTCGTCGGCAACTGCCGCATGTGCCTCGTGGAATTTGGCACGCCGGCGATGGGCCCGGATCGCAAGCCGGTGATGAATCCCGACGGCACGCCGAAGATCGCCAAGTCGCCGCGTCCCGCGATTTCCTGCGCGACGCCGATTTCGCCGGGCATGGAAATTTACACGAAGACTCCGGCGGTGAAGCAGATGCGCGAAGGCGTGCTTGAATCGCTGCTCATCAACCATCCGCTCGATTGTCCGATTTGCGATCAAGCCGGCGAATGCAAGTTGCAGGAATATTCCGTCGATTACGGTCAGAGCGCGAGCCGCTTCGTCGAGGCGAAGGTTCACAAGCCGAAAGCCGTTGATCTCGGACCGCGCATCATGTTGGACGCCGAACGCTGCATTCTTTGCACGCGCTGCATCCGTTTCACGCGCGACATCGCGGGCGACGACGCACTCGGCATCATCAATCGCGGCAGCTACAACACCATCGCGACCTTCCCCGGAATGCCGTTCGACAACAATTACACGCTGAACACCGTGGACGTTTGCCCGGTTGGCGCGCTCACGTCGAAGGATTTTCGTTTCCAGATGCGCGCGTGGTTCCTCAAGGAAACCAAGAGCGTTTGCACGAGCTGTGCGACGGGCTGCAACGTCCTCATCGGTTCGCGCGAAGAAAAAATTTACCGCTACACGCCGCGCGATAACGATGCGGTCAACGCTTCTTGGATGTGCGATGCGGGTCGCTTGAATTACAAATGGATCGGCCGCGCCGATCGTTTGAAAGATGTTCTCGTGCGCGGTCAGAAATCGACCTGGACGGCGGCGCTCAACGAAATTTCCGACAAGATCAAGAAAGCACCGGCTAGCTCGGTCGCGATCATCGCTTCCGCTCGGCAGACGAACGAAGAGCTTTGGTTGTTGAGCAAACTCAAGACGAAGTTGGGTGCGATCAGCGATTCCATCGCACGCATCGGCGCGGAGGACAAGCTGCTCGTTTGCGACGACAAGAATCCGAACATCAACGGCGCGCGCCTCACCGGCATGTGCTTCACGGAAGTCGGCATTAATCTGGTCAAAATCGCGGAGGGCATCGAGTCGGGCAAAATCAAGACGCTGATTGTTTTCGGGGAAAATCTCGTCAAACACGGCGTCAAGGCCAAGACCTTGAGCGAAAAGGAAACTATTTCCGAAGTGGTCGAGCAGCATGGGTTGACCGCGGAATTGCTCGCTAAACTGGAGACGCTCATCGTCAGCGATATTTTGCCGAACGAGACCACCAAGCTGGCGCACTACGTTTTGCCCGGCTGCGCGCATGCCGAAAAACGCGGCACGTTCACCAACACCAACGGTCGCGTCCAGAAATTCATGAAGGCTGTCGAGGCGCCCGGTGACGCGAAAGCGGAATGGGAATTTTTACATGACCTCGTTCACAACGTCACCGGCCAGAATGGTTTTGTGACGATCGAAGGTCTGTTCAACCAAATGGCGAAAGAAGTTTCCGCCTTCAACGGCTTGACTTGGTCAGCCCTCGGCGACACCGGCGTGACGGTGCAAATCTAAAATGGACTGGAAATTCATCATCTTCAGCTTGGTCAAGATCGCCATTGTGGTTGGCGTGGTGCAAGGCATCGTCGCTTACTCCGTGCTGGCTGAGCGCAAGATTTCAGCGTGGATTCAAGATCGCGTCGGTCCGAACCGCACCGCGCCGCCGTTCATGAAATTTATTCCGGGCGGCGCATTTCTGACTCGCCTGGGAATTTTCCAGCCGCTCGCGGACGGTTTGAAATTCTTGGTGAAGGAAGATTTCACTCCTGCCGGCGTGAAGAAAATTTATTTCTTCCTCGCTCCGGCCGTCTCCGTGATTCCGGCAATGCTCACGGTCGCAGTGATTCCGTTCGGCTCGGTCATTGGCGATCAGAAGATGGTCATCGCGGACTTGAACGTCGGTATTCTCTACACGTTCGGCATCGTCTCGATGGGCGTGTATGGCATCGTGCTCGCGGGCTACGCGGCGAACTCGAAGTATCCGATGTTCGGCGGAATCCGTTCGAGCGCGCAGATGATCTCGTATGAAATTTCGATGGGCATGTCGGTCATTCCCGTGCTGCTGATCGTCGGCAATTTGAATCTCGGCGCCATCATCGGCTGGCAGGCGACGCACGGCTGGCTGGTGGCGTATGCGCCGATCTCGTTTGTGATTTTCATGATCGCGTCGTTCGCGGAAACCAACCGCACGCCGTTCGATTTGCCGGAAGCGGAAACCGAACTTGTCGGCGGCTACCACACCGAATACGGCTCGATGAAATTCGCGCTCTTCTTCCTTGCAGAATATTCGAACATGGTCTCCTCGTCCGCGATGATGGTGACGTTGTTCTTTGGCGGCTGGACGCTGCCGTTCTGGGGACTGGATCACGCCGCGACGTCGCTCGGCATGGGCATCGCGCATATTTTGGTTTTCATCGCGAAGATGTTGTTTTTCATGGTCGTGTTCATCTGGGTGCGCTGGATGTTCCCGCGCTTTCGTTATGACCAGTTGATGGATTTGGGCTGGCGACGGTTTCTGCCGCTCGCGTTGGTAAACATTTTAATCACAGCCGTGTGGCTGTGGATGAGGAGTTGATATGCCCGTTGTTGTAAATCGCAAAGTCCTGACGTTTTGGGAAAAGCTTTATCTGCCGGCGATTGTCGGCGGATTGAAAGTCACGCTCAAGCACGCCTACAATACGCTATTCCTCGGCAAGGTTGTGACGATGGAATATCCGGAGCAGAAATGGACGCTGCCGACGGGTTATCGCGGTGCGCCGTATCTGGTCAAGGATCAGGACAACAACACGAAATGCGTTTCGTGCCAGCTCTGCGAATTTGTCTGTCCGCCGAAAGCCATCCGCATCACGCCGCCGGGTCAAAACGGCCAGAAAGCCGATCGCACGAATGCCGAAAAAATGCCGGCAGAATTCGAGATCAACATGCTCCGCTGCATCTTCTGCGGCTTCTGCCAGGAAGTCTGCCCGGAAGAAGCGATTTTCCTGCAGCAGGATTATTCCCTCACCGGCCTGAGCCGCAGCGAGATGATTTACAACAAAGAAAAACTCCTGTCACTTGGCGGTGAAGTCGGCGGCATTCAGAAATGGAAATTGAAATTCGACGAAGCGAAGGCGCAGGAAAGTTTTCCGGTGAAGCCTTAATCAGCAATGGAACAAATCAATAACTTGGTCAGCGGCGGCGCGGTTGAAGACGTTTTCTTTTACGTCTTCGCGGCATTGACGCTGTTGTGCGCTGTTCTCGTCGTCGCGAATCCGTTCAGCCGCAATCCGGTCACGAGCGCGATGTTTCTCGTGCTGACGATCATCTCGATGTCAGGTCTGTTCCTGTTGTTGCATGCGTTCTTCCTCGCGGCGGTGCAGATCCTGGTTTACGCCGGTGCGGTCATGGTGCTGTTCCTATTTGTCATCATGTTGCTCGATTTGAAAGAAGAACAACGGCGCCGGATCAAGTTCTTCGGCCTCGCCGCCGGTTTGGTTTCCGTGGGCATCGTCGTCAGTATTTTCATCAAGTCGCTCGCGTCCATCAAACCCAACGCCGCTCCGCCTACGCTCGAAGGCGAAACCTACGCGCTCGGCAAACTTTTGTTCACGCAATACACGCTCCCGTTTGAAATCGTCTCCGTGCTCCTGCTCGTGGCGATGATCGGCGTGATTCTCCTGAGCAAAAAGAAACTCGAATAACATGCACGTCGGCCTCCATCATTATTTGTTCGTGAGCTTCATGCTGTTCAGCCTGGGGCTGCTTGGCGTCATCATGCGTCGCAACCTGCTGGTGATCTATATGTCGCTGGAGCTGATGCTCAACGCCGCCAACCTGGCGCTGGTTTCCTTTTCGCGGTTCAACAACAAGCTCGACGGCCAGGTGCTGGTGTTTTTCATCATCACCGTGGCGGCGGCGGAAGTGGCGGTCGGCCTCGCGCTGATCGTGGCGCTCTACCGCAAACGCCAGTCGGCGCACGTCGAAGATTTGACCTCGATGAAACTCTGATGCAAAACGGAACCATCAACCGCAGAGACGCAGAGACGCAGAGTTTTAACGAACTCACGGAGCGCGTCATTGGTGCTTGCATCGAGATTCATCGCGCGCTTGGACCGGGACTTTTGGAATCGGCTTACGAAGAATGCCTTTGCTACGAATTGTCGCAGGCTGGGATGAAATTTGAACGGCAAAAGCCGCTGCCAGTGAATTACAAAGACGTGAAGCTTGATTGTGGCTATCGCTTGGATTTGGTTGTGGAAGAAAAAGTTATCATTGAGTTGAAAGCCGTTGAGAGCTTATTGCCGATTCACGAAGCGCAACTCCTGACCTATTTAAAATTATCCGGCATAACACTCGGCCTGCTTATAAATTTCAATGTCGCGATGCTCAAACAGGGCATCAAACGTATCGTAAATAATTTTCAAGACTCTGCGTCTCCGCGTCTCTGCGGTGAAATAAAATTCGGATGAAAAACGAAATTTTTCCATGGCTGATTCTGTTCCTGCCGCTGCTCTCAGCGACAGTGATTGCGCTCTTCACGTTGCGCAGTAAAACCGTCAGCAGCCTCATCTCCATCGGCGCCGTCGCAGCGGGATTCGTGATGACCTGCCTGTTCGTCAACGCCAACGGAATTCATTACAGCGGTGAAACGCCCGGGATCGGACACGCTGGCAATTGGCTTTCCGTCGGAGGCCTACAAATTGATTTCGGCCTCAAGCTCGATGCGTTGAGCATGATGATGTTGTTTGTCGTCACCGGCGTCGGCGGCTTGATCCATATTTATTCCTACAGCTACATGGACGAAGATGCGGGCAAGGCGCGCTTCTTCGCGTTCTTGAGTTTGTTCACGTTCTCGATGCTCGGCATCGTGCTGGCGAACAATTTCCTGATGACCTTCATTTTCTGGGAACTCGTCGGCGTGTCCAGTTATCTGCTCATCGGATTCTGGTTTGAAAAACCCAGCGCCGGCGACGCCGCTAAAAAGGCGTTCATCACCAACCGCCTCGGCGACTTTGGTTTTCTCGCGGGCATCTTGATGGTTTGGGGTTTGCTCGGTTCGCTGAATTTTTCCGCGTTACAAAATGCCATGGTCTCAAATCCCGCCGCGCTCGGAGCCAGTGCCACCATCGCGGGTCTTTTGATTTTCTGCGGTGCGGCCGGTAAATCCGCCCAATTCCCGCTGCACGTCTGGTTGCCGGATGCGATGGAAGGCCCGACGCCCGTGTCCGCTTTGATCCATGCCGCGACGATGGTGGCCGCCGGTGTTTATATGCTTTGTCGCACGCTCTTTTTATACAACGCCGATGCGCTTCACCTCATCGCCTACATCGGTGGCTTCACCGCGCTGCTCGCGGCGCTGATGGCGGTTCAGCAAAATGACATCAAGCGCATCATCGCCTACTCGACGCTGTCACAACTCGGTTACATGGTCATGGCCGTTGGCTTGAGCGGCCCGACGCCAGCGATGTTCCATTTGACCACGCACGCCTTTTTCAAAGCGCTGCTGTTCTTGAGCGCCGGGTCCGTCATCATCGGCATGCATCACGAGCAGGACATCTGGCACATGGGCGGACTGAAAAAGAAAATGCCCGTGACGTTCTGGACTTTTCTCGCTGGCGCACTGGCCTTGAGCGGTATTCCGCCGTTTGCAGGTTTTTATTCGAAGGATTCAATTCTCGCGCAATGCCTGGAACAGAAAAATTATTTGTTGTTCGCCGTCGCCGTTTTCGTCGCCGGGCTGACCGCGTTTTACACGTTCCGTTTGTTCTTCGTCGTTTTCCTCGGCAAGGAAAAAACCGACCACGCCAAGCACGCACACGAATCGCCGCTGATCATCACCGCGCCGCTGGTGATTCTGGCCATCTTCGCGACCATCGGCGGTTTCATCGGCATCACGAACAACTACGGCTCGCAATTTGCCGCCGACCACGAAACGCTTTCGCTTGCGCAGCAATTTCTCGAGCCGTTGAAAACGCCCGTTCCGATGTTGATCGGCATCGGCGTTGCGCTCGCCGGAATTTTCCCAGCTTTCTCAATTTACAAAAATACCGCGACCGATCCGCTGCCTGCCAAACTCGGTATTTTGGCAAAGTGGATGAAGAACAAGTTTTACTTCGACGAATTTTACGCAGCCACGTTCATCCGCGCGCACGATTTTCTCGCGGCGGTGGCCGACTGGATTGACCGCTGGATTTTGGAAGGCGCGATCATCGGCGCGATTCGCGGCGGCACGGATTTGAGCGGACGTGCATTGCGCCTCGCGCAAACCGGCAACCTCCAGACCTACGCCTTCCTGTTCGTGCTCGGCGTGGCGCTGTTGCTCTATTTCGTTTTGGGAAAATAAAATGTCCATACTGACTTACATCGCAGGTTGGCCGCTGCTGGCGGCGTTGGCGCTCGTCGTCGTGCCGCGCAATTACCGCGTCATCATCCGCGCCATCGCGGTGCTGGCCACGCTCATCTCGGCAGTGCTGGCGGTGAAGATGTTTGCGCAGTTCGTGCCCGGAGCGAACGGCTTCCAGTTCGAGCAGCAAATTCCGTGGGTCGAATCGCTCGGCATCAGCTATCACGTCGGCGTGGACGGCTTGAACGTCGGTCTGATTTTGATGGGCGCGATTGTCGCGTTCGCCGCCGCGCTTTGCTCGTGGGAAATCCAGACGCGCGAAAAGGAAT
>Ga0302202_10002381_pt1 | contig 21758 bp, 20 predicted proteins | sample II_Bog_N3_3_FD_194579 | JGI IMG/M metagenome (GOLD analysis project Ga0302202, IMG submission 194579) | Peat permafrost microbial communities from Stordalen Mire near Abisko, Sweden - II_Bog_N3_3 | ecosystem: Environmental > Terrestrial > Soil > Wetlands > Peat | place: Sweden: Abisko...
CTTCTGCGCAATGGTCTTCTCCATCGAGCTCTCGATCAGCCGCGCCGCCTCCGTCCAGCCTAGAAAGTTGAACAGCATCACGCCGCTCAGCATCACAGAGCCTGGATTGATCACGTCCTTGTCCGCGTACTTCGGAGCCGTTCCGTGCGTTGCCTCGAAGACCGCAAAGCCATCGCCGATGTTTCCGCCCGGCGCAATTCCCAGCCCGCCAACCTGCGCGGCTGCAGCGTCCGAAATGTAGTCGCCATTCAGGTTTGTCGTGGCCAGCACGCTGTAGTCCTCCGGACGCAGGATGATCTGCTGGAAGATCGAATCCGCGATTCGGTCATTCACCAGGACCTTCGACTTCCACTTCCCTCCGCCGTGCGACGCGCCAATCGAGGCCAGCACCGCCTTCACCTCTGCCACCACGCTCTCGCCAAACTCCTTCGACGCAAACTCGATCCCCGGCTCAATCAGCGCCGCATTCTGCTCCGCCGTCAGGCTCGGGTTGGCCTCCAGGTTGCCCAGAATCCAGCTCTCCCGCTCGGTCACGGTCTGTTCGCGGAACTCCTGCGCGGCAACCTCGTAGCCCCATTCGCGGAAGGCTCCCTCGGTGAACTTCTGGATATTTCCCTTGTGGACGATGGTCACCGTCTTGCGGTTGTTATCCAGCGCAAACTGGATCGCAGCCCGCACCAACCGCTTCGACCCTGTAATCGAGATCGGCTTCACCCCAACTCCAGAATCCAGCCGCACCTTCTTCTTCGTCCCCTTCAACATCTCGTCGTTCACAAATGCAATGAACTTCGCCGCCTCGGGTGTTCCCTCGCGGAACTCGATTCCGGCGTAGATGTCCTCGGTATTCTCGCGGAAGATCACCACATCCAGCTTCTCCGGGTGCTTCACCGGGCTGGGCACACCGGCATAGTACTTCACCGGGCGCACGCACTGGTACAAGTCCATCAACTGCCGCAGCGCCACGTTCAGGCTGCGGATTCCCCCGCCCACGGGCGTGGTCAACGGTCCCTTGATGGACACGCGAAAGTCCACCGTCGCCTTCACCGTGTCATCGGGCAGCCAGTTCTGGGTCTGGCGATAGGCCTTTTCGCCGGCCAGCACCTCATACCACTCCACCTTGCGCTTGCCGCCATAAGCCTTCTCAACCGCGGCGTCGAAGACGCGCTGCGAGGCCTTCCAGATGTCGCGGCCCGTACCGTCGCCTTCGATGAAAGGGATAATCGGGTGGTTGGGAACCGTGTAGGTGCCGTTTGCATACTCGATAGGCTTGCCGTTTGCCGGCACAGCAATGCCGTTATAGCTCGTCTGCATAGGGTGGTTTGCTCCCGGGATGGACCGAATCTGTCAGCACTCGAAGGCTACCATCCGCTGTCGGCGCATGGCAACGAACCCGCCGGAATACCAGCGATGATCGACTCCTGCGGGCCGATTATCGAACCAAGGCCGCGCGATACGGAGGAAGGCCGGCAATCGTTCGCCGGCCTCCTTTGCCTTCACTGCCCACAGCCCGCCATTGCGTGAATATCAGGCAAACACTCCCGCGCCGTAACCATTCGGCAGCCCCATTGTGATACCGTTGACAAGGTTCGTCGGTCGCTGACCCCTGTCTATGCGACCCCCGTCCACCACATTTGCAATCCCTTCGGAGGGTCTTCCACATTGGGCATGAACATGGTCCCCACGCGCCTTTTCTTTACCAAAGGCGTAGGCAAGCATAAAGAACGTCTCACCTCATTCGAATTGGCTCTCCGCGACGCAGGCATTGCCGCACAGAACCTCGTCCGGGTCTCGTCCATCTTTCCGCCCCAGTGCAAGCTGATCCCGCGCAAGGAAGGCCTCAAGTACCTGAATCCCGGCGAAGTCGTCTTCGCCGTCATCGCGGAGAATTCCACCCGCGAGGCGCACCGCCTGGTTGTCTCCAGCATCGGCGTCGCCATCCCAACGGACCGAAATACCTACGGCTACCTCTCCGAGCACCATAGCTTCGGCGAGACGGAAGATCAGGCGGGCGACTACGCCGAGGAACTCGCCGCGGAGATGCTGGCAACTACGCTCGACGTGGACTTTGACCCCGATAAGAGCTGGGACGAGAAGAAGGAGATCTATCGCATCTCCAACAAGATCGTTCGCACTGCAAACGTCACCCAGTCCGCCGTCGGCGACAAGAACGGCCGCTGGACCACCACCATCGCCGGAGCCATCCTCCTCTTCGACGACAAGTAATCGGAACCTGAGAGAATACCGGGGGCGCTGGCAAATCGCCGGCGCCTTTTCCATTGCACTAGGAGTTGCCGCAATGTCAGCACCCGCAACCCGCATCGCCCTGATCCAGATGTCCTGCGCGCCGGACACTGCGCAGAACCTCGACCATGCCGCGGACCTCGTCCGCCAGGCCGCACGCGCCGGCGCGCAACTCATCTGCCTGCCGGAACTCTTCCGCGCGCAGTACTTCTGCCAGCGCGAGGACCATGCCCTGTTCGCGCTGGCTGAGTCCATCCCCGGCCCCAGCACCGCCCGGCTCGCCGCCATCGTCCGCGAGGAGAAGATCACGCTGGTCGCTTCCCTCTTCGAGCGCCGCGCTCCCGGCCTCTACCACAACACCGCCGCAATTCTTGACCACGCCAGCCCCGCGCCAGACAACATCGCCGGCATCTACCGCAAGATGCACATCCCCGACGACCCTCTCTACTACGAGAAGTTCTACTTCGCTCCCGGCGATCTCGGCTTCCGTGCCATGCCCACCAGCAACGGCACCATCGGCACCCTCATCTGCTGGGACCAGTGGTATCCGGAGGGTGCGCGCATCACCTCTCTCCTGGGCGCGACCACGCTCTTCTACCCCACCGCCATCGGCTGGCACCCCAGCGAGAAGACGGAGTTCGGCACAGCACAGTACTCCGCCTGGCAGACCATGCAGCGAGCCCATGCCATCTCCAACGGGGTCTTTGTCTGCGCCGTCAACCGCGTCGGGCACGAGCACGGCGACGTCATCCACGATGGCGTCAGCATTCCCGGCCCCGGCGACCACACGTCCGCCTCCGGGCTGGAATTCTGGGGCGGCAGCTTCATCGCAGACCCCTTCGGCCGCATCCTCGCCCAGGGCTCGCACGACCAGGAAGAGATCCTGACTGCCGAGTTGGACCCCGCACAGGTCGAGATCACGCGCCAGCACTGGCCGTTCCTGCGCGATCGCCGCATCGATGCGTATGCCGGCATCACCAGCCGCTTCCTCGACGAGCCATAACTCTTATTGGCCCACAACCGACATGCTGCGCATCATCGTGATCACGACCGGTCCCAGCAACACGATGAAGATGCTGGGAAAGATGAAGAACACCAGCGGAAAGATAATCTTGATCGTCGTCTTGGCCGCCATCTCTTCCGCAAGCTGACGGCGCTTCATCCGGATGTTATCTGCAAACTCGCTCAGCGCACGGGCAATCGGCGTCCCGAACCGCTCTGTCTGCATCAGCATGCTGGCAAATGCGTTGATGTCGCTCAGCTCGCTGCGAGCGGCCATGTCCGCCCATGCCTGGATGCGCGGCTTTCCGGCGCGCTGTTCGCGGTTGATCTGCAGCAGCTCCTGCGTAATCTGCGGATGGCTGATCCCAAGCTCCTGTCCTACTCGCAGCAGCGCCTGGTCAATTCCCAGGCCCGCATCCACGCAGATGACCAGCAGATCGATCGTATCGGGAATCCCTCTACGAATCTTCTCCCGCCGCAGCTTGACCAGCCGGGTCAGCACAATGTTGGGCAGGATATAAGCAGCGGCCGGAAGCGCGATGATCCAGAAACTGCGGTGCCACGGTAGGATCGCTCCCACTATGAGCCCCAGCAACGGGCAGAGAACGCGCGCTGCGTTGTAGACGTCGGCCGGAAACGTCCCGCGGTACCCGGCATTCCCAAGACGCTCCGGCAACTCTGTGTCGCTGCCCAGACCGAGCCGCCCGCGGGCCCAGTGCACCATCGCGAAGAGCCGCCGGCCTGCATCGCGCGTACGCGCACGATCGGATCGATAGATGCTGGCGCGATGGGTAACCTCTAGAATGCGCTTCATCCTGAAGTACGATCTCCGCATCGTGAGCAGCCATAAGCCCAGCGCAACCAGGAAAAATATGGTCGTGCCAAACGCGAGATCGAAGAGATGCGTCATGGGAACCTCTATACCTGCACATTCACGATCTTTCGGATCACCAAGGCTCCCACGGCTATCAGAGCCGCACCGGCACACAGGAGCTCTTGCCCCAGGGGATCGTGAAAGAGCATGTCCGAGTACCCCGGACTGATAACATTGATGAACACCAGCATTACGATTGGGAGTAGTCCGAGGATCCAGCCGGTCAGCCGTCCCTGGGCCGTCCTGGTGCACACTTCGCCCTCGATGCGGACACGCTCGCGAATGACATAGGATGCGCGGGCCAGGATCTCGGTCAAATCGCCTCCCGTCTCCTTCTGAACCAGGATCGCCGTGATCAGAAACTGCACGTCTCTGGATGGAATCCGCATCCCCATTTGCAGCAGCGCATCGCGAAATTGCAGACCCAGCCGCTGCTGCTGGAAGACCTGGACAAATTCAAACGCCAGCGGCTCCGGCGACTCCTGACTGACCATCTCGATCGAGGATGCCATCGAGTGCCCTGCACGCAGGGAACGCGCGATCAGGTCGATGGCGTCCGGCAGCGCCGCATTGAACGCCTTCAGTCGCCGGTTCCGCTGGAAGCACAGCACCCAGTACGGAATCATGCATCCCGCACACAGTGCGGCAACGGCCAACGACAGCAACCGCAGCAGAACATAGCAAAGCACGCCGCACCCCAGGCCAGCGGCTGCCGACAGCGCAACAGCACCACCCAGACCCATGCTGCTATTTGCATGGACCAGGAGCAATTTCACCTGCTTGGCGATCTCATAACGATCCGACAGCGCGTCGAGCCGCACAGAATGGCCCCACGGCGCTGTCTTTTCCAACTCAGACCCATCCATATTCGCCGTGTGCACGTGAATCGAATCCTGGATGGTCCCCAGCCGTCGCCGTATGGTCTTGCTCGGCGCTGCCGGGCGCAGCAGCAGCAATAGAACCCCAAAGCTCGACCCAGTGGCCGCGAGGAATGGCAGCGCAAGATCGCTCATGGTTCGAACTCCATCCAGCCTCCTGGCTTAAATCTCGACGGAATGATCGAGTAAGTTGAGCCCCAGCGGAATCCCGGCAGCCTTCAGCCGCTCGCTGAACTTGGGCACGATGCCGGTGGAATAGAACCGGCCCTTCACGCTTCCGCTGGGCCCCAGGCCCTTCTTCTCAAACAGGTAAATATCCTGCAAGCTCACCACGTCGCCGCTGGTGCCTGTAATCTCGCTGATGTGCGTCACCCGCCGTGTTCCGTCGCTCATCCGCGCCACCTGCACAATCAGGTCCACGGCGGAGGCAATCTGCGCGCGAATCGCCTTCTCCGGCAGCGTAATGGAGCCCATCATCGCCATCGTCTCAATGCGCGCAATCGCGTCTCGCGGATTGTTTGCGTGGATGGTCGTGATGGACCCATCATGGCCGGTGTTCATGGCCTGAAGCATGTCCAGTGCCTCTTCGCCGCGGACCTCGCCCAGGATGATCCGATCCGGGCGCATCCGGAGCGCATTGATCACCAACTCCCGCTGACGAACAGCGCCCTTGCCTTCCAGATTGGAGGGTCGGCACTCCAGGCGCGCCACATGCTCCTGCTTGATCTGGAGTTCCGCGGAGTCCTCGATCGTGACAATGCGTTCCGAGCCGGAGATAAATCCCGACAAAACATTCAGCAGCGTCGTCTTGCCGGAGCCTGTGCCCCCAGAGACAACAATGTTCAGCCGCGCGCGCACCGCACTGCGTAGAATCTCCATCATCTGTGGGGTCAACGCCCGATGTCGCAGCAGGTCCTCAGAGGTCAGTGGGGTCGAACCGAATCGCCGTATGGAGACCAGCGGCCCGTCCACGGCAAGCGGCGGAATCACGATGTTCACCCGCGACCCGTCCAGCAGCCGGGCATCCACCATCGGTGATGACTCGTCGATCCGGCGCCCAACGGCGGAAACGATCTTGTCGATGATGTGCATCAGGTGCGCTTCGTCCTTGAAGACGATGCCGGTTTTCTCAATCAATCCCCGCCGTTCCACGTAAACCGTCTTGTACGTATTCACCAGGATGTCGTTCACGGTCGGGTCATGCAGCAGCGGCTCCAGCGGCCCCAGGCCAAACACCTCGTCCAGGATGTCGTGCGCCAGATGATCGCGGTCCGGCGCGCTGAGTGGCGCACTCTGTTCCCCGACCAGTTGCAGAATCACGGCAAGCAGTCGCTGCCGTCCGCTTAGTTCGTCCTCCTGAATGGCCGCCAGCTTCTCCAGATCCATGCGGCGAATCAGTTCGTGGTGCACGCGAGTCTTTAGATCATTGCGCGCCGGTTCAGTCAACGTCACCCGCCCTTCGGCCGCCACCGGCGGCCGCGCGGGCTGAGTCATATAGATCGATTCTTCGGGCATTGGCATTTCCTCGTTATCACCAGCACTGTCCGTCGCTGCCGCTCTCACCGCAGAAACTCAAACAGCTTCCACTTCTTCTCTGCCACGGGTTTGGAGCTGCTCATGCCATACACAATGCGATTGGCCCATTGGGCGATGGCGTGGTTGAACTCAGACCGCCGCTGCGGCGGAATGGGCTCGCCGTCATTGATGGCGCGCAGCAGCTCAAAGTAATTGTTGGGTACCGAGATAGAGATGGGAAATCGCACAGCCTTCTCAATCTGCTCGGAGGTCACCGAATCCGTTGCTGTCGCGCGGTTGATGACAATCCGCAATTTGCCCGCCGCGGACTCGCTGAGGGAGAGGTTCTCCACCAGCCGGGCCAGATCGCGCAACGCTGCAACATCCGGCGTCGAGACGATGTAAATCTCATCGGACTGGTCGATCAGCGATGCCTTCGGACTCTGAATCGTTGCCGCGGCATCGATCAGGACGTAGTCGTACTCCCGCCGCAGAAAATCCATCACATATTCCAACTGATCGCCCCTGGGCTCGTGCGAGCCCCCGCACATCTCCGGCGATGCAATCACATCCAGACCGCTCCGGTGCCGGACTACAAAGCCTTCCAGCAACTCAGCATCCAGCCGGTCCGCATTCCGCAGCAGCTCATCAAAGTGGTACTGCGTGTCGCGCAGCCCGAGGTACAATGCCACGTGGCCGAGCTGCTGCTTCTGGTCGATCAACAATGTCTTCTTGCCATGCTGGTGAACCAGGTGAGTCGCAAGATGCACGGCCAGCATGGTGGCGCCTACGCCGCCCTTCGCGCCAAAAAAGGAGATGACCCGCCCAATGCCGCTCTGGGTGCGCGGGTCGGCCGCCGTCACGGCATGAAACCGGTTGAGCGCAGCGGCGATTTCCTTCCCATCGACCGGCTTGGTCAGGAACTCGGTGCAGCCATTGCGCACCGCGCGCAGCAGAATGCCGGCGTCCAACTGCGCACCGACACCGACGATGTTGATCTTGTTCAGAAAAATCTGGCGCAGCCGTTCCGTGGTCATCAGGGCCAGCTCGGGATCGCGATCGAAATCGATCAGCGCTACGCACGAAGCCGCATTCTTCAGTAATGGAGAGAACTGCGGACGTTTGTCCGAGGTGATGTAATCGTGAAACTCCCCTGCGAACTGCGCGCCGGAGACATTGGAAGCTGCCGCAGTAGCTGCATCCACAACAGTCGCGTCCACGCAGACGCTGAAGACGGCCTGAGTTGCTCGTTCCTGCAGATTCGTATCGTTGCTCATCGGCTTCCCTGCTGCGCTCCGGCCGTTGACGATGTCGATGCTGGCGTGGCGGGTTTTGCGCCCGTTAGGGTGGCCGGAAGAGACGAATCGAAAGACGGAGCGTCCAGATTGGGCACAACGAACTTCGGTTCGCCAGAGCCTGCCGGGGGATTCGACGCGAGCGGATCCACCACCGATGCCGTCACAACGATCACGAGTTCGACCACCGAGTGGTTGAATGTCTTCGACCGAAAGAGCTGGCCGAGAATGGGCACATCTGCAATGCCCGGCACCTTGCTCATGATCTCCGTCGTCCGGTGGTCCAGCAGACCGGAGACGATAAAGCTTTCTCCATTCCGGATCTCAACCTCAGTCTCCGTTCGACGGGTGGAAAGCGCTGGAATGGTGTAGCCGGAGATGGTCACGGCATTGCTGAAGTCCAGCGTGCTCACCTCCGGCGCCAGCTTCAGATGGATCGTGCCATCGGAGTTCACTGTCGGCGTGAACTCAACCTTCACGCCGTATGGCCGGAACTGAACGCTGATCGCCGAGGAGTTTCCCGCGCCGCTCTCCACCACCGGAAACGGGAACTCGCCTCCGGAGAGGAACCGCGCCGGCAGTCCGCTCAGAGTTGTCAGCGTGGGTTCGGCCAGTACCTGCAGCACCTGCTTCTGCTCCAGGTCCTGGATTGTGACTCCCACGTCCAGCTTGGAGTTGTACAGCAGCACATCCAACGGGTTGCTCACCGACAACGATGACCCGCTTCCGCTGACCGTGCCGCCGAACTGCCCGGTCGTCGTCTGCACGGCCGTGCGGCCTCCAGCAAAGACATTGATGCCCAATTGGTTCATGCGTGTGCGGTCCACCTCCACAATCCGCAGCTTCAACTGCACCTGCTTGCCGTGCTCGGGAACCACGCGGATGGAATTGACCACATCTTTCCCGTACTGCATGGCCATCTTCGCCGCGGCATCGGCCAACGCCTCAGTCGCGACCGATCCAGTGAGAAATATCTTGCCTTCCCCTGCATCCGCATCGATCGACAAACCCGGAAAGGCATTTCGCAACGAGGAGCGCAGGGCCGCAGGGTCAAGGTCTGCAAACACGGTGTAGAGGCGCCGCCCGCCAGCCTCGTCCCACAGCACCATGCTGCTTACCCCAACGCTCCTGGCAGTCAGCACAATCTCTTTGGTGTCGGAGGTGTACGTCTGCAACACCCCTGGGTTGCCCACATACACCCGTCGAATCAGCGTGTCTGAAGAGAACAGAATGGATCGACCCTCCGTCAGGTGGATCGTGTCGCCCGGTGTCGCTGAGTGCAGCCTCAGGGTCTCTGCCGCGGTTCCATCCGCTCCTGGGCCTTCACGAACAGTCTGCGCAACAGTTTGGTGAGCCGATACGAAACATCCCCAGAGAATGCAGGCGAGCAGAAGTTCGTGTCCTGTCCCACTGCATCGTCGTTTGAGGGCAGATTGTTGGGCCGAAAGGCCTGCAAAGTTCTTCATCGTCCTGCCCCTCCATCCTGCGACGCCACGGACCGGACGTCATTTGTCCCGCTGCCGAATACCATCTCGATCCCATGCGGCTTCGGCGTGGGCGCTGCGACAGCCGCCGCCATCGCCCTCGGACGCACACTGTGTCTGGGTACAGCGGCTCCGTCTCCCAGTTGCGACAGCAGCGTTGGACCGCTGCCCGTCAGCGCGCTGTCCGCGCCGTTACGCAGCACAAAGTGGATCGCACCTTGCGCACTGGCAAGCACAGCTCGTTGCGACTCGTCGGGAGTCAGCAACAGCGTCACAATCGCCACGTCGGACGCCTTGCCATCCGGGTCCGGTTCAATCTGATGCCCGGCAGCCAGCACAACCACGTTCTGCAGCACGGTCGCGGTCAGCGATTCATTGGACTGTTCCGGCCGATAGGTCACCAGCACGTCCAGGTGCGAGCCGGGCTCCAGGAATCCCGCCACTCCAACCACCTCGTCCGAGCGCAGCGCGACAGCCCGCATGCCATTCGGAATCCTGCTGGCCAGGCCGGTCCCGGAACCCGCAGCCGAAAGTTCGCGATCGAGAATAGGCTGGCCCTTCGCCAGCGGGAACAGCAACTCGCGGTCCAACACATCCGCAATCCGCGGAAATGCTCCGTCTATCGGGATGCTGCCGGGCCACGCGATCAGCTCCGTATTGCTCGCCCTCAGCACTTCGCCAGCCTGCATTGCACGCGAAGGAGCGGCATACATAGCCTGCGGGATGCTGGTGGCGGGCACTCCCTTGGCCAGCTTCCTCGAGGCCAGCCACGTGCACAGGCCAGAGACCATCAGCGCCAGCACAAGCGCCACCAGGATGCGTCGTGCGCTCACAGATGCCCTCCCCAGGCCACGCTCCAGAATGCGAAGAGGCATCCTGCCGCAACCGGCAGTGCAAACGGAATCTTCAGGCCCGTACCACTCGCCAGATTCAGTTGCGGATGCGGCTTCAGTCCGTGGCGCTGGTGATGCAGCAGCAGCAATCCGGTGTTGTGCAGCGTCTCTCGAAGCTTGCCGCGAACGACGCTCAACGCCAGGCCAAACACCCCTCCCGCCATTGCCGCCGCAATCAAGACAGTTCCCACGGCCGGCATTCCGGCAAGGCACCCTACTGCTGCCATCAACTTCACATCGCCGGCGCCCATGCCTCCCGCCACGTAGCAGACCGCAAACACGCAGCCCGCCAGCACCCCAGCCCCCGCGGAGTTCGCCAGCCCGCGCCCGCCTCCCACCGCTGTATGCAGCGCGAGGCCCGCAAGCATCGCCGTGCCCGTCAGCCTATTTGGGATTCGCCCTTCGCGAACATCGAAGACGGAGGCCACAACCGCACACAGCAGAGCAGCCCCGACAAACATTCCGTGCTGCTCAATTGTGCCCATGGGTTGCACTCAAAAACTACGGTTCGGTCCTCTAGGGAGTTGTCGAAAAAATTGGAATTGGATAGGCCGGCACTTCAGTGCCGGCATCAACCTTTGCGAAATCAATGCGGGCTTTAGCCCCTCTGACCTGCTCTTCGATCTCTTTCAAGACCCTCCTAGATCGTGTCGGACAAGGAGTTACTTAGCGAATTAAAGGAAAGGTCCAGATCGCTGGAGAGGGTGGACATCGCAGTGATTGTCCCCAAAACAAGTAGCCCCGCCACCAGCGCATATTCGATAAGTTCCTGCCCCGACTCGTCATGGACAAGGCCCGCACACCGCTGTCTGATTCGATTCATGGCGAGCCATTCCTTGTCTGAGGCGTTCGCGGCCCGCAACGCAGCCATGCCGCGGCCGGACCAGTCCCGTCGCTCTTGGTGGGATGCGGCGAAGCAACTCGCTCACGTGCGCTGTTTCGCCGCACATCGGGTATCTCCGATGACGTCTCCAACAACTTGCTGAAGCGCATCCTAGACGGCGTTGGTAAGGTTGTTGCCAACCGTATTGAAGGCCGAGCCGATCTTGGTGGACAACCCGCCCATCGCCACAATCGCGCCCAGAGCGATCAAGCCCGCGACCAGAGCATACTCGATCAGGTCCTGGCCCGATTCGTCCTTCATGAAGCGAAACAACATCTGCCGAATAGTCTTCATCATGGATAGTTCTCCCGTAGTGGTTCATTTGGCCCCGCATTCGCGAGCGGCTTGCGACTGCTCTCGCTCGATGTGAGCTCTTGATTCACCTATCGGAAAAGGAGATGAAAGCATGAGGCCACGGCGAACACACGTGCCCATTGGTAATGTGCTGCCCAACCCCCACGGTTGCGCACCGCCTCACGCACATCGTTCAGGATGTGTCAATGCACAGATCGTCTCCACGAAGCCCGGCCACCCCGCGCAGAGTTCCCGGCGCATGCCCGCCTCATAGTCGTCAAACTCGAAGCCCGGGCATACGGTGCACCCCAGGAGCGCCCACCTTCCCCCGGCCGCCAGTCGCGACCCCTGCCACACGCCGCGCCGCACCACCACCTGCGGGCGCTCGCCTTCCTCCAGCCGCTGGCCAATCCGCACCACCTTGCCGGCTCCCCCATCGCGCAACTGCAGCATCTCCACCGCATCGCCTGCATAGAAGTGGAACACCTCGTCGGACTTCAGCCGGTGCATCTCGCTGAATGTCTCCGGCTCCAGCAGGTAATAGATCGCCGTGCCGGTATGCCGCGGTCCCACATAGCGTCCGTCCGCAAACGCATCCGGCGGCAGCAGCTCTCCGGACTCGTACGTGCGGATGTACCACCCTCCCTCGCGCGGATGCGGCACCAGTCCCAGGATTTTCTTTACCTTGTCTGCCGTCATTGGGTCCTCTCGCGCTATGCTGGAAGCAATCCATTCCAATTCAACTCTACTGCGAGTCTGCACGCCCTATGCTCTCCCGCCTGGAAACATATTTCGGCTTCGCATCCCACCAGACCACCTGGCGCACGGAGGTCCTCGCCGGCCTCACCACCTTCATCACGATGGCGTACATCATCTTCGTCAACCCCGCCATCCTCTCGCAAACGGGCATGCCGCTCGCAGCCGTCACCACCTCCACCTGCCTGTGCGCTGCCATCGGCTCCATTCTGATGGGCACCCTGGCCAATTATCCGCTCGCCCTGGCGCCCGGCATGGGCCTCAACGCCTACTTCACCTATACCGTCGTCAAGGGCATGGGCATTCCCTGGCAGACGGCCCTGGGCGCGGTCTTTCTCTCGGGCATCATCTTTCTTCTACTCACCTTTGGCGGCATCCGCCAGAAGCTTCTTGGCGCTGTCCCGCACCAGCTCCATGCCGCGGTTGCGGGCGGCATCGGTCTGTTCATCGCCTTCATCGGTCTGCGTAACTCCGGCATCATCGTGCCCAGCACCGCCACCACGGTTACGCTCGGCAATCTACACATGCACTCCACCCAGCTCGCCATCTTCGGCATCGTGCTCATCGCCGTGCTGCAGGCCTATCGCGTCAAAGCCTCCATGCTGATTGGTGTGCTCGCGACTTTGGCAGCCGGCATCCTGCTGCACCAGGTCCGGTACATGCCGTCGACCTTCAACCCGATGGCCATCCGCGATACCGCACTTCACCTCGACATTCGCGGCGCGCTCCACCTCAACGCCTTCGAGATCATCTTCGTCTTCCTGTTCGTCGACCTCTTTGACAACATCGGCACACTGGTTGCCGTCACGGAGCGTGCCGGCCTCATCGCCCCCGACCACACCATTCCGCGTCTCGACAAAATCTTCTTTGCCGACGCCGCCTCCACCGTCGTCGGCTCGCTTGCCGGCACCTCCACCGTCACCAGCTACATCGAGTCTTCTGCCGGTGTCGCTGCCGGGGGCCGCACCGGCGTCACCGCCATCGTCACCGGCGTGCTGTTCTTTCTCTCTATCTTTATCGCGCCGGTGGTCGGAGCCATTCCCGACTTCGCCACCGCCCCCGCCCTCATCCTCGTCGGAGCGCTCATGCTCGGCGGCCTCGGCTCCATCGAGTGGGACGAGCCGCGCTTCGCCATCCCCGCGTTCCTCACTATCATCACCATTCCGCTCACATACTCCATCGCCACAGGCCTCTCGTTCGGTCTCATCAGCTATGCTGCGTTGGAGTTGCTCACCGGCCGCGGACGCCGCCAGCACTGGATGCTGTACCTGCTCGCCGTGCTCTTCCTGCTCCGCTTCGTCTACGTCTCGCAGGGATGATTGGCTGTGGTTGTGATCGCTTCGTGCGTGCCTCGGTCGCCACCCTGGCAATACAGGTACAACCCCAACCCGCCGATCAGAATCGTCACCATCCCGCGGCAGGCCTGCCCCAGGCTCCCATGCCCTTGCCAGAAGAAGTACAGCCCGCCCCCCAGCGAGATGCAACTCGCGGCGACCGCCCAAAGATTGCGGTAGAGGCTCGGCTTGCGCGTCGTCCACCACGCCTTCACGTACACCGCCAGGAGTCCCACGTAGGCAAACCTCCAGGCTGCGTGATCGAGCGGGGTAAACACCACATCCGTTCGGAACTTGAACAGCAGACTGGCACCGAGCGCAGCCAACAATACAATCGCCTGCAGTGCAAAGTACCCACGAATCCGCCGTCGCAAAAGCCGCATATCCCTCGCAGCATATCGGGCGCCAGGCTCAACGTCCATCACCCTTCTTATGTACAGAAGCCGCAAGGCCCTGCCCTGCGACATCCGGCAGAGACAGGGCCTCGCTGGTTTGCACCGCAAGTTCGCGCTTATTTGGGAAGCGTCTGGAGCGTAGGAACGACGGGCTTGGGCGCCAGCGTCTCCGCGGTTGCCCCAGAGTCCACCCCATCCAACGTCGCTTGGAACTGAATCAGCTGCTTGATCTGCTCATAGGAAATCGACCCGCCCAGCGGCAGCATCCGGCCATTCACAGAGAGCAGCGGCGTCTGATCCACCCCTACGTCCGTCCCCAGTTTGATGTCCGCGTTCACGATATCCCTGGTCGTGGGCGTCGCTGCACACGCTGCTATCGCGTCGGCGTCCAGGCCGGCCCGCTTCGCCGCCGCCTTCAACAGTGTATCTTCCGTGGCAGGAGCCAGCGCGTCCTGGGTGTCAAATACGCCGGTGGCAAACTTGAAGAAATCCTCGTTCGACTTCTGCTGCACGCACACGCCATATGCAGCCGCCTTGAACGCCGACGGGTGACTCTCCACCAGGGGAAAGGGCTGGAAGACGACGCGGGCCTTGGGGAAGTCCTTCACAATCTGGTCGATGGTGGTCTGGGCGTCTCTGCAGTGCGGGCACTGCAAGTCTGCGAACTCGACCAACTCCAGATCCTTGCTATCGGCCCCGCGGTATGCACCATCCGCATGTGCCCGTAGCGTGTCGCGCGTATCGGCAAACGGCGTGGCTCCAAATGGGACGACGATGCTGCCATCGCCGATCGCATGTTTGCCGTCAGGAGTAACAAAGAAGGTGGCCGCCTGCACCTTGGCGTCCGTGCCTCGCTCCTTGACGAACACGACAACCCTGGTCACGTTCGGCGCTGCCGTCGGCTGAATCGCCATCACGCGATACAGCCGGTTCTCATCATGCCCCCACACCTGGTGAAGAAAGGAATTAACCGTGTCCAGGGTCGGGGATGCGGCGGTAAAGTTCCTCGGATTGGCCTTCGGCAGCGGGTCATCCGGCACGGGACCAAGACTGGCAGGACCCGCAATCGGAGCCTGTGGTGCGGCAGCTGCCGGAGTCTGAGGCGCCGGCGCGGCAGGCACAGCGGCGGCAGCCTGCCCAAACGCGTGAGCCGCGCTCAAACCAAGAACCAGCGTGAGCGCGGATGCCGGGAACAATCCCAGCGCAAACTTTGAGGGCAAAGCAATCTTCTTCAATATGGTTTCCTTTTTCCCAGATCTCAATAGCATCGGACTTCCGTGCTGCTCCATTCTATCGGGGACTGCCCTCCGCTGTGCACTCCCCCGCCACATTGCACGGCCTCGCGCGATTGTCCCCATCATCGCGCAGCCGACCGCCGCCCGTGTAGTGCGTCAGAAATAACGGTAGCTACGGGGTGGCCCGAGATCATGTTTTTCGGAGGAGCAGCGGGCTTCAGTCCGCGGTAAGTGGCCTATAAATCGGCGGGCTTTAGCCCCGGGCTCCCTGCGTCCCCGCTCCGATTCAGACGCGAAGATGTGCCCATCTGCGTGACGCACTACGCTAAATCTCCACCTTCACCGCAATGGGAAACCGCCGCCCGTTGCCAAACGACTTCTGCGTTACCTTCAGCACTGGGGCTGCCTGCTGACGCTTGTACTCACTGCGCTCCACCAGCGACAACACCCGCCGAATGAGCGCCAGGTCCACCGTCTCGCCCGCCTCCGTGCGCTCCGCCAGTATCTGCTCCGCGGAGCAGTACCGCTCCACGTATGCCTCCAGGATCGGGTCGAGCACGTCGTAGGGCGGCAGCGAGTCTGTATCGCGCTGGTCCGGCCGCAGCTCCGCCGACGGTGGCTTCTCCAGCGTATTCCGCGGGATCACCTCCCCCTTCCGGTTTGCGTGCCGGCTTAGGGCGTACACCCGCGTCTTAAACACATCGCCAATCACCGCCAGCGCGCCCACCATGTCGCCATACAGTGTGCAATACCCGGTCGACATCTCGCTCTTGTTCCCCGTAGTCAGCACCAGCGCCCCAAACTTATTCGACAGCGCCATCAACAATCCGCCGCGAATCCGCGACTGCAGATTCTCCTCCGCCAGCCCAAACGGCGTACCCGCGAACAGCGGCTCCAGCGTGCTCTGATAGTGCGAAAAAATATCGTGGATGGAGACCAGTTCAAACCGAATGCCAAGATTCCCAGCCAGTTCCCTCGCATCCTCAATCGATCCCGTCGAAGAGAACTCGCTGGGCATCCCCACGCCCAGAACGTTCTCCGCGCCCAGCGCCTCCACAGCGATAGCAGCCACCAGCGCCGAATCAATCCCGCCCGACAGCCCCACCAGCGCTTTCCGGAAGCCGCACTTGCGCACGTAGTCCCGCGTGCCCAGCACCAGCCCGTCCCACATCGCTGCAATCTCGTCCGCATCGCACGCCGCCATCGGCTCTGCAACCTGTACGGCTGCCCGTCCCATGGCTCGATTCGCGCCGCGCTCCTGCACGCTGTCGGTGTCGAACAGCACCAGGTCCTCAGTAAACGATGCTGCCTGGGCCACCACATCACCGTTCGGTCCCACCACCAGCGACGACCCATCGAAGATCAGCGAGTCATTCCCGCCCACCTGGTTCACCATCACAACATAAGCAGCGTGCCGCCGCGCAATCGCCGCCAACATATTCCGCCGCAACTGCCGCTTCCCGCACCAGAACGGCGACGCCGAGATATTCAGGATCAGCCGCGACCCCGCCGCGATCGGGTCCGGCAGCGTCGCCCACTGCCGCATCAGCTCGTCCACCGGGTCCACCGGATACAGCCGCCGCGGCCAGAAGCCTTTGTCGTTCCAGGCATCCTCGCAGATGGTCACTGCCAGCGGCTGGCCATCCAGCATGGTCAACGACTGCTGCCGTGCCGGCTCAAAGTAGCGTTGCTCGTCGAACACGTCGTAAAACGGGAGTAGCATCTTCTGCTGGATAAAGCTCACTTCCCCGCCAGAGAGGAGAGCCGCAACGTTGCAGGCCCGCTTGCCCTCGGCGCCCTTGCCATCCGCCGCTCCAGTCGCCAGCGCCGTGCCGCACAGAATCGCCGGCCCGGTCGCCGTCTGCGCGGCAATCTCCCCCAGCGCTCCGGCAGCGCGCGCCAGGAACGACCGCTTCTCCAGCAGGTCGGCAGGCGGGTAGCCGCATACGCTCAACTCCGGAAACACCGCCAGAACCGCACCAGCGTCCCCGGCACGGCGTTTGAAATCAAGAATGAGTCGCGTATTTCCGGTAAAGTCGCCGACGGTCGGGTTGATCTGCGCGAGTGCGATCTTCACCCTTCAAGTTTACCGCGACCGAACAGCCCCAAGTCGCCGCACCCGGTTGCCCGCCGCCGCATTTGCCAGCCACCGTTCAGCGCTCTCGAACAACAGACATCGGAACACTCACAACTGACAACTGAACACTGGCCTTTTACGAGCCGGTGCCGGAGAATACCACACCAATCGTCCGCGCCAGGATCTTCACATCCAGCCAGAAGCTCCAGTTCTCCACATAGGCCGTGTCCAGCGAGATATAGCTGTCGAACGATGGATCCTGCCGCGCCTCCACCTGCCACAGTCCGGTCATTCCTGGCAGCACATCCAGCCGGCGCAGATGCGATAGATCGTACTGCTCCACCTCCGACGCAATCGGAGGCCGCGGGCCCACCAGGCTCATGTCCCCGCGCAGCACGTTGTAGAACTGCGGCAACTCGTCCAGCGAATACTTCCGCAAAAACCGTCCGACACGCGTAACCCGTGGATCGTTCACAATCTTGAACAGAATCCCGTCGCGTTCGTTTCTGGCCTCCAGGTCCTTCTTCAACGCGTCCGCATTCACCACCATGGTGCGGAACTTGTAGCACCGGAACGTTCGGCCCTTGCGTCCCACACGCTGCGCGCGATAGAACACGGGTCCCTTCGAGTCAAACTTGATCGCCGCCGCCAGCAGCAGCAGTAGTGGCGATCCAAAGGTCATCGCCAGCACCGCGCCTGTGGTGTCCAGTACCCGCTTCAACATGAAAGCGCCAATCGGCAGATCGCGCCGGTGCAGTGGGATCGTCGGAAACTGGCCGATGTACTCCACCGGAGCATTCCACGCCAGCCCGTCGTACAGGTCCGGAACCACCCTGACGTCGATGCCCATCCCGCGAGCCTCTTCCACCAGGGCAATCACCAGCTTCTTCTCCGCCGGGACGGAAAAGAATATCTCGTCCACAAACAGCGACCGCGCCAGCGAAAGGCAATTGCGCACATCGCCAATGATGTCCGCATCCCCCGATTCGGCCTCATGTTCCGTCAACGCCACAAATCCCTTGAACCGGAACCCCAAGTGCCGTAGAGACTCCAGATGGTTGCGCAGCGCGTGGGCCACCCGCCCTGCGCCCACAATCAAAACATTCCGCGTCTCCAGCCCATCCCGGTAGCGGGTATAGACCATCTTCCGCCACACGGCCCGCCGGATGCAGAGAAGCCCCATCGAGAACAACACCAACAGAATCACCACGATGCGAGATACCATCTCAGCCCGCCGCAAATAGAGCGTGCCGCACAGCAACAGGCCTGCAATCGCCGAAGCCTGCACCGTCATCCGCTGTTCATTCAGGCCGCTGCGGCTCAAGATCGCCCCGTAGAGCCCATACGACCGCGCCAGTATGACCACCATCAGGCCATACCATGCCACATAAATCATCGTAGGGCCGTTATGCGCCAGAAATGTAAGCAATGGCTCCGGATGCGCTATGCGGGGAACATCGGCGCGAAAACGAAGCGCCAGCAGCGCTGCCATCGCAACCGTGGCAAAATCCAGCGTCGCCCAGATCAGACTGGTCATCGACGGCCGATACACGGTCCCAAACCGGACTCGCGACGCACCATTGGCCGCAGTCCGTCTTCGGCCCGAAACGACTACCTGCTCGAGATAATCCGGTGTCGCCATCGCGAACGGCTCTCTCACTCCCACGATCCGCGTCCTGCGAATCGCAATCGCTTCGGCCGGACAAGTCCGGCCTCAGTGGAAACAGCTTTACACCCTGTATCGGCAGTCCGCTCGCCGTGATTCTCTACGCTTGAGAACTAATAACGTGCGGGTTCCGCCTGCTCGTGCGTTCAAGGTAAAACTGCTCGGCTCAGGTACCAGGGCACACTACCCTTTCAGAACGAATGGGCATCGCGACAGTGTCCGATGCACCGAAATGCTTCAGTGGAGTGAAAACTTGCCAGCGAAACTGGTCTTTCATCGAGAATACTGAAAACAAAGACACATGGCAATCTCTTAATGTGTCGATTCGGGTCGCACCAGGGTAACTCGTTGAAGCTTCAAACAGGTAAGACCAGCGCATCCAGTGCCAGAAACTCGCGCAATATCGGATCATCGCTCTGCTCCATCTCATCCATCGTCCCGAAGAACCGAGCCTTGCCCTGGTGCAGGAAGACCACTCGATCCGCCAACTTACGGGCAAAACGCATGTCGTGCGTCACCACAATACTGGTCAGATGCAACTGCTTCTTCAATAGCTCGATAAGCCCCCCCAAAAGGTGGCCCATCAATGGGTCGACCATGGTTGTGGGCTCGTCATACAGCACCGCCTCCGGCTGAGACGCCAGCGCCCGCGCAATCGCTACAGAGCGCTTCATCCCGGTCGACAGGTCCGAAGGCAGCAGGTCTTCCATCCCTGCCACCCCGACCATATCCAGCATCCCGGTCACAATTTTCTGAATCTGGTCCTCCGCCAGGTCGTGGCGCTCCCGCAGGGGGAAGGCAACGTTCTCGCCCACCGTGATCGAATCGAACAGCGCCCCGTTCTGGAACACCATCGTCACCTTGCGGCGGATTCCCTGCAACTGCTTCTCCGTAAACCCGCAGATGTCCTCGCCCGCCACCATGACCTTGCCCGCATCGATCTTCAGGAATCCCATAAGTATCTGCAAAGAAACGGACTTGCCCACGCCGGAGCGTCCCAGGATGCACAACGTCTCTCCCGGAAGGACGGAAAAGCTCACGTCGTCGAGCACCACGACGTCGCCAAACGACTTGTACACATGCTCGAAGGAGATGTAGGGCCCCGGCTTGTTGCGCCGCTCTGGAACGGCCTCGTTGGCTGCCTCGTTCTGCTCGGCAGCCTCGGCCATGAACTCCTGCACCACCTCCTGGGTCCCCGGAGGAACATCCGGAGCCAGCGCCACCACCTCGCCCGGAGCGGTGTCGGCCGTGGTCCCGTGCTTGTTCACGGCGTGGTCTTGTTCGGACTTCGATTCAGGGTCTGCCATGGTTGTCTCTCTATGATGCCTGAAACCGGAATCCTCAACGGTCCAGCGCGTCCAGATTGGCCTCCGCCTCGGCAAAGTCCTCCAGCGTGTTCAGGTTCGCGAACCAAAGGTGCTCCGCAGCCCGCTGCGCCGGAAGAATGCTCCCCACATCTGCCGCCCCCGCGCCTGCAGGCACCGGACGGTTCCACAGACCCCTCCCCGCAGGCAATCCTCGCCGATCCGCAAGTTCCCGGCCCGCCGCCTCAAACACCGGCATCAGTTTGAACTCATCCTGCCGGATGGCCGCAAACAGGAACGGAGCCACTTCCTTGTGCAGTACGCAAAACCCAGGTTGCGGCCGGCCATCCGCCGTAAACATCCGGACCCGCGCGCCCTCATCGGGCTGCGCCATCCACTCCCGCATCCAATGCTGTATGAATGCTGTCGGCAGAAAAGGCATATCCACCGCCAGAAACACGTTCCAGTCATACGTGGACCACAGCAGCGCCGACTCCATCCCGCCAATCGGCCCGCACCCAGGGTGGATATCCGGCACCAGCGGCGCAAACTGGGCCAACCCCGCGTTGCTGCTCAGGATGTGGACCTCCGCACACAAACGGCGCAGCTTCCCCACGGCATGCTCAATCAAGGGTTTACCGCCAAGCTCCAGCAGGGCTTTGTCCGTGCCCATGCGTGAGCTTCTGCCACCGGCCAGCACATATCCGCCTACGTGGAAGGCCCCCTGGGAACCCATCAGCTCCCCAGACTCGCAAGGAACCGGACGATCGACTCGATGCCGCGATGGAAGTTGGCCAGATGGAACTTCTCGTTCGGAGCATGCAGGTTATCGTCCGGCAGCCCAAACCCCATCAGCAGCGTCGGAATCTTCAGTTCGCGGATAAAGTCGCCCACAATCGGAATCGACCCTCCGCCGCGCACATACACCGTCTCCTTGCCGAAGACCGTATGCATCGCCTCCGTCGCCGCCTGCACATACGGATTGTCCGTCGACACCACAATTGGATCGCCCGCATGGATCAGCCGCACCTCCACCGTAATGCCCGTCGGACAAATCGACTCGACGTACCCCTTGTACAGCGCGAAGCTCTCCGCCGGCGTCTGCTCCGGAACCAGCCGCATGGACACCTTCGCCACCGCCCGCGCCGGGATCACTGTCTTCGCGCCGGCTCCCGTAAAGCCCCCGGGCATCCCATGCACGTCCAGCGTTGGCCGGGCCCACGTCCGCTCCAGCACGGAGTAGCCCGCCTCCCCGGTCAGCGCCGTCGAGCCCACCTCCGTCTTGCGATACTCCTCCTCGTCGAACGGAAGCGCTTTCCAGGCCGCCAGCTCCGCGTCCGACGGCTTGGCCACCGTATCGTAGAATCCCGGCACCAGAATCCTGCCGTCCTCGTGCTTCAGCTTTGCAATCATCTGCGCCAGCGCCACAAACGGATTCGGCGCCGCACCGCCATACATCCCGGAGTGCAGGTCCGTCCGCGCTCCCCGCGCCTCAATCTCCGTGTAGATCATCCCGCGCAGCCCAACACACAACGTCGGCAGGTCGGGCGCAAACATCTCTGTGTCGGAGACCAGCGCAACATCGGCCGCAAGCTGCTCCGGATGTTCGCGAACAAACGCCGCAATCCCCTC
>Ga0302202_10002402_pt1 | contig 21656 bp, 20 predicted proteins | sample II_Bog_N3_3_FD_194579 | JGI IMG/M metagenome (GOLD analysis project Ga0302202, IMG submission 194579) | Peat permafrost microbial communities from Stordalen Mire near Abisko, Sweden - II_Bog_N3_3 | ecosystem: Environmental > Terrestrial > Soil > Wetlands > Peat | place: Sweden: Abisko...
TGGCGCCGAAATACCAGAACACCGAATAGCGCAACAGCAGCGCCAGCCCGAAGGTGCCGAGAATCTGGGCCAGCATCGGCCCCTTCATGATGTCGCGGATCAGCAGGAAGTAGACGATGACCCCGACGGTCGCGAGCACCAGCGCCGCGAGCGGCGCCCCCAGCAAGGGGCCGGCGCCGAGCAGCGTATAGACCATATAGGCGACGTACATGCCGAGCATGACGAAATCGCCATGGGCGAAGTTGACGATGTTCATCATGCCCCAGACCAGCGTCAGCCCGGAGGAGAACAGCGCATAGACGGCGCCCAGCAGAAGTCCGCCGACGATCACCTGAACGAGGATAATGGACATGCCAGGGTCAAGTCTTGCCGGTTAAGCCTTGCGGGTGAAGTCTCGGGAAATGGCGATACAGCGGAAGCAATGAGGGCGGAACATCTGTCCCGCCCGATCTCACCAGCCCTTGTAGGGCGACACCGGCGCCTTCTCGGCATTGGCCTTGGGCCAGACCGTGACGTAGTTCTCGCCGTCCTGCAGCTGGATGATGACCCCGGCGGCGAGGATGTTCTGGCCCTTGTCGTCGAACTTGACGCCCTTGTAGCCCATGATGAGCTGATCCGGTTTCAGGTCGGTGGCCTTCAGCGCCGCCTGGATCTTGGCGGGATCGGTCGAGCCGGCGCGGTCGATCGCGTCGCACAGCACGAAGAAGCCCTGCATCTGGCGCGCGGCGGTATCGTCCATCTCGTCGCCGCTCTTCTTCTTGTACATCTCGGCGATCAGCGCGGTCGGCGAGCCCGCCGGCCCGACCGCCCACGACGAGCGGTTGAACGCGCCTTGCGAGATCTTGCCCACCGCCTTGATGAAGGACGGATCGGAATAGCCGGCATCGTCGGCGATCAGCATCGAGGGCTTGTAGTCGAGCGCCTGCATGGTCTTGGCGAACAGGATGGCGTCCGAGGTGTAGCTGATCATGATCACCACGTCGGGCTTCTTCTCCTTCAGCTGCAGCACCTGGCTCTGCACGTCGGTGGCATTGGCGGCATAGGCGATATCGATCGGGGCGTTCTCGCCGCCGGCCTTGAACACGCTGGTGATGACGCTGGCGACCGACGTGCCGTATTCGGTGTTGTCGTGGACCATGGCCACCGAGTCGGTCCTGGCGCCGGCGGCCTTCATGTCCTTGAGGAAGTCGCTGTAGATCTTCGCGAAGTCGGAGGCGACCGGCGTGGTGCGGAAGAACCATTTGAAGCCGCGCTCGGTCAGGTTGGCCGCTACCGACTCGCCGTTGAGTAACGGAATGCCGTATTTCTCGGCGATCGCGCTCGCCGTCAGCGTGATGCCCGACTGGTAGGCGCCGGTGAGCGCGACGACCTTCTCTTCCGTGATCAGCCGCAGCGCCTGGTTTTGCCCGGTGGCGGGGCTGCCCTGGTTGTCGGCGAACACCACTTCGACCTTGGCGCCGCCGAGCCCGGCAAGCCCGGCATTCTTCGCCAGCGGCAAATTGCCGAGTTCGGGATGGGCGTTGTTGATGATGTCCATGGCGACTTCGAGCGCGGCCTTGGTGTGGACGCCGGTGCTCGCGGCATTGCCGCTCAGCGGAAACAGCGCGCCGATCTTGACGGTCTTGTCCTGCGCTGAAGCGTGGCCCGCTGAAATCACCGAGATCGAGGCGGCGCAAAGCAGCGCGAGGATATGCTTGAATCTCATGTCGATCATCTCCGAAAGGTCCCACCCGGTGACAGGCTCTGAAGGCCAGGGGATGAGCGGGGCTTGGCCGCCGCTTCCCTCGTTTTTTGCTTCCGCCAGCATCGCATGCCCGCCAGGCATCGGCAAGTTGAGGCGGCCGGCGGCGCGCGGCCCCCTGGCAAAGTATCAGTTCGGCTGACCGGGAATTGCCTCAGGGATAGGCAGGCCGGCTTTTGACTCCGACATAGATCGTGTTGCTGGCGTCCCGATGCTGCAGCGGATTTTCGAAGCTCACGACATGGGTCGCGGAGATTGCAAAGGCACCGGCCAATACACTTTCAAATGCATCGTCCGGCGGGTCGTTCGACCACAGCGCGAAAACGCCGCCGGGATGCAGATGCGAGGCGAGTTTTTCCAAGCCGGCCGGCTCGTACAGCGCGGCGTGGCGCGGATGCAGCAGGCTGCGCGGCGAGTGATCGATATCGACCAGCACCGCATCGAAGCGACGGCCGGGCGCGAGCGGATCGAATCCGCCAGATGAATCCGACATCGCGAAGAAATCGCCATGGACGAGGCGGCAGCGCGGATCTGAGGTCAGCGATTTGCCAAGCGGCAGCAGCCCCTGCTCGTGCCAGTCGATCACCTCAGCCAAGGCATCGACCACGACCAGCGAACGGACGGCCGTATTCTCGAGCACGGCGTGCGCGGTGTAGCCGAGCCCGAGCCCGCCGACGACGACGTCGAGGCCGGTCCCGGCCAACGCGGCCAGTCCGAGCCGGGCGAGCGCGATCTCGGCGACGGTGAACAGGCTCGACATCAGGAACTCGTCGCCGAGCTTGATCTCGTAGACGTCCAGACCTGACTCGAGCTGCCGGCGGCGGCGCAGGCTGAGCACACCCATCGCGGTCGGACGGAAGTCCAGCTCTTCGAAATAGACACTCATCTTACCGCCCCCAACCGTCGCGATCAGCGCCGCAACACAGCGGCCGCATCCCCTCGCCCCCTCACGAACAGCATCGCCACGCGCTTGCCAAGGCCGTCAGCTTCCGAGTAGAAGGGCGCACGCTCCGCGCGGCCGGCGCATAATCCGTCGCTGGAACGACAAGGTTTCCTCTTAAGTGACTGTAATCATTTAAGAATTGGGGAATGGTGTAACGGTAGCACAACAGACTCTGACTCTGTTTGTCTAGGTTCGAATCCTAGTTCCCCAGCCACCGGTATATACCTGAAGTAATTGAGCAATATTCAAACGGCCTGTCCCGGACAGGCTTTCTCATGTTGCGCTTATGTCGCACTACCCTCATTGATTCTAAAGGGTTTTCGCGCCTCGCGACGGCTGGAGTTGCCTCTTCCTCGAACGAGAGACGTAGGCGTATTACGAGGTAGTTGCGGGGCTTAACGCCGCTCTCCGCGCACTTGGCCGCGACCAGGAATACCCGGTTGATTGGAGGTTATCGGCAGCAACGATCTCATGAGGGATCGTCCAGAGACCGCGAGGCGTTGGCGGCGGCCAAGCGCCCTCTCCCCAAGATGATTCTGGACTGGCAGGCTTTCCACTTATTCCTTACAGGCGATGCTGTTTGCGCACGAGCCAGCCTTCCTGGCTCGCGGATCAGAACAGCGGACTAGCCTCGGCAGCGCGGAGTCGATCGATTTTCGGGACGAATTTAGACACCCCAGCGCAATGCCGCGGTGTGCACCGGTGCATCCCACAGTTTTTTTGCCTCGCTATCGAGCACCGAGACGGTGATGGAGACGCCGGCCATGTCGAGGGATGTGACGTAGGACCCCGTCAGGAAACGAGACGCCTTGATCCCCGCGCTATCCAAAATCCGCTTGGCGCTGTTGACCATCAGGTAGAGTTCGATCAGGGGCGTCGCGCCGAATCCGTTGACGAGAAGTAACACTTCACTCCCCTTACTCGGCTCAAGATCCTTCACGATCGCGTCGAGCAGCTCGGCGGCAATCGCATCGGCAGAAGCCAGCGGAACCCTACGCCGGCCAGGTTCGCCGTGGATGCCGACCCCCATTTCCATTTCATCGTCAGCCAATGTGAAATTCGGTCGTCCTGCGGCTGGCACGGTGCATGGAGTCAACGCCACACCCATCGAGCGGGTGCGCCGGTTAACCTCGTCGCCGAGTTCCTTGAGAGCGGCAAGCTGCATTCCAGTCTCGGCGGCAGCGCCGACCATTTTTTCTACAATCAGGGTGCCCGCGACGCCGCGACGACCGGTCGTATAGGTCGACTTTTCGACCGCCACGTCGTCGTTCGTCACAACAGTCGCAATATCCCGCCCTGCCATCTCGGCAGCCATCGTGAAATTCATCACATCGCCTTCGTAATTCTTAACGATAAAAAGAACGCCCGCGCCGGTGTCGACCTCCGCAGCGGCCTCGATCATCTGGTCTGGGGTTGGCGAGGTAAAGACTTGACCAGGACACGCAGCATCGAGCATGCCGAGACCGACAAAGCCTGCATGCAGCGGCTCATGTCCCGAACCGCCACCCGAAATCAGCGCGACCTTGCCCGGCTTCAATGAGCGACGGCGCACAAATTTACGTTCGGCACCAAGCAGCAGGATATCCGCGTGCGCCGCCGCGAGGCCGTCGAGACTCTCCTCAAGCACCGTATCGGTGCTATTGATCAGCTTCTTCATGAACGTCCTCCCGCTTGTTCTATCCCTGCAATCCGGATCAATCTGTCAGCCCACGCTCTCGGCGTAGCGCGCAAGCCGCGCGGCAAAGTCGACGATGAGCTGTTCGAGCGCACGATTCTTCTTGTCGTCGCCGAGGTCGGGCACCGTCACTATGAGCGTGCGGGTGCGCGCATCGCGGTGGGGCGCGCGCAACCGTCCGGGGTGCGCGCGTCCATAGGCTTCGAGGAATGCCGCCCGCTCGGCGCCAGACAGATGGCAGACTTCGAAGATGATCGCGACATGCTTGGCCGGGATCGGCACCAGGTATGCCGGATTGGTGATCTGGGTGACGAAGGAGCGGTTTTTGCCCAGCGCCGCCGCAAGCTTCAGCCGCGTTCCGGAGGGCCGGTTGTCGAGCACCCGCCGCAGGATAAGCTTGTAGTCCGCGACATTGCTGTCGCCGGACTCGCGCTTGGCTTCGCCCGCATCGTCCTTCATGAACCCACCTTTGCGATTGCAGCCTTGAGCCGTGCGACCGCAATCGGCGATACCGACAAGGTCGTCAGCCCAGCGGCGAGCAGCGCCGTCGTCAGGCGAGTATCGGCCGCGGCGTCGCCGCAGAGCGAGACCTCGACGCCGCGCCTGCGTCCAGCCTCACAAGTTCGGGAGATCAGCGCCAGCACCGCCGGATTTCCGGCATCATTTAGGTCGGCAACGGCGCCAATGTCGCGCGCCGCGGCCATCGTGTACTGGGTCAGGTCATTCGAGCCGATGGAATAGAACGCCGTATCGAAATCCTCGGCACAGAGCGCCGCCGCTGGGACCTCGACCATGATGCCAAGCGGCGGGCAAGCGCAGGCAATGCCTTTGGCCTTCAGGGCCGTGAACTCTTCGCCCAACATGGCGGCGGCACGGCCGAGTTCCGATGGTACGGCGACCATGGGCAGCATCACCTTCAGCGCGCCATGTACGGCCGCGCGGCAAAGCGCTCGCAATTGCACGCGAAAGATTTCGGGCCGCGCCAGCGAGAGGCGGATGCCGCGAAGGCCTAGAAACGGGTTGCTCTCGTCCTCGACGGTCAAACCTTTGATCGGCTTGTCGCCGCCGGCATCGAGGGTGCGGATCGTTACTGGCCGTCCCTCGGCCCAGTCGAGAATGCGCCGGTAGACCTCATATTGGGTGTCCTCGTCCGGCAGGCCCCGGGACGCCTCGAACAAAAACTCCGTGCGCACCAGGCCGATGCCGTCGCAGATGGCGGGATCGAGACCCGCGAGGTCTTCCGGCGCGGCGATGTTGAGAAGGACCGCGATCGGCCGGCGATCCGCGGTATAGGCAGGCTCGGCGCGTCCGGCGGCGGCAGCGGCGCGGGCGGCGTTCGCAGCCGCCATGCGATGCTCGAACAGGCGCAACGTTTCTGGCTCGGGGTCGAAGATCACCGTACCTGTATCGCCATCGACGAGCGCCATCGAAGGAGGATGCCCGCTCCAGGACAACGAGCCGAGCCCTACCACCATGGGCGCTCCGCGCGAACGCGCCAGCATCGCGACATGCGAAGAGGGCGAGCCGGCGGCCAGCGCGATGCCGCCACCGCGCGTCCAGTCAGCGCCAAGAAACGTGGTCGGCGAGATATCGTCGCCAGTGACGATCGAACCGCCCGTGATCTCAGCGGCGGCGCCCCCGCCATTCAGGCACGCGAGCACACGGTCACGGATATCCGCCAGATCCGCGGCACGGGCACGGAAATATTCGTCCTCCCCGGTACGATAGCCTGATATCTCGGCGTCAAGCGCCGAACGCCAGGCATGGTCGGCGGCAACGCCGGCCGAGATGGCGTCGTAGGCACCTTCCGCCAGCGCCTCGTCTTCCAGCATCGCTACCTGGAATTCAAGAATGTCCGCCACCTCGCCCTGCACAGTCGCAATCATTTTGGCGATCTCCGCTATCGCGGCTTCTATCGCCGCCTGCAGCGCAATCGCCTCCTGCGCAGGATCACCGATCGCCGTCCTGTTCTCGACAGCAGCCGTCAGCACGATGATCGGGCCTATGGCGAGGCCTGGCGAAGCGGGACGGCCGGTGAGATGAATCTCGCTCACCGCCTCAGGCCTCGCCGAAACCATCATGCACCAGCGCCAGCACGGCAGCGAGCGCCGCCTCGCCATCCGGACCTGTAACGCGGAAATGCAGCGTCGCACCCTGCGGCGCCTTCACGCGCATCACCTTCACCGGACTCTTGGCGTCGGTCCATGGTCCGTCCAGCGCCAGCGCAAACTCGATCTTGGCGGAAAAACCCTTCGCACACTGCGTCAGCTTGACCGACGGCCGCGCATGCAGGCCGACCGGATTGACGAGAACCGCCGAGGCCGTCAGCGGTACGAATGTTTCAGCCGCGCGCCCGGCATTGACATCATGCATAGAATTCCTCCGCGCTACGCTTGACGGCAGCGAGCGGTGAGCCGCCCGACGATTCGGTCGCAGCTATCACGGCGCCCTCGACCACCGGGGCGTTGCAAACGACGACGCGCGCGCGCCGATCCTCGGTCAGCATCTCCACCGCCATCTCGGAATTGGTCTCCGCCCCGCCAAGATCGACGAGGATCGCCACGCCGGCCGGTGACCAAGCCGTCTCGATCGCCTCGAGGATTCCGGCAACATTCGTGCCGAGCCCGCCATCAAGGTCACCGCCGGTCCAGGCAAGCGGCACGGCATTGCCGACCATCTGACGCACCATGTCGGCCGCGCCCTCCGCGATTTTGGGGGAATGGGAAACGATGACGATTCCGACATTACCGGAATTTGAATTGTTCATGTATTTGCCTCGAATTCCAGTATCGTAACGGCCGCGCCGATCAGCAGGGAAGCCGAACGCGACCCCGGGTCCATATGACCGATCGAACGTTCGCCAAGGAAGGACGCGCGGCCACGGATCGCGAGCATGGGCGTGGTGCGTTCGGCGGCTTGCGCCGCCTCCGCCGCAATCGCCCTGGCATCGCCGCCATCGGCCAACACGACTTGTACCGGCACCAGTACATCCAGCAAGGTCTTTTGCCCGGCGTCCGAGCGTCCACGCGCCTTGACCGCATTGATCGCCTTGTCCGTCGCGGCGACCAGATCGGCGCGCGCCGGCCGCTCGGGCAGCACCTTGCCGAGTTCCATGAAGAACGTGCCCACCAACGGCCCGGAGGCGCCGCCGACCTTCATGACCAGCGTCATCCCGATTGCCTTCAGCATTTCCGGAAGCGATTTGTCCGCAAGGCCAGGCAGCGTCGCCAGCACCGCCTCGAAGCCCCGCTTCATGTTCAGACCATGATCGCCGTCGCCGATCGCCTGGTCGAGGCTGGTCAGTTCGTCGGCGTGCTCGATCATCGATGCCGCCAGCCCCCGCACCAATTTTTCCCTGGCCGCTCGATCGAGTGTCATACCGCGACCCTCCCGCCGGCCGCATCGAAGAACAGCGGCTTGTTGAGGCAGAGAGACACGACATCTCCGGCGCCGAGGTTCGCCTCGGGATCCGACAATGTCACGACGGGCAGGCCGCCGAGGTCAAGGTGAAGGTGGCTCTGGTCCCCCAGATGTTCGATTCGCGTCACGGTGGCCGCCACGTCGCCGCCGCCGCGCACGATCGTCAGGTGCTCGGTGCGCGCACCGATGGTTTTGGCTGCCGGCGGCAACCCCGCGAATAAACCTGCCGGCAACAAGTTAATGGCCGGTTGGCCGAGCCGGGCGGCGACATAGGCGTTGACGGGATTCTCGTAAATCTCGCGCGGCGTTCCGATCTGCATCAGCCGCCCGGCCTCGATCACGCCGATCCGCGACGCCATGGTCATCGCTTCGGTCTGATCGTGGGTGACATAGAGGATGGTGGCGCCGAGATCGGTCTGGATGCGCTTGAGTTCGAGCCGCATCTCGCCGCGCAGCTTGGCGTCCAGCGAGGACAGCGGTTCGTCCATCAGATAAATTGAGGGCGAGCGCACCAGCGCCCGTCCGATTGCGACGCGCTGCATCTGGCCGCCCGACAATTGCGTCGCCTTATTGTCCAGCTTGGTTTCGATGTGGAGCATACGGGCCACTTCATGCACCTTGGCGCGGATCTCGGCCTCCGGCACCCGGCGGATCGGTGCGCGCAGCGCAAAGGCCATGTTCTCGAACACCGTCAGATGCGGATACAGCGAATATTGCTGGAACACGAAAGCCACGTCGCGATCGGCCGGCGCGTCGCCGGTCATGTCGCGGCCGCCGATCCGGATCGAACCGCTGTCGGGCGTCTCCAATCCGGCCACGAGGCGCAACGTTGTGGTCTTGCCGGCGCCGGTCGGTCCGAGCAATGCGACAAATTCGCCGTCCGAAACGGTCAGGGAAAGCTCGCTGACCGCCCGCGTCTGGCCGAACGCCTTGGAGACGGCCCTGATCTCGACTTCAGCCATGCGCCCCTCCTTCGTACAACGCGGTACGAATCGCCCGTCCCGACTGCTTGTCGAAGATCGACAGCGTATCGGGCCGGAAGTCGAGCCCGATATTCTCTCCGGTCCGAAAGGAAATACTGGCGGGCGAGCGGGCCTTGAGCGCGCCGTAGCGCGTCGTCACGGTCACGATCTGCGTCGTGCCGAGATATTCGGAGCCATAGACCTCGCCCCGCACCATGCCCTGGTCGGTGAAACGCACATGCTCGGGCCGGACCCCGAGCACGAGATCGCTTTCCGGCAACGCCTCGCGCACGGCGGGAATGGCGACGTCGCGTTCGCCAAGCCGGACCGTTCGCGCGCCAGCTTGCAGGCTGTCGCGAAACGGCAGAAAATTCATCGGCGGAGAACCGATGAAGTCCGCGACGAACAGCGACGCGGGACGGTCGTAGATGTCGCGCGGGCTCGCGACCTGCTCCACCACGCCGTGATTCATGACGGCGATGCGGTCGGCCATCGCCATCGCCTCAAGCTGGTCATGCGTAACATAGACCGTGGTCGCGCCAAGCCGGTCGTGCAGCGCGCGCAATTCGCGGATCATCGCCTCACGCATCTCGGTATCGAGCGCCCCGAGCGGCTCGTCCATCAGAAAACATTTCGGCTTACGCACGATCGCCCGGCCAAGCGCGACGCGCTGACGGTCGCCGCCGGCAAGGCCCGACACCGACCGGTCGAGCAGATGGGAGATACGCAGGATTCGCGCGGCCTCCTCGACACGCCGCTCGCGCTCCGCCGCATTGATGCCCTCGCATTTCAGCGGAAAACCAATATTGCGCCGGACGTTCAAATGCGGATAGAGCGCGAAGAGCTGGAACACGAAGGCGATATCGCGCTCCGAGGCGCGATTCATCGTGACATCTTCGCCGCCGAGCCGAATGGTGCCGGCAGTCGGCAATTCCAGTCCCGCAATCATACGCAGCGTCGTAGTCTTGCCGCAGCCGGAAGGCCCGAGCAGGCACAGAAACTGTCCGTCCTCTACCGTAAAGCTGGCGGTCTTGACGGCATGAAACGTCCCGAAGGATTTGTTGAGCGCCTCGACCCTGATCTGTGCCATGGCGCCCTACTCCCTGACCTTCGAGACGATGGTGAACATCACCGTACCGAACAGGGTGGTCGCGAACGACCACGAATAGAGCGTCAGGAAAAACGGCTGCATCAGCATGACGACGCCCGCGGCGATGATCGTCGTCGCGATCGCCTCCAGCGGACCACGCCGCAGAATTCTGTCCTTGAACCCCGGACGCGGCATTGACGAATTCACATCAAGGCTCATTTACGGACCGCTCCAAAGGTGATGCCGCGCAACAGATGCTTGCGCAAGAGCACCGTAAACACCACGATTGGCACCAGGAAGAACGTCGTGCCGGCGGCCACCGCGGGCCAGTCCTGACCGCCCTCGCCGATGATGATCGGAATGAACGGCGGCGCCGTTTGCGCGTTGCCGGAGGTCAGAAGCACTGCGAAGGCGTATTCGTTCCATGCGAAAATCAGGCAGAAGATCGCAGTGGCTGCAATTCCGGTCGTCGCCTGCGGCAGCACCACCTTCACGAACGCCTGGAAGCGCGTATAGCCGTCGATCATCGCTGCTTCCTCGTACTCGCGCGGGATTTCGTCGATGAAGCCCTTGAGCAGCCAAACGGCGAGCGAAACGTTGACCGAGGTGTAGAGCAGGATCATCCCGAGCCTCGTATCCGAAAGCCCGAGGGTGCGGTACATCAGGTAGATCGGGATCGCGACCGCGATCGGCGGCATCATCCTGGTCGACAGGATGAAGAACAGTAGATCGTCCTTTAGCGGCACCCGGAAACGTGAGAAGCCATAGGCCGACAGCGTGCCGAGGGCGACCGCGAGCACCGTCGAGCCGAAGGCGATGATCAGGGAATTGACGAAGCGCGGCACATAATTCGACGGTCCGGCGATGACCATGTTGCGGTCCCGCGCGATGCCGTCGCACAGCCCCTGCGGCGGTCCCAGCGTCTTGATGAATTCCGGCGTCTGGCGCGAGCGCGTCGTGAAAAGATTGCAATAGCCCTCAAGCGACGGCGTGAACAGAATTTTGGGCGGATAAGAGATTGCGTCGTCCGGCGACTTGAACGAGGTAAGCACGATCCAGATCAGCGGGATCATGGTGATAATGGCATAGAGCACGACAAGCGAGCCGGCGAAGCGGCGCGTCGAGATCGACGGTTCGACGATGGAATGCGCTGCGTTGGAAAGGCTCATCGGCTTTTCACCCGGTTTAGCGCCTTCACATAGATGTTGGCGAGACCAAAGACCGTTACGAACAGGATGATCGCGAAAGCCGATGAATAGCCGGTCCGCCAGCTCTCGAACGCCGCGCGCTTGAGCGTTATCGAAGCGACTTCCGTGGTCGATCCCGGCCCGCCACCGGTGAGCAGGTTGACCATGTCGAACATCTTGAAGTTCTCGATGCCGCGGAACAGCACCGCGAGCATGATGAATGGCAGCGCCATCGGCAGCGTGATCGACCAGAATTGCCGCCATTTCGACGCGCGGTCGACCTCCGCCGCCTCATAGAGGTAGTCCGGTATCGAGCGCAATCCGGCAAGGCAGATCAGCATCACATAGGGCGTCCACATCCAGGCGTCGACGATGACGATGGCCCAGGGGCTGAGCGTCACGTCGCCCAGCATCTGGAACGACGAGGCATCGCGGCCCGTGAGGAAAGCGACCACGTAGTTGAACAGGCCGATCTGGGGCTGGTAGAGAAACGTCCAGAAATTGCCGACCACGGCCGGTGACAGCATCATCGGCAGCAGGATGATCGTGGTCCACAGGCCATGGCCGCGGAATTTCTTGTCGATCAGGAAGGCCAAACCAAACCCAAGCACGGTCTCGATCACCACGGTCCAGATCACGAAATGCGCGGTTACCTGCATCGCCGCCCAGACGTCCGGGTCGGTCAGGATCGACTGGTACCACTCGCCCCCGAGCCATTTCGTCGGCGCGTTCGCCCGGTTGGCGCGATAGTTGGTGAAGGAAAGATAGATGGTCCAGACCAGCGGAAAGATATTGATCGCCAGCAGCAGCACGATGGTCGGCGTGATGAACAGCCAAGCCAGCGCCTTGTCCGACAGACCCCGGATACGGCGCACCACACCCGGCCGGACCAGCACGGCCCGATGGATGATCTGCGAGGAGGCACTCAAATCGTTCATGGCTTCGGTCGATCCTGACGCCGAGACTGTCAGCTATGCGACAGGTATCGGTATTTTAGGAAAACCTGGAGCGCGCTCGCACGCGCTCCAGGCGGTTACCTCGGAACTACTTGCCTTCTTCCTTGAAGATGACTTTCCAGTCCTTCACCAAGCCGTCGAGCGCTTCCTGCGCGGTGCCCTTGTCCGCCACCACATAATCATGGATGCGCTTCTGCTCCGCCTGCAGCAGCTGGGCATAGGAGGGCTCGGCCCAGAAGTCGACGACCATTCCCATCGACTGCAGGAATTCCTTCGCAAACGGCGCGCTGCCCGGGAAGCTCGGGTCGTTCAGCACGGACTTGGCGCAGGAATAGCCGCCCAGCGCCCACCACTTCTTCTGCACGTCGCCGCCGGAGAACCACTTGATGTATTGCAGCGCTTCGCCCTGGTTCTTGGAATAGGAAACCACCGAAATTCCCTGTCCGCCGAGTTGCGTCGCCTGTGCCGAGGGACCAGCCGGATTGACGAAGAAGCCGATTTTGTCGCCGCCGACATTGGGGTCCTTGAAGAGACCCGGGAAGAAGGCGAAGAAGTTCATCTGCAGCGCGACCTGCCCGGACTTGAAGGCATCCAGACCTTCCGACATGTAGGAGTTGGAAGCGCCGGGAGGTGTGCAGCACTTGTAGAGTTCCTTGTAGGCCTCGAGCCCCTTGACGGCGCCAGGCGAATTGACGAACCCGTCCATCGCGTAGGGCTTCTTGGGATCCTCGTATTTGAAGCCGTAGTCATAGAGATAGTTCGAAACGCCCATGGTGATGCCTTCCGAGCCACGCTCGGTATAGATCGAGGCGCCATAGACCTTCTTGCCGTCGATTTCGCGGCCCTGGAAGAATTGCGCGATGTCGTGTAGTTCGTCGAGCGTTTTCGGCACGGCAAGATCCCGGCCGTATTTGGCTTTGAAGTCCTTCTGCACGTCCGGCCGCGCAAACCAGTCCTTGCGATAGGTCCAACCCACCGCATCGCCCATCGCGGGAAGCGCCCAGTAGTTCGGCGTGTTCTTCGGCCACTCGGAATAGCCGACCACCGTCGCTGGCATGTAGTCGTCCATGCTGATTCCTTCCTTCTTGAAGAAATCGTTGAGCTTGACGTACTGGCCGTTCTCCGCGGCACCGCCGATCCATTGCGAATCGCCGATAATGAGATCGCACAGCGATCCGTGCGAATTGAGTTCGTTCAGGAAACGATCGGCATAATTGGTCCACGGTACGAATTCGAATTTCATACCAATACCTGTCTTGGTGGTGAAGTCCTTCGACAGTTCGACCAACGCATTGGCGGGGTCCCATGCGGCCCAACACAACGTGATGGTCTTGCCCTGCGCCTGTGCGGGCGTGGCCGCCGCTCCGACGCAGAGCGCAGAGGCAATAGCTCCGCACGCAACAAGAAGCGTCTTCATTGTCTGTTTCATTACGCGTTCTCCCTCCCAGTGGAGCCGGCCATCGACGTGGCACAGCTTTCCTATCCCGCTCGAAGGCTTCGAGCAGAGCGACACAGTCCTTGACGGGCTGAATAACTAAACGGACGTTCCCTCGCGCTTACCCAGATTCTAGGACCCGGTGAAGCTCGATTTGTTTAGTGGATCACAATTCACTAAACATTGCAAGTAGGGCTGTAGCAGGTCCGGACTCACGCCCGCAGAGCGCATTGCGAATCCGATCGGACGACAGCAATCCGCACATTCGCACCGTTGGAAGTATCGATGGCGCCTCATTCGAGAGTTGATGTAAATGGACAGGACGGCAGTCGAGCCGAACATCACCGTCATCAACGATCCAGATAAATATGAGCTTATCCGGCCGTTATCGTACCGGCCCATTCCAATTTGCGCGGGTCATCACCGGCTACTGATGAGCGATGCAGCCGCGCCCGCGTGCAGCATGACTCTTTGGTAAAGCAGTCGATGTGCTCCCAGCGGAAAAGCGCGAACCTTAGGTGCACGCAAGACCCGGGGCCCCCGTGAACCGGAATCTTAGCCTGCCGCGCGATGGCGCAATCCGACGGACGAACGCTTACGGCGCCACCTCCTCGTGATCGAATCCGGCGCTGTCGAGGGCTCGACGCACCGTACCGTCTGCCTTGCTATCCTGAAGGAAATGGGCCGCCCACGCCTTGGCTTCAGCCCGACCTTTTGGCACGACCACGACAACGCCGGTCGATTGGATCAATTCCTTCAACACCCTCGTGCCGGGCAGCCTTCTGGAAAGCCCTTCCACCGCCCGCGTACCCATTGCAAGCGCATCGAGTTGACCATTGCCAATCAGTTCCGCAGCGGCTTCGGCCTTGGCGAACTTCGTGACGGTGGCGTGATTCAGTGCCTTGGCGACAGTACGCGAGGTCGATGTACCTTCAATGCAGCCGACCCGTATTCCGGCGCGATCGATGTCCGCGACCGAGCCGATGTCGGAGCCGGCGCGCACGAGATAGCTGCTGGTGTAGGTCACATAAGCGGGCCCATGGTCCACGAACTGCTCGCGCCGGGCCTCGGCTGGAATGAAGGAAATATCCCATGCGTCCTTGCTGCTGGCCGCCGCGATCTCGTCCGAACTGAGGTACTCGACAAGTTGCAACGGCACGCGCAGCTTGCCCGCAGCCGCCTTGGCGAGTTCGACGGTGACGCCACGGGGCTTGGCAGTCGCCGGATCGCGCGTCGTCCAGAATGCGGATGCAGCGGGACCGACCGCGATGGCCACGCGCAGAGACCCGGTGGGAGCAATGTCGCGCACCTCCTCCGCGCCGGCCTCCGGCGCCCCGGCGAGGACGAGCACCGAGCTCAAGGCGACGGCAACCAAGCTGGCCGCAAGCGGTATCAATCTCATATTTGTTCCTTTTCCATTCGACGTCGCTTTTGCCATCCTTCGCCGCTGCGTGCTGGTGCGGGGGCGCCGCTCCCGATATTCCCGGCGCGGCGGCCCATCCCTATCAAGCAATTCGACCCTGTTCGATGTCAGATCGCAAACAGGGCGCGCAGCATTCTGACGTCGTCTACCCGTTCGAGATTGTTGACCTGATCGATCAGCCGCTCGGTCTTTTCGGAGCCGAGGACCGGAGCCATCAGGTCGCGCGCTTTCGCGCTCACGGCTTCGGTATCGAGCGGATTCTCCCTGGTGCCTGGCGGGAACCTGGTGAAATGGTCGACCTTCCTTCCGTCCACCAGGGTCACTTCGACGATCGCACCGCGGGGCGCGGCGGGGTCCATCAGCTTCTCATCCCCCGTCAAGCTGACTTTCGCACGCTGATCCAGGATCTTCGGATCATGCATCAGCGCGACGTCGTGGCTGTCGGCGAAGGACACTGCTCCCTTGACGAGGGCGACGGCCACCAGGTGCTGGCAATTGACGTCCGGCATCGCGCTCTCGCCCACGATGCCCATTGCATCGGTCGGGAGCCTGACGAGGACGCTGCGGACGTTGTCCGGGGTAAGTCCATGTTGTTTGCGCAATGTCAGCAAGGCGTCCAGTGGCGACTGGATCGGGTAGCCGACGGAAAAGGTCTTGATCGCTGACTCCGTGACGTAAAACCGGCTTCCCAGACCGGCCAGCATCTCTTCCGGTTTCGGGCTGCTCGACATCGCGATGATGAGATTATGCGTACCGTCGAGCACGTCGTCGACGCCGGTCAGGCCCGCCTGCACCATGTCGACCGCGGTCACTCCATTGCGCGCGCCCATGCCGGCGAAATCGAAGGCTTTTTCGATGTGGTCCTTGTCCTTCACCCAGCTCCACAGGCCGGACACCTGCTGGGCGGAATAGGAAATCGCAAAGCGCATGCCCTGCTCGTCGAGCCGGGCGAGCGAGGCGGCTGCGCCAAGCGCGGCGAAGGTCGAGGCGGTTCCCTCCGCGCTGCGGTGCGAGCCGCGCAGCAGATCCGGCCCCAGCGCTATCAACAGGCGGCAACCAAGATCGTAGCCGAGCACCACCGCCCGAATGAATTCCTCGCCGCTGCGGCCTTCCTTTTCAGCCATCGCCAGCGCAGCGGGAATCACGGAGCTGCCCGGATGCGCCTTGGTGACCGGCTCGACATCGTCGGTCTCGTCGGCATGGGCGCACATTGCGTTGGCGAGCGCGGCGTTGATCGCGGTGGTGCGGAAGTCGGCTCCGATCACCGAGGCCTGCGGCTCGCCGCCGAGCCCGCGAACATACTTCACCGCCATGATGCCGGGCGTCATGCGCGAGCCCGACACCATGGCGCCGAAGGTGTCGAGAATCCGGTGCTTGCACGTCACCGTGACGACGTCCGGCAGCGCCTGATTCCGGGCCGCGGCCATGTAGCGTGCGAGCCGCGCGGTGACGTCAGTGTTCGCCGCGGCTGCGGCGCCTCGGGCCGGAAAGGCCGCCATGACAGCGAGGGCGCCAGCCGACTGCAGCATTTGGCGGCGCGAAGGCAGTTGGGACATCTGGCTTTCTCTTGTTCTCGTCCCCGATCGAGCCAGGACCAACGTCTTGGCTATCTCAGCGGCGCTCGGCAGGTCTTCGTGTTGCGGGACTCGGTTCCCTCCCGGCAGCGACAGCTTCCGGCGGCTCTGTTGGTTTGTGCCTGGATTGAACCGAATCCAGATTGGACCAGCGGCGCCGCAGGAGCAAATGCCGTATCGGCATGATTTGAGGACGAAACGTCATCATGGACATGCGGATCGCTCATGGCGGCGACCCGCGTCTGTGATGTGGGCCGCCGGGGCGGTGGCCGATCATCGCCACTTGTCGACCGAAACGGTCGTGGCGCCCCACATCACCCAGCCCTGCATCATCGCATTCGCCTCGCCGCCGACCACGACGACATGCACGTCACCCCTCGGGTAGACTTGCACCCTGGCGTCGGCGGGAAGATCGAGGTAGGAGGCCGGCCATTTGTTCTTGACGCCGTTCATCTCCCGGCCCTTCAGGATCGGGATGATGAAGCGCTGATAATAGTGATCGTTGCGAAATTCCCTCATGGTGAGCGTCGCGTTTTGCCAAAGGTCCTCTTCCACCTGCGCCTTGGTCATCCCGCTCCTGGCCAGGGCGTCCGCGGTCGCGGGCGCCAGCAGCGCGACCAATCCGCTCGGCCACTGGAAATAGGCGACGTCGCGCGCGAGGCGATGCAGGTCCTGGTGCAGCATGTTGCCGGTGTGGCTCCAGCCGCCGGCGAACAGCGTGATCGTGCTGTCTTCCCGCCCAAATCCCCGTGACACCTGGAAAGGCTCCCAGGGGCTGGCAGCCTCGTTCTCGGCGAAGCAGAACGCATACGATCCGACGTTGCCCTGCGTGCCCATGAGGTTGACGCCATTTTCGCCGCCGCCGAGATTATAGATGAACAGCCGCAGCGCCCGGCCGATCGTCGCATTGGCGCGATTGCCCGGGCCGAGCGCATAGGTGCCCGCGTTCATGCCGATCTCGCGGGCGACCGGCCCGTTGACGAGTTGCATGAAGGAGAACGAATTCGTTGAACGGACTCCCGAGGCGAAGTGCCCCGAGCCGAAGGCTTCGACGGCGGCCAGCAGCACGGGCATCTCGTTGGGCGTCGCCCCCGCCATCACGCCGTTGATCGCCACTTTCTCGACGGTGGCCGGCCAGCCCTCGGGAAGCATGGCCGGCGTGACGATCTCGCCGGGCGCATCGTGGGTGCCCTTCAACATCTCCGCCACGTTCTGCTCGGTCGGGGGGATGATCGGCAAGCCGTCGGTCCACCGTTGAGCGTAGAAGAAGTCCTCGATCTCGGAGAGCGATCCCGTGACGGCGATGCGGGACGGCGGCTCGGAATGCCGCATTCCCGTCGCGCGTTCGGTTTCCGAGGGCGGCGCCGTCAGTGCTGCAACGACGGCTTCGGTGACGTCCGAAGCCTTACCGTCTCCGAGGCCGGAGCGGTTCGGCACGGCAACGAGGCGAATCGACGTGCCGAGCTTGGTCCGGGTTGCCTCGGCATTCTCGGCGAGCGCCGCAAAATGCAGAACAACCCCTGGTGTGCCCGCTTTTTCCAGACCGGCCGCCCAGGTGACGCTCCACATGGTCGTCGCGGCGGAATCCGCGGCAACATAGACGAAGGCCGCGGCCTCACGCTTCACCTGCGCCCACAGTTCCGGTTCGTCCTCGGAGTAAGCCGAATCCTTGTAGCGCGTCACAATGTTGACCCGCGGATATCTGGCCTTCAGTCCCGAGACCAAACGTTCCACGACCGGCTCGAAGCAGGATTGCACGTTCTGGGGCCATGCATGAATCAGGAAGACCGTCTTTTCGTTCAAATCCAGCAGTCGCGGACTGAGCGGCACCAGGCGAACATCGGGCGGATTTCCCCGCGGATTCAGCGCCTGGAACGTGGGTCCGTCGGCCTGCGCCCAAGTCGAGGCGGCTGCACATGCGATCAGGCAACCTATCCAGACCAGACGCCGCGGAAACCAATCGGAATCGCGGGCGAGCCGGTTCCAGGAGTACCCTTGCGCCCGCATCGCGTTTCTCCGTGAAGGTCTGGTCGCCAACAGAATCAAACGCATTTTGCGCCGGTGAACGAAAGCAGGCAAATACCACCGGTCTCCATGAAGCGGCCAGCTTGAATTGCCCGTCTGGAGTTCGGGTTTTCGCTATCCGCCACGAGTTGGACAGCATCGCGTGCACCGGCGTGGCATGGACCATGGCGCAGGTCAGGACACAGCCCATGTGAGGCGAAGCATGCGCCGCCCAAATCTTACTTGGTGATGTAGCCGAAGGTCGTCCCCTTCGGGGTTGAGACCGTGCATTGACTGCCGGTCGGCTGGTCCTTGTCGACGGCGTCGAACGCGCCATACGCGGTCATGCACTTGTTTCCGGTAGAGGCTTTATCGGGCGATTGAACGGCATCCGATTTGGCGACGCCCTTGTTGGTGTTGTTGAGCGTGTCCAGCCTGGTGCCGAGGCCCGCGCTGATGTGGTCGAACAGCGTTCCAGCTAATTGAATGCCCGGCCCCCGCGTTTCCTGGGCATTGGCGCTCGAGACCACCGAGAGGAAAGCATGCGTCGGCGACGCGGGCGGAGCGGTGGGCGACGCGCCGTTGATGAACGACGTGACCAGGGCCGGAGCGGCGATTCCGAGCTGCACGATCGAGAAAGGCTGCGTCACCTCGCCGTTCAACAGCGCCATGGTGCCGCCCAGCACGACCAGGACGAAGACCCGGATGCCGTAACCCAGGTAATTTCCGAGCGTCAATGCGCTGTGGTCATCGATGATGGGCGCGAGATCGACCGTCAGCAGACTGACCAGGATCGGCAACAGGCCACCGAGCGCCCCCAATGAAAACGCTGCCAGGCGTGACATGGAATCCCCCCATTTACTTGCCTCGACCATGGGAGACGATATCGCCGATCAAGTAGCGGCGCAATAATCATGCAACCTCGGCGAATTGCCGGCGATGATGCCCGCGCTTCAAACAGTCGGCGATTTCATTGTTGAACGTCTTTACCAAATGGGCGCCGCGAGCGAGCCGTCTCCTACCCGCCTTGATCCGGTATCGCAGGATGGACCGGCTTCGGCCCGGGCGCAGCGGGCTCCAGTTGATGCTTCGGGGACGTGGGAGTGACGGTGGCGCCTGCCGCGCCGGCGGCCGCGGCCGTGTTGTCGTACAGGACAAGCTGAGGAGCCTGGATCTTCGGCTTGCTCCATGGTCCGTGATCGACAAGCAAAAGCGCAGCCAAGCCGATCCCGGCAATCGCCGAGACGACGAGCGGAGGACCTATCGACGGCTTGCGCTCGGGCATGTTGCTCTCTCCGCGTAGAAAACAAAGTCGAAAGGACAAGGTTCCGGCTCATCGGGACGTCGGAGCTATAGCGCGTCGTTTCAATGCTGACGGATTTTCCGGTTTAGCCGCGTCTGTCGCATCGACGGCCGGTGTCCGAGGCACTCGGTTCCGGCCGGGAACCAATCGCACCCGAACGTGTTGCACCGTCATCTTTTCTCACAACGGAGTTCGGACAAGGTGTCTTTCGGAAAGGGTGCTCTACTTTGGTTGATCGGTATTCCACTTCCGAAAGACGCCTCCACAAAGACCCGTGAGCTTGGGTGATGGAGCAATGACGCACGGAGAAAGAAAAGCAGGGCTGCCTTAGTTGGCGGCCTTTTTCATTTCTGCACATCCGAAGGCCTGATGTGGAAAATCCAAGCGCCCCCGCCCTCTCAGCCGAACCGGCACCATTCCGGAAAGCTCGCGCCGCTCAAGGTCACGTTGGCGATGCCCAGCAGCAGGATGACGACGCCGACGATTCCTTGCAGCCTTGCCGAGGTGGCCCGGTGCCGGAGCGTGGCCAGGCCCATGCCGGCCGCCACCAGCGCCGGCAGCGTGCCGATGCCGAAGCCCAGCATCACGATCGCGCCGCCCAGCCATGAGCCGGACAGCATCGCATAGAACAGCGTCGCGTAGACCATGGCGCACGGCAGAAAGCCCCAGACGGTGCCGCTGATGAACAGCGCGGCCCAAGGCGGCAGGCGAAGCGTCGCGGAGACAGCAGCAATGCCGTCGCTCACGACCATGCCGATCCGGTAGAAGAACGCGGGCAGCGGCAGAAAGCCGAGCATCGAAAGCCCGATCCAGCCCAGCGACAACGCCCCCGCCCAGCGCAGCACCGCGTTCATGACCGAACGGTCGAGAAATCCGAAGGCGCGCGACCCGAGTTCGCCGACCAGCGCGCCCGCGATCACATACCCCATCACCCGCCCCGAATTGATCAGCACGGCGGTGGACAGATGGTTTTGCGATACGCCGGGTTTCGCGGCGGCAAAATGCAGGCTGGCCGCGATCCCCGAGCACATGCCGAAACAATGCAGGCTCGACGAAAAGCCGAGCAGCAGCCCGGCCAGGAGCAAGGGTTGGTTAAAATCGAACATCGGACAGCCAGTTGGTCAGCCGTCCTTATCCGACGTCCAGGGGCGGATTTCCTTGCGCTACATCAAGGTCTTCCCGAGCCGCCTGAAAGGAGCCTAGTCGAACAGATCCGGCTCCGCCGCTGTGATCCAGTCCCACAGCGGCTGGAAGCTGAAATAGCCGCCTCGGTGGGTCCCGACCTGGGACGCCGTCAGCCTGGCGATGTCGGGCGGGATCGGCTTCGGTTGTCCCGCCGCTTCCGCCAGAAGCTGCGTCCGCGCCGCGTTGTCCATGGCTATATACCACCAGGCGGCCGCCTCGATGGTCGGGCCGACGGTCAGGAGGCCATGGTTCTGCAGGATCGCCGCCTTCTTCGATCCCAGCGCCTGTGCGATTTTCTTGCCCTCGTCGGGATCGAGAACCACACCGGAAAATGGATCGAACAGCACGTGATCCTCGTAGAACGCGCAAGCATCCTGGCTGAGCGGATCGAGCAGCCGGCCGAGGGACGACCACGCCTTGCCGTAGGTGGAGTGGGTATGCGCCGCGGCGATCACCTCCGGGTGAGCGGCATGGATCGCCGAATGAATGACAAACCCGGCCTGGTTGATCGGCTTGTCGCCAATCAGGATGTTGCCCTCGTGGCTGACCAGTTGCAGGTCCGACACCTTGATCTGGCCGAAGAATTTCGAAAGCGGATTGATCCAGAACCGGTCCGGAAATTCCGGATCGCGCACCGTGACATGTCCCGCCAGTCCCTGATCGAAACCGTACCGGGAAAATAGCCGGAAGGTCGCGGCCAGCCGCTGCTTTCGATAGAGCCGCTCGTCTTCAAACGAGGCGGCCGGCGTACGCTCGAC
>Ga0302202_10002403_pt1 | contig 21639 bp, 20 predicted proteins | sample II_Bog_N3_3_FD_194579 | JGI IMG/M metagenome (GOLD analysis project Ga0302202, IMG submission 194579) | Peat permafrost microbial communities from Stordalen Mire near Abisko, Sweden - II_Bog_N3_3 | ecosystem: Environmental > Terrestrial > Soil > Wetlands > Peat | place: Sweden: Abisko...
AACACGGTATCGGTCATCGACGGTGCTACCTGCGACGCCACCGTGCACACAGGCTGCACCCAGACTCCATCCACTATTGCGGTTGGTAACGGCCCCGAAGGGATCGACGTCGACGTAGCCACCGACACCGCCTACGTCGCGAATGTGTACAGCGAGAACCTGTCCGTACTCAACCTCCGCACCTGCGATGCAACCCATACCTCGGGATGCGGCCAGGTGCCTCCGACAATGTCCATCGGCGGCTACTCCTTCCGCGGAGTCGCGGTCGACCAGCTCACGAACACGATCTACGTTCAGTCAGTCACCGAATCGGCTGTCGATGTGCTCGACGGGAGAACCTGCAACTCGCTCGTCACATCCGGGTGCGCACAGACACCTCGGCTGGTCTCCACCGGTGGATGGCCCGTCAATGAGGCAATCGACGAGGCAACCGGGACGGTGTATGTGCCGTCCAACGTCGACGGCCAGGTGGCCATCATCAGTGCGCGGTGAGTGAGGGGAACAGAACCGCGTGTTGAGAGAGGGCCGCTGCCCCGCGGGCGCCGACAGCTCGCGCAGCTGCTGGAGGTAGAGGGTAGGTGTGTTCATTCGGTAGGAGCGCTACCTTCCGCACCGACAAACTCTGGGCGCGCTACGGTGGGGGGGCTCGATGGAACGGCCGGACACGCGATGCCGGACAGTGCCCCGGCGGCGCAATCGGCAACTCCCTTGGTCTATGGATATTCGGCTGGAAGAAGCTCTCACCGAGGGTTTACCTGACAACGCTGTGGCTGGCCGTGATCGGTTCGCTCCTGTCGGCCTTCTTCATCATTGTGGCGAACTCGCGGATGCAGCATCCTGTCGGCATCACCTATTCGCACGGACGGCCAGTGCTGAAGAACGTTTGGGCTGTGCTTATTAACAACACCGCGATCAATGCCTACGAGCACACCCTGACCGGCTCACCGGCGGTCCGTGCTGCATTCGTCCTCGGAATCTCCTGGTACCAGTTGTGGCGAAGGCGCAAAGACGCCATCGACACGGTAGGTCCCGACAGGCTCGTCATCGTCGGGTCGTCGGTCAGCCTCGCCGGCCGTTGGTGGTGACTGATTCTGGGCCCACCGAACAAGAGAGTCAACACAAAAATGGTTGATGCCGTCGGGCAACATGCTGGACCAATCTAACTGGCATCAGAATTCCCCCAGAGTGGCAACTCTCCTTGAACCTGCGACCTCCGCGTTATGAGCCCGGTAGTCAAGTATTCACAGTCTTGGATGCGCAACTGCACCAACACCACACCGACACGCACACCCGAGCCGAAAGGCAGGAGACAGGCTGATCCAGGAAAAAGTCGGGGCCAACCAGCACTTTGTTTGGTGGGCCCTACCGGGCTCGAACCGATGACATCCACGGTGTAAACGTGGCGCTCTACCAACTGAGCTAAAGGCCCGTCGCCCTTGCGGACAACGCTCGACAATCGTACAAGCAATCGTGGGTCGTGCGATGAAGGCGCTGGCGCACGCGAGTTGCTCAGGATCGCGCGCAACGGCTCATCTAAACTCGCACCCGTGACTAGTTCCGTGTCGAAGGATGAGGCGAAGCTGCATCCCGAACACCGGTGGGCCGTCGCCGTGAGCATTGCGATCGCGCTGGTTCTTTATTTTTACATTCCGCAGAAGTACCAGCCGATCCCTCATTGGATCGTTCCGTCTCTCGGTGTGCTGATTCTCATCCCGCAGTTCATCCTGAACCCGGTTCGCTTTGTGCGGGAGCGATCCTGGTCACGCTGGACTTCGATCGCCCTGTCGATCATCCTGGTCGTGGTCAACCAGATCACGATCGTGCTGGTGATCCGCGAGTTGGTCATCGGTGCCGTGACTGGTCCCGCGGTGCTGCTAACGGCCGCGCAGGTGTGGGTCACCAACGTCATCGTGTTTGCGTTCGTGTATTGGGAACTCGACCTCGGTGGCCCTTTCGCGCGGCGGCTGCACAATTCTCGGGCGACCGCGCAGATGGATTTTCGTTTTCCCCAGCACGATGGCGCGCCGGGGAACAAGAACTGGGAGCCGGGTTTCTTCGACTACGCGTATTTTTCGATGTCGAACATGATGGCGTTCAGCCCGACCGATGTGATGCCCATGACAACGCGCGCGAAGGCGCTAATGGGCTACCAGGCTTTGACCGGGTTCGTGTTGCTGGCGCTGGTCATCTCTCGCGCGATCAACATCCTTCACTAGCGTGCTGAACCGAGCCAGGGGCCGTGAGCACTCCGCAGTGGGCGGAGCTACTTGCACGTGGCGGGAGTCGTAACTCCCTCCGCGAGAGAGTTTCTCCCGCCAACTTCGGCGGTTTCTCCCGCCAACGAAGACCCGGGCTGACTAGCCTGCGACGGAGACGGGCAGCACCGAGTCGAGAGCGGCCCGATACTCCTCGAGCGAACGGGCTTCGCCCGGCGCCGTCTTGAAGGCGGCACGGATGATGCCCTTCACGTCGATGACAAAGGTCGCTCGGTTCGCGAAACCCTTCTCCGGGAGAAAGACGCCGTATTCCTTGGCGACGGCTCCGTGTGGCCAGAAGTCCGCAAGCAGGGTGAAATCGTAGCCTTCATGCTCAGCGAAAGCACGGAGCGTGGCCTTGGAGTCAACGGAAATGCCAAGCAGTTCGACGCCGTTCTGCTTGAACAAGGCCAGATTGTCGCGCAGCGTGCAGAGCTCTGTCGTGCACGTGCTCGAAAACGCCAGCGGGAAGAAGACGAGCGCAACTGGCCTCTTGCCGATGAAGTCGCTGAGGCGAATGTGTTCGCCGAACTGGTTGGGAAGCTCGAAGTCGGGTGCCCGGGTGTCGATTTCCAGAGCCATTGAAGTAAATCCTTTCGCACCGGTCACCTGTGAGCCGGTAGCACGAAAGTCCATGCTACGCCGACGGATGCCCGTATGCTCGCGGCCGCGTGCGTGCGTCAGCAGATGAGGAAACCGACACCTAGAATTGACGCGGCTAGTCGAATCCTCCAAAGTCGTAACCCGACTCGAGGGAGGGCTGCAGCCCGATCTGTCTCTACCAGGAAGAGGTCAAGGTGACGGTAAATGATCAGGACCCGTACTCGGTGAATCACACCGACAGGGACCCTGAAGAAACGGCCGAATGGAATGATTCGCTCCAGGCGGTCGTCGAAGCCCAGGGTCATGAGCGTGGGCGGGAGATCATGCTCAGCCTGCTCAAGAAGTCGAAAGACCTGCACCTCGGTGTGCCGATGGTTCCGACAACGGACTACATCAACACGATCGCACCCGAAAATGAGCCCGAATTCCCGGGCAACGAAGACATCGAGCGCCGGTATCGCGCGTGGCTCCGCTGGAACGCCGCCATCACGGTGCACCGCGCCCAGCGCCCCGGGATCGCTGTCGGCGGCCACATCTCGACCTACGCATCCTCAGCAGCGCTCTACGAGGTCGGTCACAACCATTTCTTCCGCGGCCAGAACGACCCCAGTGGCGGCGACCAGATCTTCTACCAGGGCCACGCGTCCCCCGGCATGTATGCCAGGGCGTTCCTTGAGGGTCGACTCGGCCCCGACCAGCTGGATGGATTCCGCCAGGAGAAGTCGCATCCCGGTGGCGGGCTCTCGTCCTACCCGCACCCGCGCCTCATGCCCGATTTCTGGCAGTTCCCCACAGTCTCCATGGGACTCGGCCCCATCAACGCGATCTACCAGGCCCAGCTGAACCGGTACCTCACCAACCGCGGCATCAAGGATGTCGGCGATTCTCACGTCTGGGCCTTCCTCGGCGACGGGGAGATGGATGAGGTGGAGAGCCGCGGTGCACTGCAACTCGCCGCCAACGACGGTCTCGACAACCTCACCTTCGTGATCAACGCCAACCTCCAGCGCCTCGACGGGCCGGTGCGTGGCAACGGCAAGATCATCCAGGAGTTGGAGAGCTTCTTCCGCGGTGCCGGATGGAACGTCATCAAGGTGATCTGGGGCCGCGAGTGGGATGACCTGCTCGCGCGCGACACCACCGGCGCGCTCGTCAACCTGATGAACCGCACGCCTGACGGCGACTACCAGACCTATAAGGCCGAGAACGGCGCCTACGTGCGGGAGAACTTCTTCGGCCGCGACCCGGTCACAGCGGAACTTGTCAAAGACCTCACAGACGACCAGATCTGGGGCCTCAAGCGTGGCGGCCACGACTACCGCAAGGTCTACGCAGCGTTCAAGGCGGCATCGGAGCACAAGGGCCAGCCGACCGTCATCATCGCCCACACCATCAAGGGCTACGGGCTCGGGCCGTCGTTCGAGGGGCGCAACGCGACACACCAGATGAAAAAGCTGTCGCTCGACAACCTCAAGCAGTTCCGCGACGCAATGCACATCCCGATCACCGACGCAGTGCTCGAGGCCAACCCGTACCTGCCGCCGTACTACCACCCGGGCGAGGGCGACGAAGCAATCCAGTACCTGCAGGAGCGCCGCCGCGCGCTCGGCGGATATGTGCCCGAGCGCCGCTCCCGCTACACGCAGGTCACGCTCCCGGAGGACTCCTCCTATGCGATCGCCAAGAAGAGCTCAGGCAAGCAGGAGATCGCCACGACCATGGCATTCGCCCGACTGCTCAAAGACCTGCTGAAGGCACCGGGCTTCGGAAACCGGATCGTACCGATCATCCCCGACGAGGCTCGCACGTTCGGAATGGATGCGTACTTTCCGACCTCGAAGATCTACAACCCGAACGGACAGCACTACACGTCGGTCGACCGCGAGCTGCTGCTGGCCTACAAGGAGAGCCCGCAGGGCGCGATCATCCATGTCGGCATCAATGAGGCGGGCGGTTTCGCCTCGTTTACGAGTGTCGGAACGTCGTATGCCACGCACGGCGAACCCCTGATCCCGGTCTACGTCTTCTACTCGATGTTCGGGTTCCAGCGCACCGGAGACGCCATGTGGGCTGCCGGCGACCAGATGGCCCGTGGTTTCATTGTCGGCGCCACCGCGGGCCGCACTACGCTCACAGGTGAGGGACTGCAGCACGCGGACGGCCACTCCATCCTGCTTGCGTCGACCAACCCTGCGGTAGTCGCCTATGACGCCGCGTACGGGTACGAACTGGGACGCATCGTGCAGGCGGGCCTCGACCGCATGTACGGCGGCACGCATCCCGACCCCAACGTGATGTACTACCTGACCGTCTACAACGAGCCGATCCTGCAGCCCGAAGAGCCCGAGAATCTCGACGTGGAAGGCCTGCTGCGCGGCATCTATCGGGTCTCCGAGGGCCAGAATGACGGCCCGAAGGCGCAGTTGCTCGCCTCAGGCGTCGCCGTTCCGTGGGCGCTCGAGGCGCAGGAACTCCTGGCTAAAGACTGGGGGGTGTCTGCGGACGTCTGGAGCGTCACCTCGTGGACTGAGCTGCGCCGCGACGGACTGGCGGCCGAGGAGCACAACTTCCTCAACCCCTACGAAGACCCGCACGTGCCATACGTCACACGTAAGCTGCGGGATGCCCGTGGACCGTTCGTCGCGGTAACTGACTTCATGCACGCCGTGCCCGACCAGATCCGGCAGTTCGTCCCGGGCGACTATGCAACGCTCGGGGCCGATAACTTCGGCTTCTCCGACACGCGGGCAGCGGCCAGGCGCTACTTCAAGATCGACGGGCCCTCGCTGGTCGTGCGCACGCTCGAGTCGCTTGCGCGGCGCGGCGAGATCGACCGCTTCGTGGTTGGCGCCGCCATTGAAAAGTACCGCCTGCTCGACGTCACTGCCGGCACGACAGGCAGCGCGGGAGGCGAGAGCTAACCAACCGTGGCTCCAAAGACGAAGGCACAGACGCTGGCATGGCTGCGCACCATTTCTGGTGAACTGTCCACTGCCACGCTGAAGCGCCTTGAAGACACGCTGCCCTGGTACGGCGATATGCCACCAGGGCGCCGGTCTGCTGTCGGGCTCGTCGCCCAGGCGGGCATCACGTCGTTCATCAGCTGGTTCGACGATCCGAAGTCCACACCCTGGATCGCCGCCGACGTGTTCGGCGCCGCACCGCGCGAACTCCTTCGGTCGGTGAGTCTCACCCAGACGCTCCAGCTGATCCGGATCACGGTCGAGGTGGTTGAAAACCGGGTGACCGCCTCCGACGAGGTGCTGCGCGAAGCCATCCTCCTGTATTCGCGAGAGATCGCCTTCGCCGCAGCAGACGTCTACGCCCGGGCCGCTGAGGCTCGAGGGCTTTGGGATGCGCGGCTCGAAGCCCTCGTGGTCGACTCGATACTGTCCGGGGAGTACGACAACGAGCTGCCCTCGCGTATAGCCGCGCTGGGCTGGAACGGCCACGGCGAGGTCTGCGTGCTGGTGGGAACCACACCGCGAGTGCTCGATGTCGACCAGTTGCGGCGCACCGCTCGGCACCTCGACGCCGATGTCCTGATCGGCGTGCAGGGCAATCGTCTCGTGCTCGTCATCGGCCGCGCCGAGCCGGCGCCCCTCGAGAGCGACGACGCGAAGCCACCGCTGCCCTTTCTCGACATCGCGAAGCAGCTTGAGCCCGGGTTCGGCCCCGGTCACCTCGTGCTCGGGCACGAAGTTCCCACCCTCGTGGACGCATCCAAGAGCGCCCGCGCCGCCCTGGCGGGCTTCGCTGTGGCCCGATCCTGGCGCAATGCTCCCCGCCCGACACTGGCCGATGACCTGCTGCCCGAACGTGCGTTCGCGGGTGACTCACTGGCCCGCTCGACGCTGATCAACCGCATCTACAAACCGCTTCAGGCCCACTCGACTGAATTGCTCGCGACGCTGTGGTGCTACCTCGACAATGGGCGTTCACTGGAGGCGACGGCGCGCGAACTGTTCGTTCACCCCAATACCGTGCGCTACCGGTTGAAACGCATCAGCGAAGTAATCGGCTGGGACGCGACCGGAGCCCGCGAGGCGCTCATCCTGCAATCCGCGCTGATCGTCGGCTCGATCGCCGAGCCCGAGAGCCCCCGCAAACCCTGACCCGCCCGAACCCGCCCGCGACGCGGGCGAGCCGCACAACTGATCGAAGGAGATCGCCATGGACAGCCACCAGTGGAAGCTCGTGCGACGGCCGGTCGGCCTGCCGGATGCCGAAGACTTCTCGTATGAGGTCGTCCAGTTAGCGCCGCTCGAAGACGGCGAGGTTCGCGTCGCGAATGAGTTTCTCTCGGTCGATCCGTACATGCGGGGCCGGATGAACGACATGAAGTCATACATTCCGCCGTTCGAGCTGGGCAAGACGATGTTGGGCGGAGCCGTCGGACGCGTCATCGAGTCCCGCGATCCTGGTCTCGCGGCCGGGGACCTGGTCGAGCACATGTACGGCTGGCGGGATATCGCGCAGGGGAAGGCCGCGCATTTCACCAAGCGTGCCGAGATTCCGGGACTGCCTGCGTCGGTGTACCTCGGCGCCCTGGGTGTGCCAGCCCTGACTGCCTGGATCGGACTCTTCATCGTCGCCGACATGCGCGAGGGCGACGCTGTGTTCGTGTCCGGCGCCGCTGGCGCGGTCGGGACCGCGGTGGGCCAGCTCGCGAAACTGCACGGCGCGAGCCGCGTGATCGGCAGCGCGGGCAGCCAGGCCAAAATCGACCTGATCACGTCGAAGTACGGCTACGACGTCGCCTTCAACTACAAAGACGGAAAGGTGTCGCGCCAGCTCACGGCCGCAGCACCAGACGGCATCGACGTGTATTTCGACAACGTCGGCGGCGACCACCTCGAAGCAGCGATCTACGCCATGAACACCGGCGGACGCGCTGCGATCTGCGGCTCGATCTCGAGCTACAACGCAGAATCGATGCCGCCCGGTCCGCGAAACCTGTGGATGCTCACCACGAAGAGCCTGACGCTCAAGGGGTTCACGATTCCGAGCCTGCTGGGCTACACGGACGCCTTCGTCGCCGAGGTTGCCCCGCTGGTCGCATCGGGAGACTTCGCCTGGGACGAGACCATTGTCGAGGGCATCGACAACGCGCTCGAAGCGTTCTACGGCCTTATGCGCGGCGAGAACACGGGAAAAATGCTCGTCCGCATTGGGCCCCCTTCAGACCTCCGCTGAAAATTCAGGACATCGGTCTACCCGACCGAAGGCACGGAGCGTGCGGGCCGCGCTCCGGGCGCTCGGGCGCACGGTTATCCTGAATTTTCGACCGGGCTAGTGGCAGCGCGGGTCTGACTTCGGCACAGTCCCGTCCAGCAGGTAGTTGTCCACCGTGGTGTCGATACACGAGTCGCCCCGGTCGTAGGCCGTGTGTCCCTGCCCGTTGAAAGTAACGAGGTGCCCGCTGTCGAGCTGGTGCGCGAGGTTCTGTGCATCCGAGTACGGAGTCGCCGGGTCCCCCGTGGTTCCGATAACGAGGATCGGGCCCGCACCGTACGCTCGCACGGGGTTGGGAAACGGTGACGGCCCGTATTTCCAGCCGCTGCAGGCGAGATCAGAATAGGCGGAGTAGATCCCCAGCACGGGAGCCACCTTGCGGAGCTCCTTCAACTCCTGCGCATCGAAGGAGAGGTCGACCGCGGGTCCCTCCTCAAGACACCCGATCGCGAGGTGGGCCAGGTCGCCGTTGTCGTCATAGGTGCCGTCCGTGTTGCGGTTGTTGTATTCGTCCGCGAACTCGAACGCCAGCTGCGGATTGCCGGCCTGCAGCTGCTCGAACATCCGGGTGAGCTGGGGCCAGTCTGTTGGATCGTAGAGTGCATCGTCGATCGCGGTGGCGAGTGACGATCCGCCCAGCAGGCGCCCGTCCGTGGCGCGTAGCGGATGCGCATTCGCCTGGCTCAGGAGGCGCTCGACCCCGCTTTTTGCGTCGGCAAGGTTGCCCTGGAACGGACAGGCCCCGCCGGCGACGGAAGCCTGCTGTTCCCCCACACAGCTGCGCAGGTAGCTGTAGAGGGATTCCTCAAAGCTCACGGCCTGGGCGACGGTCGAGTCCGAAGAGGGATCGACGCTGTAGTCGTCGCTCGTGGAGGTGGAGCCACCGTAGGAGGTTCCTGCGCCCCACGGGTCGAATACGCCATCGAGCACCATCCGGCCGACACGCTGCGGAAACAGCCCGGCATAAATCGTTCCGAGGTAGGTGCCGTACGAGTACCCGAGAAAGTCAAGCTTGGCGACGCCAAGGGCCGACCGGATGACATCCATGTCGGTTGCCGCGTTGATGGTGTCGATGTGTCCGAGGACCGGCCCGGTATGCAGGGCGCAGGCCGCAGCCAACTCTCGCGACTTCCGCTTCTCTGCGGCGATCCAGGATGGCGACCCGATCGATCCGGGGTCGATGCCGTAGATGTACTTATCGGTACCCGCGTTGTCAAAACACGTTACGGGCGCGGATGCCCCCACTCCGCGCGGGTCGAATCCGACGACGTTGTAATGGCTGGCGATCGACGAATCCACTACATTCTCGATGCCACTCTCGACGAAATCCACTCCGGAACCGCCGGGGCCGCCGGGGTTCACGAGCAGGTCACCGTGGGAGGTTCCTGTTGCGGGATGCTCCACCAGCGCTAGCGAGATCGACGCGGAGCCAACGTGCTGCCAGTCGATGGGCGCTCGCACGGTCGCGCAGAGCAGGTTGCTGTCGCAGCCCGACCAGTGCACCCGCTGTGCGTAATAGGGCCTGAGCGCGGCGGTCTGTCTCGGGCGAAGCGCGCTGATGTCTACCCCGTTGCCCGAGGTTGCCTGGCCGCTCACCTCCGCGCGGGTGCTGTGTCCCCCGGGGAGCAGCGAGCATCCGGAAAGGGACGCGACCACAGCCAGGACCAGCGCGACTCGCACGCCGCGTTCGGCGACCGCGTGTCGAGCAATCCGGGACATGTGCCCACGCTAGTCGACCGCCAGCGCTGGAGGACTCGCACAACGATTCCCGCAATGTTTGGGACAGATACCACAGCACACGTTTCGCATTGTTGGCAGACTAGGGACGTGATTGTCGTCGTTGCCCCCGGACAGGGATCCCAGACCCCCGGTTTCCTTGAGCCATGGATCGCGGAGCCTCGCTTCAGGGAACACCTGCAGCGGATCTCCGACAGTGTCGGAATCGACCTGGTGAAACATGGCACCACCAGCGACGCTGACACGATCCGCGATACCGCCGTCGCGCAGCCGCTGATCGTCGCCGCCGGACTGCTCGCCCTCGAGGGTCTGGTTTCCGAGTCGGGCACGGCGAACATCAGCGGAACCGCCGGCCATTCCGTGGGCGAGGTCACAGCGTCAGTCGTCGCCGGTGTGCTCGGCGAGGAGGAGGCGCTCCGCTTCGTCAAACAGCGCAGTCAGGGCATGGCCGACGCGGCAAAGCTCGAGAAAACGGGAATGAGCGCCGTGATCGGCGGCGAGGAGGATGCACTGGTCGCGCTCCTGGCGGAGCTCGGCCTCGAGCCAGCCAACTACAACGGCGGCGGGCAGATCGTCGCCGCGGGATCCCTCGACGGCCTGGCGAAGCTTGCCGAAGCACCACCCGCGGGGTCCCGGGTCATCCCGCTCCAGGTCGCCGGTGCTTTTCACACGCGCTACATGCAGCCGTCGGTCCAGGCACTGCACGGCGTCGCGTCATCCCTCCGGACCAGCGACCCCCGATTGCCGATTTGGACAAACCGCGACGGCACAGTCGTCGAAAGCGGTGCGACATTCGTCGACCTCATGGTCGCCCAGGTCACCTCGCCGGTACGGTGGGACCTGACTATGGCGTCGCTCGCCGCAGCAGGCGTCACTGGACTGATCGAGCTCGCTCCCGCGGGCGCGCTGGCCGGCCTGGCCAAGCGCGGGCTGAAGGGAGTCCCGACGGTCGCGATCAAGACGCCAGACGATCTCGCCGCTGCACACGACATGATGAACGGTAACTAGCCCAATGACCTCCCCCACCCTTAAGCAATCCGTTGGTGCGCGATTCACGCGCATTTACAGTTACGGTGCCGCGCGCGGCGACCTCGTGGTTCCCAATGAAGAACTCGTGGGCCCGATTGACTCCAGCGATGAATGGATTCGCCAGCGCACCGGCATCATCACGCGCACACGGGGCTCCCGCAACGTGGGCGCCACCGAGCTGGCCGTGACGGCGAGCCTCGAGGCCATCGAGAAAAGCGGCGTTGCGCCCTCAGACATCGACCTCGTCATCGTCGGAACGGTCAGCAACACCCGGGTAACCCCGTCGATTTCTGCTGTCATCTCAGACCTGGTCGGCGTCAATCCGGCGGCGGCCTACGATTCCAACGCAGCCTGCGCGGGCTTCGCCTACGCCGTGGCGCAAGCCGATGCCCTGATCCGTTCGGGTGCCGCACACTATGCGCTCGTCGTCGGCGCCGAGAAGCTGTCGGAGTTCGTCGACCCGACGGACCGCTCGATCTCGTTCCTGCTTGGCGATGGTGCCGGCGCTGTCATCATCGGGCCGAGCGAAACGCCGGGAATCGGGCCGGTGGTCTGGGGTTCGGACGGTTCGAAGCACAACGCCGTGACCATGAACCACACTCTCACCGACTCTCGCCTCGACGGAGTCGAATGGCCAACGCTGCGGCAGGACGGCCCCACGGTTTTCCGCTGGGCCGTGTGGGAGATGGCCAAGGTGGCAAAGCAGGCGCTCGACGCCGCCGGCATCCAGGCCAGCGACCTGGCGGCTTTCGTGCCGCACCAGGCCAACATGCGAATCATCGACGAATTGGCGAAGCAGCTGAAACTGCCAGACACCGTGGTGATTGCCCGGGACATCGAAACGACCGGAAACACGTCAGCGGCATCGATCCCGCTCGCGACGCACCGGCTGCTGGCCGAGCATCCTGAGCTCAGCGGAGGGCTCGCGCTGCAGATCGGATTCGGCGCAGGACTCGTATTCGGAGCGCAAGTCGTAGTGCTGCCCTAACGAATAAGCTATTCAACGGTCATAACGACACCCCCAAGGAGATAAACACATGGCATTGTCCACCGAAGAAGTCCTCGCAGGACTCGCCGAGCTCATCAACGATGAGACCGGTATCGCAACTGACACGGTCGAGCTGGACAAGTCCTTCACCGACGATCTCGACATCGACTCGATCTCGATGATGACGATTGTCGTGAACGCCGAAGAAAAGTTCGACGTCAAGATCCCCGACGAAGAGGTCAAGAACCTCAAGACCGTTGGTGACGCCGTCAGTTTCATCACTGCAGCGCAGGGCTAACAGCGTCACCTGGCGGTGCCGGCCGACATCCCGTCCGGTCGGCCCGCCACAGCTGTGCCACGTTTTTGGCGGGCGCCGCCCGCCCACACAGGGAAGACGTAATGACCAAGAAGATTGTTGTAACAGGTATTGGTGCGACCTCGCCGATCGGCGGCACGGTCAAGGACACCTGGAGTGCACTGCTTGCCGGCAAGTCCGGTGCCCACACACTCAACAACGACTGGGCTGAGAAATATGCGATCCCGGTCAATTTCGCGGCACCCGCACTGGTGCGGCCCGACGAGGTCATGGAGCGCCAGGAGGCCAAGCGCCTCGACCCGTCTGCCCAGTTCGCCCTGATTGCCGCCCGCGAGGCCGTAGCGGATGCCGGTGAGCTGGATGTTGCTCCCGAGCGCCTCGGCGTCGACTGGGCCACCGGCATCGGCGGCCTCTGGACACTTCTTGACGCCTGGGACACGCTTCGCGAGAAGGGCTCTCGACGTGTCCTGCCGCTGACAGTTCCGATGCTCATGCCCAACGCGGCGTCTGCTGCGATTTCGATGGCGTTCGAGGCCCGAGCCTTTGCCCGCACGGTGGCATCGGCCTGCGCGTCGAGCACCGAGTCGATCGCCAATGCCTATGAGCACCTCCAGCTCGGGCTCGCCGATGTCATCATTGCCGGCGGGGCCGAGGCGGCCATCCACCCCATCACGATGTCGTCGTTCTCATCGATGCAGGCGCTCTCAAAGCGCAACGACTCTCCCGAGACGGCGTCACGGCCTTATGACGTCAGCCGAGACGGTTTCGTCATGGGCGAAGGCGCTGCCGCTGTCGTCCTGGAGACCGAAGAGCGTGCGTTGGCCCGCGGCGCAAAGATCTACGCCGAGATTGCGGGCGGCGGAGTCACCTCCGATTCCTACCACATCACCGCTCCCGAGCCCGAGGGTCGTGGTGCGGCGCGTGCCGTGGCGCTTGCACTCGAGCAGGCTGGTGCCGATCGCGACGAGGTCGCGCACATCAACGCGCACGCGACAAGCACGCCGGTCGGTGACATCGCCGAGTACGAGGCGCTCAAGGCTTTCTTCGGCGATCGCGTTCATTCGATCCCGGTCTCCGCAACCAAGGGTGCGACCGGCCACCTGCTCGGCGGAACCGGCGCCCTCGAGGCCGTCTTCACGATCCTCGCGCTCAAGGAGCGTACGGCCCCGCCCACCATCAATCTCACCGAACAGGACCCGGACATCAAGCTGGATGTCGTCACCTCTCCGCGCAAGCTGGGCGCCGGCGACCTGCTGGCGATCAGTAACTCGTTCGGCTTCGGCGGCCACAACGCGGTTCTGGCGATCCGCAGCTACGGCGCTGAGGCGAGGTAGCCGGGCAGCCGGCTGAGGCAGTCTGTCCAGCCCCGCTCGTGATCGGCTCGGCTTGTCTCATCGGGGAAGTTCTCGTGGGTGAGCTCGAGCGTTGTGCCGTCGGCTGTGGGTGTAAGCGTGATCGTCAACAGCGAATCGCCCTCCCTGTTGGTCTGCGTCCAGTTCATGACGAGGCGGGTGATCGGGTCGATCTCGCGATACGTGCCCTGGATCGACAGCCCGCGCTCCGCGGATGCGACACGGAATTGGCCGCCGATTCGCAGGTCGATCTCACAGGTCGTTCCCCACTCGGCGGGCCAGATCCACGCGGCGTATTGGTCTGCATTCGTGAATGCGGCCCAGACGCGTTCCGGTGGCGCGGCGAGAGACCGGGTAAGAGTGAAGCTGTTCATTTGTCCTCCAGGTAGGTTGCGAGCGCATCGAGGCGCTCATTCCAGAAGCGCTCCTGCTCGGTGAGCCACGCGGTGGCATCCGCGAGCGAGTGCTCGATAATGGCGCAGCTGCGCACTCGCCCGCGCTTGGTGGTGCGAACGATTTCGGCGGACTCGAGCACAGCGATGTGCTTGCCAACCGCCGCCAGTGTCATGGTGAGCGGTTCTGCCAGTTGGCTCACGGTGAGTTCGCCGCTGCGGAGCCGCTCGACCATTTGGCGACGCGTCGGATCGGCGAGAGCTGCGTAGACCGAGTCCAGATTGTTTACCATTTGGTAAAGTATTGCACGGTCTCCGCGGAACGCCTAGACCGAACGAACAGAAAGGCGGCCGAGTCTCCCGAATGAGACTCGACCGCCCACGGCACCTAGCCGGTCTGGGGGTAGCTGGTCGCTCAGTCCACCTGGAGGTGGTACTTGTCGAGGGGCACGAAGGTGACACGATGACGGCCAGCGGTGGGACTCAGAAGGGCACGGAGCTCCGCGCGGAAATCCGTGCGCGGGCGCGCACGCCGCCGCTGGAGACCAGTTGCGCCGAGATCTGTCGTGCGCATTGCCGGCACCGGGGTTGCGGACAATTCGAGATGTGCTGCCATGATCGTTACCCCACCTTGTGAAGCCACACGACTGCGCTGTCGTCTGTGGCGCGACGAAAAGCTTCAAGTTCGTCATCCCACGCCTGGCCGAGGGCGAGACGAAGTTCGCGATGCAACTCGAGCGCGTTTGAGCCTGCGGTCTCCATCGCATACCGAATGCGATCCTCAGGGATGACCACGTTGCCGACAGTGTCGGTCTGCGCGAAATAGATGCCGAGGTCGGGGGTATGCATCCAACGACCGCCATCGCTGCCCGGAGTAGCATCCTCCGTCACCTCGTAGCGCAGGTGCTCCCAGCCCCGCAGCGCCGATGCCAAGGCAGCGCCCGTGCCGCGTGAGCCTTCCCAGTAGTACTCGGCGCGCTGCGAACCCCGAAGCACCGGCTGGTCATCCCAGTTGAAATTCACGGCGCGTTCGAGCGCACGACCAGCAGCCCACTCGATATGTGGGCATAGCGCTCGCGGCGCGGAGTGAATGTACAAAACTCCGCGTGCAGTCGGTGCAGTCACGGTTACTCCATTCGTTCAGGTGCGACTTCCCCATCGACCTAATGAACGGATTTCCGTGTGTTGATTGAATTATGTCGGATGAAGGCGGTAAATCACAAGAGTGTGATTCCCTCGCTTTCGGCGTGGCACATCCCGATCCACGCGCAACGCGACCGAGATGTCCACTCCGGCTCACACGAACATCCGTAATTTCCTCACGATCTGGATATAGTTGCCGAGTAAGCACCCCGCCCCCGGAGGTAACGTGTCCGTTCGACTCAGCCTGCTCGCCCTGCTCGACCAGGGTCCCTGTTACGGCTACCAGCTCCGCACCGAACTCGATTGGCGCACCGGCGGCAAAGGCCCGGTAAACGTCGGGCAGGTGTACAACACCCTCGACCGGCTCGAACGCGACAAACTGGTACGCAAGACGGGTGAGAACAACTACTACCAGATCACACCTGCCGGCTCCACCGCCGTCGCCGTGTGGCTAGCCTCAGCATCACCGGCGGCCGAGTTCCCGGCAAAGCTTGCGCTCGCCGCAACACTGCCCGGCGTGGACGTCGCCGAGGTCATCCAGGCCCAGCGGTCAGCAGCGGTGAACGCACCGACCGGCGAAACCCCGACGACAGCAGAAGGACTCGCCGCCGCCATCATGACGACCGCGGTGCACGCCGCGCGCCGGTCCCAGAACCTGCTCCTGGATGAGGCCGAGCAACTTTTGGCTCTCGGGATCGCGCCGGTGCCGCTGTCGACCGAAGTGCCCAAGCGCGGACGGCCAGCGAAACTCGCGAGCTGACTACTTCGCCTGCCCGTAGTTATCGACCGTCGCAACGGTCAGCGGAAAGTCCACCGGCAACGCGCCGAAAAGGAGCCGACCCGCATCCTGCGCCGCAGCGCGGATCTCCTCCGCGACACGGTCTGCATGTTCCTGCGGTGTGTGCACCACAAGCTCGTCGTGCAGGAAGAAAACCAGATGCGGCGCGGTAGTGAACCAGGAGCCGGGCTCCAGGGCGGTGAGGCGATTTCGCAGGCTCGCCATCCAGCAGAGCGCCCATTCGGCCGCAGTACCCTGCACGATGAAGTTGCGCGTAAACCGGCCCCAGCTGCGCGCGTAGCTTCGTGCACGCTCAGCTGCCGCCAGGCTTCCCTCCTCGCCGTAGGCAGCCTGCTGGAGATCGCGCCAAGTCGCGCCGGGAGGTGGAGAGCTGCGACCCAGCCTGGTCGTGACGATCTCACCCCGCTCGCCCGCGCGCGCCGCATCCTCCACCATTCCGATCGCCTTCGGATACGCCCGTGCGAGCTGTGGCATGAGTCGTCCACCATCACCCTGCGTTGCCCCATACATCGCGCCAAGCAGCGCAACTTTGGCGTGCTCGCGAGTATCGATCGCCCCGCGCGCGACGATGCCAGCATAGAGGTCGCCTGCTGCTCCGGCCTCGACCATGTCACGGTCGCCAGCCATCGCCGCAAGGATGCGCGGCTCCAGCTGGGCAGCATCCGCAACCACGAGCTTCCAGCCCGCGTCGGCCACAGCGGCCGCGCGAACCTGCTTCGGCAACTGGAGTGCTCCACCCCCGCTTGTCGCCCAACGCCCGGTGACGACCCCGCCGACCACGTAGTCGGGACGGAAACGGCCGTCGGCCACCCAACTATCCAACCAATTCCAGCCATTCGCGCTCGCCAGCCGCGACAGCTTCTTGTATTCGAGCAACGGCGCGATCGCGGGATGATCGATCTTGCGAAGTTCCCACGACCGTGTGCTGGTGGCTAACACACCGCCCCTGGCGAGGCCCTTGAGCAGTTCGGCAGGGGAATCAGGATTCAGTTCAGGAACTTCGAGCAACCCTCGAACGCGGGCGAGCAGCGCCTCGACCTTCGCGGGCCGCTCCCCCGCCTGCGGGCGAGGACCCAGCAGCTCCTCAAGCAACCGCTCGTGCACGTCGGCGCGCCATGGCATCCCCGCGAACCGCATCTCCGCGGCGATGAGAGCTCCAGCCGACTCTGCGGCGAGCAGCCTCCCGATGCGGCCCGGATCGTCGGAACCTTCAATCGCATCCCTCTGGAGCGACCACTCGGCGACCGCATCCGGCTCGGCTTCGGGCACGTCATCGAGAGCGAACAGTGCCTCGTCGGGTTCGCGCACCCGGGTCGGCGGACGGTCCCACACGCCTCGCTCGGCCTGCGCGAGTTCTGACCCGCTCACCAGGGACGAATTTCGAAGTATGGCGTGACTCAACCGCAGGTCGACACAACGCCCCACGCGCACGCCCGCCTCCAGCAGGCGGGGATACCAGGCGCTCGTGTCATCCCACACCCAGCGCGGGTCATCAGCCTCAAGCAGCCGCACACGGGCGGGGAAGTCGCCCTCCGGGACGACTTCCGCGCCGCCGTCTTCGCTCGTCAGGACGACGCCGACGGGAGACCGGCCGACCACAATGTGCACAGCAGCAAGTCTGCCGCTCCGAGGCGACATCCGCCGCTCCCGAGGACATCCCTGCTCCCGCGGACATCCCTGCTCCCGCGCGACCCCACCTGCCACCCACTCTCTCTCCTCGTGTCGGAAATTCAGGCATTCCGTTGGGGCGCTCGGCCACATTGGCTCTGCGCCGCATGCTCGGGCAGACGGGCCAAACAGGATGCCTGAATTTTCGACACTAGGGCGACAGCGCGGTCACACGGAGGGCGACGACGGGGTCACACGGAGGGCGACAGTGGGGTCACACGGAGGGCGACAACGGGGTCACACGAAGGGCGCGGCGGGGTCAGACGAAGGGCGCGGCAGTCTCCATCAGTCGCGAACGGATGAGAAAACGCACGCCCTCAGGCGCCTCGACCGAAAACCCGCTGCCGCGCCCCTTGACGACGTCCACAGTCAAGTGGGTGTGGCTCCAGTACTCGAACTGCTCGGCCGACATCCAGAAGTTGATCGGTTGCGCCTCGCCCGGGGTTCCGATGTCGAACCGGCCAAGCAGTACATCCTGGTCGGAGGTGATGAAGTCACCGTCGGGATAACACATCGGCGAGCTGCCATCGCAGCAGCCTCCCGACTGGTGGAACATCAGCGGACCGTACTGCGTCCAGAGTTTGCGCAACAGATCGATCGCCGTATCGCTCAACGACACGCGTGACACTGTCTCACCGGGTACGGCCGGAGCGGAATCGAGCATCATTGCCTCCTGCGTCAAGGGTACGGCGGCCCGCGCACCGTGGTGCACGGGCCGCCCATTCACGAATGCCGCGAGAGGAGCCTTGGATCAGTCACGGCGTCCGGGTTGGTTAGAAGAACCCGAGCTTGTTCTCGGAGTACGAGACGAGCAGGTTCTTGGTCTGCTGGTAGTGGTCAAGGGCCAGCCGGTTGTTTTCGCGACCGATTCCCGAGCTCTTGTAGCCACCGAAGGCGGCTCCGGCGGGGTAGGCGTGGTAGTTGTTCACCCACACCCGGCCGGCCTGGATGTCGCGGCCGGCCCGGTACGCGACGTTGCCGTTCCTCGACCAGACTCCGGCGCCGAGGCCGTAGAGCGTGTCGTTGGCGATCGCGATTCCGTCGTCGTAATCCTCGAAGCTGGTCACGGCGACAACGGGCCCGAAGATCTCCTCCTGGAACAGCCGCATCTTGTTGTGTCCCTCGAAGATCGTGGGCGCTACGTAGTAGCCCTCGCTGAGGTCTCCACCGAGATCGACGCGTTCGCCACCGAGCGCCAGCTTTGCGCCCTCCTGCTTGCCGATATCGATGTAGCTGAGGATCTTCTCGAGCTGGTCGTTGGATGCCTGGGCACCGACCTGCGTGTCGGTGTCGAGCGGGTTGCCCTGCACGGCTTTCTTGGTGCGTTCGATCGCGTCGCCGAGGAACGAGTCATAGATCGGTTTCTGGATGAGCGCCCGTGACGGGCACGTGCACACCTCACCCTGGTTGAAGGCGAACAGCACGAACCCCTCCTGCGCCTTGTCGTAGAACGCGTCGTTGTGGTCGGCGACATCCTGGAAGAACAGGTTCGGGCTCTTCCCGCCGAGTTCCACCGTGGAGGGGATGATGTTTGCGCTCGCGTACTGCAGGATCAGTCGACCGGTCGTGGTCTCGCCTGTGAACGCGATCTTGCGAATGCGCGGGCTCGACGCGAGCGGCTTGCCCGCTTCGACACCGAACCCGTTCACGATGTTGAGCACCCCGGGTGGAAGGATGTCGCCGAACAGCTCGACGAGTACGAGGATGGACACCGGGGTCTGTTCGGCGGGCTTCAGTACAATGGCGTTGCCTGCGGCGAGAGCGGGGGCGAGCTTCCAGACGGCCATGAGGATCGGGAAGTTCCAGGGGATGATCTGCCCGACGACGCCGAGCGGCTCGTGGTAGTGGTAGGCCGTCATGTCTCCGTCCATCTCGGCGAAGTAGCCTTCCTGCGCCCGGATGGCGGAGGCGAAGTACCGGAAGTGGTCGGCCGCCAGGGGCAGGTCCGCGTTCAGCGGCTCCCGCACCGGCTTGCCGTTGTCCCATGTTTCGGCGACAGCGAGCAGTTCGAGGTTGTCATCGATGACCTGCGCGAGCTTGTACAGGATGGCTGCGCGCTCTGTCGTTGAGGTCTTGCCCCAGGCGGGGGCAGCCTTGTGGGCGGCATCCAGGGCCGCCTCGATGTCTTCTGCGGTGCCCCGCGCGACTTCGGCAAAGGGTTTGCCGGTGACCGGCGAGATGTCTTCGAAGTACTGGCCCTTGACCGGCTTGACCCACTCGCCCCCGATCCAATGCTCGTAGCGCGGCTTGAAGGTTACCTTTGCATCCGGGGTTCCCGGCGCGGCGTAGATGGTCATAACGCTCCTTGTGACGACGTTGTCGGTGCGCGGAGCCACGAGTTCGTGGCACGCACCGTGAACCCTACGGTCGCGCACGTTGCAACAAGGTTGCAGTTAGTTGCGACCGACCTCGGAATCGATGCGCTCGATGCGGCTGACCACTGCGGCGCGCTTCGGCGACCGTGGCGGAAGAAGCCTCAGGACCGTCTTCCACACCTCGACATCGTAGGCGGCGTCGTCGGTCCTGGCGTAGGCGAGCAGGGTATCCGCGGAGGCCCCGCCGAGGAGGGATTCCCGCAGCCGCCCGCTGACCTCGTCGCTGATCGCGCGAATCCCGGGTGCCTGGGACGTGGGCAGCACACGGCCGGTGTAGGCGGCTAGCGCGACCCGGTGGGCCCCTTTGTCGAGGAATGCCAGCACGCGATGTGCATCGAGTTCGACGGGCCTGCGCAGGCGATACGGGCGGGACTCCGGCGCGAGCGTCTGGTCAAGCCCGACAAGGATCCTGCGCAGTCGCACCATCTCGGCACGGAGGGTCACCAGGTGGTCATCCTGCCCGTAGACGAGCCGCGACAGCCGGTCGGCACTCAGTCCGTCGCGATGCCAGGCAAGCAGGGCGAGGATCTCGGAGTGGCGGGAGCTCAACTCGATCGAGCGATCACCGACTTCGAGTCGGCCGTCTTCCCGTCCGAGCACGCTCAGCAGAGCTTCGCCCGGCACACGTCGAGGGATGGTGGCCCGGGCCGGCGGGCGATGGGCCGCCTCATCCAGTCGCTGGATCCGCAACTCCGCCTCGACCGCGGCCACCGCCGCCTCGACCAGGGGCAGCGTCGCCGGAGCGACGGCGTCGTCGCCGCCCGTGATGTCGATTACGCCGAGCACTCCGCCGGTGGAGGGATCGTGCACGGGCACCGCCGTGCAGCTCCAGGGATGCACGACCCGGTTGAAGTGCTCGGAGCGCGAGATCTGGATGCCGTGGTTGAGCGCGAGGGCGGTCCCGGGTGCGCTTGTTCCGACGGCCCGCTCCGACCAGTCGGCGCCCTCGACGAAGAACATGCCCTCGGCCTTGCGCCGCAGGGTGCGGTCCCCGTCGATCCAGAGAAGTCGACCGGCCTGGTCGCCGACTGCGACGATGAGGCCGCTCTCGAAGGTGTGGCGAATCAGCAGCTGGTGGATGATCGGCAACACAAGCGACAACGGATGCTGGTCGCGATACTCGCGCAGGTCATCATCGTGGAATTCGGCGATTCCACGGAGAGCGTCGGGGTTGACGTGCAGCTGCAGGGACCGCTGCCACGACTCTTCGACCAGCCGCCGGATGCCGCCTGCCGCGACTCTGTCCCCGATTACCCGGTCGTGGGCACGTGCGATCTCGACGTCATCGAGCGCGGGCACGACACTCCACGGGCTGGGCACGTTTCTCCGATCTTCGCTGGTCGAGAGGTGTGACTAGGCTAACCCCTCGCGTCGGCAATCAGAGTGTGCCGCTATTCGTGCAGCAGGGTTCCGTCTTTCTTGAGCACGTTCTTCTCGCCGGCCTCGACCGGCACAGCGAATCGGTTCTGCTTCGGCGGCAGCGGGCAGTTGAAGTTGTAGCTGAAGGCACAGGGCGGCAGCACCGCGCGGTTGAAATCCAGGGTGATGGTGCCGTCGGAGTTCGGTGCGAGGAACAGGAACCGGCCCACCGAGTAGGTGCTGACCCCGCTGGTGGCGTCCGCGAACACCAGCTGCAGCGCACGCCCCGACTTGAAGGCGGCGAGGTCGTAGTCGACGCCGTCTTTGGTGAACGTGATGGATCCGGGAACGACCTGGTCGCGGGTGGCGCCGTCGTCTTTGAGATGCT
>Ga0302202_10002407_pt1 | contig 21623 bp, 19 predicted proteins | sample II_Bog_N3_3_FD_194579 | JGI IMG/M metagenome (GOLD analysis project Ga0302202, IMG submission 194579) | Peat permafrost microbial communities from Stordalen Mire near Abisko, Sweden - II_Bog_N3_3 | ecosystem: Environmental > Terrestrial > Soil > Wetlands > Peat | place: Sweden: Abisko...
ACGGGCGGCCGCCGGGATCTCCGGTCGGACTGACCGGACGGCACCGGTCCGGCGGACCACCCACCGGGCCACCGCGCCCGGGACCCGGGCATCCGGTTCGTTGACCCCGGCCCCCCGGAGGACGACAATGCAGCCGTGACCGGCTCCGCGCCCGCCGACGAGGGGCTGGAGGCCGGGCAGCTCGGCACCGCCGACCTCACGGCGTCGACGGTGGCCAACATCGGCCCGGGCATCGACTTCTACTTCGGGTTCGGCGTCATCGCCGTCACGGCCGGGGTCGGTGCGCCCCTCACCATCCTGGCGGCGGCCGTGGCCGTGTTCCTGCTCGCCCAGGGGGTCGCCGAGTTCACCCGGGACGAGCCGTCGGCCGGGAGCTTCATCGAGTTCGTCGAGAGCGGGCTCGGACCGGTCGCCGGCATCGCCACAGCCGTGCTGGTGGCCGTGGGGTACACGATCGCCATGGCCGGCGTGTTCACCATGTCCGGCGGGTTCCTCGCCCTCACCCTCGCCCACTACGGCGTCGCCACCGTCCCGTGGGGTCCGCTGACCCTCGTCATCACCCTCGCCGCCCTGGCCCTCATGGTGCGCGGCATCCGCCTCTCCACCTCGGCCGTGGCCGCGGCGGTCGTCCTGCAGGTGACGATCATGGTGGTGGCCTGTGCCGTGATCCTCGTCGACCACCGGACGGGCCTCTCCGGCGCCCCCTTCCGGTGGTCGCAGGTCACCGGTGGACTGGGTGGCCTGTCCGCCGGGTTCCCCCTGGCCCTGTACATGTTCATCGGGTGGGAGAACGGTCCGGCCCTGGCCGAGGAGTGCCGGAACCCGCGCCGCACGGTGCCCCGGGCCCTCATGATCTCCATCGCCGTCGCCACCGTGCTCTTCCTGCTGTTCGCCTACGCCACCGTCACCGGGTTCGGCTACGACGTCTCCTCGATCGGCCGCTCGTCGATACCGTTCCTGACGGTGGCCGACCGGGCCCTCGGCCCCTTCGCCGTCGTGGCCTGGGTGGCCGGCATCATCTCCGTCCTGGCCACCCTCGTGTCGGGCACCAACTCGCAGTCCCGGATGCTCTACGACGGCGGGCGGACGGGCAAGCTCCCCCGCTGGCTCGGGGTGGTCCACCCCACGACGCGCACCCCGGCCCGGGCCCTGGTGGCCTTCGTGGCCGCGGGCCTGGGCGTGATCGGAGTGTGGGCGGTGGTGCACGCCGCCGGCGTGGGCACCGGCTCGATGGACCCCGTCGGGCTCTACGCCGAGTGCTCGACCCTCGGGACGGTCGTGATCCTGTTCGTCTACCTGCTGACGATGGTGTCGCTACCGGTCTACGCCTGGCGCCGGCACCGTGACCGGTTCTCCGTGGTGCGCCACGTGGTCCTCCCCCTGCTCGGGGCCGCGGCGCTGGTGGTGCCGTTCGTGTCGCTGTGCACGCCCGGCCAGCCGTCCCCCTACGACGCCTTCCCGTTCGTGGCGCTCGGTGTGGTGGTGGCGGCTTTCGGCACCGGGTGGGTGGTCATCCGCCGTCGCCCGTGACCGGACCGGTGGTCGCGGAGGGCGGGTCGTCGACCCCGGTTCGACCGGGGTGACGTCGGGGGCCGGATCGGGCGCCCCGGATACTGCGGTCGTGCCCCCGGGGCGCTCGGCGCCGGGATCGACGACCGGCCCGGGGCAGGCGTCCGGTGGATCCGCAGATGCGGTCACCGGCGCCTGCCACGGGCCGACGGTCAGTCGACTGCCGGGACGACCACCTGGGTCGCCTTGGCGGTACCGCCTGCGTAGTCGCTGTCGCCGGAGTAGACCACCTGGACCGAGTAGTTGGTCTGAGGTGGTGCCACCAGGGGCAGCCCGCCGGAGATGAAGCACGTCACCGAGCCTTCCGACTGGCCGGGCAGTGTGCCCCACTGGATCACGTTCCCGTCGTCGCACGACACGGTTCCGTTCGGACCGGTGATGGTGAACGTCACCGTACCGGTGGGCGGACCGACGAGCGTCGAACCGACGCTCCCGTTCTCCGTGGTCAGCGTGGCGGTGATCCCCACCGGGGCCCCGTCCACCGACACGAACCCGTAGGGCTCGGTCAGACCGATGGTGACCCCCGACTTGACGACGGACAAGGAGCCCTTCCTCGCCGTGCTGCCGTAGAAGTTGGAGTCACCGGAGTACACGGCGTAGTACTTGTACAGGCCGGGGTACTCACCACCACCGACGGTGATGGTGGCCGTTCCGTCCACGACCGCGGCGGCCCCGCCCTGACAGCCGGCGGTGCCGTTGGAGTTGCCGCCGCAGACGGTCATGTTGACGTAGCCGCCCGGCACCGCCGTACCGGCGTAGCCGGAGGCGGGCGTCACGGCGGCGGTCACGTCGAACGTCTGACCGGCGACGACCCGCTTGGGCACCGACACCGAGATGGTCGTCGACCACAACGAGGCGTTCAGGTAGATCGTGGCCGAGGCGCCCGAGTAGTTCGGGTCGGCGAGAGTGGCCGTCACGATGTAGTAGACGCTGGCCGGCAGGCCCGAGGACAGTGAGCAGGTGGCGGAACCGCCGACCAGGGCGATCGTGTTGCTGCCACCGGCACAGGACTGGTAGTTCTTCGTCCCGGCTGCCACGACCTTGAAGACCAGCGGGCCGTTCGGCACGCCCGACCCACCGTCGGTACCCGTCGAGTTGGCGGTGCCCGTGAAGCTCACCGGGACGCCGGGTGACGAGGAGCACACGTCGCCGGTGCAGAGGTCCGGTGTCGTCGACAGCGTCACGGTGGCGGCGGCCGGCGAGGTGACCTGCTTGACCTTCGGACTCGTGCTGGTCCTGAAGTTCGGGTCACCGCCGTAGGTTCCCGTCACGGAGTACGGGGACCCGACTGCCGTGAGTCCGCCGCTGACGTCGCACTGGGCGATGCCACCCGACACGGGGATCGTGTTGGAACCCCCGTCGCAGGTGACCCCGGCGAACGTGACCCCTCCGGCGAGTGAACCCACCGCAGGCGACGTGATGTTCACGGTCGCCACGAAGGACACGGCCTGACCGGTGGTCGACGGGTTGGACGACGACGTCACTGCCGTCGTGGTCCCTCCGGCGTTGACGGCCTGGCTGCGGCTGCCCGTGCTCGCGAGGTAGTTGGAGTCCACGGTGTCGGTGTAGCTCGCGCTCACCGAGTAGGGGGCGAGCGATGCCAGCAGGCCTCCGCTCACCGCGCACGAGGCGAGCCCACCGGACAGCGTCGCCGTGTTGCCGGCGTCACATGACACCGTCGTGACGTTGTCGTTGCCCGTGATGGTGAACTGCACCTGTCCGCCCGGAACCCGGCTGGGCGAACCCGCCCCCACCTTCGCGGTAAGGGTGACCGGCTGTCCGGTCACCGGGTTGTTCGGCGACGACGTCACGCTGACGGACGTCGCGTACGGCCCCGGGTTGGCTGCTCCGGCCGGCACCGCGAAGACACCGGCGATGAGCAGCACAGGAGCGGCCAGCGCGACGCCGATGCGCCCCGCCGTCCCGAATCGAGAGAAGTTCTTGTTCCGCATGGTGCTCAGCCTCCAACGATCGCGAGGGAACCGGTGATCGAGCCGGACGGGCGCCCGAACGGAATGTTCTTCAGGCCCTTCTTACTGGAGCAGGTGCTCGTGACGACGTACCCGGACTTGTTGGAATCGAGTCCCGTGAACGAGGTCGACTGGCCGGCGAACGACCCCGTACCGATCGACGTCGGCAGACCGATGTGGAGTTCGTTCGCTCCCTGGTCGTAGAAGCCCGTCGCGTTCTGGATGGTCACGGCCGAGGAGGTGATGCTGCCCTTGGACCCCTTCCAGTTGATCGTGCCCGTGATGGTCGGCACCGGCGTGCCGCTCGAGATGGTGCCGCAGGCGTTGAGCATCGTGCTCGTCGACGTCCCCACCAGGGTGCCGTGCGTGAGGGTCACGGGACCGGAGATCGTTCCGGGTCCTGTGCACTTCGCCAGCTTGACCTTGACGGAGACCGTGACCTGCGCCGAGGGATCGCTGTTGGTGAGCGCCTGGCTGAACGTCATGTGGCCGGTCGCATTGCAATTGATGGCGCCGCTCAGTGTGACGGGCGGAGGAGCAGCAGCTGCCACACCCGCCCCGATGGCGATCGGGCTACACATCGCTGTGAGCGCGACCCCAGCCCCTACTACGAGTTTCTTCAACATGCCCTTTCCCTCCTGCGGCACTGCGGCCACATCTCGTCCCGCCTTGCGATACGCCGCCGTGGACAATCGGCGACATGTCAACTCCGGGTAGCATAAACCGCCCGGCGGAGGAATGCTCGCGGATGGCAAACCCCCTCGTCGAAGGGCGGTTCGACCCCGCCGGACCCCGCGGATGCCCCTCCTGGTGTCCGCTACCTGAGTCCGCGGGGCGCACTCCGGACGACTACCAGAGGGCGTTCCAGTCGTCCGGCTCGAGGAACCCCGTCGGGCCCGTCTCCGGGCGGGTCACCCGGACGGCGTCCACGTCGATCCACGTCGGCTCGTCGAACCCCGAACGCCGCCAGTGCCGCACGGGGTGCGACTTCCAGTCCCGGCTCTTCACCCCGCCCGCCGAGTATCCCGGACGGACCAGGAGGTGGGTGGGCGACCCGGCGAGGACGACGCAGGGTCGCACCTTGCCGTCGAGGTCGGAGTGGTCGGCGTCCGCGGCGTCGAACGGCACCCAGGCCAGCACCACGCCGGTCGACCACGGGTCGTCGCGGTCGAACTCCTCCTCCTCCAGGGGGGTGAGTAGGGCGCGACGGTGCCCCAGCGTGGGGAGGACCGGTGCGGGCACCGGGTCCGCACCGGGGGTGGCCGAGGGACGGTCGGACGCCGCCGCCCGCTCCTTCTTCCGGGCCGAGCGGACCTGCTCGGCCGCCCGGGCGGCCGCCTCGGCCTTGCGCCGGCGCTCCTCCGCGTCGCGCTGCTTCTTCGCCCGCCGGGCCTCGCGCTGCTCTTCGGAGGTGGCCGGCGGCGGGGGTCGTCGGGTCGCCCCGTCCGTGGGGGCGGTGCGCTCGAAGGAGCGCCAACCGGTGAGCCCGAACCGCTCCTCGGCGTCGAGGAGCGAGAAGCAGAGGTCGGACGCCGCCATGTCCCCGTCGGCCACCGAGGCCAGCATCACGGCGACGGTCACCTCGTCGAAGTCGGCGGCCACGCGGTCGACGGCCTCGAGGAGCTGGTCACGCGTGGGGTCGTCGGCGTTGTCGCCCAACGCCTCGATCACCGCGGCCAGGCACGGTTCGGAGTAGATCGCGGCGGCGTAGGGCACGGCCACCCGGTACTGGGCCCGGTCCAGCACGGAACGGGGGTCACGGTGCTTGCGCAGGGCCGCCAGGGCGTTGGCGGTCGGCTTGGAGATCGGGAACCTCGGGTCGGAGACGACCTGGAGGGCGTCCTTGAACGAGCGGGGGTCGGTCCGGGCCAGGGCGGCCAGGAGCATCGCCTCTCGGGCGCTGTCGGTGATGGGGCCTTCCATGCTGCCGGTCCTTCCGGGTCCGGTCCGCCCCGGACGGGACGGAACCACGGTCGGTCATCATCCCACCTGCCGGGCACCCCTCCGACCCGCCGACGCCCGGGGACCTCCGGACAGGGGCGACGACCCGCCGGCGTCCCGCCCACCGACCCGTCCCCACCGGCCGCGACCAGGGGGAAGGTTGCAGCACGGTGGCGGCACGGGGGTATGCGGATGAATTGTCACTGCCGGGGTGTTGAATGGAGGGACACCAGAGCGGTGCGTGGACCAGACCATGAAACGGAGATGACCATGGACCAGGAGCATGCAGCCGGGACGGACGGGCAGACCGGCTCGACGGGCCCCGCGACACCGGGCGACGCACTGCGCGCGCTTCCGTCGGAGGCCGCTGGCCGCGGTACCCGCTTCGTGTCCGCGCAGGCCATGCAGGCCCGCCTCTTCTCCGTGTACGACGCCGCCACCGCGGCCGAGGACGCCCTCGCCCTCGTGCAGGACCAGCTGACTCTCACCCTCAACCGCAGCTACTACGAGGCGGACGAGATCGAGCAGATGGCCCAGCAACTCGACGCCCTGCTCGCCCTCGACACCGTCGACCACTCCGAGGGGGAGCTCGTCTCCGACGAGTGACCCGCGGCCCGCTCGACGCGGGCCGTCAGCCGATCATCTCCTTGACCTGGGCGATGATGTCGACCTGGGTCTGGTCGCCGGTGGGAACCGGCAGGACCTGGAGGTGGCTGACACCGGCCGCCTTGAAGGCGGCGATGCGCTCGGCCACGTAGCCGGCAGGACCGCAGAGCGACGTGGCCTCCAGCAGTTCGTCGGGGACCAGCGCCTCGGCCTCGGCCTTCTTGCCGTCGAGGTAGAGGTCCTGGATCTTCTCGGCCTCCTCCTCGTACCCGTAGCGCTTCACCACGTCGTTGTAGAAGTTCCGGCCCTTGGCCCCCATGCCTCCGACGTACAGCGCCACCATCGGCCGGGCGAGGTCGCGCAGAGCGGTCACGTCGGCGCCCTCGCCGATGGCGACCATGCCGCCCACCGTGATCTGGAGCGGCTCGAGTGACGGGTCCCGCTTCGCCCGTCCCGCGTCGAGCGATTCGCCCCACACCTCCCGGGCCTTCTCCGGCACGTACAGCATGGGGATCCAGCCGTCGGCGATCTCGGCCGTCATGGCCACGTTGGTGTGGCCCAGCGAGGCCACCCAGATCGGGATCCGGGGCCGCACCGGGCGGCCGATGATCTTGAGGGCCTTGCCCAGTCCGGTGCCCCGCCCTTCGGCCAGGGGCATGTCGTAGTACTTGCCGTGGTGCTCGAGGGGCGCCTCGCGGGCCCAGACCTGCCGGCAGATGTCGACGATCTCCCGGGTCCGACCGATCGGGGCGTCGAAGGGGACCCCGTGCCAGCCCTCGATGACCTGCGGTCCGGACGAGCCCAGACCCAGATGGAAGCGACCTTCCGACAGCGAGTCGATGCCGGCGGCCGTCATGGCGATGAGGGTGGGGGTCCGGGTGAAGATGGGCAGGATGGCGGAGCCGATCTCGACCCGCTCGGTCAGTGCGGCCAGGTAGCCCATCTGGCTCGGGCTGTCGATGCCGTAGGCCTCGGCCACCCAGACCAGGTCGAGTCCGGCCTTCTCCATCTCGGCCACCTGGGCGGCGGCCTTCCGGAAACCTCCGGCGTAGCTGAGCATGGTGCTGATCTTCATCGCGGTCCCCTGTCGGTCGGGCGTCGGAACGTCAGCGGTGACACTAGGGGACGACGCCGGCCCCGGCCCCCCCCGGTGCCGGCGGGTCAGGGCAACGGCGGCGCGAAGCGGATGCTCATGGACTGGCTGGCGGCGGCCAGCAGATGACCCGACTCCGACCACAGGAAGGCCGTCCCCTGGCCGAAGCCGCCGGCCAGGGCCTGGATGCGGATGTCGCACAGCACCCATTCGGTCGGCTCGAGCCGGACCATCCGCAGGGTGTTGTCGAGGCTGCGGGACATGGTCCGCCGTCCGAGCGGCTGGGACACACCACCCGTGACGTAGTCGCCCAGGATGGCCAGCGTGGCCGCGGACGGATCGAGGTGGCCCGGTATCCGGGCCCACAGCGCGCTGGTCGGCTCACCGGGCGTCCCCGGATCCGAGCTGATCTCCTCGAAGCTCCGGCCCTTGGCCAGGCGGACGTCGATCTGGTCGAAGATCGACGTGGTGAAGAAGGACGGCAGCCGGCGCGGTGGGCACTCGTCCGGCGGCGGCACCTCGGGCGGCTGCTCCCACACCCCTTCGGCCTCCAGGTTCCCGGGCTCGCCGAGTGCGGCGTTGACCGTCAGGATCTCGGTGTCGCCGGTGCGGGCCACCACCCGGCCCTGGGTCACCCGGCTGCCCACCGCGGCCAGCGTGACCGTGAGGTCGAGGACCGCGTCCGTCGGCGCGAACGAGAGGTACTGGCACGTCGACCACACCGTGGGCCGCCCGGAGGCCGCCTCCAGGGCGACGAGTGCCGCCGCGAGTCCGCAGCCGCCGAACAGGAAGTTGCCGGGGGTCGTGAGCTCGGGCACCACGTGGAGGCGCCAGTGCAGCGGGTCGTCCCGCTCCTCCATGCCGAGGAAGTGCCGGGCGTCGGTCATGGCCGCGCCCCCGTGACCGCCGCGTTCAACTCCGCGGGACCTGGGCCCAGGGCAGCTCCTTGTCCACCCGGACGTCGCCGGGCAGGCCGAGGATCCGCTCGCCCAGGATGTTGCGCTGGATCTCGGAGGTCCCGCCCTCGATCGAGTTGGCCCGCGACCGCAGGAAGAACTTCCGGGACGTCCCCGGGGGTCCCACCAGACCGAGGCCCTCGGACCGCCGCATCGTGTAGTCGAAGCCGGCCATCGCCTCCGCGCCCAGCAGGTCCACGCACAGTTCGAAGACCCGCTTGTTCACCTCGGCGAACATGAGCTTGGCGATCGACCCCTCGGGACCGGGGTTGCCCGCCTTGCGGTTCTGCGAGGCCCGCATGTTGGTCAGGCGCAGGACCTCCATCTCCACCCACAGCTGCATGAGCCGGTCCCGCTCCACCGCCGTGCGTCGGGCGCCGTCGCTCCGGAAGATGCGGACCGCCTCGGCGATCGACCCCGACCCGCGCGGCGGCGCGCCGCCTCCACCGCCGATGGTGGTCCGCTCGTTCGACAGCGTGGTCATCGCCACCCGCCAGCCCTCGCCCACGTCGCCGATCCGATCGGCGTCGGGCACCCGGACCTCGGTCAGGTAGACCTCGTTGAATTCGGCCTCGCCGGTCATCTGGCGCAGCGGCCGCACCTCCACGCCGGGCGCGTGCATGTCGAGTGCGAAGTAGGTCATCCCCTTGTGCTTGGGGGCCTCCGGGTCGGTCCGGGCCACCAGCATCCCGCGGTCGGCGATGTGGGCCAGCGTGTTCCAGACCTTCTGACCCGTGATGACCCACTCGTCGCCGTCGCGGACGGCACGGGTGGCGAGGCCGGCCAGGTCCGAGCCCGACCCCGGCTCGCTGAAGAGCTGGCACCAGGACTCCTCGCCCGTGAAGGTCCGGCGCAGCAGCCGCGTCCGGAGCTCGTCCGAGCCGTGGGTCACCACCGTGGGGCCGGCCATGGTGAGCCCGAAGAACTCCCGGGCGCCGGCCGGGGTGGCGCCGGCCCCGGCCAGGCGCCGGTCCACGATGCGCTGGAGGTCGGGCCGGAGGCCGAGTCCGCCGGAGCCCTCGGGGAACGAGATCCAGGCGAGTCCGAGGTCGAACTGGCGCCCCCGGAACTCCTCGACACCCACCGCCTGGGGGTCCATCTCCTCGAGCAGCTGCGTCGTGCGCTCCTCGACGACCGTCGTGTCATCTGCCATGACACGACCCTACCGCCCACCGCACGGGCCGGTCAGGGCTGGAGCCGCTGGACCTGCCAGCCGTCCCCCGACGGTTCGTAGCGCACACGGTCGTGCAACCGGTGCCGGCCCTGCTGCCAGAATTCGAAGGCCCGCGGCGCGATCCGCCACCCGCCCCACCACGCCGGCCGGGGCACGTCGCGGTCGCCGAACTCGGCCGTCCACCGGTCGACGGCGGCGTCCAGCGCCGCCCGGTCGGCGATCGGCCGGCTCTGGTGCGAGGCGTAGGCGCCGATCCGGCTGCGCAGGTCGCGGGTGGCGTAGTACCCGTCGGACTCCTCCGCCGCCGTGCGGGTCACGGCACCCTCCACCCGCACCTGGCGGCCCAGGGGCTCCCAGTAGAAGAGGAGAGCGGCCTGCGGATTGGCCTCGAGGTCGTGGCTCTTGCGCCCGTCGTAGTTCGTGTAGAACACGAAGCCGTCGGCGCCCCACGACTTGAGGAGCACCATGCGCACCGAGGGGCGTCCGTCGGCGTCGGCGGTGGCGACGGCCATCGCCTCGGGTGCCTCGACCGCGGCCGCGGCCGCCTCGTACCACCGACCGAACTGGACCAGCGGGTCCGGGTCGACCATGCGTTCGTCGAGCCCTCCGGCGGCGGGACCGGGTTCCGGCGGGGTCGCGTCCATGCCCCCGACCCTATCGACGCCGTCCGGGCCCGGGTGCGGCCCGCCGCCCCGTCGGCGCGCGGGTCACCGGCGCTCGCTAGCGTCCGTTGCGTGTCCTCCCCCATCGACGTCGCCGCCGAGCGGGCCGCCACGCCGGGCTGCGCCACGGTGGCCCACCTCAACAACGCCGGGGCGGCCCTGGCGACCACGGCCACGCTCGACACCGTCATCGACCACCTCCGACTGGAGGCGGAGCTGGGTGGGTACGAGGCCGAGGCGGCGGTCCGCGACCGCATGGCCGGCGTCCGCGCCTCGGTGGCCACCCTGCTCGGGTGCGACCCCGACGAGGTGGCGGTGACGGGCTCCGACACGGAGGGCTGGACCAAGGCGCTCTGGGGCCTGCTCCTCGGTGGCGGCCTGCCGGCGGGCGGCCGGATCCTCGTCGACCGCATCGCCTACGACAGCCACTACCTGGGCCTGGTGCAGGCCTCGTCGGTGGCCGGCACCACCATCGAGGCGGTCCCCAGCACGGCGGACGGCACCCTCGACCTCGACGCGCTGGCGGCCGCCCTGGCCCCGGGCGGTGTGGTGCTGGCCAGCCTCACCCACGTGGGGACCCACCGTGGCCTGGTCAACCCGGTCGCCGAGGCGGTCCGGCTCTGTCGCACCGCCGGCGCCGTCACGTTCGTCGACGCGTGCCAGAGCGTGGGCCAGCTGCCCGTCGACGTGCGGACGATCGGCTGTGACGTGCTGACCGCCACCGGACGCAAGTGGCTGCGCGGGCCGCGGGGCACCGGATTCGTCTACGTCCGGTCCGGGTTCGTGGACCGGCTCCTCCCCATCGGCCTCGACGGCCGCTCGGCCACGTGGGACGGCGACGACCACTACCGGCTGGCGGACGGGGCCCAGCGGTTCGTGGTCTTCGAGTGCCCGGTGGCCGTGCGGCTCGGCCTCGGCACCGCCGTCGACCACGCCCTCCTCCTCGGCCTGGACGCCGTCGCCGAGCGCGTCGGATCACTGGCCGAGGAATTGCGGGGCGCCCTCGGGGCGCTCGACGGCGTGGCCGTCCACGACGGCGGCCGGGTCCGGTGCGGGATCGTCACCTTCACGGTGGCCGGACGCACCACCACGGAGGTGGCGGACGGGGCCCGGGCGGCCGGGGTCAACGTGTCGGTGTCCGACCGTCCCGCGGCCCGCCTCGACCTCGGTGGGGCCCGCCCGGACGGGGTGGTGCGGGCGTCGCCCCATTACTACAACACCGTCGACGAGCTGGGCCGGCTCGTCGAGGTGGTCGCCGGCCTCGCGCCCCGGTAGGGGACCGGCCCCGGCGGACCGGTCCCCGGAGCGGGCGCCCGTCGGCCAGGACCGGGGGTTCCCCCGCTACTGTCGCCCGTGACGGTCGGCGAGCACCGGCCCGGACACCGGAGGGCAGCCATGGTCGACCTGCGAGCCGAAGGCGGGCGGGACCCCGCCGGGGTGCCGCGCCGTCCCGACAACCTCGTGGTGGTCCTGCTGGACAGCCTCAACCGGCACCTGCTGGGGACCTACGGCGGCGACGAGTTCGCCACGCCGTCGATCGACGCCTTCGCCGCCTCGGCGCTCCGGTTCACCGGTCACCACGCCGGCTCGCTGCCGTGCATGCCCGCACGCCACGACATCCTGGTCGGCGCCCTCGACTTCCCGTGGCGACCGTGGGGGTCGATCGAGGTGTGGGAGGACGCCGTGACCCGGTCGCTGCGCAGCCGCGGCGTCACGACCATGCTCGTGTCGGACCACCCGCACCTGTTCGAGACGGGTGGGGAGAACTACCACACCGACTTCACCGCGTGGGCCTACGAGCGCGGCCACGAGAACGATCCGTGGCGCACGACCCCGGATCCGACGTGGATGGGGTCGCCGGCCCTGCCGGTCGAGCGCCCGTCGTACCACCACGCCTACGACGACTCCCGCACCTGGTTCCGCACCGAGGCGGACTTCCCCGGTCCGCGCACCATGCAGGCGGCCGCCGACTGGCTACGGACGTCGGCCCCGCGCCACGACCGCTTCTTCCTCATGGTCGACGAGTTCGACCCCCACGAGCCGTTCGACACCCCCGAGCCGTACGCCTCCCTCTACAACGGCGACGAGCCCGGCGCCGAGCGCGCCATCTGGCCGCCCTATCTCATCGACGCGCTGGCCGGCGGGCTGCTCGACCCGGACCGCGCCCGTCACCTGCGGAACAACTACGGGTCCAAGCTGACCATGATCGACCACTGGTTCGGGCGGCTGCTCGGGGCCATCGACGACGCCGGACTGGCGGCCACGACCGGTGTGGTCCTGTGCACCGACCACGGTCACTACCTGGGCGAGCACGACCTGTTCGGCAAGCCGGCCGCTCCCGTCTACAGCGAGCTGGGCCGGATCCCCCTGTTCGTGCGCTGGCCCGGCCGCCCACCCCGCGCGGTGGACGCCCTCACCACGTCGGTCGACCTCCACGCCACCATCGCCGACCTGTTCGGCGCGGAGGTCGGACACCCGACGCACGGCACGTCGCTGCTGCCGCTCATCGAGGGCACGGCGACGTCGGTGCGCGACCTCGCGCTGTTCGGTTACTGGGGTCGCCACGTCGGGGTCACCGACGGTCGGAGGCGCTACCTGCGCGGGTGCGGTGACGAGAACCTGCCCCTGTCGATGTGGTCGAACCGGTGGTCGACCATGCCGGTGCACCCGCTCCCCGAGCTGCGGCTGCCCCGTCCGGACGACCGGGCCGAGCTCCGCACCATGCCGGGCACCTCGGTACCGGTCATCGTGCAGCCGTTCGGGCCCGGCGACGCCCTCCCCTACTGGGCGCTCGGGCCGCCGCCGTCGGAGACGCTGCTGTTCGACACCTCGGTCGACCCGGGCGAGACGGAGAACCGGGCCGGCGGTCGTGACGAGGCGGAACTCGTCGACGGGCTCGCCACGGCCCTGCACGCCATCAGCGCGCCCGACGATCTCCTGGCGCGGATGGGCGTCGCCTGACGCGGCAGCCGCCCGGCCGCCCGGGCCGGGACGTCAGCCGCCGGACCTATCCGGCCGCCAGCCCGACCGCGGCCAGCTTGTCCCGCACGGAGCGGAGGCGGTCGCGGCGCTCCTTGAGGGCCAGTCGGTAGGAGGGGTTGTCCGTGTCGGCGATCTCACTCGACAGGTCCCCCAGCGACCCGTCGAGCAGGTCGCGCAGTTCGGTCGCCTCCACGTCGTTCAGGGTGAGTTCCATCGGGACCATCTCCTCGGTCGTTCCGTCGCCCCACCCGGGGCACGGGTCCATCATCGGGCGACCCGCACGGGGCGGACAGGGCCGAAGGTCCCTTCACCGTCCGCGCCGCGGGCCCGACGGCCCACCCGCGGCGCCCGCGCCCGATTGACACCCCAGGTGCCGAACCGATAGACGGGTGCGATGATCCTCGAGGGAAAGACCGTACTGGTGACCGGCGTGGGCGGGGGCCTGGGACGCGAGTGCGCCGCCGCCGCCCTGCGCGACGGCGCGAACGTGGTGGTGGCGGCCCGGTCGGCCGACACCCTGGCCACCATCGCCGCCGAACTCGACCCGTCCGGCGAGAAGGTGGCGCACCACGTGACCGACATCACCGACGCCGACTCGTGCGCCGGACTCGTCGACCTGGCCCGGGAGCGGTTCGGCTCGGTGGACGCCCTGGTCCAGGTGGCCGCGTTCGAGAACGCCTGGGGCGGCCTCTACGACATGAAGGACGAGGACTGGCGGTCCGCCTTCGACACCAACGTGCTCGGCGCCATGAACGTCATCCGCCCGGCGGCCACCGCCATGAAGGCGGGCGGCGGCGGCGCCGTCGTGCTGATCGGCTCGCAGTCGATGTTCGCGCCGCAGATGCCCCAGGGCGGCTACGCGGCCTCCAAGAGCGCGCTGCTGTCGGCCATGTACTACCTGTGCGACGAGCTCGGGCCGGACAACATCCGCTGCAACATGGTCATCCCCTCCTGGATGTGGGGGCCTCCCGTCGAGATGCTCATGAACTGGCGGGCGAAGAACGAGGACAAGACCGTCGAGGAGGCGCTCCACGACGTGGTCGGCACGTTCCCGCTCCGCCGGATGACCGAGGACGGCGAGGTGGCCGACGTGGTCGCCTTCTTCGCCTCGGACCGCGCCAAGGCCGTGACCGGCCAGTACCTGCTGGTCAACTCCGGCGAGATGTTCCGGTGAGCGCTCCCAAGCGGGTCGTCGTCTGGGGCACCGGATTCGTCGGCAAGATGGTCATCCCCGAGATCCTGGCGCATCCGGGGTTCGAGCTGGTCGGTGTCGGGGTGGCGGATCCGGGCAAGGTCGGCCGGGACGTCGGCGAGATCTGCGGTATCGGGCCCGTCGGCCTGGCCGCCACCGACGACATCGACGCCCTGATCGCCCTGGCCCCCGACGCGCTCGTGCACTACGGACCGACGGCGGCCAAGGCGGACGTGAACATCGCCCAGATGGGCGCCTTCCTGCGGGCCGGCATCGACGTCTGCTCGACCGCCATGACCCCCTGGGTCTGGCCCCACATGGCCCAGAACCCGCCGTCGTGGATCGACCCCATCACCGAGGCGTGCCGGGAGGGCGGGGCGTCGTGCTTCACGACGGGCATCGACCCCGGGTTCGCCAACGACCTCTTCCCCATGACCCTGATGGGCCTGTGCAGCGAGGTCCGCCAGGTCCGGGCCCTCGAGATCCTCGACTACATCAACTACGAGGGCGACTACGAGGTGGAGATGGGGATCGGCATGCCGCCGGACTACGTCCCCATGCTCGAGCACACCGAGATCCTGGCCATGTCCTGGGGCGGCACCGTCCCGATGATGGCCCACGCCCTCGGGGTGGAGCTCGAGGGGATCACCTCCACCTGGGAGAAGTGGGTGACGCCCACGGCCATCACCACGGCCAAGGGGATCATCGAGCCCGGCAACGTGGCGGCCATCCGGTTCACGATCAACGGCATCGTCGACGGCAAGCCCCGCATCTGCCTCGAGCACGTCAACCGGGTCGGCCAGGACGCCGCGCCGGACTGGCCGCGCGGCAACGACAACGACGTCTACCGGGTGGTCATCGACGGCACCCCGTCGATCACGCAGGAGACGGCCTTCCGGTTCACCGACGGCTCGGGACGCGACGCCGCCGCCGCGGGGTGTCTGGCCACCGGCCTGCGGGCGCTCAACGCGGTGCCCTACGTGAACGAGCTGCCGGCCGGCTGGGTCACCGCCCTCGACCTCCCGCTCATCCCGGGGGTCGGCACCGTCCGCTGACGCACCGATACGCCCCCGGGGCCGCCGTTGACGGCCCCGTCCGACCACAGACCAGGAGCTGCCATGACCCCCGAGGACCTCGTCGAGCTGGAGCTGATCAAACGGCTCAAGTACCGCTACCTCCGCAGCATCGACCAGAAGCTGTGGGACTCGCTCGAGTCCTGCTTCGTGCCCGAGGCGACCGCCCGCTACGGCGGCGGCCTCTACGAGTTCTCCAACCGGGACGACATCATGGAGTTCTGCCGCACGTCCATGGGCGCCACGACGTTCCTGTCGAGCCACCGCTGCCACCACCCGGAGATCGACCTCCTCGGCGACGACGCGGCCACCGGCACCTGGGCGCTCGAGGACACCGTCATCCTCACCGACTTCGGGCTCACCATCCAGGGGGCCGCGTTCTACGAGGACCGCTACGTCAAGCGGGACGGTGAGTGGAAGATCCTCCACACGGGCTACAAGCGCTCGTTCGAGGAGCTGATCCCCCGGGCCTCCATCGCCGGGATCAAGCTGACGGCCGAGTGGTGGGCCACGGACGGACGCTCGAACCTCGGCGCCTGACGCCCGGGCGGGCGCCCCTCCCCGACCGGCCCGTCCGCTCCGGCCCTACGAGAGGGTGGCGCCGTCCACCCGGATGTCCGCCCCGTTCATGTGCGAGGCCTCGTCCGACGCCACGTAGGCGATCGTGGCCGCGATCCCCTCGGGGGTGCCGAACGCCCCGAGCGGCATCACCCGGTTGATGAGTTTGGGATTCGCCCCCTCCGGCACCGAGAAGGAGGCGGTGATGGGCGTGTCGATGGCGCCGGGGCTGACGCTGTTGCAGCGCACGCCGGCCTTGGCGTACTCGACGGCCAGCTCGCGGGTCATGGCCAGCACGCCGCCTTTCGAGGCCGAGTAGGCCAGCGCCCAGGGCTGGCCGGCGTGGGCCGCCGTCGAGGCGATGTTGACGATGTTCCCCCGGCTGGCCAGCAGGTGCGGCAGCGACTCCCGGCACATCAGGAAGGTGCCGGTCAGGTTGATGGTGATCAGGCGGTTCCACTCGTCCAGGGTCAGCTCGTGCGAGTGGCCGAACGACAGCACGCCCGCCACGTTGACGACCACGTCGAGCGAGCCGAGGGCGTCCACGGCTCCCGACACGATGGACCGGACCCCGTCCTCGGTGGACACGTCCCCGGGCCGGGCCAGGATCGAGCCGGCCAGCCCCGTCGCCCCGTCCGCCACGGCGGCGAGCGCCTCGGCGTTGACGTCGACGGCGACGACCGCCGCGCCCTCGTCGGCGAGCCGGAGGGCGGTCGACCGCCCGATCCCCGACGCGCCGCCCGTCACCAGTACGTGCTTCCCGTTGAATCGCTCCAGAACCATGGCGGCACTGTAGGACGGATCCCCGGGGCGAGGGGCGGGCCCGGCGCCTCCGGCGGCACCGGTGGGAACGGCCGGGGACCGACCCGTGCAAGGCTGGGCACCGCCCACCGACCGCCCACCGGCCACCCTCCTCCGGCCACCCCTGCGAGGTCCCCGTGCCCACCGCCCACGTCAACGGTGTCGATCTGGCCTACGAGCTCCGGGGCGGGGGGCCGCGCCTCCTCGCCCTCCTCGGGTCCGGCATGACGCTCGCCGGGGCGCAGCCACTCCTGTCCCTCGTCGGGAAGGGGTGCACGGTACTGGCCTTCGACTACCGGGGCCTCGGGGCGAGCACGCCGTCACCCGGCCCCTACGACATGTCCACGTGCGCCACCGATGCGCTGGGCGTGCTCGACGCCGCCGGCTGGGACACGACGCGTGTCGTCGGCGTCAGTTTCGGCGGCATGGTGGCCCAGGAGCTGGCCGTCACCGCGCCCCGCCGGGTCGAGCGCCTGGCCCTGCTGTGCACCTCGTCCGGGGGCGCCGGTGGTTCCTCCTACCCGCTGCACGAGCTCGAGGACCTCGACCCCGACGCCCGGGCGGCGGCCCGCCGGGGACTGCTCGACGACCGGTTCGACGACGCCTGGCTCGCCGGCCATCCGGGGGACCGGGCCCTCGTCGAGCTGCTGGACGGGCGCGACGCCGACGACGACCCCGTGGCCGTCGCCGGCCGGCGGGCCCAGCTCGCCGCCCGGTGGGGCCATGACGTGTGGGACCGGCTCGGCGCCATCGCCTGTCCCACGCTGGTGGCGGGTGGGCGCTACGACCCGATCGCCCCGATGGCCAACAGCGCGGCCATCGCCTCGCGCATCGCCGGTGCCGAGCTGCGCGCCTACGACGGTGGGCACGCCTTCTTCGTCCAGGACCGGGCCGCCCTGCCGGACATCATCTCGTTCCTGACCGCCGAGGGGCCGTGACCGCCCGGAACCCCGGCGGCGACGACCCGGTCCCGGTCGACGGTCGGTGCGACGCCCGGTTCGCTGCGGTGGGCGACGCCTTCGCCGCCAACTTCGACGCGCGCGGTGAGGTCGGCGGCGCGGTGGCCGTCTTCGTCGACGGCGAGCTGGTCGTGGACCTGGTCGGCGGCTGGGCCGACGGGGACCGGACCCGCCCCTGGCGCCACGACACCCTCGTCGACGTGTACTCCGTCGGCAAGGCGTTCGTCGCCCTCCTCCTCCTGCAACTCGTCGACCAGGGCCGGCTGGGACTCGACGACCCGGTGGCGTCGGTGTGGCCCGAGTTCGCCGCCGCGGGCAAGGCCGACGCCACCGTCCGGCACTCGCTGTGCCACCGGGCCGGCGTCCCGGCCATCCGCCGGCCACTGACCGACGACGACCTCTGGGACTGGTCGACCATGGCCGGCGCGCTGGCCGCCACGGAACCCTGGTGGGAGCCGGGGACGCGCCACGCCTACCACACCAACACCTACGGCCACCTGGTCGGTGAGCAGGTGCGGCGCCTCACCGGCGACCTCCCGGGCACCCGGCTGCGGAACCTCGCCGGGGCGCTCGACGCCGACGTGTGGTGCGGCCTGCCCACCACCGAGCAGGTCCGGTGCGCCGAGGTCCTCTGGGCGCTCCCCGGGGCGCCGCCGGACATCGACGCCGACGCCCGCTCCGGTGACGAGCTGATGGTCCTCCTCGGCTACTTCAATCCGCCCGGCTACTCGTCGATGGGGGTCGTCAACACCGCCGCGTGGCGCGCCGCACAGGTGCCCTCCACCAACACCCATGCCACCGCCACCGGGGTGGCCCGGATCTACCGGGCCCTGCTGGAACCGGGGCGGCTCCTCTCGCCCGGGCTGCTGGCGGAGGCCACGTCGGCCCAGTCCACCGGCTGGTGCCCGGTCCTCGGCGAGGAGGTCACCTTCGGACTCGGGTTCAAGCCCACCTCGCCGCGCCGGCCGTTCGGACCCAACCCCACGGCCTTCGGCCACTTCGGGACCGGCGGCGCCGTGGGGTTCGCCGACCCGGAGGCCGGCGTGGCCTTCGGCTACGTCATGAACCACGTGATCCCGCGGTGGCAGAGCAGCCGGAACCGGGCCCTGGTCGACGCCCTCTACCGCTGCGTCTGACCGGGCCGGTCGTCGGCGGCACACCCGTCTGGCAGTGTGTCGGCGTGCACGGGGGGAGGACATGAGGATCATCCACACCAGCGACTGGCACCTGGGCCGGAGGTTCGAGCGCGAGCCCCTCGAGGAGGACCAGCGGGCCTTCCTGGCCTGGCTGGCCGACCTGGTGGCGGAGCGGCAGGTCGACCTGGTGATCGTGGCCGGCGACGTCTACGACCGGTCGCAGCCCGCGGAGGACGCGGTGGCCCTGCTCGACCGCGGCCTCGACGGACTGCGGGGCGCCGGGGCGGAGGTCGTCCTCATCCCGGGCAACCACGACAGCGCCCGACGGCTCGGCTTCGGGGCGGTCCGACAGTCCCTCGGCGGGGTGCACGTGTTCGCCGACGAGCGCACACCCCCCACGCCGACGGTGCTGGAACTGCGGGGCGAACGGGTCGCCCTGGTGGCCGTCCCGTTCCTCGACCCCCACGGGGCCCCACCGCCGCCGACGTCCGGGGACGGCGCCCACCGGGCGCCCACCCACGAGTCGGTCCTGGTCGACGCCCTGCAGGCGGGTCGCCTCGGCCTCGCCGACCTCGACCCGATGCCGTCCATCGCCGTGGCCCACGCCTACGTGTCCGGGGCGGGACTGTCGGACTCCGAGCGCACCCTGGCGGTCGGCGGGGCCGACCAGGTGGACCCCGCGGTGTTCGCCGGCTTCGACTACGTCGCCCTCGGCCACCTCCACCGCCCCCAGCGCATCGGTGGGTCCGACACCCTCGCCTACTCGGGGTCGCCCCTCCCCTATTCGTTCAGCGAGGACCACCCGAAGTCCGTCCGCCTCCTCGAGGTCCGCCGGGGCGAGGTCGTCGACGTCACCACGGAGTCCGTGCCGGTGGGACGCGGGGTCGTGACGCTGACCGGCACCCTGGACGGTCTCCTGGCCGATCCCGCCCACGAGCGGTTCGTCGACCGCTGGGTGGCGGCACGGCTCACCGACGACACGGTCCAGACCCAGCCCATGGAGCGCCTCCGGGCCCGGTTCCCCCACGCCGTGAGCCTCCGCTACGACGACCCGCGCACCGGGGCCGTCGTGGACTTCGGATCGGACGGCCCGCCCGTCGAGGAGCGCACCGACGAGTCGGTCGTCCTCGAGTTCCTCGAGGAGGTCCGGGACCGGGCACCGTCGGACTCCGAACGCCGCCTCGTGCTCGCCGCACTGGGCGAGGCGCACCGCAGGGCCCCGGCGTGAGGCCCCTGGCCCTGCGGCTGCAGGCCTTCGGGTCCTATGCCGGTGCGTTCGCCATCGACTTCGCCCGACTGGGCCGTCACGGGGTCTTCTCGATCACCGGACCGACCGGTGCCGGCAAGTCGACCATCTTCGACGCCATCGTCTACGCCCTCTACGACGACCTCCCGGGCTTCCGCGTCAACAGCCACGTCCGCAGCCAGTACGCGGACGCCACCACCCGCACCGAGGTGACCCTCGAGTTCGAGGCCGAGGGGCGCCACTGGGTCCTCACCCGCTCCCCCGCCCAGGCCAGGCCGAGTGCCCGCGGCGGCGCCGGCCTGGTGGGCGACCCGTCGAAGGTCGTCCTGGCCGAGGCCGGGGTGGAAGGTGCCGTCCTGACCCGCAAGCGCGACGTGTCCGAGCGCCTCGCCGACCTGGTCGGCCTCGACAAGGCCCAGTTCGAGCAGGTCGTCCTGATCCCTCAGGGCCGGTTCGAGGAGGTCCTGAAGGCCAGGACCCAGGAGCGGGCCGACCTGCTGGCCAAGCTGTTCCCGGTCGACGTCTACATCCGGACGACCGAGGCGCTCCGTCAGCTGGCGGCCGACCGACGCGACGCCTACGAAGCGCTCGCCGCCGGGCGCCGGGTCGCCGAGGACCGCATCCGCGCCGACGTGGCGGCGTTCTTCGCCGGGGCCACGGACACGGAAGGCGCCGTTGCGCACGACGCTCCCGGAGAGGACGGTGCCGAGGGGGAAGGCGTCGAGCAGGACGGTGCCGAGGGGGAAGGCGTCGAGCAGGACGGTGCAGAGGGGGACGGCGTCGCGGTGGACGGTGCCGAGGTGGAGATGGCCCGCCTGCCCGAGCTCCGCGACCGGATGGCGTCCGTGCTCGCCACCGTGGTGGCCGAGCGGGATTCGGCGGCCGACCGCCACGAGGAGGCGCGCGCCGCTCGGGTCGCGGTCGAGGCGGCCGTCCAGCGCTGGGAGCAGTGGCAAGAGGACGTGGCCGAGGTGCGCACCCACCCGGCCGAAGTGGCGGCCGACGCCGAGGTCGCCCTCGCGCTCGAACGGGCGGTCGTCGTCGCCACCCTGTCCACCTCCGTCGAGACCTGGCGTGCCGCGACCGAGCGGCTGGCCGTCCTGGACGCCGACCGGCTGCACCTCCGGGCCGCCGTGGACGCCGCCTGGGTCGACGGGGCCGACCGGTCGGCCCTCGAGTCGGCGACGACCGCCCACCACCTGTCCGCCACCCTCGCCGCCGGGGCGGCCGCGCTGGAGGCGGCCGACCGCCGGTTCGTCGAGCTCGGACACCGGCGCGACGCGCTGGAGGGTGACGAGCGGGGTCTGGCCGAACGGACCGCCGCCCTGGCCGAGGCCATGGTGGAGCGGGACGGCCTCGCCGGCCGGCTGGTGGCCGCCGAAGCCGCCTCGGTGGACGGGGTGGCCCGGGCGGCGGAACGTCCGGCGGCCGTGGCCCGGATCGAACAGCTCGAACGCGACGCGTCCGCCGTGCGGGACCGCGCCGCGGTGGCCCGGCAGGTGGCGGCCCTCGTCGACGACCAGGAGACGGCCCAGCGTCAGCTGGCCGGTGCCGAGGAGCGGGTCAAGGCCCTGCGCCTGGCCTGGCGGTCGGGACTGGCCGGCCGGCTGGCCGCCCACCTCGAGGACGGGGCACCGTGCCCGACCTGTGGCGCGACCGAGCACCCGTCCCCCGCCGTGCCGGCGGTCGACGCGCCGGGCGACGA